>Ga0164243_10006380_pt1 | contig 17867 bp, 14 predicted proteins | sample OricompcompostOP_FD_108781 | JGI IMG/M metagenome (GOLD analysis project Ga0164243, IMG submission 108781) | Organic Plus compost microbial communities from Emeryville, California, USA - Original compost - Organic plus compost (OP) | ecosystem: Engineered > Solid waste > Mixed feedstock >... | reverse complement strand
TTCACCCTCGAAGCCGTTGAGCGTGAGCTCGCGGACCGCGCTCCCCTTGCGCACGCGCACGAGGTGGATCCCCGGACGCACCCGCGTCTCCAGCGAGCTGCCGACGGTGACGAACGGTCCACCATCGATCGAGACCTCCGAGCCGCGCGGGAGCACGCGCACGGTCAGCAGCGTCAGCTGCTGGTCGAGATCGAGGAGGATCGCCCTGACCTCGGCGATCCGCTCGGTCCCGGTCGCGGGATCCTGCAGGTAGCGCTGGTACGTGTTCGCCGCGTCCGCGTGGCGCCCCATGTCGCGCAACGTCGACGCGATGTTCAGGAGGATCTTCGGGCTCGGGAACTTCGCGTACGCCTCGAGGAAGTTCGCGAGCGCTTGATCGTACGACGCGGCCTGCAGCTGCCTGACGCCCTCGATCATCAGCGCCTGGGCGAGCGCTCGCGTCCTGGGCTCGTCGACGGGGATCGCCGGATCCTGCGTGATCGCGGCCAGGAGCTCGGCGACCTGCTTCTCGTCCTTGCGCTGCGCGAGCGGCGCGGGCTCGGGCGGCTGCGCGTGCGCGACGGAGCTGGCCACGAGGCAGCCGAGGAGAGCGCGGGGAAGCGAGGCGGGTGGCATCACGGGGTCTCGAGCGGTCGTTGCCCCGCGGTCGGCGAGGGATCGAGATCCACCTCGATCGGCGATCCCTTGTCGGTCACGAGACCACGCTTCGTCACGGTCCCAGCACGATACTCCGTCGTCGCCTCGCTCGCCTGGTCCCGGCGCGGCGCAGGGGGCGGGAGTCTCCGCCGACGCGGGGCCGGCGCGGGATCTCCGCTCTCCTCGACGATCACGTCCGGCACGTCCGGCACGTCCGGAGGCTCGCCGCGCGCGGGCTCCGGTGCCGGCGCGCTCGGCGCGGCGACCGGCGGTGGTGCCGTGGTCGGCGTCGCGGTCGGCCCTGTGCTCGGCGCCACGATCGGAGGCGTCGCGCGAGAGCCATCGCCCCGCATCGCGAGGAGCGCGCCCGCGCCCGCGACGAGCACGAGCGCGATGGCGCCGGCGATGACGGGCATCGCGCGGCGCGAGCGCGGCGGCTCGGTGACGTGCGTGGCGGGTGGCGCGGCGGCCGCCACGATCGCGACCTGCGTCGGAGCGTGCCCGAGCTTCGCCGGCTCCGCGCTCCGCGTCGGCTTCCGTTCGAGGATGCGCGCGAGCGCCTGCTGGACCTCGTGCGCCGAGGCGTAGCGCGCGTCGGGCTCCTTCTCGAGCAGCCGCATCACGATCGTCTCGATGCCCGCCGTGAGCTCGGCGACGCGCTGGCGCGGCGGCTCGACCGTGCCGAACATCTGGAGCGCGATGATCTCGCCCGCGCCCTCGGCGACGAACGGCGGCTCTCCGACGAGGAGCTCGTAGAGGATGCAGCCGAGCGAGTAGAGATCCGCCCGATGGTCGATCGTCGCGGCGGCCCGCGCCTGCTCCGGCGCCATGTACAGCGGCGTGCCCATCAGCGCGCCCGTCCGCGTGAACTTCATGCCCTCCGGTGTCGCATCCGCGAGCTTCGCCACGCCGAAGTCGAGGACCTTCACGCGATCTCCTGCGCCGTCGGGATCGGGGACGAGGAACACGTTGTCGGGCTTGAGGTCGCGGTGGAAGATCCCCTTGCCGTGCGCCGCCCGGAGTGCGCCGGCGATGCCGCGCGCGATGTGTGCGGCCTCCGGCTCGGGGAGTCGCCCGCGCCGAGCGAGCCGCGCGCCGAGCGGTTCTCCCTCAAGGAACTCCATGACGAGGTACGCGCGCCCGTCGTCGGCGTAGCCGAAGTCGTAGACCTCGACGATGCCGGGGTGGCGGATCGCCGTCGCCGCCTTCGCTTCGTTGAAGAAGCGCTGGACGAGCTCGTCGCTTCTCGTCAGCTCGGAGTGCAGGAGCTTGATCGCTGCCGGGCGCCCGAGGAGCGCGTGCTCCGCTCGGTACACCGTCCCCATGCCGCCGCGGCTCAGCTCGGAGATCACCCGGTAGTTCCCGAGTACATCGCCGACGATGGACGACGTGGTCTGTGCACGCGTGTCGCTCATGCAGATCGCGCTGACGCCCCGGCCGCCGCGACCCTACGAGCATGCGACAGTCCACGACGGGGTTCAACAGGGCGGGCGGTAGGTCGGGGTGCGACCCGCGTGGTACCTTGTCGACGGGATGCCGAGCTTCCAGCGCCACGTGTTCGTCTGCATCAACGAGCGCGCCCCCGACCATCCGCGAGGGTGCTGCAAGGCCAAGGGCGGTGTCGACGTTCGCGACCGCCTCAAGGCGGAGCTGAAGAAGCGCGGCATCTCCAAGGTCGTCCGGGCCAACAACGCCGGCTGTCTCGATCAGTGCGAGCACGGCGTGACCGTCGTCGTGTACCCGGAGCAGGTCTGGTACGGCCACGTCACCGAGGACGACATCCCCGAGATCGTCGAGAAGCACCTGATCGGCGGCGAGGTCGTGACGCGGCTCCTCTTGCCCGATCAGCCGCACCTCGGCGAGCGCCGCACGTTCCCGGCGCTCGAGGTCACGACGTGAGCGGAGGCCCGCGCGCGCTCGTCGTGATCGCGGCGCTCGCGGGCGCCGCCGCCGCCGAGGAGCGCGCGGAGCCGGATCCCGCCGCGACGTACGCGGGAGAAGAGGCCAACCTCGAGAGCACCGAGCGGCGGCGCGGCTTCGTCGGTGGTGGCTCGGTCGGCGGCTCGTTCACCACCGGCGCGACGACCGGCACCGGCGGTGCGATCGCGCTGCGGCTCGGTCAGGTCGCCACCCCGCGCACGGTGATCCTGGTCGAGCTCGCGGGGGCCACGCAGTTCAAGCGGATCGACGAGACCAGCGGTCTGATCGCCGACAACGTCTCCAGCCTGCTCGCGGGCGCGCAGCACTGGCTCGGTCCGTCGCTGTGGGTGCGCCTGACCGGTGGCGTCGGCGTGTATCGCTGCAACCAGTGTGATCTCGACGACGACGGCCTTCGCGAGACCTTCACGCGCGCGGGGATCGCCGGAGGGTTCGCGATCGGCCTCGACGTCGTGCGCTGGCGCGGCCTCGTGCTCGGGTTCGAGGCGTCCTCGATCAACCAGCTCAACCGCGTCGGTCTCTTGTCGACGAACGCGCTGTCGCTGGGGCTGTCATTCGACTGACAGTACGAGCTCGACGAGCTCCTCTCCGACGTTCGCGAGCCCGACGCGCCCGTGCGCGCTGCGTCCGCGCGCTCCGGCGGTGACGTTCGCGCCCGCGACGGTGACGAGCGTGAACCGACCATCGGCGCCGGTGGTCGCGACGACGCTCGCGCCGCCGGGAGCGGTCGCGGTGACGACGGCGCCCTCGACCGGCCGGCCCTCTCCGTCGCGCACGAGCCCGCGGACGCGCTTGTCCTGCGGAGGCCCGAGCTCGAGCTCGACCGAGGCGACCCCGTCGGGCGGCACCGTCGTGACGATCCGCTCGTGACGATGGCGTCGCTTCGCGAGCCCGACGAGCCGACACGCAGGCACGTCGTCGATCGCGAACCGACCGCCGCGCACCGGCACGATCCGAGGCGGCACCGCGAGCACGGTGCCCGAGACGTTCGCGCACGCGAGCTCGGTGAGCAGGAAGCTGCCGTCCGCGAGGCCGGTCGTCGTGCCCTCGAGGCGTCCGGTGCCGCCGAGCTCGAGCGTGACGTCGCTCGCGGGCGCCGTCACGAGCTCGCTCGCGATTCCACCCGCGGCGTGCGCCGCGATCATGTACCTACCGGCGTCGAGGCGATAGATCTGCCAGCGCCCGGCGGCGTCGGTGCGCTCTTGTTGCCCGGGCGCGTCGGTGTCGAGCGGTGTGATGTCGAGGTAGGCGAACGGCACCGGCGCGCCGCGCGCGTCGACCAGCGTGCCCTGCAGATCGGGCGCCGCGTCGCCGAGCTGGAAGACCAGGTCCGTGAACCGCGCGCCGTGGCGGCACGGCAGCGCGCGTGGCGTCGAGGGTGGGGACCGCCACGGCCACGCGCGGAGCATCACGTCGCCACCGAGCGTGGTGACCCAGCGGAAGCTGCCGTCAGGCTGGATGCGTCCGGCGGGCACGAACTCGCCCCCCGACGCGGGCACGCGCTCGATCGCGCCGTCGGGTGCAGGACCGCCGCGCGGGTCGATGACGACGCCCGCGAGCACGCAGCCGCGCGACATGAACCCGCTGACATCGAGCCGGGCACCCGGCGTGACGGCGATGGACCGCTGATAGCTGACGCCCGCGTAGTCCTCGTGGGTCGCCTCGATCGTGTACTCGCCGGGGGGCACCTGCAGCGTCGCGTGACCGGTGGAGTCGCTGATCGCGACGTCCGTGCCGAGCACGGGGCGGAGGAGTCCACTCGCGCGCACCACGACGCCCGCGAGCGGGCGACCCTCGTCGTCGAGCATGCGGCCGACGATCGTCCCCGCGCGCACCAGCGGCAGCTCGAGCTCGTCGAGATCTCCCGGCACGTCGAGCACCGGGACGGCCACCGCGTCGGGCGCGCCCGCGAGCTCGGCGACAGGAGCGCCGGGGAGCCGCGCGGGGATCGCCGGCACCGCCATGACGTGCTCGCGCGCCGCGACGAGCACCTGGTAACGCCCGGGCTGCACCTCCAGCGTGAACGTGCCGTCGCGGGCGGCGATCGCCGTGACCTCGGCGCCGGTGTTCCGCAGCGTGACCTGCGCGCCGCCGATCGGCGCTCCGCCGTCCTCGCGGACCGTGCCGCGCACCGTCGCGCGGTCATCGGGCTCGGCGGGTGGTGCGATGGTGTGCGCGGCGGGAGCACGCGGCGGAGCGGACGGTGAGGACGGGCGCCGCACGACGAAGATCGCGAGCACCCAGGCACCCGCCGCGAGCAGCGCGGCGGCGGCAGCGAGGACAGCGAGGCGGCGGCTCCGACCGCGGGACATCCGCCTAGCTTTGCACCTCGATGACGACCGCGGTGATGTTGTCCTTGCCACCTCGCTGGTTCGCGAGCGCGATCGCCGCCTCGGCACATTCGTCGAGGTCGCCGTCCGCGCACAGCTCGGCGACCTCCTTGTCGCTCGTGAAGTAGCCGTGCAGACCGTCGCTGCACAGCAGGAAGCGATCGCCGGCGGCGACGTCGAGATCGACCGTGTCGACCTGCACGTAGTCCTTGTGGCCGACCGCCCGCGTGATGACGTTCTTACCGGCCGCCTTCTCGGCCTCCTCGCGCGTCATCATCCCGTGCTTGACCTTGTAGTTGATCAGCGTGTGGTCCTCGGTGAGCTGCAGCACGTTCTGGCGCCGCACCCGGTACACGCGGCTGTCACCGACGTGGACCGCGAACGCGTAGTTCGCCCGGATCAGCAGCGCCGACAGCGTCGTCGACATCCCCTTCTTCTCGGGATCGAGCTCGGCCATGCCGAACACCATGTAGCAGGCGCTCTTGACGCCGCTCTCCAGGAGTCGGCGGATCTCCCACACGCACTCGCCGTCGCCCGCCTTGACTCGCTCGACGAGGCGATCGAGATCGCGGCTCGCGCCGGTGACCCACATCGTGAGCTGCTCGACGGCCTCGCGGCTCGCGATCTCACCCTTGTTGTGACCACCCACTCCGTCGGCAACCACGTAGAACCCGCGGGCATCGTCGCGGAAGAAGGCGTCCTCGTTGATCTGACGCTTCCTCCCGACGTCCGAACGTCCGACTGATTGCAGCTTCACCCGACGACCAGCGTATCATGGCGGCTCGTCGCATCGCTTGCTACGATCCTGCATTGTGAGCGACGGAACCCAGCTCGTGGTGGTCCTGCGCGAACGGTCGAGCGAGATCCTGGCGAGCTGGATCACGCGGTTCGAGCGTTCGACCCTCCGGTTCCGTCGCGCGTCGAAGGCCGAGGCGCACACCGCGCAGGTCGCGAGCTTGCTCGAGGCGCTCGGCGTCGCGGCGGCGAGCGGCGATCTCGGGCCCGGCACCGACGCCACGCGCGAGCTCGAGCGCAACGCGGCCTTCCTCGGCGCCAAGTTCGCGAGCGAGGAGGCGACGGGGTTCGACATCGCCGCGCTCCTACTCGAGCTGCGGGAGGCACTCGCCGGGATGCTCGCGCCCGACGACGCCGGCGGCCTCGTCCGGCTGTTCGACTGGCTGACCGTGATCGCGCTCGACACGTTCGCCGCGTCGGGGGTCCAGAGCCTGCGCGAGCGCGTCAACGACCAGCTCGAGGTCGGGACGCCCGTCGTCGAGCTGCTGCCGAAGGTCCCGGCCGTCCTCCTCGTCGGTGCGCCGAACGCGGCGGTGGTGGAGGGGCTCCTCGCGCGCGCCTGGATGCTCGCCGTCGGCACCGGCGCCCCGTGTCTCATCATCGATGTCGGTGGTCTCGCCGAGACCGGGGAGGCCGCGTTCGAGCAGGCCTACACCGGGTTTCTCGCGCAGACCGAGGGCAGCTCGCTCCAGGTGCTCCTGGCCAGCGCACGCCGCGCGCTGCGCGAGCGGACCGCGGCGCGGACGACCGAGCGAGGCATTTTGCTCCAGCACTTCGAGCGGCTCGACAGCGCGGTGGCCCACTCGATCGAGCGTGCCGGGTACGTGCTCACGCGTAGACGCTGAACGATCCGGATCACTCTTGATGCTCCGGAACGCGCGCGGCCTCGCAGGAGCGTGATTCCGCCTGTGATACCATTCTCCGTCCGTGGGCGAATTTCCCATCGGCTTTGGCCGGTATCAGCTCGTCGAACGGCTTGCCCTGGGAGGCATGGCCGAGCTGTTCGTCGCGACCGCCCCTGGCGAGCATGGCTTCCAGAAGAAGGTCGTGATCAAGCGGCTGCTGCCGCACCTCGTCGCCGACGCCACCTACAACGCGATGTTCATCGACGAGGCCAAGCTCACCGCGCGGCTCGTCCACCCCAAGATCGCGCAGACCTTCGAGCTCGGGAAGGTCGACGACGCGCTGTTCATCGCGATGGAGCACGTGGATGGGATCGACGTCCTCGCGCTGCTCCGCGAGTTCGCCGCCCGCCGGCGCCGCGTCGATCCACAGCTCGCCGCATGGATCGCGCACGAGACGCTCGACGCGCTCGACTACGCACACAACCTCACCGGGGAGGACGGCCGGCCGCTCGGCATCGTCCACCGCGACATCTCGCCGTCGAACATCCTGCTCAGCATCCGCGGTGACATCAAGCTCGTCGATTTCGGGATCGCTCGGGCCAAGGATCCGGACCGCGCACACAAGAGCAAGTCCGGCACCCTGAAGGGCAAGTACGGCTACATGTCGCCCGAGCAGGTCCTCGAGCAGCCGCTCGACGCCCGCAGCGACCTGTTCTCGGTAGGGGTGGTCCTCGCCGAGCTGTTGACCGGCCGGCGGCTGTTCGCCGCGGCGAACGAGCTCGACGTGCTGCTGATGGTCCGCGACGCCAAGCTCACCCGGTACGACAAGTACGGCGTCGACGTCGAGCCGGGGCTGTCGGAGATCGTGCGCAAGGCGCTCAAGAAGTCGGTCGACGAGCGCTGGCAGAGCGCCGCGCAGTTCCGCGACGCGCTCGCCGAGTGGTTGTTCGAGCACCGCTACCGCGTGACGCCGCGGATCGTGGCGGACGTGGTCACCGAGCTGCACGACGCGGTGGTCGCGCGCCGTCACGGGCTCGGCATGCCGCCACCGCCCGAGGATCCCGTCGTCGGCCGCGCGCCGAGCGAGGACGCCGCGCCGATGATCATCGTCGAGGGTGGCGACTCGATGCCGGTGATCCAGATGAGCTACGAGCCGGCGAGCGTCGACGAGCGCCCGGGCCGGCCGGTCTCGGTCAGCGATCTCGCGGCGTCGGCCACGCCCGCGCCGGCGTCCAAGCGCGCCGAGACCGTGCAGGGGCGCCCGCGCGCCGCCGCCGTCCACGTCCCGCCGCCCGAGACCGTCTCCGCGGCGGGCACCAACGCGAACCAGCCCGCGCCGACCAAGCCTCGCACCGCGACCGGCTCGCAGGTCCGCGGGGCGTTCGAGCGCCGCGCCGAGGTCGATCGCAAGCTCTCCGAGCTCGGCGACGGCTCGGGCGTGATCGAGGTGCCGATCGCCGACACGATCAGCGCGGCGGTCGAGGCGATCACGCTGCCCGACGATCCGCCGCCCGCGGGTCCCCTCGAGGACTCGCAGATGCGCGCGTTCGACGACATCACCGAGGATCCCGCGCTGCGCTCGCGCGACCTCAACGTGCCGTCGCCCGAGGAGGCGATGCGCACGCGACCGCCCACGCCGCCGTCGCTCGGCGAGATCTCCGAGCCACCCGATGACGCGGGCGAGTTCCACATCACCTCGCCGCTGCGCGTCCTGTTCCGGCTGATGACGGCGCGCGCGACCGGCCTGCTCGTCGTCGCCGTCGGTGGCATCAAGAAGGAGATCTACGTCCGCGACGGCCAGCCCGAGTACGTGTCATCGAACGTCGCGAGCGAGCTGTTCGGGAACTACCTCGTCAGCAAGGCCGTGCTCAGCGACGGCGAGCTCGCGATGGCGCTCGCGATGATGCCGCACTACGGAGGCAAGCTCGGCGACACGCTCGTCGGGCTCGGCCTGCTCAAACCGCTCGAGGTGTTCCGGCACCTCACGCGCCAGGTCCGCTCCAAGATCATCGACGTCTGCACGTGGAACAAGGGCAGCTTCGGCTGGTACGCCGGCCGCGAGAACCCGCGCGAGGCGTTCCCGCTCGACTTCAACGCGTTCGAGATCCTCGGCGCAGGCGCCATGGCGCTGTCCGACGATCACATCGAGACCTGGATCGCGAAGCACGGCTCGCTGCGCCTGCGCGCCTCGCGCACCCGCCGCGTCGGGCCCGAGCGGTTCGAGGTCAAGGGCCTCGTCCAGCTCTGCGAGCTGCTCGACGGCAAGCGCTCGGTCGCCGACCTCGTCGAGATGCACGCCGAGCGCGTCGAGCGGCTGAAGACCGGCCGCATGCTGTGCCTGCTCGAGGCCTGCGATCTCGCGCGCCCGGCGTGAGCCGGGCACGGAGCGCGCACGACGTTCCTCGGCTGCGTGGAGGTCCTCTCCGGCGTCGCGGCGCTTGCGTGCGGATGTCGGCGACGCGGTGCAGCTCGCGCCTACAGGCCGCACGCGGCGAGCGCGGCGGTGAAGCGCTCGGGGAGGGGCGCCTCGACGCGGATGCGCTCGGCGCCGAGCGGGAACGTGAGCTCGGCGCCGTGGAGGAAGAAGCCGTCGTGGTCGGGCAGGGGCTGACCGCCGTACAGCGTGTCGCCGGCGATCGGCGCGCCGACGTAGGCGAGGTGCGCGCGGATCTGATGCATGCGGCCGGTCTGCGCGGCGCAGCGCACGAGCGCGTGGGTGGCGGACGCGCGCTCGACGGTGAACGCGGTGTACGCGGCGAGGCCGTCGGTGTGATCGACGACGACGCGCTTGCCGCGCTGGGCGAGCGGCGCGTCGCACTCGCGTGACACGGGGCGGCCCTCCGTGATCGCGAGGTAGCGCTTGTCGACGGCGCCCGCGCCGAAGGCGTCGCGGAGCGCGGCGTAGGTCTCGGGTGTGCGCGCGGCGATCAGCGCACCCGAGGTGCCGATGTCGAGGCGATGCACGAGGCCACCGTCACGCGGGTCCGCGCCGATCGCGGCGCACTCGGGGTAGCGATGCGCGAGCGCGTTGGCCGCCGTGCCGAGCTCGCCCGCGCGCAGCGGCTGCGAGGGCATGCCGGCGGGCTTGGCGATCACGACGAGCTCGGGCCGCTCGAGGAGGATCGTGATGCGCTCGGCGGCGGCCGGATCGGGCGCCGGGCGCAGGTCGTCGGCGCTGGCCGGCGTGCGCGAGAGCTCGATGTCGTCGCCGGGGCTCACGAAGTCGCCCTTCTTCGCGCGCTTGCCGCGCACGCGGACGCAGCCGTCGTCGAACAGCTGCGCGAGCTGGCGGCGGCCCGCGTGGGGGAAGTGGCGCGCGAGCTCCTTGTCGATCCGGCCTGTCTCGGCCGCGGTGACGTGCACGGGTTCGGTGGGGTCGGTGACTTCACTCATACGGCCTCGAGGAGCAGCGCGCTCACGAGCGCGCCGGGGAGGAACTCGGTCGCGTCCGCGTCGAGCTCGACGAGCGCGTTGCAACCGACGAGAGACGACAGCATCGCCGAGCCCTGCTTGGGGTGCGGGTGCGCGATCAGGTGATCGCCGTTGCGCGCGACGCGCGCCCGCAGGTAGTGCGCGCGCCCGGCCTGCTTGCGGTAGCCGCGCACGAGCTGGACCGGCGCGCGCGGGCGCTCGACGTTCGTGGCACCCTGCATCGCGAGCAGCGCCGGCCGCAGGAACAGCTCGAACGCGACCATCGTGGACACGGGGTTCCCGGGGAGCCCGAACACCGGCGTCGCGGTCGCGTCGGCGCCGGGGCGCATGCCGAACGAGAACGGCTTGCCCGGCTTCATCGCGACCTTGTACAGCTCGAGCTCGACGCCCGACGCGGCGAGCGCGGCCCGCACGTGGTCGCGGTCGCCGACCGAGACGCCACCGGTCGTGATGATCACGTCGTAGCCGAGCGCGGCGGCGATCAGATCGGCGAGGGCGCTGACGTCGTCGCGCGCGATCCCGACTCGATCGGCGATGCCGCCGGCCTCCTCGACGAGGCCGACGAGCGCGTGCGCGGACGAGTCGACGAGCTGACCGGGGCCGGGAGGCGTCGAGATGTCGACGAGCTCGTCCCCCGTGGCGATCAGCGCGACGCGAGGCGCGCGGGCGACGCGCACCTCCTCGACGCCGAGCGCGGCGAGCACGCCGAGCTCCCACGCGGTCAACCGCGTGCCTCGCTCGATCACGGTGTCACCCGGGGTGACGTCCTCGCCGAGCTTGCGCACGTTGTCGCCGACGGGCGCCGCCGGAAGCGTGACCTGGTCGCCGTCGCGCGTGGCGTCCTCCTGGATCACGACCGTGTCGAGCTCGGGCGGCATCGGCGCACCGGTGTAGATCCGCACGGCGGATCCCGGAGGCACGGGCTCGGAGCGCGGCGCACCCGCGGCGACCACGCCGGCGATCGGCAGCGTCCCGGGGAGGTCGGACGAGCGTGCGGCGTAGCCGTCCATCGCCGAGTTGTCGAACCCGGGGAGCGCCCGCTCCGCGACGACGTCGTGCGCGAGGATCCGACCGCGCGCGTCTGCGAGCTTCACCGACTCGGCGCCGAGCCGCGGGACGCGATCGAGCACGGTGCGCAGGGCTTCGGCGACGGAGAGCATGGCGGCGCGACTATACGCCACGTGGCGAGAGCGTCCCCTGTGCGTCAGCGCGCACACGTGCCAGGGGGGCTGGCGTCCCCTAATCTTGGGGGAAGAACGACATGCCCACCGAAATATTGGTGATCCTCGCGCTCATCCTCGCGAATGGATTGTTCGCTGGCGCCGAGATTGCCGTCATCAGCGTCGGCGCCGCCAAGCTCGCGGCCGCTGCCGAGCGTCGCGATCGTCGAGCGCTCGCCGTGCAGGCACTGCGCGAGAAGCCCGAGAGGTTCCTCGCCACGGTTCAGATCGGTATCACGGTCGTCAGCACGGCGGCCGCGGCGTTTGGTGGCGCCAACATCGCGCGCTCGCTCGCGCCCTCGCTCGAGCGGCTCGGGTTCGGCAGCAGCGCCGATGACGTCGCGTTCGGGATCGTGATCGCCGGCGTCTCGTTCCTGTCTCTCGTGCTCGGCGAGCTCGTGCCGAAGTCGCTCGCGCTGCGCTACTCGCACGGCTACGCGTATCTCGTCGGGCGCCCGCTGCTGATGCTCGCGAAGCTCGCCTCACCGGTGGTGCACCTGCTGACGTTCTGCTCGAACATCGTGCTCCGGCTGTTCGGTGACCGGACGAGCTTCACCGAGACGCGCGTGTCGCGTGACGAGCTCATGATCATGGTCGAGGAGGCCGGCAAGACCGGCTCGATGGACCCGAGCACGAGCGAGATCGCGAGCCGCGCGCTGGAGCTCCAGGACGTCGCCGTCGCGGAGATCATGGTGCGCCGCGAGCGGATCGTCGCGATCCCGCGCCACGCGCCCGCGAGCGAGGTGCGCAGGCTGATCCTCGAGGAGGGCCACAGCCGGATGCCCGTGTACGAGGGCGAGCTCGATCGCCTCGTCGGGTTCGTGGTCGCGCGCGACGTGCTCGCGGTGGCCTGGGAGGGCGACCTGATCGTGCTCGAGGACATCATCCGGCCGCTCATGATCGTGCCCGCGAGCGCGAAGGCGACGAACGTGCTGCGCCAGATGCAGGCGCAGCGCACGCAGATCGCGGCCGTCGTCGACGAGCTCGGCGCGGTGGTCGGGCTCGTCACGATGGAGGACCTCGTCGAGGAGATCGTCGGCGAGATCCGGGACGAGGACGACGAGGAGCCCGAGGCCGAGCTGCGCCGCGAGCCCGACGGCACCGCGCTGGTGCCCGGCTGGGTGCCGATCCGCAAGGTCAACCGCGAGCTCCATCTCGGCCTGCCGATCGATCGCGACAGCACGACGATCGCCGGCCTGTGCCTCGCGCTCGCGCTGTCGATCCCACCTGCGGGCGCGCGGCTCCGTGCACCCGACGGCACCGAGCTCGAGATCGTCGATTCCTCGCAGCGCCGCGTGCGCATGGTGCGCATTCACCCGCGGCCGGAGGCCGAGGAGCGCGACCACGAGCGCCGGTACGAGGAGCCGGCGGCCTGAACGAACGAGCGTCGGTGATACCCTCCGGGGCATGAAAGGTGCCCCGCTGTGCTTCCTGCTCGTGGCCGCGTGCTTCGCGCCGCCGACCTCGATGCCGCCGACCACGCCGCCGGCGCTGCTCGTCGCGAAGGACCTGGTCCAGCCCGGCGAGATCCACCTGAAGAACGTCCGCCAGCTCACGTTCGGCGGGGACAACGCGGAGGCGTACTGGGCGTTCGGCGGCGACCGGCTCGTCTACCAGACCAACAAGTCGCCGTACCAGTGCGATCAGATCGAGGTGCTGACGCTCGCCGACGGCACGTCGAAGCTCGTCTCGACGGGGAAGGGGCGCACGACCTGCGCGTACTTCCTCAAGGGCGACCAGGAGATCGTCTACGCGTCGACGCACGAGCACGGGCCCGCGTGCCCGCCGCCGCCCGACATGTCGAAGGGCTACGTGTGGAGCCTGTTCGAGTACGACATCTACCGCGCGAACGCGGACGGTTCGAACGTGCGCAACCTGACGCCGAACACGCCTGGCTACGACGCCGAGGCGACGGTGTGCCCGGTCGATGGCAGCATCATCTTCACCTCGACGCGCTCGGGCGATCTCGAGCTGTGGCGGATGGACGCCGACGGCAAGAACCTCAAGCAGCTGACCAGCGCGCCCGGTTACGACGGCGGCGCGTTCTTCTCGAACGACTGCTCGAAGATCGTGTGGCGCGCGTCCCGACCGCAGGGCGCCGAGCTCGAGAGCTACCGGGCGCTGCTCGCGCAGAACGTCGTCAGGCCGACGAAGATGGACCTCTACGTCGCGAACGCGGACGGCACCGACGCGCGCCGGATCACGTACCTGCCGGGCGCGGCGTTCGCGCCGTTCTTCTTCCCCGACGGCCAGCGGGTCATGTTCTCGTCGAACTACAAGAACCCGCGCAGCGCCGAGTTCGATCTGTTCGCGATCAACATCGACGGCACGGGCCTCGAGCAGATCACGTTCAGCCCCGGGTTCGACGGGTTCCCCGTGTTCTCGCCCGACGGCAAGACGCTCGCGTTCTCGTCGAACCGCCGCGACGTCGTCGACGGCGCGTACCGGGTGACCGGCACGCCAGCCGGCGACAAGGACACGAACGTGTTCCTCGCGGAGTGGGTCGACGGGCCGCCGCCCTCCGAGGCGCCCGAGACGGCGAGCGCGGGTCGGATCGCGAAGCTCGCGGCCTACCTCGCCGCCGACGAGCGGGAGGGTCGCGGGGTCGGCACGAAGGGCCTCGAGGACGCGCTCGCGACGGTGCAGACCGAGCTCGCGACGCTCGGTGTCGAGCCGGGCCTCGCCGGCAGCTGGCGCCAGCCATTCGAGGTCACGACCGAGGTCAGGCGCGGCGCCGCCACGGCGCTCGAGCTCGACGGCAAGCCGGTCGCGGCAGAGGACTTCACGCCGATCGCCGCGAGCGCGAGCGGCACCGTGTCCGGTGACATCGTGCCGGTCGGCTACGGGCTCGTCGACGACGCGAGGAAGCTCGACGACTACAAGGGCAAGAACGTGCGCGGCAAGATCGCGCTCGCGTGGCGGTTCACGCCCGGCTCGCTCGACGCGAAGGCGTCGCACGAGCTCGGTGACCTGCGGCGCAAGGCGTTCGCGGCGAAGCAGAAGGGCGCCAAGGCGTTGATCGTCGTCGACAACGGCGACCCGAAGCAGGACGAGGCGCCGCTGCCGAAGCTCACCGCCGCCGAGAGCGAGTCGCAGATCCCGATCCTCGTCGTCACGCGCGAGGCCGGCGCCGCGCTCGCGAAGGGCAAGCACCGCGCGAAGCTCACCGTCGCGCTCGAGCCCGTGCGCACGCCCACGGCGAACCTCGTCGGCGTGATCCGCGCGGGGGCGCCGGCGAAGCTGCCGGGCGTGCTCGTCGTCGGTGCGCACATCGATCACCTCGGCATGGGCGGCGGGCCCGACGCCCTCGATCCGAACGTCCGCGCGGTGCACAACGGCGCCGACGACAACGCGTCGGGTGTCGCGGCGCTCGTCGAGGTCGCGCGTACGCTGGTCGCGAAGCGGGCCGAGCTGCAGCGCGACGTCTACATCGTCGCGTTCTCCGCGGAGGAGATGGGCGACCTCGGCTCGTTCCACTACGTCAAGAACCCGCCGACCAAGGAGCCGATGATCGCGATGCTCAACCTCGACATGGTCGGGCGCATGCGCATGGGTCAGCTCCACATCAACGGCGGCGACTCAGCGACGGAGTGGAAGGACATCGCGGGCGTGGCGTGCAAGGCCGCCGACGTCGAGTGCACGATCAGCGGCTCGGGCTACGGGCCGTCGGATCACATGCCGTTCTACGTCGCGGGGGTTCCGGTCCTGTTCTTCTTCACCGGCAACCACCTCGACTACCACACCGCCACCGACGACAGCTCCAAGCTCAACGCGATCGGCGCCGCTCGCGTCGCGATGATCACGAGCGACATCGCGCTCGCGACGGCCAACCGACCCGGCGCCCTGACCTACGTCAAGTCGGCGCCCGAGACGTTCCGCGGCGGCGACGCGCGGCGGCGGGGCGCCTCGCTCGGCACCGTGCCGTCGTACAGCGAGGATCCCAACCAGCCCAAGGGCGTCCTCCTCTCTGACGTCCTCCCCGAGGGCGCCGCCGCCAAGGCCGGCCTCCAGGGCGGTGACCTCATCGTCCAGATCGGCACCACCGAGATCGCGAGCGTCCGCGACCTCATGTACGTCCTCTCCGCCGCCAAGCCCGGCGAGAAGACCACGATCACCTTCGTGCGCGGCGGCAAGACCCACAAGGTCGAGGCCACCTTCGGCGCCCCCCGGCGGTAGGGACGCTTTTCCGAGTCGGGCACGTTGCGTCCTCGAGCCCCGGGGATCACCGGGGGCGCCGGGACGCTTTCACGGTGGGACCCGCAACCGCGCGAACGCTGCGTGCGCTCGCTGGGGAGCGCTGACGGCGAGTTGCGAGCTCGACTCGCGAACACCGGGCGGAAGGGACGCTTTCAAGTTAGGCACGTTGCGTCCTCGAAGCCCCGGGAATCACTGGGGGCGCCGGGACGCTTTCAAGTTGCGACCTGCAACCGCGCGGACGCCGCGTGCGCGCGCTGGGGGCGCTGGCGTCGAGTTGCGAGCTGCCGCCGCGAACGCCGCGTGCGCGCGCGGCGGGCGCTAACTTGAAAGCGTCCCAGCGCCCCCAACGATCTCCAAGAGTTGCAGATCGCAACGTGCCTAACTTGAAAGCGTCCCTAGCTCCGTCTCGAGCTCGGTGACGGTGGCTTCGGCGTCGGCGACGGTGGCTTCGGCCGCGGCGAGCTGGGCGCGCAGCGACGCGACCTCGCGGGTACGCGCCGCGAGCTCGTCGCGGGCCGCGCGCAGCGCCGTCTCGAGGCGATGACGCTCGGCGCGGAGGCGAGCGCGCTCCGCCTCGATCCGCTTGCGCTCGGCCTCGGCCGCGGCCCGCGCGCGCGCCTCGGCTTCGGCCTCGGCCTTGGCCTTGTCCCGGCGTGCTTCGGCGAGCTCGTCGCGGTGCGCGCGACGGGATGTCGGGGGCGGTGCCGTCGGTGCAGGTGCGGCGGCTTCCTCGGGCTCGTCGACGGGCTCCGCGGTCGGCGTGACGCTCGCGAGACCGAGCGCTTCGAACCCGGGCGGATCCCGGTCGGCGGTGAGCGCGCCGGGCGGATCGGGATCCCAGCTACCGGTGGCGGCGAGCGCGGCGAGGGTCTGGGTGACGCGGCGGAGCGTGCTCTCGGTCGCCGCGTGCCCGGCGTCGGTGAGGAGGTTCGCGGCGCGTGCGCGGAGCGTCGCGATCGCGTCGCGATGCGGGGCGTTCGCGCGGAGGTCGCCGTGGCGGAGCCGGTCGGCCGTCGCGAACAGCGCGTCGAACGCGTCGCGGGCCTGCCACCAGAGCTGGTTGACGACCCACGCCGAGATCGTCGGACGGTTCAGCTTTCCGAGCCGCGCGGCGCCGGCCTTGTCACCTCCGGCCTTGAGCTCGGTCGCGAGCCGCTTGCGCTCCTGCACGAACGTGCCGTGCGGAGCCTGGTAGAGCTCGGCCACGGCGTCCTCGTACGTGCGCATGCGACGATCCTACCGCGCGCGCGCGGGCGCACGTCGCTCGTGGACGCGCGCGTTCACGCGCAGTAGCGGGCGCGGCGACGACGGGCGACGACGTTGTTGATCAGCAGCCCCGAGGCGAGCACGACACCCCCCGCGAGGAGCCCGATCAGCGCGCGTTTCAGCGCGCGAGTTCTGGGCCCGCTTCGCGCGGACGTCTCCTCCTCCTCCTCGTCCTCGATGCTGCGCGCCCCGGTGGAAGCTCGCGCACGGATCCAGCCGGGTGGATCACTCGCGGGGAACGATTCGATGCTCGCCTCCTCGACGACATCCCATTCCGTTTCGTTCGGCATGCGCCCTGCCGGTGCATTCGATGTGCCCGTCACGCCTCGCGGAGCTTGTGGAGCCCCCATCCCGCGGCGGCCAGCGCGCCGATCGCACCGAGCCCGATCGCGAGCCCGCGCAGCACGCGCGAGCCGTGCGTCGGCAGCTGCGGGCGCGTCAGAGGGACGCCGCGAGGCTCGGCGCCGAGCGGCTCGTCGTCCCACTCGATCACCAGCGCGAGGTAATCGGGCCCGGGCTCCGCGTCGGTCGCGTGCGGCGTAGCGGTCCGCGCGTCGTCGTTTCGCTCCATGGTGCATCCGGAGCGAGCAACGGATGTGCCGCTCGAGCTAGGAAGTTCTCGGAGCCAGAGGCGGGATCTCCTCGACGGTGGACGCGCTGTCAGATCGGTTTGATACTGAACGGGTGTTCTCATGAGCGACGAGCTTCGAGAGTTCCTGGCGAGGGCGCGTGGCTCCGCGGCGACCGCGCGCGTGATCCGGCTCGACGAGCTCGAGCAGGGGCGCGAGAGCGTCGAGTCGCCCTGGGGGCTCGCGTCGTTGCGAGGACGGCTCGTCGAGCTGTCGGCGCGCGGCGCCTCGGCCACGCTCACCACCGCGGTCGATCTCGTGCTCGAGGCGCAGCGCGAGGGCGAGCCGGTCGCGTGGATCGTTCCGTGGACGGCGGCGGCGACTCCGGGCACCCAAGGTCACCCGGGTCACCAGGGCGGTGCGAACGGGACGTTCTTCCCGCCGGACGTCGCGGACTGCGGCGTCGATCTCGCCGCACTCGTCGTGGTGCGTGCACCGTCTGCGGTCGCCGCGGCGCGCGCCGCCGAACGGCTGTTGCGCTCGGGGGCGTTCGGGCTCGTTGTGCTCGACTTCGGTAGCGCCAGCGTGGACGTCCCGATGTCGCATCAGGGACGGCTCGTCACGCTCGCGCAGACGCAC
>Ga0164243_10006378_pt1 | contig 17869 bp, 19 predicted proteins | sample OricompcompostOP_FD_108781 | JGI IMG/M metagenome (GOLD analysis project Ga0164243, IMG submission 108781) | Organic Plus compost microbial communities from Emeryville, California, USA - Original compost - Organic plus compost (OP) | ecosystem: Engineered > Solid waste > Mixed feedstock >... | reverse complement strand
TCGCCATTCTCGTCGTCACCGTTCTGCTCAAGGGCCTGTTCTTCCCGCTTGCCAACAAGTCGTACAAGTCGATGGCACGCATGAAGCTGGTGCAGCCGAAGCTCACTGAAATCCGCGAGAAATATGCGGATGACAAGATGCGGCAGCAGCAGGAGATGATGAAGCTCTACAAGGAAGAGAAGATCAATCCTCTTGCCGGTTGCTGGCCGGTGCTGGTGCAGATTCCGGTGTTCTTCGCGCTTTACAAGGTGCTCTACGTCACCATCGAAATGCGCCATGCGCCGTTCTTCGGCTGGATTCAGGACCTTGCAGCGCCCGATCCGACCTCGATCTTCAACCTGTTCGGCCTTCTGCCATTCGGCGTCCCGCACTTCCTGATGATCGGCGTCTGGCCGCTTTTGATGGGCATCACCATGTTCCTGCAGATGCGCATGAACCCGACGCCTCCAGACCCGACGCAGGCTGCGATCTTCACCTGGATGCCGGTTATCTTCACCTTCATGCTGGCTTCGTTCCCGGCTGGTCTGGTGATCTACTGGGCATGGAACAACCTGCTCTCCATTACCCAGCAGGGCATCATCATGAAGCGCCAGGGCGTGAAGATCGAGCTCTTCGACAATCTCAAGAGCCTCTTCAAGCGAAAGCCGAAAGAGGCGAAAAAATAGACTTGAAAGAACCCCGCTTTGGCGGGGTTTTTTATGCCGTCATGTTGACAATACGGCTCATAACATTGATGCGTGTACTCTATAGAATACACCATCGGGACAGAACCATTGAGCGAGCAGGATAAGAAGCAGGCGGCGATCAGGGCCGCTCAGGCGGCGGCGGATGCGGTCCGGGAAGCCCAGGCGGCGCTCGTCGAGGAAGGTCGTCTGCTTTTCAAGAAATCGTGGATTTTCATCCGCGGCGTGCCGTCGATGAAATTCCTGCCGCCGGAAGGCCCGGTGGAAATCGCCTTTGCGGGCCGCTCCAATGTCGGCAAGTCGTCGCTCATCAACGCGCTCGTCAACAAGAAGGGTCTTGCGCGCACCTCCAACACGCCGGGCCGCACGCAGGAACTGAACTATTTCGTGCCGGACGGTTATTCGGGCGAGAATGGCGACCTGCCGCCGCTGGCGCTCGTCGACATGCCGGGCTACGGTTTTGCCGAGGCTCCGAAGGCGCAGGTCGATGCGTGGACCCGGCTGGTGTTCGATTATCTGCGCGGCCGCACCACGCTGAAGCGCGTTTATGTGCTGATCGATGCGCGCCACGGCATCAAGAAAAATGACGCGGAAGTGCTCGACCTTCTCGACAAGGCGGCAGTGTCCTATCAGATCGTGTTGACCAAGATCGACAAGATCAAGCCTGCCGGGGTGCCGCGCCTCCTGGAAGAAACGCACAAGCTCACCTACAAGCGCGCAGCCTGCTTTCCCGGCATCATTGCAACATCGTCGGAAAAGGGCGTAGGTCTGGATGAGCTGCGAGCGGCAATCGCGCTGCTTTTGAAAGAATACTGATACTATCTGTTCTTTCGCATGTCTAAATCCCAAAACCGGTTCCCGGTTTTGGGGACATGCTCTATCCCGGGCAGCTTTCAGGCTGCCCGTTCAGCCCTTCATTGAGGCGCTCGAAACTGGCGCTGACATGCCCGTCGCCGCGTTTTATATGCAGCACATAGATGCTGTCGAAATCCTCGCCGCGCCATTTCGGCACTTCGGCCATGTCGCCGCCATTGTCCTTCAGAAGACTGCGGGCCAGTTCATAAATCTGCTTGTGTTCCCAGCCAACCAGTATAGTCGCGTTGGCAAATCCGGGCTGTTCGAGCGCCTTCTGCAATTTGCCGATCTCGTCATAGCCAAAACGCGTATCAACCGGCATTCCAAACCGGATGGCGGTCGGCTCCACGGTCGCGAGCGGGCGGATATAGGCATAGGAAACGCCGCTATCCGTCTTCTCCTGCGCGGGATCGGGCGCAAAGATGGCGTCGGGCTTGCCGAAATCCCGCGCGAGGACGGCAGGCAGTTTGAGCGAGCGGTTGAGCCCCTGGCAACTCAACTGCCCCATGCCGCCTTCCGGCTTTTCTCCATGACGAATGAATACGATGGTCTCGGTGGTTTCGGCGGTCTGCGCGGCATGGGACACGGCAGCGCCCGCAAGACAGGCAAAGGCGGCAATCAAAACTCTACGCATGAAACGGGCTTTCTGCAATTTGTGGGTTCAAAACGGGTTATCTCTTAGACGAACCAGCCTTTTGTGGCGAAAAATAAACGCCGGAGGCTGGTTTCGCGGATTCCATTTGCGATAAATCCGGTCTAGACATGACTGCCTCTTTTGCCCTGTCGCCTGCCATGGAGCCCGCGATGACGACACTCGAAAACCCAGAAATGCAAGCGCAACTCCTGTCCGCAGCCCTGCCCTATATGCAGCGCTACGAGAACAAGCATGTCGTCGTCAAATATGGCGGCCACGCCATGGGCAATCCGGAGCTGGGCAAGGCTTTCGCGCGGGACATCGCGCTCCTGAAACAGTCCGGCATCAACCCGATCGTCGTGCACGGCGGCGGCCCGCAGATTCAGGCCATGCTGACCAAGCTCGGCATCGAATCCCGCTTTGAAGGCGGATTGCGCGTCACCGACGAAAAGACCGTCGAAGTGGTGGAAATGGTTCTGGCCGGCTCCATCAACAAGGAAATCGTCGCGCTCATCAATGCCGAAGGCGAATGGGCCATCGGGCTTTGCGGCAAGGACGGCAACATGGTCTTCGCGCAGAAGGCGCACAAGACCGTCATCGACCCCGATTCCAATATCGAGAAAGTGCTGGACCTCGGTTTCGTCGGCGAACCGGCGGAAGTCGACCGCACTTTGCTCGACCTGCTCGCCCGCTCCGAAATGATCCCCGTCATTGCGCCGGTTGCGCCGGGCCGCGACGGCCACACCTATAACATCAATGCCGACACGTTCGCAGGCGCCATCGCGGGCGCGCTGGCTGCAACGCGCCTCCTGTTTCTCACCGATGTTCCGGGCGTTCTCGACAAGGACAAGAACCTCATCAAGGAATTGTCGGTTGCCGATGCGCAGGCGCTCATCAAGGATGGCACGATTTCCGGCGGCATGATCCCGAAGGTCGAAACCTGCATCGATGCGATCCGGCGCGGCGTTGAAGGCGTTGTCATCCTCAACGGCAAGACCCCGCATTCCGTGCTGCTTGAGCTTTTCACCGAGCATGGTGCCGGCACGCTTATCGTTCCGTAATAAAAGGAGCGTGCCTGTCGTTCCATAGGCAGCAAACCGCCTCCGGCGGCTTTTGTCCTGGAGAGCCGCTCTGCTGTTTAGCGACGCGTTCCCTTAGGAAGCGTGCTACAAGAGACCAATGAAATTTGATATTTGTTTTGCAGAAATCCAGCATACCGAGTGGCTGGCAATGCATGACCTGCATGTACCGCCTCACTGGGTGATGCGCTGTGTCGCCAATAGCGAATACATAATCGCTTTGACTGACGCTGATCCTGTCGGCTTTCTCCGCTTTAGCTGGTTCTGGGGAGCACTGCCCTATATGGATATGATTCAGGTCAGCCCCGAATACCGGCGCTGCGGCATAGGCAGATCGCTCTTCCGTTTCTGGGAAACAAAGATGCGGGAATGTCATGCCACGACATTGATGACATCCAGTGTTGCCAGCGAACAGGAGCCGCAGGCCTGGCATCGAAGCAACGGATTTCGCGAAAGCGGCAGCATTTCCTTTGGCGCATTTCAACCTGAAGCCGAGGTCTTTCTGATCAAGGACATCCGGTAGATATTATCAAGCGGTGACATAAGAACCATGACCAATCAACCTGATGCCTCGGCTTTTGCCCACGTCACCGACTGGGTGTTCGATCTCGACAATACGCTCTACCCGCACGCCGCCAATCTGTTTTCCCAGATCGACGTGAAGATGACGAGCTATGTCGAGGCGCTGCTGAACCTGCCGCGCGACGAAGCGCGCAAGATTCAAAAGCAGTTCTATCTGGAATATGGCACCACGCTGAAGGGCCTGATGGAATGTCACCAGATCGATCCGGATGACTTTCTGCAAAAGGTCCATGATATCGACTATTCCTGGCTGAAACCCGATCCGGCGCTTGGGGAAGCCATCAAGGCGCTTCCGGGCCGCCGCTTCATCTTCACCAATGGCGACCGCGGCCATGCCGAACGCGCCGCCCGTCAACTCGGGATCCTCGATGATTTCGACGATATTTTCGACATTGTGGCGGCAGGCCTGACACCGAAGCCGGAATCGGTCACCTATGACCGCTTCCTCGGCGCTTTCGGTATCGATGCGGGCAAGGCCGTCATGTTCGAGGACCTTGCGCGCAACCTGGTCGTTCCCAAAGCCCTCGGCATGAAAACCGTTCTGGTCGTGCCGAACAACTTTGAGCCTACTTTTTCGGAAATATGGGAAAGCGATCCCGAGTTCACCGATCAGGTGGACTATGTAACGGACAACCTGACCGGATTTCTGGAACAGATCGTTGCAGTCAGATAGACATTTCACCGGCCTTGAAAAACGTATCGACGAGGCTGCTCACCGCCTCCTCGACAATCTGCCCCGTCACAAGATCACGGATGCGCTGATCGAATTTCTGGTTTTCGGGCTGAAACAGGCATGGGCCTGCCTTTTCGGCGGCGCCATGCTGGGGCTCATCATCATGACCCGCTGGTTCTGGCCGGATGGCGGCGCGGGGTTCATCACGCGCTATGATTTCCTCTTCCTCTCCGCACTCGCGATCCAGCTTGCCATGCTGGTCTTCAAGCTGGAGGCATGGGAGGAAGCCAAGGTCATCCTGATTTTCCACGTCGTCGGCACGGTGATGGAAATATTCAAGACCCATGCCGGTTCATGGGTCTATCCTGAAGAAAACTTCTTCCGCATTGGCGGCGTGCCGCTGTTTTCAGGCTTCATGTATGCGGCTGTCGGCTCCTATATGGCGCGCATCAACCGCATCTTCGATATAAGGCTGAACCACTATCCGCCGCTCTGGATGACCGTGGTTCTGGCCGCCGCGATCTATGCCAATTTCTTCGCGCACCACTTCATCTGGGATGCGCGCTGGCTGCTTTTTGCGGCAACCTTCGCGCTCTACTGGCGCACGACCATGCATTACCGCGTCTTTCGCTTCCGGCATAAAATGCCGCTGCTGGTGGCCTTCCTGCTGACCTCGCTTTTCATCTGGGTCGCGGAGAACATCGGCACATGGTCGAAGGCCTGGCTTTATCCCAACCAGCGCAATGGCTGGGAACTGGTATCCATGAGCAAGCTCGGCTCGTGGTATCTCCTGATGATCATCTCGGTCGTGCTGGTGACGCTCGTTCACCGCCCCCGCCCCTATCAGGAAGAAGAGGCGCAAAGAGAACCGCCCGGCCAATAGAGCATTTCCAGCAAAAGTGTGAAACGGTTTTGCGTTCGGAAATGCGGCAAAAACAAACAGATAGAGCGGTTCCAACGGGTTTGCTAAAACCGGAACCGCTCTAAGCCGGGCGCTTTCAACAGCCTGTCAAGGGTGATCAAAGCTTGTAGAAATCCTTGATAAGGTCCCATGCTTCGTCGGCGGTTTCGACGAAGTTCAGCAACTCGATATCGGCTGGCGAAATCGTGCCCTGCTCGGCCAGAAACTCGATATTGATCGCCTTCGTCCAGAACTCCTTGCCGAACAGGATGAGCGGCATGCGCTCCATCCTGTTGGTCTGGATCAACGTCATCGCCTCGAAAAGCTCGTCCATTGTGCCGAAGCCGCCGGGGAAGACGCAGATCGCCTTGGCCCGCATCAGGAAGTGCATCTTGCGGATCGCGAAATAATGGAAATTGAAGCAGAGATCCGGCGTCACATAGGCATTGGGGGCCTGTTCATGGGGCAGCACGATGTTGAGCCCGATGGTCGGCGCGCCGACATCGGCGGCACCGCGATTGCCCGCTTCCATGACGCCCGGACCGCCGCCCGTCACCACGATGAATTCGCGATAATAGGTCGTGGCTGAATATTCGGAACATAGCCGCGCGAATTTGCGGGCTTCCTCGTAATACTGGGCATTGGCTTCGAGGTTTTTCTTCTGAACCTCGTTCTTGGCCGCCCAGGCCTCGCCGCCCGGCTCGGGAATGCGCGCGCCGCCGAACATGACGACAGTGGACTTGATGCCCCGGTCGGCCAGAATCATCTCCGGCTTCAGAAGCTCCAGTTGCAGGCGCACCGGGCGCAGGTCGCGCCGGGTCATGAAGTCATCGTCCGTGAATGCAAGGCGATAGGCCGGAGCCTCGGTCTGAGGCGTCTGCGGTACGGTTCGCGCCTGCTTGACCGCCTCCTCGGAATTCGGGAACGGCGTCCAGCCGGACTTCTCCATCGGGTTCATGCTTCTAACCTGCTCCTTCATTCTTGCCATTCAATGCATAACAGCATCCATTCTGGCGCTAAATGCTTAATCTGTCTCAAACGTGGCGCCGCAATCGGATCACGAACGAGATTGACCCTCATGGCGCCTTCGCTTAATCAATTTCCCAGCAAACGGGCCGGATGTCTCCGTGCCTGCCTTCCGCCGCCCTTCATGGAGATCGCACCCTATGACCAAGCCAGACCTCGCCGCCCTCGAAAAGACAATCGATAAGGCTTTCGACGAGCGCGACGGCATCAACACGGCAACACGCGGCGAAGTGCGCGATGCCGTCGAACAGTCGCTCATTCTGCTCGATCGCGGTGAAGCCCGTGTCGCAGAAAAACAGGCGGACGGCAACTGGCATGTCAACCAATGGCTGAAGAAAGCGGTCCTGCTCTCCTTCCGTCTCAACCCGATGGAAGTCATCAAGGGCGGCCCCGGCCAGTCCTCCTGGTGGGACAAGGTGCCGTCCAAGTTCGACGGCTGGACGGCCAATGAATTCGAAAAGGCGGGGTTCCGCGCCGTGCCGAACTGCGTCGTGCGTCACTCGGCCTATATCGCGCCAAATGCGATCCTCATGCCTTCCTTCGTCAATCTCGGCGCTTATGTCGATGAAGGCACCATGGTCGACACATGGGCAACGGTCGGCTCCTGCGCGCAGATCGGCAAGAATGTCCATCTTTCCGGCGGCGTCGGCATTGGCGGCGTGCTGGAGCCGATGCAGGCGGGACCGACAATCATCGAGGATAATTGCTTCATCGGGGCGCGTTCGGAAGTGGTCGAAGGCTGCATCGTGCGTGAAGGCTCGGTCCTCGGCATGGGCGTCTTCATCGGCAAGTCGACCAAGATCGTGGACCGCGCCACCGGCGAAGTCTTCTACGGTGAAGTGCCGCCCTATTCCGTCGTCGTCGCCGGCACCATGCCGGGCAAGAACGTTCCGGGTGAAAACTGGGGCCCGAGCCTCTATTGCGCCGTCATCGTCAAGCGCGTCGATGAAAAGACCCGCTCGAAGACCTCGATCAACGAGCTGCTGCGTGACTAGAACGCGTCAACCTGGTTGACCAAAGCGCCCACTTTTCAGGATGCGCTGGACGCAGGCATTTTCAAAGAAAAAGGCGACGCCGTTGGCGTCGCCTTTTTCATAACTGGCCGCCCCTTCGGATGGCGTAGCGCCTCTGATCCGGGCAGTCCGGGGAGACACTGACGCCATCCTCCGGGGAGATAGTTTTGATGCTTTTCGGTGGCCCTGCATGACCGATGCGTGAGGGGGACGAACGCAGAGCCATGCAGGACGACCGAAGGTCTCAGCTGTCAGAACGGATTAGTTCTGATAGCTGGACGGGGAAGCGTCGCCGAAGCGATGAGCCGAACCATCATGATTAACCGGCGCAGACTGGCGAATGGAAGCCGGAGCCGTGTAATCGACATTGCCACGGGGCGCAGCAACCGGAGCCTGACCAAGCTGGGTGAAAGCCTTGTCCTGGGCTGCCATGGCTTCAGGCTGACCGACGAATGGGTTTTCGGCATAGGCGGCACCGGCGCTGAGAGCGACAGCAAGAGCGGCAAGAGCGAACTTTTTCATATCTTTATTCCTTTTCCATAGCGTCCCCGACACCAGTTTTTCACTGATCGAACCTCGCAAGACAGTATCTTGGGCTCAGGGGACATTCGGTTGGCTGGGGGTGGCTGGGCCTTCGTGGCCCGCCCCCCGATGTCAGGCACATCTGGGAGGAAATGCACCGACACCTTCGGGATAATTCATGCGCGACCCGTCAGGGTCGAAAGGCCAAAAGTCCGACCGGACTTTTAGTTCTCGTAAGAGGAAGGCGATGCATCACCGAAGCGGTGAGCCGAACCATCCTGAGAAACGGTTGCCTTGTTGATCGAGGCGGGAGCCGTGTAGTCGACCTTCTGGGAAGCGACCGGCGTACGGTCGTTTGCATAAAGATCGGCAGGTTCGCCAACATGTGGGTTTTCTGCAAAGGCGGCACCGGCGCTAAGAGCAAGGGCAGCGGCAGCAAGAACAATCTTCTTCATTTTCCTATCTCCTTGGAAAGTGGAGCGGCGTTTGTTCGTCGTTCCGATGCACCTGAAATGGGTAACAGTGGGCGAAAATTCCAGTCACGAAAATGTTTTGTTGATCACACATTTGTGCGGCCATTTTTTTGGGTATCGATAATTTCAAACCTGAAGATACAATAAAAACAATTGTTTAATTGATATATCGACAATCACGAGACTGTTACAAAGGCGTCTTTGTTCAAAAACCGCGAACAGTCTGTCCGATTATATTGTCCAATAGGAGTGAACAATGGCGACTATTTGCGCCTTGCAATGGAATGCGTCCGCCATCGCACCTCATTGTTACGGGCGACCCAAAAGAAAAAGCCGCATCGAAATGCGGCTTTATACTATGAAGTTGGCTGCGCCAGCGTTCGGCTGAAGGTTCATCCGTGATCAGTTGTTTGCGACCGCAACCGAGCGTCCGGCGATGGAAACCCATTGGCCGGAATTGGCAGGCGACTGCATCTTGACGTAACGATAGGGTGTTTTTTCCACCGGCAGCACCTCGTCGCGCAGATTGTCGAGAATATAGTCGCCATGATCGGTGCGAACCGTCAGAACCACATGCGCCTCGCTGCCCTGTACCATGGTGATGAGAAGCTGCGACGGGCTCATGCCCCGCGCCATGAGCTGCGCGCGCTTCATCAGCACATAGTCCTCGCAATCACCCTTGCCATTGACCGGAATGGTCCAGTAATCGCGCTTGCCGTAATTTTCCTGATCGGAAACCGGCTTGATACGGTGATTGACGGAACTGCTGACCGATTGCAGCAGCTTCATGCGCTGCGGCGAAAGCTTCATCGGCGCCAGCACGCGATGCGCCCCGCAATCGCGCGGATTGCGGCCGCAATAATCCTTGTGACCGTAGGGAATGCTGGTCAGCCCGCCCGCTTCACTCCACTGTGCGGCCTTGGCCGGCACTGCCGCAGTTCCGAAGAACACCATCATGCCTGCCACGGCAGAAAAGACCAAACGCATGAACATTTTCCCATTTTAAAAAGAGTTCCCGCTGACCGGCCCTTTACGGGTCTCGTTATCAACTCTTTTTTAACTAACGATGACAGGGGCCCTCCGGTCAAGGAAATTTCGTTCCCAAATTGAAACCGGTTGAGAAAAACAAGTGAAAGGCGAAATGATGCCCGCCTCACACAACTGCCGGAATTGTACCAACAGCTTGTCCCGAAAACCGCTTCGCACTTTTCGGGATGCCGGTTGCCTTGTCGCGCATCTTGCTCCGAAAACCGCTTCGTACTTTTTGGGATGCCGGTTGCCTGGTCGCGCATCTTGCTCCGAAAACCGCTTCGCACTTTTCGGGATGCCGGTTGCCTTGTCGCGCATCTTGCTCCGAAAACCGCTTCGCACTTTTCGGGATGCGCGATAATCTCGGCCACAAACGATTCCCTGTGCAGAAGTCCCGATATTATGAGTTTAGCTGTCAATCCCGCCGAAAACCTCGCCACCCTGATCCGCTGCCCGTCCGTTACGCCCGCCGAAGGCGGCGCGCTGACGGCGCTGGAGACGATGCTGAAGCCGATGGGGTTTTCCGTGGAACGGCCCGTATTCCGCGACGAAGGCACGCCCGATATCGAAAATCTCTATGCACGCAAGTCAGGCAATGGCCCGCATCTCATGTTCGCAGGCCACACCGATGTCGTGCCGCCCGGCAATGAAGGCGACTGGAAACATCCGCCCTTCTCCGCCGCCATCGAAGATGGCGTGATGTACGGTCGCGGCGCGGTGGACATGAAAGGCGGCGTCGCCTGTTTTGTCGCCGCGGTTGCGCGCCACATTGAAAAGCACGGCAGCATCAAGGGCAGCATTTCCTTTCTGATTACCGGCGACGAGGAAGGCCCTGCCATCAACGGCACGGTAAAGCTTCTCGACTGGGCGAAACAGCGCGGCGAAAGCTGGGATGCGTCCATCGTCGGCGAGCCGACCAATCCCAATGCGCTTGGCGACATGATCAAGATCGGGCGGCGCGGCTCGCTTTCGGGCACGATTACCGTCCATGGCGTGCAAGGCCATGCCGCCTATCCGCACCTCGCTGAAAATCCGGTACGCGGCATCACAACGCTGGTCGACAGCCTGCTTTACCCGGCTTTCGACAAAGGCACCGCCGATTTTCAGGCCAGCAATCTGGAAGTCACCACCATCGATGTGGCCAACAAGGCCACCAATGTCATTGCGAACAAGGCAACCGCCTCGTTCAACATTCGCTTCAACGACACATGGACGGCGGAAACCTTGCAGACCGAAATCGCCGCACGCCTCGAAAAGGCCGCCCGCGACAATCGCCTGCGTCCCGGCCGCGAAACGCCGATCAATTATGAGCTGACCTGGCGCGAGCATCCGAGCCATGTGTTCCTGACCCGCGATGAAAAGCTGATTGGCACGCTGACCGCATCGGTGGAGGCCGTCACTGGCAAGCGCCCGGAACTGTCGACTTCAGGCGGCACGTCCGATGCCCGCTTCATCAAGGATTACTGTCCAGTGGTCGAATTCGGCCTTGTCGGGCAGACCATGCATATGGTTGACGAGCGCGTGGCCCTTGCCGATCTCGAAGGCCTGACACAGATTTATGAACGCTTCATTGCCGATTTCTTTGGGCCGATTTCTTTGGGTAAAGCATAGCCCGGTAAGGTCGCATGACTTGTCCGCCCGGATTATGCGAAAAATTGGGAATCTCATGCCAAGCCTGGACGATATTTTCAGATATTTCTGGGGCGTCTGGAAAATGATGCTCGGGCGCAAGGAAGGACTGAATTATCTCGACATTTCCGCCGAGGGTTTCTGGTCGTCCTTTTATGCAATAGCAATCGCGCTGCCGCCTATGTTCGCGAGCTGGGTGGCTTATGCCGCGAACCTGACGGCGGGCCGCGAGGAAGCGGGCCTGCGTTTTGCGATCGTCACCCGAGCCGCCTTCGTTGAAATAGCGGCGTGGATTGTGCCGCTCGTGGTCGTCGGGCTTATCGCCAAGCGCATCGGCATCGCCAAGCGCTATGCGGCCTTCGTGATCGCCACCAATTGGGGCAGCGCGCTGATTTCATGGATCTTCGCGCCGATCACGCTGCTGCAGCTGTTCTTCCCCGGACGGGCCGATGTATCGACATTGTTCGCCTTCATCATGTTCGGCATATCCATCGTTCTGAGCTACCGGCTGACATTCGTTGCGCTGCAGCGCCCGCATGCCTATGCAGCGCCGTTCTTCGCCTGCATTTTCTTCGGATCGCTGTTCCTGACCGTCCTGCTGCAGCAATTGCTCGGGATCGGTTTCGATCCCCACGCTTATTGAGCTAAGACCGCTGGAATTCAGGGCGAGACGAAAATGGTGCGCTGCGAGAACCGGAGCGGAGTGTACTTTTGGTACATGAGCACCGGAAGCGAAGCGGCGTGCCATTGGCAGGCCGCTATGGCTCGAATGCCTGGATCTTAAAACGGAAAGGCGTAGTCCACGCCGATCAGATAAAGCCCATAGGGCGGGGCAACCTGCCCGCAGGCCTTGCGGTCGCGGGCTTCCAAGGCCGCCTGTAGGTCATCCGCCGTCCAGCGCCCGACGCCCACTTCCATCAGGCTGCCCGCAAAGGAGCGCACCTGATTGTGCAGGAAAGACCGCGCCGAAACGCGCAGTTCCACATAATCGCCATTGCGGGTGACATCGAGCCGGTCGAGCGTCTTGACCGGGCTCTTGGCCTGGCATTGCGTGGCGCGGAAAGTGGTAAAGTCGTGCTCGCCCAGAAGCCGCTTGGCCGCTTCATGCATAGCCTCGGCGTCGAGCCGCTTCTGCACCCACCATGCGCGCTGATAGTCGATGGCCAGAGGCGCACGGCGGTTATGGATGCGGTAGAGATAATGTCGCGCGCGCGCGGAAAAGCGCGCATCGAATGCGCCCGTCGTCTTCTCGACATTCAGGATGCTGACGCGCTCGTCCGCCATGACCAGATGCGCATTGACGGCATCGCGCACCTTGCCCGCGTCCCAATCCTTGGTGAGATCGACATGGGCGACCTGTGCCGTCGCATGAACGCCCGCATCAGTGCGCCCCGCAGCGCTCAGCGTCAGGTCTTCGCCGCAGAACTTCTTGAACGCCTGCTCGATGGCATTCTGCACCGCATGGCCGTTTTCCTGCCGCTGCCAGCCGACATAGGGCGTGCCGTCATATTCGACAGTGAGCTTGTAGCGCGGCACCGCCTACAGAACCTTCGTGACCTGTGCGCCACGCAAAAACTCCTGCGCAGGCAATGGCTTGCCGCCGGAGCGCTGCAGCGTGACGAGCCGCACCGCACCCTCGCCGCAGGCAACCGTCAGGCGATCATCCAGCACCGCGCCCGGTTCGCCCCTGCCCTCGCCAAGCGTAGAACGCTGAAGCTTTACGCGCTCGACAGCGCCGTTGATTTCCATCTCGCACCACGCGCCCGGAAAAGGCGACAGTCCGCGAATGGTGTTATGCACTTCTTGCGCCGGTTTCGACCAGTCGATGCGGGCCTCGGTCTTGTCGATCTTGGCAGCGTAAGTGACGCCGTCTTCCGCCTGCGGCTGCAAGGCTAGGCTTTCACGCTCCAGCGCACCCATCGCGCGGATCATCAGGTCGGCCCCGATCATGCTCAGACGATCATGCAGTTCGCCCGCGGTCATGTCGGGCGTGATGGCAACCTTTTCCGCCATGGCGACCGGCCCGGTATCGAGCCCCGCATCCATCTTCATGATCATCATGCCGGTTTCCGCATCGCCCGCCATGATGGCGCGCTGAATGGGAGCCGCGCCGCGCCAGCGCGGCAGAAGCGAGGCATGGCCGTTATAACAACCGAGACGCGGCGCATCGAGAATGGCTTGCGGCAGCAGCAGGCCATAGGCCACGACAATCGCGACATCGGCTTCGAGGCTTGCGAAAACCTCCTGCTCTTCCGCGCCCTTGAGGCTCTTTGGCGTGAACACCGGAATGCCGAACTGCTCGGCCTTTTCATGCACCGGCGACTTGGTCAGCTCCAGCCCGCGACGGCCCGCCGGGCGCGGCGGCTGCGTATAGACCGCGACAACCTCATAACCGTGACCGATGATGGCAGTGAGGATCGGCACGGAAAATTCCGGCGTCCCCATGAAAACGACACGCATTAAAGCACTTTCCCCGGCGCGCGCTGGCTGGCGAGCTTCTTGAACTTCTTGATGACCATATCGCGCTTCAGCTTGGAGATATGGTCGATGAAGAGCACGCCGTTCAGATGGTCGATCTCATGCTGCAGGCAGGTGGCCATCAGCCCATCGGCTTCCATGGACTGCGGCTTGCCGTCAGCATCGAAGTAATTGACCTTGATGGCGGCTGGTCGTTCAACTTCCGCATAATAATCCGGGATCGAAAGGCAGCCTTCCTCATATGTGCTGGCCTCATCCGTCACCCCGACAATCTCGGGATTGATGAAGACATGCGGCGCTTTTTCCTCGCCTTCCTTAGCAAGGTCGATGACCAGCATGCGGATCGGCTCGCCGACCTGAATGGCGGCAAGACCAATGCCCGGCGCATCATACATGGTGTCGAACATGTCGCCGGCAAATTTGCGCAGCTGGTCGTCAAAGCGCTCCACAGGTGCGGAAACCTGACGCAGGACGGGATCGGGAAGGATGACAAGCGGTTTTACAGACATGCGCTTCACGTAATGGCTCACGGGAGAATCGTCAATTACACTTTGCAAAATGTTCTCGTTTTGATCTCATCAAGGCCGCACGAATCAGTTAAGCTCGCGCCATGGAAAACCAGAATCTCTTGAATGAGCCGCTTCTACAGCTCGGCGCCACCTCCTTCACGCTCGGCAATATCCTGCTGGCAGGTATTGTCGTGCTGGTGCTGTGTCTTGCCATTTTTCTGATCGCGGCGACGCGCTCCGCCCGGCTTCGCGCGGTCGCGGAAGCGCAGGCCGAAGATCGTGCCCGCGATGCGGAATATCGCATGGCGGAAATCCTGAAGGCGCAGGCCGAGATGCAGGGCCGGATGCAGACCATGGCGGAAGTGTTCGGTTCGCGGCAAGCCGAACTCAACCAGTCGATCCGCGAGCGGCTCGACGGCATGACGCATCGCATCGGCCAGACCATGACCGAGCAGACCCGCTCGACGCATGAAAACCTCGCCAAACTGCAGGAGCGGCTTGCCGTCATCGACACGGCGCAGAACAATATCCAGTCGCTCGCCGGACAGGTGGTGCAGTTGCAGGCTATCCTCGCCAACAAGCAGACACGCGGCGCTTTCGGCCAGTCGCGCATGGAGGCGATCATCGCCGACGGCCTGCCGCAGGGCGCTTACGAGTTTCAGGCGACGCTTTCCAACAGCACGCGGCCCGATTGCCTTGTGCGGATGCCGAACAATGCGCCCTCTTTGGTGATCGACGCGAAATTTCCGCTCGAAGCCTGGAATTCGATGCGCGAGACGGAACAGCCGGAGGCGCGCAAGGCAGCCGTCGCGCAGTTCCGACGCGATATGGAAATCCATATCAAGGATGTGTCCGACAAATATCTGATCCCCGGAGAAACACAGGATACGGCCTTCCTGTTCGTGCCGTCGGAATCGATCTTTGCCGATATTCACGAGCATTTCGAGGCGCTGATCCAGCGCGCGCACCGGGCGCGGGTGGTCATCGTCTCGCCGTCGCTGCTGATGCTGTCCATTCAGGTCATTCAGGCGATTTTGAAAGATGCCCGCATGCGCGAGCAGGCGCATGTCATTCAGGGCGAAGTGATCCGCCTGATGGAAGATGTCGGCCGCCTGGATGAGCGCGTGCGCAAGCTGCAAACCCATTTCGTGCAGGCCAACAAGGATATTGACGATATTCTGGTCTCTTCCAGCAAGGTAACGAAACGCGGCGCGAAGATCGAGGCGCTGGAGTTCGGCCCTGCACCGGCAGAGGATGCATCCCGTCCGCAATCACGACAGGCGGAAGGTTCGACCAGCCAGCTACGCCTGCGCGTGGTGGATGAGGATTAGTTTCTTCGGTTTGGAATAGCGATGCTGCTTTTTCCCTCGTCCTTCGATCCTTCGATCCTTCGAGACGGTGCTGCGCACCTCCTCAGGATGAGGGAAGCGCGTATCCGCTCTCGTTCAAAAAGTCGGTGCCTTTGTTAATATCAGGGCCTTTGTTAATCTTTTGCGTCGATGTTTAACATCGTTGGCCCCAGATCATCGGACTTGCCGCCCCCTCATCCTGAGGTGCGGAGCGAAGCGTAGCCTCGAAGGATCGGTGACAGGAAGCCGCTCAAGAACTGACTGGCCGGTCGGAGTGACCGAGATCGCGCTCCGGCCAGACCAGATTACGCACGCGCTGCTTCAACACCTTGGCTTCGGGAAACCCGCCATCGCGCTTGCGCTCCCAGATGAGTTCTTCGTTGCCATCCGGCATCAGCACGCGGATTTCAAACACTCCACCGGTGCCCGGACGCAACGCCACTTCGCCTAAGTCCTGCCCGAAAGTCTGCAACAGCTCCTGCGCCATCCACGCCGCCCGCAGCAGCCAGTTGCATTGGGTGCAGTAGGTGATGGAAATATACGGCATTATCAGAATTCCACTGTTGCGAATACTTGCTAAACTATAGCGGTTGAGCGTTATTTTTACAGGCTTTTATCGAAGTGATTCTTAGGGAGGGGCAATGAACACAAAAGTATCAGACGTATTTAAGACGACGGGGCGTCCTACGGTTACATATGTTCAGCGTGAAAGTGGCGCGTTAGAGAAGAAGCTGCGGGGTTATATAGAAGAAGGGGGTCAACTATGTCTTATTACGGGCCCTTCGAAGACCGGGAAAACTACTTTATATAAGCAAGTTTTAAACGAAGCCCATCGCGAGCCCTTGGTCGTCCAATGCACAAAAGACAAAAAATGTGAAGATATCTGGAAAGAAGCACTCGAGGGGGTAAACTTCGAACGTGCCTCCAGTTCATCGGCAAAAAGTGGAAAGAAAGCAGTCTTATCGGGTGAGTTCAGTGGACAATTGGGATGGTCTTGGCTAGCAAAAGCTGTTGGCAAAGGTAGCTTAATCCTTGAAAAAAATTCGGAAGAGACAGAGATTCGTGAAAGAATACTATCGAGACCATCTCCTGATCTCTTGATTCCTATATTGAAACATACTCATTACGTTCTAATTATTGAGGATTTTCACTATCTCGACGACAAAGAGAAAGTATTACTTTTCCAGCAATGGAAGCGTTTCATTGATTGCGAAATATCAATTCTGGTTCTTGGAACGACCCACAGGGCTGTAGATATTGCCCAAAGCAATCCAGATTTGGTAGGCAGAATTGCCCAGATTGATGTCAAGCAATGGACTGTATCTGATTTAATAAAAATTTGCGAATCCGGTTTCCAACACCTCAAATCCGAGATAACTACGTATCAGAAAGAGAAGATTGCGAGCGAATCCGTTGGATTACCAATTCTCACGCAGCAAATATGCCTAGAGATTTATAACAAAAAGAATATATATACAATTCATGACGCTCGAAAACAACAAATAGCAATAAATGATAAATATATTAACTCATGCCTTAATTCCATTGCTAGCGAACGATATTCGCAATTTGGCACGTACTTTAATACCTTAGTTAGAGGTCCAAGAGAAAATAGCAGAAAGTATAAGACCTATGAGTTGGTGCTCTATTGTTTCACAATAGATCCAATTCAGTTTGACCTAACCCGATCCGAAATTGACAAGAGAATAGCAACTATCGAGTTGGACTCGTCTGAGCGACCGCCTGCAGCTTCAATTAACTCTACTCTAGGTGCGCTAAAACAATTTCAAGATCGCCGCGAATTTCAGCTACTTGAATGGCGCCCATCGGAAGACAAACTATACATTGTAGAACCCTCGTTCCTCTTTTACGTTAGATGGCGCGAAAACAAAGAGGACAGCGCTGGCAGACAGCTGGATTTCTTGGAGATACTGTTAAATACGTCGGGCAATCCCCTTAGAAAGGGATGAAGTAACTTATCCCTTTCTAAGATCTTGCAAAAACTAGGTGGGCGAGATCAATCATCGCCCATCTTGAGCGCCTGAATAAAGGCCTCCTGCGGGATTTCAACCTTGCCGAACTGGCGCATGCGCTTCTTGCCTTCCTTCTGCTTTTCCAGAAGTTTGCGCTTGCGCGTCACGTCGCCGCCATAGCACTTGGCCGTCACGTCCTTGCGCAGCGCCGAGATCGTCTCGCGCGCCACGATGCGGCCGCCGATAGCCGCCTGGATCGGGATCTTGAACATATGCTGCGGGATCAGCTCCTTCAGCTTTTCGCACAGTGCGCGGCCACGCTTTTCAGCCGCCGAGCGGTGCACCAGCATCGACAGCGCATCGACCGGCTCTTCATTGACGAGGATCGACATCTTGACCAGATCACCCTCGCGGTAATCCGAAAGATTGTAATCGAACGAGGCATAGCCCTTCGAGATCGA
>Ga0164243_10006377_pt1 | contig 17870 bp, 12 predicted proteins | sample OricompcompostOP_FD_108781 | JGI IMG/M metagenome (GOLD analysis project Ga0164243, IMG submission 108781) | Organic Plus compost microbial communities from Emeryville, California, USA - Original compost - Organic plus compost (OP) | ecosystem: Engineered > Solid waste > Mixed feedstock >... | reverse complement strand
GTCTCGCCGCGGTGGTGGGTTCGCAGGTAGCCGACCGCGCCCGGACTCGGGCCGGTGGAGCCGGTGAACCGGGAATTCGCGCGCTGCGACTGGGGATTCGGGATTCCGCGCTGTGCCGGGGAATTCCCGCCGTGCCGGTGGTGCGTCCCGCCGCCCATCGCTGCGCCGGACGGTCCCGCTGCGGGGAAAGTGGCCTGGACCGGTGTGCTCAGCGGCGTCACCGCGTAGGCGGCCGGGCCGGTCAGCGCGGCGACGAGCCCGGCCGCGGTCGCGGCGGCGACCAGCCTCCTGCGGCGCGGGAACACCAGCTGCAGCCCGAGAACTCCGGCCGCCAGCACCGACACCACCGCGACCGGCAGGCCCGGCCAGGGCAGGAAATCCTGCTCGGCCAGCAGGTAGCAGCTCCACGATCCCGTGCACAGCAAGGAGATCGGCAGCAGCGCACCCCACCTCGCCGAGACCCGGTACAGGCGGGCCATGCACACCACGCCGATGCCGGTGACCGCTGCCAGCGGCGCGGCCAGCGCCACCGAGTAGTACGGGTGCCAGATGCCGGAGGCGAGGCTGAACACCGCCGCGGTGAGCACCAGCGTTCCCAGCCACAGCAGCAGATCCGCCCGCTGGGAGTCCTGCCGCGGCCGCCGGCGCAGGTGCACCAGCGCGGCCACCGCGCCGAACGCGGCGAGCGGGAACAGCCACGCGATCTGCGGCGCGACCTCGCCGCTGACCAGCCGCGTCAGCCCGCCGTCCGAGCCCGGCCCGCCGCGGCCGTGCCCACCCGGACCGCCGTGCCCTCCCGGACCGCCCGGACCCCCGGGGCTGCCCGGCCCACCGGGCGGCACGTGACCAGCTCCTCCGGGAGGCATGTGCCCGCCGCCCATCATCCCGGGCGACATGATCCGCGCCTGCCCGTCGACCCGGCCGAACCCGTTGTAGCCGAACAGCAGATCCCGCACCGTCCCGTCGGTGCTCCCGCCGACGAACGGCCGGGACGCCACCGGAACCGCGTCCACCAGCACCATCCACGCGCCGCTGACCACCAGCAGCACCGCGGTCGCCGCACCCAGCCCGAGCAGCTTGCGCCGCCAGGAGGCCTTGCCCGCCACCAGGAACACCACCGCGGCCACCGGCAGCACGAAGTACGCCTGCAGCATCTTCACGTTGAACGCGAGCCCCACCGCGACCGCGCACCACACCAGCGGCAGCACCCGCCCCGAGCGGACCGCGTTCGAAGCCGCCCACAGCGCCAGCGCCAGCAGCAGCGCCAACAGCCCGTCCGGGTTGTTGTGCCGCGCCATCACCACCGCGATCGGCGTGACCGCCAGCACCAGCGCCGCCAGCAGCCCGGCCGCGTGCCCGAACCCGCGGCGCACCACGTGGTGCACCACCAGCACCGCGAGCACGAACGCGACCGCCTGCGGCAGCAGCAGGCTCCAGGGGGTGAAACCGAACGCCCGCGCCGACAGGGCCTGCACCCACAGCGCCAGCGGCGGCTTGTCCACGGTGATGAACGAGCCGGCGTCCAGCGCGCCGTACCAGAACGCCTTCCAGCTGCGGGTCATGCCGAGCACCGCCGCCGAGTAGTAGGTGTTCGCCCACCCGTTGATCGACAACGCCCAGGTGCTCAGCGCGCTCGCCAACGCCAGCACCGCCAGCAGCGCGGGCCGCGCCCACCGCGGGTCGGTGCGCTCGCCCAGCACCAGCCGGGCCGCGCGGGACCGGTCCTGCTCGCCCAACGTGCCTCCTCCGCTCGTTCCGGCCGCCGACCGTGCTCGCCGCGGCTGGGAACCGGCTGGGAGTCCGCTGCGAATCACCCGGCCACAGCAGTCCCGGTGACCTGCGCAGATGCGGGTGAGGGCCGGTGCGGGCGGCGCTCGGGCGCGGTGATTCCCAGCCAACTCCCACGCGGCGTGCAGGCCCCTGCCACGTCCGGAGGGCTCGATGGGGACCGGTCGTCCGGAACGAAGCGAGCGGAGGGAAAGCGTGATGCCGCAGGGAAGTGTGGACACCGCGCGCCGCGGCACGTCGCAGCGCGCGACGGCCTCGGTCGACGTGGTGATCCCGGTCCACAACGAGGAGCGCTCCCTGCCCGGGTGCCTGGCGGTGCTGCGCGAACACCTGGAGCGGGACTTCCCGTTCGCCTGGTCGATCACCGTGGTGGACAACGCCAGCACCGACGGGACGCTGCGCGTGGCCGGGGAACTCGCCGCGGACCTGCCGAACGTGCGGGTGCTGCACCTGGACCGCAAGGGCCGGGGGCTGGCGCTGCGCACCGCGTGGGGCTACAGCGATGCCGACGTCGTGGTCTACATGGACGTGGACCTCTCCACCGGGCTGGACGCGCTGCTGCCGCTGGTGGCGCCGCTGGTGAACGGGCACTCGGACCTGGCGATCGGGTCCCGGCTGGCCGGGGGTGCGCGCACGGTGCGCGGGGCGAAGCGGGAGTTCCTCTCCCGCGCCTACAACAGGGTGGTCCGCTGCAGCCACGGGGCGCGGTTCTCCGACGCCCAGTGCGGGTTCAAGGCCGCCCGCACCGACGTGGTCAAGCCGCTGCTGCCGCACGTGCGGGACGACTCCTGGTTCTTCGACACCGAACTGCTGCTGCTGGCCGAGCACAACGGGCTGCGGGTGCACGAGGTGCCGGTGGACTGGGTCGAGGACGTCGACAGCCGAGTCGACGTGGCCCGCACCGCCGCCGACGACCTGGCCGGGCTGCTGCGGGTGGCGCGGGCGAAGGTCACCGGTGCCGCGGTGGTGCCGGACCTGCCGCGGCGGCCCGAGCCGCGCCCGGCGCACCCGCAGGCGGTGCTGGCCGAGCGGGAGAACGGGCTGCTGTGGCAGCTGTTCTCCTTCGGGCTGATCGGCGTGGTGTCCACTGTGGCCACTTCGGTGCTGTACGCGCTGCTGCGCAGCTGGTGGCCGCCGCTGGTGGCGAACCTGGTGGCGCTGACGGTCACGACGCTGTGGAACACCGAGGCCAACCGGCGGTTCACGTTCGTCGGGCGCGCGGCGGCCTCCGGGCGCGTGCACCTGCAGGGGCTGCTCGTCTTCGCGCTCTACTACCTGGTCACCTCCGGGGCGCTGCTGTGGCTGGACGCGGCGGTGCCGCACGCCTCGCGCGGCCTGGAGGTCCTGGTGCTCGTCGTGTCGTCGGTGGTCGGCACCGCGCTGCGGTTCGTGCTGCTGCGCTGCTGGGTGTTCAGCCGGCGGGGAACTTCGGAAACGGAAGAGGGAACTGCATGAGCACGGCCGCACTCGGCGAGCGGGACACCGCCGCCGGAGTTCCGCGCCGCTGGTACCCGGTGCTGCTGGCGGGGATCTGCCTGCTGGCGGGAGTCCTGCACTTCTGGGGCATCGGGGAGTCGTGGGGGAACAGCTACTACTCCGCCGCGGTCAAGTCGATGTCGCAGAGCTTCGAGAACTTCTTCTTCGGCTCGTTCGACCCGGCCGGGGTCGTGACCGTGGACAAGCCGCCGGCGGCGCTGTGGGTCCAGGTCCTGTCGGTGCTGGTGTTCGGCTACAACAAGGTCGCCGTGCTGCTGCCGCAGGCGGTGGCGGGCGTGGCCGCGGTGTTCCTGCTGCACCGGACGGTGCGGCGGTGGGCCGGGGAGCGCGCGGGGCTGCTGGCGGCGCTGGTGCTGGCGCTCACGCCGATCACCGTGGCGATCGACCGGGACAACAACCCGGACACGCTGCTGGTGCTGCTGGTGATCGGCGCCGCCTACGCGCTGACGCGGGCGATCCGGGCCGAGCGGGCGAAGGCGGCGACCTGGTGGGTGCTGCTGTCGGCGCTGCTGGTCGGCTGCGGGTTCCTGGTGAAGATGCTGCAGGCCTGGATGGTGCTGCCGGTGTTCGCGGTGGCCTACCTGGTCGGCCGGGAGGCCGGGTGGGGGCGCAAGATCGCCGACCTGGCCGGGGCCGGGGTCGTGGTGCTCGTGTCGTCGTTCTGGTGGGTGGCGGCGACGATGCTGTGGCCCGCGCCGAAGCCCTACATCGGCGGCAGCGAGGACGGCACCGCGCTGGACCTGATCTTCGGCTACAACGGTTTCGGGCGGATCCTCGGCGGTGAGGGCAACGGGGGCGGTTCGCACGGCGGCGGTCCTGGTGGCGGAGGGCCCGGTGGTGGCTTCTCCGGTCAGGCGGGCTTGCTGCGGCTGTTCAACGAGAAGCTGGGCGGGCAGATCAGCTGGCTGCTGCCGCTGTGCGCGCTGGTGCTCGTCGCGGTCGTGGTGGCCGGGGTGCTGCGCCGCCGCAGCGGCGAGCCGGTGGATCGGGCGCGCGTGGCCGGCTGGGTGCTGTGGGGCGGCTGGCTCGTGTTCGTCGGGTTCATGTTCAGCTCGGCGAAGGGCACGATGCACCCGTACTACACGACGATGCTCGCGCCCGCGGTCGGCGCGGTCGCCGGAGCCGGGATCGTCGCCGCCTGGCGGGTCTACCGGCGGCCGGGCCGGGCCTGGCTGGTCGTGCTGGTCGGCGTGCTGATCACCGACGCCTGGGCGGTCGTGCTGGTCCGCCGGAACCCCGAGTGGCACGGGTGGACCGCGTGGGCGGCGATCGGGCTCGGCGCCCTGGCCGTGGTCGCGTTGCTGCTCGGCCGGCGAGCCGCGGTGCCGGGTGCGCTCGGCAAGGCCGGTGCGGTGCTGGCGCTGGCGGCGGTGCTGGTGGTGCCGGGCACGTGGTCGGCGATCACCGCGTTCGGCGGGCAGGAGTCGCCGATGGGCGGGGCGAACCCGATGGCCGGGCCCTCCGAGATGGGGATGCCCGGCGGGATGTCCGGCGGTCGGCACGGGGGCTTCCCGGCCGGCGGGCCTCCCGGTGGCCAGATGCCCGGTGGCCAGGTGCCGGGTGGCCAGATGCCCTTCGGTGGGATGCGCGGCGGCCCCGGCGCGATGCAGCAGCTCAGCGAGCAGCAGCAGAAGGTGCTCACCCACGTCACCGCCCTCGCCGGGCAGCGCGAGATCCCGCTGGCGCTGGAAGGCGGCGCGATGGGCTCGTCGAGCTACATCATCAACAGCGACGTGCGGGTGATCGGCATGGGCGGTTTCACCGGCAGCGACAACGCGCCGTCGGTGCCGCAGCTGGCCGCGTGGAAGCAGGCCGGGCAGCTCGGGTTCGTCCAGCTCAGCGGCCACGAGCACGGCGGGCGGCACGGCGGTCCCGGGATGAGCGGGTACTCCACGGCCCGCCAGAACTGGGTGAAGCGGAACTGCCGAGCCGTCGACCCGGCGGAGTACGGCGGCAGCGCCGGCACCTCCGGCAGCGGCGGGCCGATGATGAGCACCGGCCCCCTCTACGACTGCCGCTGACCAGGTGCGGCCCGGCCCCCGCCAGGGGCCGGGCCGTCCGGCAGGCAGTTCCCAGGTGATGTTCAGCGAGTCCCCAGGCGGGTGGGAGATGCTGGCCGTCGTGGATGCAGCGAAGACGCCCTCGGCCCGGGTTCTGGTCGTCGACGACGAACCCAACATCCTCGAGCTGCTCACCGCCGCCCTGCGGCTGAGCGGGTTCGAGGTGCGCGGCGCCGACACCGGCGCCGAAGCGCTGCGCGCCGCCGCCGACTTCCGCCCGCACATCGTGGTGCTCGACGTGATGCTGCCGGACCAGGACGGGTTCGCCGTCGCCCGGCGGCTGCGCGCGGGCGGCGACGCGGTGCCGGTGCTGTTCCTGACCGCCCGGGACGCGGTGGAGGACCGCATCGCCGGGCTCACCGCGGGCGGCGACGACTACGTGACCAAGCCGTTCAGCCTGGACGAGGTGGTGCTGCGGCTGCGGGCGATCCTGCGGCGGGCGCAGCCGGCGCAGCTGGCCGAGCCGGAGTCGAAGCTGCGCTACCAGGACCTGGAGCTGGACGAGGAGACCTACGAGGTGCGGCGGGCGGACCGGCTGGTGACCCTCTCGCCGACCGAGTTCAAGCTGCTGCGCTACCTGCTGATCAACGCCGAGAAGGTGGTCAGCAAGGGCCAGATCCTGGACCGGGTGTGGAACTACGAGTTCGGCGGCGACAGCCGGATCGTGGAGTCCTACATCAGCTACCTGCGGCGCAAGGTCGACTTCACCCGGCCCGCGCTGATCCACACCATCCGCGGCGTGGGCTACGTGCTGCGGATGCCGCCGGAGGAGCGCTCGTGCGGCTGAGGCACCCGCGCTACCTGGTGCGCACGCTGCGGGGCCGGCTGCTGGTGGTGCTGGTCGGCGCCACGCTGCTGGGCCTGCTGGCGATGGGGTTCGCCAACCAGGTCATGCTGCACAAGTCGCTGATGGACCGGCTCGACGACCGGCTGCGGGAGATGTCGCGCCCGTGGGAGCACGGGTTCCCGCCGCCGGACGGCCGCGACGAGCACTCCGGCCCCGGGCACCCGCCGGACGAGCCACCGGACCGGCACGGGCTGCCCACCGACTTCCGGGTCGTGGTGTTCGACCGCTACGGCAACCAGCTCGGCATCGTGGGCCCGTCGGCGAGCGACCCGAAGCGGCCCGTGATCCACCGCGGCGACCTACTGCACGAGTACGCGACCGTGCCGGACAGCACCGGCGGGGCGGACTGGCGGGTGCGCCGGGTGGTGCTGCCGGACGGGAGCATGCGGGCGCTGGCGCTGACCACCGACAGCGTGCGCCTGCCGCTGCAACTGCTGATGATCATCGAGCTGGTGGTGGGCGCGGTGGTGCTGGTGCTGCTGGCGGTGGGGGCGCTGGTGACGGTGCGGCTGGGGCTGCGGCCGCTGACCCGCATCGAGCACACCGCGCACGCGATCGCGACCGGCGAGCTGGACCGGCGGGTGGCCGACCAGGACCCGGCGACCGAGACGGGGCGGCTCGGGGCGGCGTTGAACACGATGCTCGGCCGGATCACCGCGGCGCTGCAGGAGCGGGAGCGCTCCGAGCAGCGGCTGCGCCGGTTCGTCGCGGACGCTTCGCACGAGCTGCGCACCCCGTTGACGTCGATCCGCGGGTTCGCCGAGCTCTACCGCCGCAGCGAGGACCCGGATCCCGAGTCGGTGCGGATGATGATGTCCCGCATCGAGGGCGAGGCGGTGCGGATGAGCGATCTGGTGGAGGACCTGCTGCTGCTGGCGCGGCTGGACCGGGAGCGCTCGGTGGACCTGGTCGACGTGGACCTGGTGCCGCTGGTCACCGACATCGCCGGGGACGCGCGGGTGCGCGACCCGGACCGGGACGTGGAGCTGGTGGTGCCGGAGCGGCCGGTGCGGGTGCTGGGGGATGCGAACCGGCTGCGGCAGGTGCTGACGAACCTCACGACGAACGCGCTGGTGCACACCACCCCGGGCACGCCGGTGCGGATCGAGGTGGGGCACGGTTCGGCGAGCCCGGAGGACGTGGCCGCGGCGGGGTCGCAGGTCGCGGAGGGGGCGCCGATGGGCGTGGTGTCGATCAGCGACGCGGGGCCGGGCATCGCCCCGGAGCACGCGCAGCGGATCTTCGACCGCTTCTACCGGGTCGCCGACGGCCGCGAGCGCACCGAGGGCGGCACGGGCCTGGGCCTGGCCATCACCGCGGCCATCGCCGAGGCCCACAACGGCCGCGTCGAACTCTCCCGCAACCCCGCCGGCGGCAGCACCTTCCGCCTCCTCATCCCCCTCAGCTGAGGCGTGGATGAGCTGCGTTGCGTGGTGGTGCGGGATGCTTCCGCTCTCCCGGCGGAGCTTTCGCACCCGTCGAATCCCGTTGGGGCGCGCATAAAAACCCGCGGTGGGCCGCGAAAGGCGGCTCACCGCGGGTCCTGTGACGGGTTGCGGGGCGGTCGCGGCGTTCGCGCCACCGGTGGCGCTGCGGGTTCTCAGGTGGCGCCTGAGGGGCCGCTGCCGCCGCCGCGGGAAGGGGTCAGACCTTGATGGTCGGGTTGTGGATGTCGAACCAGGTGGAGACGTCCAGGAGGCGCTCCAGCACGGCGCGGGTCGGCTGGTCCAGGGCGGACGGGTCCCGGCCGGCGATCTCGCGGACCCACTTCTCGTCGAGCAGTTCCAGCGAGCGGTCCCCGGCCGAGAGCAGCTCGCGGACCTGGCTCTGCAGCTCCGCCGCGTACTGCGGGTCCTGAGTGGACGGATAGGGGCTCTTGACGCGGTCGACGACCGACTGCGGCAGCACGTCCTTGGTGGCGTGCCGCAGCAGGCTCTTCTCCCGGTTGTCGAAGGTCTTCAGCGACCACGGCGTGTTGAACACGTACTCGACGAGCCGGTGGTCGCAGAACGGGACGCGGACCTCCAGGCCGACGGCCATGCTCATCCGGTCCTTGCGGTCGAGCAGCATCCGCACGAAGCGGGTCAGGTGCAGGTAGCAGATCTCCCGCATTTTGGCCTCGAACGGGCTGTCCGAGTCGAGCCGCGGCATCTCCGCGACGGCTTTGCGGTACTCGGCGTCGATGTAGCCGGGGATGTCGAGCGCGTCGGCGATGCCGGGTTCGAGGACCTGCCTGCCCTCGGCCTGCTGCGTGTGGATGCCGGCCAGCCACGGGAACGTCTCGGCCTGCTGCACCTTCGGGTCGTGGAACCACTTGTAGCCGCCGAAGACCTCGTCGGCGGACTCGCCGGACAGCGCGACCGTGGAGTGCTGCCGGATGGCCTTGAACAGCAGGTACAGCGAGTTGTCCATGTCGCCGAGCCCGAGCGGCAGGTCGCGGGAGCCGACCGCGGCCCGGCGCACCGCCGGGTCGGCCAGCGCCTGCGGGTCGAGCACGATGTCCTGGTGGTCGGAGGCGACGTGCTGGGCGACGTCGTGCACGTACGGCCCGTCGGGGGTGTCGCGCATCGGGTCGGGCTTGAAGTTCTCGGTCTGCCCGACGAAGTCGACGGCGAAGCTGCGCACGGTCTCGCCGACCTCGCGCAGCTGCCGGGCCGACAGCGCGGTCATGGCGCTGGAGTCGAGACCGCCGGACAGCAGCACGCAGCGGGGCACGTCGGCGACGAGCTGGCGGCGCACGATGTCGTCCAGCAGCTCCCGCACGTGGGCGACGCTGGTGTCCTGGTCGTCGGTGTGCTCGCGGGCCTCGAGCTGCCAGTAGGTGTGCTCGCGCAGGCCGTTGCGGTCGAAGGTGACCACGGTGCCCGGCACGACCTCGCGCATCCCGCTCCAGACGGCCTTGCCGGGGGACTTGGTGACGCTGAACAGCTCGCGGAGCCCGTCGGCGTCGACGACCTTCTCGACGTCCGGGTTGGCCAGGATCGCCTTCGGCTCGGAGCCGAACAGCACGCCGGTCTCGGTCTGCTGGTAGTACAGCGGCTTGATGCCCATCCGGTCGCGGATCAGCAGCAGCTGCTCGGTGCGGGTGTCCCAGATGGCGAACGCGTACATGCCGTTGAGCTTCTCGGCGACGCCGGCGCCCCACTCCAGGTAGCCGTGCAGCACGACCTCGGTGTCGCTGTCGGTGTCGAAGCGGTGGCCGCGGCGGCGCAGTTCGTCGCGCAGCTCGGTGAAGTTGTAGGCCTCGCCGCTGTAGACCAGCCCGACCTCGCCGTCGTCGGTGCTGATGCTCATCGGCTGCCGGCCGCCGGGCAGGTCGATGATCGCGAGCCTGCGGTGGCCGAGGGCGGCGTGCGGCCGAACCCAGGTGCCCGAGTCGTCGGGGCCGCGGCAGGCCATGGTCTCGCACATCGCGTCGATCACGGGCTGCTCCTGGGAAAGGTCGCGGCGGAAGTCGATCCAGCCGGAAATGCCGCACATCGTTGGTGCTCCCTTCGCACAGTGCTTCCTTAGCCAACGTAACTAGTTGGTTGCACGGGCGAAACCGTTCCGGCGGGCCCACTTCGGGTGGCTCCAGCACTCATACCAGCCAAAACGGACGAAATGGCGGCTCGTGCGCCCCAGGCGCGCGGCATCGCCACAGGTAACGCGCTCGAAACCCGGGCGTTGCGGCCAGGCGGGTGAAACCGGCTCCGGCCGGGGCGCATCAAAGATCCGTCAAGACGCCGGCAGCGGGCGCTAAGAGCGCGTCATGCACCTGGGCACGCGGCCGCGCGCGGACTTGGCTGGGACTCGGCGGGCGGCGTGCCCGCGAACCGGACGGAAGGGAGTGCCGCGGTGCAGGACCTGGCCTTCGCCCTGCTGCTGCTCGGCGGGTTCCTCGTGCTCGCGCTGGCGCTGCGCGGACTGGAGCGGTTGTGAACCCCGAAGACGTGATCGGCGGGCTGCTCGCGCTCGCCCTGCTCGGCTACCTGGCCGTGGCCCTCGTGCGCCCGGAGAAGTTCTGATGAGCGGGCTCGTGCAGTTCGGGCTGCTCGTGCTGGCCCTGGCCGCGGTGCACCGGCCGCTGGGCGACCACCTCGCGCGCGTCTACACCGACCGGGAACACTGGCGGGTGGAGCGGGCGGTGTACCGGCTGGTGGGCGTGGACGGCGACACCGGGCAGCGGTGGCCCACCTACGCGGCCGCGGTGCTCGGGTTCTCGTTCGCCTCGGTGGTCGTGCTGTACCTGCTGCAGCGGCTGCAACCGCTGCTGCCGCTGGACTTCGGGCGCGGGTCGGTCGATCCGGCCACGGCGTTCAACACCGCGATCAGCTTCACCACCAACACGAACTGGCAGTCCTACGTGCCCGAGGAGGTGCTCGGGCACGCGGTGCAGATGGCCGGGCTGACCGTGCAGAACTTCGCCTCCGCCGCGGTCGGCATGGCCGTGGCGGCCGCGCTGGTGCGCGGGTTCGCCGGCGCGGGCGGCGAGCGGATCGGGAACTTCTGGGTGGACCTGACCCGCGGCGTCGTGCGGGTGCTGCTGCCGATCGCGGCGGTGGCCGCGGTGCTGCTGGTCGCGCTCGGCGTGGTGATGACGTTCGCGCCCGGGATGCACGCGATCGGGCTCGACGGGCGGGAGTTCACCATCGCCACCGCGCCGGTCGCGAGCCAGGAGGCCATCAAGGAGCTCGGCACCAACGGCGGCGGCGTGCTCAACGCGAACTCCGCGCACCCGTTCAGCAATCCCGGCGGGGCGAGCAACCTGCTGGAGGTGTTCCTGCTGCTGGTGATCCCGCTGAGCCTGCCGCGCGCGTTCGGCCGCATGGTCGGGGATCCGCGGCAGGGGCGGGTGCTGCTGACCGTCGTGCTCGGGCTGCTGCTGTCCGCGCTGGCCGTGGTGTGGTGGGCCGAGGCGCACCCGAACGGGCCGGGAATCCCGTTGGAAGGCAAGGAATCCCGCTTCGGCACCGCGCTGTCCGGGCTGTGGGGCGTGGCCACCACCGGCACCTCCACGGGCGCGGTGAACGCGATGCACGACAGCTTCACCGGACTCGGCGGCGGGGTCCTGCTGCTGAACATGCTGCTCGGCGAGATCGCGCCCGGCGGGGTCGGGTCCGGGCTGTACGGGCTGCTGGTGCTGGCGGTGCTCGCGGTGTTCCTGGCCGGGCTGATGGTCGGGCGCACCCCGGAATACCTGGGCAAGCGGCTCGGGCGCACCGAGATCACCGCGGCGGCCGCGGCGATCCTGGTGATGCCCGCGCTGGTGCTGCTGGGCACGGGCGCCGCGCTGCTGTCCACATCGGACGTGATGGCGAATCCGGGCGCGCACGGGTTCAGCGAGGTGCTCTACGCCTACGCCTCGGCGGCGAACAACAACGGCAGCGCGTTCGCCGGGCTCACCGCCACCGGCGGGTTCCTGCAGGTCACGCTGGGGCTGGCGATGCTGCTGGGGCGGCTGCTGCCGATGCTGGCGGTGCTGGCGCTGGCCGGGGCGCTGGCCCGGCAGCGGCGGCTGCCGCCGACCGCCGGAACGCTGCCCACCACCGGGCCGCTGTTCGCGGGCCTGCTCGGCGGCACCGCGGTGCTCGTCGGCGCGCTGACGTTCCTGCCCGCGCTGGCGCTCGGGCCGATCGCGGAGGCACTGGCATGACCGCGCTGATCGAGCGGGAGGCGCCGCAGCGGCCCGAACCCGCCCGGAGCACCTTCCACCCCCGGCAGCTGGCCGGTGCGCTGCCGCTGGCGCTGCGCAAGCTGTCCCCGCGGCACCAGCTGCGCAACCCCGTGCTGTTCGTGGTGTGGCTCGGCTCGGTGCTGGTCACTGCGCTCGCCGTGGTGCACCCGAGCGCGTTCGCCTGGGCCGTGGCCGGGTGGCTGTGGCTGACCGCGCTGTTCGCCGCGCTCGCCGAGGCCGTCGCCGAGGGGCGCGGGCGCGCGCAGGCGGAATCGTTGCGCCGCACCAGGAACGAGTCGGTGGCCCGCCGCCTCACCGGCTCCGGCGAGGAGCAGGTGCCCGGGTCGCAGCTGCGCGTCGGCGACCGCGTGGTGGTCGAAGCAGGGGAGGTGATCCCCGGCGACGGCGACGTGGTCGAGGGCATCGCCACCGTCGACGAATCCGCCATCACCGGCGAATCCGCCCCCGTGGTGCGGGAATCCGGCGGCGACCGCTCCGCGGTGACCGCCGGGACCTCGGTGCTGTCCGACCGGATCGTGGTGCGGGTGACCAGCGCGCCCGGCGAGACCTTCGTGGACCGGATGATCGCCCTGGTCGAGGGCGCGCAGCGGCGCAAGACGCCGAACGAGATCGCGCTGACGGTGCTGCTGAGCACCCTCACAATCATCTTCCTGCTGGCCGTGCTCGCGCTGCAGCCGATGGCCGCGCACTTCGGCGCCCGGCTGCCGGTGGTGACGCTGACCGCCCTGCTGGTGTGCCTGATCCCGACCACGATCGGCGCGCTGCTGTCGGCCATCGGCATCGCCGGGATGGACCGGCTGGTGCGGCGCAACGTGCTGGCCAAGTCCGGGCGGGCGGTGGAGGCCGCCGGGGACGTGGACACCCTGCTGCTGGACAAGACCGGCACGATCACCTTCGGCAACCGGCGCGCCACCGAGCTGATCCCGGTCGGCGGGGCCGCGCAGGAGGAGCTGGCCGAGGCCGCCCGGCTGTCCAGCCTCGCCGACCCCACCCCGGAGGGCGCCAGCGTCGTCGAGCTGTGCGGCACCGGCCCGGAACCGGGCGGGGAGGTCGTCCCGTTCTCCGCGCGCACCCGCATGAGCGGGCTGGACCTGCCCGGCCGCAGCATCCGCAAGGGCGCGGTGCGCGCGGTGTGCTCGTGGGCAGGCACCGATCCGTCCGAAGTGGACGAGATCGCGGACGGGATCTCCCGGCAGGGCGGCACCCCGCTGGCCGTGGCCGAACGGGTCGGCGACCGCACCCGGGTGCTCGGCGTGATCCGGCTGTCCGACGTGGTCAAGCCCGGCATGGCCGAGCGGTTCGCCGAACTGCGCCGGATGGGCCTGCGCACCGTCATGGTCACCGGCGACAACGCGCTCACCGCCGCGGCCATCGCCGAAGCCGCCGGCGTCGACGACCACCTCGCCGAAGCCACCCCGGAGGACAAGCTCGCGTTCATCCGCCGCGAGCAGGAAGGCGGGCGGCTGGTCGCGATGACCGGCGACGGCACCAACGACGCGCCCGCGCTCGCCCAGGCCGACGTCGGGCTGGCGATGAACACCGGCACGGCCGCGGCCAAGGAGGCCGGCAACATGGTCGACCTCGACTCCGACCCCACCAAGCTCATCGAGATCGTGCGGGTCGGCAAGCAGCTGCTGATCACCCGCGGCGCGCTGACCACCTTCAGCATCGCCAACGACCTGGCGAAGTACTTCGCGATCCTGCCCGCGCTGTTCGCCGCGGTGCACCCGCAGCTGGCGCGGCTGAACGTGATGGGGCTGGCCACGCCGAACTCGGCGATCCTGTCCGCGGTGGTGTTCAACGCGCTGGTGATCGTGGCGCTGATCCCGCTGGCGCTGCGCGGGGTGCGCTACCGGCCGGTGGGCGCCGCGGCGCTGCTGCGGCGGAACCTGCTGGTGTTCGGGCTCGGCGGGGTGGTGGCGCCGTTCGCCGGGATCTGGCTGATCGACCTGCTCGTCCGGCTGATCCCCGGGTTCTGAGGGAGGAACGATGATCCGCACGCTGCTGCGCCAGACCGCCACCGGCGCGAAGGTCCTGCTCGTGGCGACGCTGCTGCTCGGCGTCGGCTACCCGCTCGCGGTGTGGGGCGTGAGCCGCCTGCCCGGGCTGCACGACCGCGCGGAGGGCTCGCCGCTGGTGGTGGACGGGCGCGTCGTCGGCTCCGCGCTGATCGGCGTGGACCCGGTGGCCACCGGCCCCGACCCGTTCTTCCACACCCGGCCGTCCGCGACCGGGCCGGACAGCACCGGCGGCAGCAACCTCTCGGCGTTCAACCCGGAGCAGCTGCGCGCCCAGCAGCAGCGCCGGGCCGCCGTCGCCGCCCGGGAAGGCGTTGCGCCGCAACGGGTTCCGGACGACGCGCTCACCGCCTCGGCCAGCGGCGTCGACCCCGGCATCAGCCCCGCCTACGCCGAGCTGCAGGTGCCGCGGGTGGCCCGCGCGACCGGCCTGCCCGAGCCCCGGCTGCGGGCGATGATCGCCGAGGCGACCGGCGGCGGGCTGCTCGCCGAGCGCACCGTCGCCGTGCCGGAGCTCAACGCCGCCGTAGCACGCGCTGCTCCCGGCGCACTGCCGATCAAGCGCTGATATCACCGACGCGTAGGAGGATGGGGCCGTGGACAGCGGCAGGAAACGCGGTGAGCTGCGGATCTACCTCGGCGCGGCCCCCGGCGTCGGCAAGACCTACGCGATGCTCGGCGAAGCCCACCGGCGCGCCCGGCGCGGCACCGACGTCGTGGTCGCGCTGGTCGAGACGCACGGCCGCGAGCAGACCCGCGCCCTGCTCGACGGCCTCGACGCCGTGCCCCGCCGCCACGTCGCGCACCGCGGCGTCGAGGTCGCCGAGCTCGACGTGGACGCCGTGCTGGCCCGCCGGCCCGAGGTCGCCGTCGTCGACGAGCTCGCGCACACCAACGCCCCCGGCTGCCGCAACGCCAAGCGCTGGCAGGACGTCGACGAGCTGCTCGACGCCGGGATCACCGTGCTGTCCACCGTCAACGTCCAGCACCTGGAGAGCCTCAACGACGTCGTCGAAACCATCACCGGCGTGCGCCAGCAGGAGACCGTGCCGGACGAGGTGGTGCGCCGCGCCGAGCAGGTCGAGCTGGTCGACATCACCCCGCAGGCGCTGCGCCGCCGCCTCGCGCACGGCAACGTCTACGCCGCCGAGAAGGTGGACGCCGCGCTGGGCAACTACTTCCGCACCGGCAACCTCACCGCGCTGCGCGAGCTGGCACTGCTGTGGCTGGCCGACCAGGTCGACGTGGCGCTGCGCCGCTACCGGCGGGAACGCGACATCACCGACACCTGGGAGACCCGCGAGCGCGTCGTCGCGGCCATCACCGGCGGCCCGGAGAGCGAGACGCTGATCCGCCGCGCCCGCCGCATCGCCGCCCGCGCGGGCGCGGAGCTCCAGGTGGTGCACGTGCTGCGCGGTGACGGGCTCAGCGGCGCCTCCCCGGCCGCGCTGGCCGGGGCGCGGCGGGTCGCCGACGACGTGGGCGCGAGCTTCCACACCGTCGTCGGCGACGACGTGCCCGAGGCGCTGCTGGAGTTCGCCCGCGCCGCCGACGCCACCCAGCTCGTCGTCGGCACCTCCCGCCGCTCCCGCTGGGCCCGCGTGCTGGAGGAGGGCATCGGTTCGACCGTCGTGCAGCGCTCCGGGCCGATCGACGTGCACATGGTCACCCACGCCCACTCCGGCCACGCCCGCCCGTGGCGGCGCCGGTGGCGCAACCCGCTGCCGGCCGCGCGGCGCGCCTGGGGCTGGGTGCTGGCGTTCCTGCTGCCCGCGGCGATGACCGCGCTCAGCGCGCTGCTCGGCGAGTTCGAGCTGTCCACCGACGTGGTCGGCTACTTCCTGGCCACCGTGGTCGTCGCGTTGGTCGGCGGGGTCGCGCCCGCGGTGACCGCGGCGCTGTTCGCGGGCGGGCTGCTGAACTTCTTCTTCACCGTGCCGCGGTACTCGCTGGCGGTCAGCCGGCCGGAGACGCTGGTGACGGTGCTGGGCATGATCGGGGCCGGGCTGATGGTGGCGGTGGTGGTCGACCGCGCCGCCCGGCTGTCGGCCGCCGCCGCGCGGGCGCGCACCGAGGCCGCGCTGCTGGCCTCCTACTCCCGCACCGCGCTGACCCACCCCGATCCGCTGCCGCGGCTGCTGGAGAAGCTGGTGGAGAACTTCGGGCTGTCCTCGGCCGCGCTGCTGGAGCGCGCCGACGGCGGCTGGCGGATCGCCGCGGCCAGCGGGCCGCACCCCTGCGCCCGGCCCGAGGAGTCCGATGTGGACGTCGAGGTGCACGCCGACGCGCACCTGGCGCTGCGCCGCCCCGAGCACCGCCCGCTGCCCGCCGCCGACCGCACCGTCCTGGAGGCCGCCGCCGGGCAGGCCCTCGTCGCGCTGCGCCAGCAGCGCATGGCCGCCGAAACCGCCGCCGCCCAGCGCGAAGCCGACACCACCCGGCTGCGCACCGCCCTGCTGTCCGCGGTCGGCCACGACCTGCGCACCCCGCTGGCGTCCATCAAAGCCTCCATCAGCAGCCTGCGCGGCGGCTTCCGGCTGTCCGAAGAGGACACCGCGGAGCTGCTGGCCGGGGTGGAGGAATCCACCGACCGGCTCACCGACCTGGTGGACAACCTGCTGGACGCCTCCCGGCTGGCCACCGGCGCCATCACCCCGAAACTGCGCCCCGTCGGCTTCGACCAGGCCGTCGCCGGGGCGCTGGCCGGGCTCGACGGGCGGGAGGCCGTGCAGGTCGACACCGACGAATCGCTGCCCGCGGTGCTCGCCGACATCGGGCTGCTGGAGCGGGTCATCGCCAACGTCGTGCAGAACGCCCTCAAATACGGCGGCGAGCGCGTCGCCGTCCGCTCCAGCGCGCACGCCGACCGCGTCGAGCTGCGCGTCGTCGACCACGGCCCCGGCCTGCCCGAAGGCGCCGCCGACACCGTGTTCGCCCCGTTCGAGCGCGTCGGCGGGCACGCCGACACCGGAACCCCCGGCGTCGGCCTCGGGCTCAGCGTCGCGCAGGGTTTCATGACGGCGATGAACGGCACGATCCGCGCCGAGGACACCCCGGGCGGCGGCCTCACGATGGTGCTCTCGCTGCCGGTCGCGGAGGAGGAGTGATGGCCAAGGTCCTGGTGGTCGACGACGAGCCGCAACTGCTGCGCGCCCTGCGCATCAACCTCACCGCCCGCGGCCACGAGGTCATCACCGCCACCGACGGCGCCGGCGCGCTGCGCGCGGTCTCCCAGGCCGCCCCGGACGCGGTCGTGCTCGACCTCGGGCTGCCGGACATGGACGGGGTGCAGGTCATCGAAGGAGTGCGCGGCTGGACGGACGTGCCCGTGCTCGTGCTGTCCGCCCGCACCGAATCCACCGACAAGGTGCACGCGCTCGACGCCGGGGCCGACGACTACGTGACCAAACCCTTCGGCATGGAGGAACTGCTGGCGCGGCTGCGCGCGGCCCTGCGCCGCTCGGCCACCGGGCCCGGGGACGAACCCGTCGTGGAGACCGCGACGTTCCGCGTCGACCTCGCCGCCAAGAAGGTGCACCGCGACGGCATCGAGATCCACCTCACCCCGACGGAGTGGGGAATGCTCGAAGTGCTGGTGCGCCACCGCGGGCGGCTCGTCGCCCAGCGGCAACTGCTGCAGGAGGTGTGGGGACCGGCCTACGCCGACGAGTTCCACTACCTGCGGGTCTACCTGGCCCAGCTGCGGCGCAAGCTCGAACTCGACCCGAGCCGGCCGCGGCACCTGATCACCGAACCCGGCATGGGCTACCGGTTCGAGGTGTGAGGCCCCGCGCGGCCGGGGGCGGTTCGGCGAAATCGGGCCTTCCCCGGAAAGCGCGCTGCTACTGTCTGCGGCGCACTGGTGATCAGCAGCCGCGACGAGGGGGTTCTCCCGCGATGACCGCACCAGCACCGCCACCACCGCCGGGCGGACCGGGCCAGACCATCACCGTCACCCCGGACAACGTCCTCCAGGCGCGGCG
>Ga0164243_10006376_pt1 | contig 17871 bp, 15 predicted proteins | sample OricompcompostOP_FD_108781 | JGI IMG/M metagenome (GOLD analysis project Ga0164243, IMG submission 108781) | Organic Plus compost microbial communities from Emeryville, California, USA - Original compost - Organic plus compost (OP) | ecosystem: Engineered > Solid waste > Mixed feedstock >... | reverse complement strand
GAGGAGATCTTCGGCCCGGTGCTGTCCGTGCTCACCTTCCGCACGCCCGCCGAGGCGGTCGAGAAGGCCAACAACACGCCGTACGGCCTCTCCGCCGGCATCTGGAGCGAGAAGGGCTCACGGATCCTCGCCGTCGCCGACAAGCTGCGCGCGGGCGTCGTCTGGGCCAACACCTTCAACAAGTTCGACCCGACCAGCCCGTTCGGCGGCTACAAGGAGTCCGGCTACGGGCGTGAGGGCGGGCGGCACGGACTGGAGGCCTACCTTGACGTCGAAGCCTGACGCACCGGTACGGGTCGCGGTGCGCAAGACCTACAAGCTCTACATCGGAGGGTCGTTTCCGCGCAGCGAGTCGGGAAGGACGTACCGGGTGACCTCGGCGCAGGGTGAGTTCCTGGCCAACGCGGCGCTGGCCTCCCGCAAGGACGTCCGGGACGCGGTCCGCGCGGCGCGTGCCGCCTTCGCCGGGTGGTCGGGCGCCACCGCCTACAACCGCGGGCAGGTGCTCTACCGGGTCGCGGAGCTGCTGGAGGGCCGCCGGGCCCAGTTCGTGGACGAGGTGCGTGCCGCTGAAGGCGCCTCCCGCACCGCCGCCCAGGAGATCGTCAACGCCACCGTCGACCGCCTGGTCTGGTACGCCGGCTGGTCGGACAAGGTGGCTCAGGTCTACGGCAACGCCAACCCCGTGGCCGGGCCGTATTTCAACCTCACCACGCCCGAGCCGACCGGCGTCGTCGGCATCCTCGCGCCGCAGGACTCCTCGCTGCTCGGGCTCGTCAGCGTGGTGGCACCGGCGATCGTCACCGGCAACACGACCGTCGTCGTCGCGAGCGAACGGGCGCCCCTGCCGGCCGTGACGCTGACCGAGGTGCTCGCCACCTCGGACGTGCCGGCGGGCGTGGTGAACCTCGTGACGGGACGGGTCGCCGAACTCGGCCCGTGGCTGGCCGGGCACCTGGACGTCAACGGGCTCGACCTGGCCGGCGTGGCCTCGCCGGAGCTGGCCGCCTCCCTGGAGGCCGAAGCGGCCGAGAACCTCAAGCGGGTGGTCCGGGCCGGCACGACGAGCGACTGGTTCGCCGATCCTGGCCTGGCCCGGATGCTGGCATTCCTGGAGGCGAAGACCGTCTGGCACCCGAAGGGTCTGTGAGCGGTGGTGGGGCGGACCGGGCAGTCCACGGTGGGCGCCGACCCGCTAGGGTGTGCGCTGAGTTACCAGTCATCACCGCACGCGCGATCACCGCGCGGGGCTGGGCTGGGTCAACCGAACGGAGGATGAGGTGGCGGCAGCCGCGACCGACGAGGACGCGCCGAGTTCGCGCTCGACACGGACCGAGAAGCTCTGGGCGGACGTCCGGGTGGATCCGGTCGAGATCGCCCTGCCTGGCGGAGTGGGCTACACCCTGCGCGCCTACCGCTCCTCCACCGAGATCACCCGCTCGGAGCCGGCCGCCGCCGGCGATGAGGACAGCGACGACTTCGACGCCGCCTCGGCGGCGGTGGCCCGGCGGCGCCAGGGCACCCGCGCCCGCGACGACGAAGACGAGGACCTCGACGACGACGAGTTCGACGAGGATGACCTCGACGACGAGTTCGACGACGAACTCGACGAGGACGAAGAGTTCGAGGACGACGACGAGGACGAGGACGAAGAGGTCGAGCAGGAGGTTCCCGTCTTCCTCGGCCGCGGTGGCAAGGTCTTCCTCTTCCACAACCCGGACAAGCTCGTCGAGTTCGTCAAGTCGGGTGCTCCCAACGATCTCGACCAGCTCGACACCTGGCCGACCCTGGTCAAGCGCATCACCAGCGAGGACATCGTGCCGCTGGAGGAGGACACCTACGAGTTGGACCTCGTGGTGGAGAACCTGCGCGGCGGGTCGGACGCCTGGGACGCGCCGCTGATCCTCAAGGCGGGCGAGGTGGCCCGGGACCTGAGCTTCGCGCTGCGCATCGACAGCGTGCTGATCGCGCTCTCGGCCGGAACCCCGCTCGACGAGCTCGACGAGGCCCTGCGCGCCGCCGAGGCGGGCGGGCTCGGCGGCATGCTGGCGCGACGCAAGCTCAAGAAGATTCCGGCGCAGCAGTCCTCGCTGGCCTGGCGGACGATCATCGGAAAGATCTCCGCGGCCGCCGACTGGCGCGACTGAGCCACCGATCGGTGCCGCAACCCGACAACGACGAGTTACCAAGACGACACAACGGGCAATACCGACAGCAGGAGGATGGAGGACGACAGGGAGCGGCGAAGGCGGCGAGAAACACTGGCGCTTGCCTGCCGAACCAGGGACGATCGGTCCTTAGCGTGCGACGCTCCGCCGGTGGCGGGACGGTGAGGAGGACGACGCGGTGGCGTTGGTTCGGGTGTACTGCGGGGTCGCGACCGCCGAGATGGCGCCGTGGCTCACCGTGGCCGTCGTCGACGACTCCGGGCGCCTGCTCGACGTGCGGCACATCAGCGACGACCCGGCCGGATACGCCTATCTCGTGGCACTGCTGGCCGAGCGGTCCGGCGGTTCCTGTCCGATCGCCATGGACCGCCCCGACCACCTCGTCGTCCAGTTGCTCGCCGCCACCCACCGGCCGCTCGCCCTCACCGACGAGCGCGGCGTGCACGACTTCGCGATCCGGTTCACCGACGAGAGCTCGTACGACGAGATGCAGGCGCCGCCGTCGCAGCGTCGCGCCATCGGGCTCGCCCGGGCGGTGCAGGCCGGCGCGCTCCCCGCGACGGCGCAGAGCCCGTCCTGGGACCTCGACGAGGTCAAGCCCCTGCTCTCCGCACACGCGGCGGTGGTCACCGGGCGGCAGGCCGCCGCGGTCGCCCTCCGCGAGGTGCTCCGGGAGATCTACCCGGCCGCCCTGCGCGCCTACCTCGACCCCGCCGAGTTCATCCCGCTGAAGGTCCTCGAAACCTTCCCCGAGCCCGGCCAGTTGTCCGACTCGACCACCTCCCACGGCCGGGAACAGGCCGTCATCGCCGAACTCGCGGCCAGCGGCATCACCGACCAGGCCACCGCCGCCAACGCGGTCGCCGCACTGCGCGCCGCCGTCGCCGAATCGCGCGGCTGGCACGGCAACCGTCTGCTGGCCGGCGCCGTCGCGCAGACGGTCCGCCAGGCCGTCGCCGCCGTCCGTGCCTGGGACGACGCCACCGCCGCCCTCGTGGGCACACTCGCCGAGCGCCTGAACGCGATGGCCACGGGCGCTTTCGCGCCGATGGCCGCGGGCGCTCCCGCGCCGATGGCCGCTGGGCCCATGGCCGCTGGCGCTCCCGTGCCCGTGGCCGCGCCGGTCTCGCCAGCAGTGGGTCGTTACGCGGGGATGTCCGACCACGCCAACGGGCAGGCGGCCGCCCGAGCGGCCGTCGCGGTCGCGCCGCCCGGCTACCCGGCGGCCATCCCGACGCCACGCCCCGAGCCCGACTACGTTCCCGGCCGATCCGACTGGCCCGCCGACCAGCGGGCGTACGCGCCCGCGGCCAACGGGACGAACGGCGCCAGTTGGGAGCAGCAGTTCGGTCCCGCCCCCGGCCAGCCGGCCGCGGCCGCCCCGCAGACCTATGGACCGGACACCCTCGCGTTCAGCCGTGACCCGCTGACCGCCCCGCTGGAGCGTCCGGAGGCCGGCGACCCCCTGATCTTCGCCCAGGCCAACTCGGTGTGGTTCAACGGCAACGCGGACACCCCGGCGGGCTGGAACAACCTGCCACCCGACGAGGGGTGGCGCGCCGCCGAGCAGCTCACCTCACCCAGCGTCGGACCCGAGACCACCGCGGGCCTACCCCGCCGGGTGCCGCAGGCGAACCTCGTGCCCGGCTCGGCCACCGGCCCGGCCCGCCAGATGCGGATCGTGCGCGACCCGAAGCGGATCGCCGCCCACACCGACGGCTACTTCCGTGGCTGGCGGCGGGGCCAGGAGGTCGGCGGATTCGCCGTGGGCCAGCGCGATCGGGGGGCCTGGGAGTTCAACCGCGAGCAGCGGGCGAGACAGGGAGCGGCCCGGTTGTCATGACCACGACCGCGACGCACGCCAACCTGAACTCGCTCCTGGCGGGGATGCTGGCCCGCACCCCTGGGGCGGTGCACGCCGTGATGGCCACCGTCGACGGTGTGCAGGTGGCCGTCTCCGCCGGGCTGCCTCCGCAGCGCGCCGAACAGCTCGCGACCATCGGCGCGGGCCTGCTCAGCATCGCCGACGGCGCCGGCATCATGATGAACACCGGTTCTCCCCGCCACGTGGTGGTGGAGATGTACGGCGGCCTGATGCTCGCCACGCCGGTCGCGCCCCGGGTCGTGCTCAGCCTGCTCGCCACCCACGACGCCGACCGGGAGCGGCTGGGCTTCGAACTCGCTCAGTTCGCTGGCCTCGTGACACCGCACGTCGCCCACATCCGCTAGCGCTTCCTCCCGCCCCGGGAACCTGCCCTCGCCGGCCGCCAGACCCCCCGTACGACGAAGACCCGGCCACCTGTGGGACAGGCGCCGGGTCTTGGCTGTCCGGCTTGATCAGGCCGGCGACGTGGCGCGCGGGCGCCGCAGCGAGAGCACGTGCTCGACGAGGGCGATCAGCACCTGCTTGGTCGACTCCCGCGAGCGCGCGTCGCAGCTGAGCACCGGCACGTCGGCCGGGATCGCCAGTGCGTCACGCACGTCCTGGGCGTCGTGGTACTGCACACCGTCGAAGCAGTTGATCGCGACGAGGTACGGCAGCCGCCGGTGCTCGAAGAAGTCGATCGCCGCGAAGCAGTCGGCGAGCCGGCGGGTGTCGACCATGACCACGGCGCCGATGGCACCCCGCACCAGCTCGTCCCACATGAACCAGAACCGCGTCTGGCCCGGGGTGCCGAACAGGTACAGGATCAGATCGTGGTCGATCGAGATCCGGCCGAAGTCCATGGCCACGGTGGTCGTGGTCTTGCCGGGCACCTGTCGGGTGTCGTCCACGCCGACGCCGGCGGACGTCATGATCGCTTCGGTGGTCAGCGGCGTGATCTCCGAGACCGATCCCACCAACGTGGTCTTGCCCACGCCGAAGCCACCGGCGATAACGATCTTCGCCGACGTCACTCGCCCGGACGAGCCACGGTGCGTCATGTCAGAGCTTGCGTAGTCCACTCAGCACCCTCTCCAGCAGTTCGGTACCCACCGCGTCATTCCCATCCAGGGCAGTCGGTTCATACACGGCGACCATGCCGTCAGCGGCCATGTCCGCCACGAGCACCCGGGCAACTCCCAGAGGCAGCTGCATCTTCGCCGAGATCTCGGCGAGCGACTGCAGTCGCCCGTCACACAGGGTCACAATGTACTGCTGCTCGCGGCCCTGGAGAAATCCGTCCTTGCTCGACCGACCCCGCTGGGTCGTCTCGACCAACGCCTCGATCGCGATCTCCACGCGGGGCTTCGTGCGGCCGCCGGTGACGGCATATGGACGAACGAGCGCACCGGTCGGTTCCTCGTCACGTGAGTCCATCGCCGCGCACCTCCTTCCCCACTCGGTCCCAGATGGATCGGGGCCAATCAGCTACGTTGCGTAATCTTCCGGTATCGCTACTCAGCCGAACGCCGGCGCCGTCGACCGCGGTTGCGGTGTGAGCGCGTCGCCGACCCGGTCCACGAGCAGCGCCATCTCGTAGCCCACCTGGCCCACGTCGCAGCTACGCGACGCGAGCACGGCGAACGACGAACCGTCCGAAATGGACATCAGGAAGAGAAATCCGTTGTCCATCTCCACCACCGTCTGCAGCACGGCTCCGCCTTCGAAGCAACGGGCCGCACCCTGCGTCAGGCTGACCAGACCAGAGGCGATCGCGGAGAGCTGGTCGGCACGGTCGCGGGGGAGGTCACGCGACGCGGCGAGCAGCAGACCATCGGCCGAGACGGCCACGGCGTGGGCCACACCCGGAACTCTGTCGGCGAAGTTGGCGAGCAGCCAACCCAGGTCCTGCGTACTTGTCATGCCTCCTGCTCCTTGCCACTGAGATACGGGTCAGTGCCGAAGCTCCCGTTCGCCCCACGCCCCCGCTGCACCCCTCGGTGGTATGCCGAGAGCAGGCCCCGCACCGAGTCCGGCGTGCGACGGTCCGAACTTGTCGGTGCCGCGCTCTCCACTCCGCCGGGCACCAGTTGCGCCATCGGCACCCGACGAGGAAGCCCATTGTCGGTCGTACCCGCCTCCTGCGGTTGGGCCGCGGCCTGCGCCGCCCGCCAACCCTCGTCAGCCGCGGTCCGCCACGATACCCCTTCGGCGGGGCGGGGTGAGCCCTCGGCTCCCCCACCGCGCTCGGTCCAACTCGATGCTCCCATCGCCGCCGTCCCCTCCGGTGGCCACGTGCCCGGCCGCGACCCGCTGGGAGCGGCCGGTACGACCGGCTGGCTGCCGGTGGCGAACCACGCGGACTCCAGCTCCCGGAAGATGGGCAGCTCCATGGTCAGGTCATTCGAATAGCTCGATGGTGGCGCGGGCGTGCGCGCGTCGCCATCGCCCGCGACCGGTGGCCACGCCGACGGCCTCGCGGCCGGCGCCTGCCCCGTGGGCGGACCGAAGCTCGACGGTGCGCCGTAGGTCGGCGCGCCGGGACCTGTGCTGGGCTCTGACCATCCGCCCTGGCGTGGCGCGAAGGTCGGATCGGGTTCCGGATCTCCCCAACCGCTGGGACGGCGCTGGGGCAGCGGCTCGGCCCCGGCCGGCGAGGTGGCAGGGCCGTGGGTCGGCCCAGTGGCGCCCGTCAGATCGAACCAGGCGGGAGTCCGGCCACGACCGTTGCCTGTGGGCGGCGGGTAGGCCGCCGGTGGCGGGACCGCGCCAGCACCCGCGAGTGCCGCGCCGAGACCCGCGCCCACGAAACCGCCCGGCGCACCCCCACCACTGCCGTAAGCCGGTGCCGGTGCCGGCGCGGGGGCCGGACCACCGCCAAAGGCCGGTGCCGGTGACCCGTAGGACGGCGCTGGTGTGCCGCCGTAGGGCGGGTAACCGGGCGTCGGCGGCGGTCCGTAGCTGGACGGGAAACCGGCGAGCGGTCCAGCACCGACCGGTCCCCGTCCGTCGTCCCAACCACCCGGCCCGGCCGAACCGCTCTCCAGCTCCAGCGGCGGGCCGAAGGGACTGCGGGCGCCGGGCTGCGCCCCGTCCTCGGCGCGGAAGGCGGGAAAGCCCGACGGCGACTGAGCGCGGCCCGACAACGCCCGCGGCACGAGCACACCACTGGGCAGGAGCACGTCGGCGATGGTGCCACGCTGCGGCGCGGGCGACAGCTCGACCTTCACCCCGTGACGTGCGGCGAGCCGGGCAACCACGACGAGGCCCATCATCCGGGAGACCGCGACGTCGACGACGGGCGGCGTGGCGAGCCGCTCGTTGAGTTCGGCGTACTGTTCGGCCGACATGCCGATGCCCCGGTCCTCGACGCGCAGCACCGCCCGCTCGCCCACCCGGCGAGCCTCGATGCGGATGGAGGTGTCCGGCGGGGAGAAGGCCGTCGCGTTGTCGAACAGCTCCGCGATGAGGTGCACGAGGTCGTTGACCGCGTGGGCGGCGATCTCGATGTCCTGGTCGACGAGGGCGAACTCGACGCGCGTGTAGTGCTCGACCTCGGACTGGGCGGCCCGCAACACGTCCATCAGGGCCGCCGGCTCGCGCTGGATGCGGGTCGAGTCGGCACCGGCGAGCACGAGCAGGTTCTCGTCGTTGCGACGCATCCGGGTGGCCAGGTGGTCGAGCTGGAACAACTCGGAGAGGCGGTCGGGGTCCTGCTCACCGCGCTCCAGCCGGTCGAGGTGACCGATCAGCCGGTCCACCAGGATCTGGCTTCGTCGTGCCAGGTTGACGAACATCGTCGCGACGGAGGCACGCAGCGCGGCCTGCTCGGCGGCGGTGCGCACCGCCTCGAGGTGGACCGCGTTGAACGCCTCGGTCACCTGGCCGAACTCGTCGTTGCTGCGGACCGGCAGCGGCTCGGCGATCTGCAGGGCCACACCCGCTGGCGACAGGTTGGACGACAGCGCCGGATCCCGCAGCCGGGCCACGGCCTGCGGCAGGCCGTACTGCGCGACGGCGAGCGCGCCCTGACGCAGGTCACGCAGCGACCGGGCCATCGAACGCGCCACCAACCAGGCGAAGAGGATGCCCACGAGCAGCGTCAGCAGCAGCACGCCGGTCTCGATGAGGACGCGACGCTGCACCTGGGAACCGAAGTCGATGGCGGCCTGCTGGGCCTGCTGGTTCAACGTGACCTCGACCTGGTTGATCAGGTCGGCGTAACCGCGCATCGCGGTTTCCCAGTCGGCGACGTTGACGACATCGTTCGGGTTGTCGTTCACCTCGAGCGTGTCGAGCTGGCTCTGCAACTGCACCACGCGGTACATCACGGCACCCGAGACGGTGCGCTGGTAGAGCGGCACCTGATCCGGCGCGACCGTGTCGAACTGGCCCAGGGCCAGGGCCGTGCTCTCCCGCGCCGAGCGATAGGCGTTGCGGGTGACCGTGGAGAGGCTCTTGGCGCCGAGCGCCTCCAGCACCGCCACCCGCTCCTGGGAGACGTACTCCTTGGCGTTGGCGACCGCCGCGGCGGCTCGCATGCGGTCGGTCAGGTCGGTCTCACCGGTCACCTGCGCCGCGAGATCGCGAATGCTCAGCAGGTTCTTGATGAGTTCGTCGTAGCCGGTCTTCAGGACGGTGAGCGGAACCTGGCTGGTCGTCATGACCTGGGTGCGCCGGTCGGCGAGTTCCACCAGCGAGGTCTCGATGGTGCGCAGCACATCGCTGAGCTTCGCCGGCACGTCGGCGACGCCGGCCCGGGTGGTGCGGTAGTTCGCCTGAGCCGCGTCGGAGATCTTCTGTGCCGCGGCGTACTCGGCCCTGGCCTGTTCCACCGTCGAGGACTGCGCGACGAGCAGCTTCACCGCCGCGGCGCGCTCGTCCTGCAGCGCGTAGACGAGGTTGCCCGCCTCACCGGAGAGCACGGTCAGCGAGCGCGCCCGCTCAGCGTTGCTGGCCTGCTCGACCTGGTCGAGCAAACCCGCCGCACCCACGATGATCGTTGCGATGGTCGGAACGATCATGATCAGACCGAGTTTGGTCCAGATCGGTAGATCGCGGATGAAACTGACCGGCCGGGAGAACGGCGACGAAGACGCCCGACCCGGCGCGCTTGGCTGCTTGCTCACCTCACCACCCTCCGTACCGGTACGACCGACACTCGTCCGCACTGCCGGGGCACCAGCTCAACACCGGACCGGGGCTGCCGGCCACAGGTCACGCCAGATTCCATCACGCCAGGTGGGAAAGAGAAAGTCAGGGTTGATAGATAGGCGCCACGTAATCATGCCACTACAGCCCGCTTTCGGTCGATGGGCACCGAGCGCGGTCGAGTTGACGTAAAGCCGGCAAATCGATATATGTTCATCCAGCCCCCATGAGCGCCGCATAGCCGGGCTTGATGACGTCGTCGATGATCGCCAGCCGCTCGTCGAAGGGGATGAACGCGCTCTTCATCGCGTTGATGGTGAACCACCGCAGGTCCGCCCAGCCGTACCCGAACGCCTCGACCAGCAGCGCCATCTCCCGCGACATCGACGTGCCGCTCATCAGCCGGTTGTCGGTGTTGACCGTGGCACGGAACCGCAACTGGCGCAACAGCCCGATGGGATGCTCGGCGATCGAGGGGGCGGCGCCCGTCTGCACGTTCGACGACGGGCACAGCTCCAGCGGGATTCGCGTGTCCCGGACGTAGGCGGCCAGGCGGCCCAGGCGAGGGTGAGCCGGGTCGGCGGCGTCGATGTCGTCGATGATGCGTACGCCGTGGCCGAGGCGATCAGCGCCGCACCACTGGATGGCCTGCCAGATGGACGGCAGCCCGAAGCCCTCTCCCGCGTGGATGGTGAAGTGGAAGTTTTCCCGCTGTAGGTATTCGAACGCGTCCAGGTGCCGGGTGGGCGGGTAGCCGGCCTCCGCGCCCGCGATGTCGAAACCGACCACGCCGACGTCGCGGTAGCGCACCGCCAGCTCGGCGATCTCCATCGACCGGGCGGCGTGTCGCATGGCGGTGAGCAGCGTGCCGACCCGCAGCGGGGTACCGGTCGCGCGAGCCTGCTCGGTGCCCTCGGCGAACCCGGCGAGCACCGCCTCGACCACCTCGGGCAGTCGCAGTCCGCGGCTGACGTGCAGCTCGGGGGCGAACCGCACCTCCGCGTAGACCACCCCGTCGGCGGCGAGATCGAGCGCGCACTCGCGCGCGACCCGGTGCAGGGCCTCCGCCGTCTGCATCACCGCGACCGTGTGTGCGAAGGTCTCCAGGTAGCGCTCCAACGATCCGGAGGAGGCCGCGGTGACGAACCACGCGCCCAGCGACTCGGGATCGGTGGCGGGCAACGCGTGCCCCACGGCCTCGGCGAGTTCCAGCACGGTCCGCGGCCGCAGGCCGCCGTCAAGGTGATCATGGAGCAGCGCCTTCGGCGCCCGCTGGATCTCGGCGTAGGTCGGGCTCGGCATGCGCCGACCTTAGCCAGCCGGTGACGGGATCCGTCGGACACGGTGGCTGGAGGATCAGGGCATGACCATCGACCAGGTGCGCCATCTGCTGCGCTGTCCGGTCTGCGCGAGCCCGTTCCTGACGCAGGCGCCCGCGCCCGTGCTGCGCTGCCCCCGGGGTCACGCCTTCGACATCGCCCGGCACGGTTACGTCAACCTGCTCACGGGCAAGGCGCCGGCCGGCGCGGAGACGCCCGCGATGGTCGCCGCGCGGGCCGACCTGCTCGCCGCCGGCCCGCTCGATCCGGTCGCCCAGGCCGTGATCGACGCCGTGACCGACCAGGTGCCCACCGACGAGGGGGTGGTGGTCGACGCCGGCGCCGGCACGGGCCACTATCTCGCCGCCGTGCTCGACGCCCGGCCGGCCACGCTCGGGATCGCCGTGGACGTCGCGAAGGCCGCGGCCCGGCACAGCGCCCGCGCCCATCCCCGCATCGCCTCGGTGGTCGCCGACGTCTGGCGTGGGCTGCCGCTCGTCGACGGCTGCGCCGCGGCCGTCCTGAACATCTTCGCCCCGCGCAACGCCGCGGAGTTCCATCGCGTGCTGCGTCCCGACGGTCTCCTGGTCGTGGTGACGCCCACGGTGCGGCATCTGGGCGAACTCGTCACCGCGCTCGGCCTGCTGAGCGTGGACCCGGCCAAGACACAGCGGCTCGCGGCGAGCCTGGAGCGCTGGTTCACACCGGCCGGGCAGCACCCGGTGGCCTACCCGCTGGCACTGACCCGGGACGCGGCGGCCCAGTTCGTCGCCATGGGACCCAGCTCCTGGCACGTCGACGCCGACCAGCTCGCCGGCCGGCTCGCGGCGCTGCCGGAGCCCGTGGCCGTCACCGTGTCCGTGATGGTGAACGTCTACCGCCCACGCCTGGCTACACGTCGAGGTTGACGTCCTCCCAGCCGCCGGGCGGGTCATGGTAGGGACCGCGGAAGATGACCGCCCACTCGAGCGCCCACCGGCGCTGGGCGATCACCTTCGAATCGATCAGACCGGGCAACCGGATGCGGCGTCGCTCGGCCTCCAGGTAGGCCCAGTCCAGGCAGTAGGCCAGATCCAGGGCGACGGCCGCCTCGTCGGCCGGGGCCAGCGACGGATTGGTGCGCTGCTGCCAGGCGAGGAACGTCTCCTTGGACGGCAGGTGCGGCAGCTTCTCGACCAGGCTCCCCGGAGCCGGCTGGCTGGGGTCCAGCGTCGGCACCAGACCCAGCAGCCAGGCCAGTGCGTAGAGCGCCTCGAGGTTGAGGGTGAACGACGGGTGCGGCTTGTCGGTCTCGGTCGTGACGAAGTTCCACTCCGGCTTCGTCAGATGGTCGAGCAGGTGGGCGTCGAGCAGCCACGCCATCGCCGCCTCGCTCGGCATGCCGAAGCAACGCGCCTGCACCACGTTGAGGATCGCCGCCCGACCCTCGATCTCGCTGGGCGGGCGCAGCTCGACCTGATCTCCGACCGCCCAGATCATCGGGAAGTTCGGCGGCGGGGAGGGCAGGTCCAGTCGGCGAAGCTCAGCCACGCTCGCGGCGCGGACCCGCTGCGGATCAGGCGCGGGAACGCTCACGGCTGCCACCACCCGTCTGTCTCGGCCCGACGACCCTGGTCTTCGATGTCCCACCGTACCGGCCGGCCGCCGTCACGCGGTCCAGGACCAACGGTACGGGTGGTGGCGCCGTGCGGCCGATGCTGACGGCCTGCGCCGCGATCTCCAGCGCGGCCGGAATCCGGGCCGCGTCGTCGGCCCGCAGTTCGTAGAGGACGTCCCCGGGCCGAACCCGGTCGCCGGGCCGGCGGTGCAGCACGACACCGGCGGCGGCGCTGACCGGGTCCTCCTTGCGCGCCCGCCCGGCACCCAACCGCCAGGCGGCCACCCCGATCGCGTGCGCGTCCACCCGCGTCACGTAGCCCGCCTTCGTCGCCCGCACCTGTTCGCACTCGCGGGCCTGGGGCAGCGGGGCGTCGGGATCACCCCCCTGCGCGCGCACCATGGCACGCCAGGAGTCCATGGCCCGTCCCGAGGCGAGCACGTCCGCCGGGTCCACGGTGGACAATCCGGCGCAGGCCAGCATCTCGCGGGCGAGCGCCAGCGTCAGTTCGACCACGTCGGACGGTCCGCCGCCGGCGAGAACCTCCACCGCTTCGGCGACCTCGACCGCGTTGCCGACCGCGAAGCCGAGTGGGGTCGACATCCCGGTCAGCAGCGCCACCGTGGTGACGCCGTGGGCGGTGCCGAGCTCGACCATGGTGCGGGCCAGCTCCCGGGCGTCGGCCTCCGACTTCATGAAGGCGCCCGTCCCGACCTTCACGTCGAGCACCAGCGCGCTGGTCCCCTCGGCGATCTTCTTGCTCATGATCGAGCTCGCGATGAGCGGGATCGCCTCGACCGTGGCGGTCACGTCGCGCAGGGCATAGAGCTTGCGGTCCGCGGGTGCCAGACCCTCGCCGGCGGCGCAGATGACCGCGCCGACCTTGCGGAGCTGGCTCACGAACTGACGGTTGGTCAGCCCGACCCGAAAGCCCGGGATCGACTCGAGCTTGTCCAGCGTGCCACCGGTGTGGCCCAGGCCCCGGCCGGACAGCTGGGGCACCGCGGCACCACAGGCCGCGACCAGCGGGGTCAGCGGCAATGTGATCTTGTCACCGACGCCGCCCGTGGAGTGCTTGTCGACGGTGGGTCTGTCCACACTCGACAGATCCAGCCGCTCACCCGAGGCGATCATCGCCGAGGTCCACCGAGCGACCTCCGCGTCGGTCATGCCGCGCAGCAGGATCGCCATGGCCAGCGCCGACATCTGTTCGTCGGCCACCGCGCCGCGGGTGTAGGCGTCGACCACCCAGTCGATCTGCTCGTCGCTGAGCCGGCCGCCGTCCCGTTTGGTGGCGATCACGTCGACCGCGGCGAACGGCTCGGCCTGGGGACGGCGCGGCCTCGGCGCTCGGTGACGCGTGGCACTCACGGTCATGACGACACCCCATCCCTGCCCGACCAGACGCGCGACACCTGCGCCGGCGCGGGAGCGGTGCCCGCCCAGGCCAGCTCACCGTCGGCGTCGACCACGACCACGCGGCCCGTGCGCGCCCGGCCCCAGGCGACCGCCTCGGCCACGTCCGTCCACACAGGACCCTCCTCGAGGATGCCGCGCGCGTGCGGATCGGCCGCGCCCTCCTGCTCGTCCTGCTCGAAGCCGGACGAACGCTCCCAGTAGGCGGTCCACACCGGCTTGCCGGCGTCGAGATCGGGGTGGACGAAGACCGTGCCCCGGCCCTGCCAGGCACGCAGGCGCGGCGGCAGGTAACCGGCCCCCGGCTCCGGCAGCGGTTCGTGGAGGTTGTCCGGACCGAAGGCGTACGGCAGCAACTGCGCGAGCGTGAGCGGGCCGTCGGCGTGGTCGACCAGGCACTGCGGGCCGCCGTGCTCCCACAACAACTGCCGGCACCGGCCGCACGGCATGAGCGGGGCGCCAGCACCGTCCACGCAGGACACCGCGACGAGGCGGCCGCCGCCGGTCGCCGCGAGACTGGAGACGAGACCGCACTCGGCACACAACGTCACGCCGTAGGAGGCGTTCTCGACGTTGCAGCCCACCACCACGCGGCCGTCGTCGACCAGCCCCGCCGCGCCCACCGGGAAGTGGGAGTACGGCGCATAGGCACGGCCCATCGCCTCGACGGCCGCCGCGCGCAGCCGGTCCCAGTCGATCATGGTCACCCCTTGACGTACGGCTTGCCCTCGGCCGCCGGCGGCCGGACCTTGCCGACCAGGCCCGCCACCGCCACGATCGTCGCCAGGTAGGGCAGCATGTTCAGGAACTGGTTGGGGATGGGGCTCGCGATCGCGCCCAGGAAGAACGCCAGCGCGTTGGCGAAACCGAAGAACAACGACGCGACGAGCGCCCCCACCGGGTTCCACCGCCCGAAGATCATCGCGGCGAGCGCGATGAAGCCGGCGCCACCGGTCATGCCCTTGTTGAAGTTGGTCGTCGACAGCAACGTGAAGTAGCCGCCACCGAGCCCGGCGATGACCCCGGCCAGCAGCACGTTGCGGTAGCGCAGGGCCAGCACCTTGATGCCGACCGTGTCCGCCGCCGCCGGGTGCTCCCCGACCGCCCGGGTACGCAGGCCCCACCGGGTCCGTCGCAGTCCGAAGTGGAGGATCACGACCAGCGCCAGCGCCGCGTAGACGAAGAAGTTCGCCTTGAACAGCAGCGGTCCCAGCACCGGGATCTGCGACAGGCCCGGGACGGTCCAGACCGGCACCGGGTCGGGCTGGTTGTACGAGCTCTGGTCCCTGGACATGATCTGCTCGTACAGGAAGCCGGTCAGCCCGAGCGCGAAGACGTTGAGCACGATGCCGAGCACGATCTGGTCGACCAGGTAGCGGATCGCCAGCACCGCCAGGATCGCGGCGACCACCACGCCGCCCGCGGCGGCCGCGCCGACGCCCACCCACACGCTGCCCGCCACCGTCGCGCCGAGCGCGGCACCGAACGCGCCCATGAGGAACTGGCCCTCGATCGCGACGTTGATGATGCCCGAGCGTTCGCAGAGCAGACCCGACAGCGAGCCGAAGATCAACGGCAGGGCGAGCAGCAGCGACGATCGCGTCACGTCACCCAGGGGCATGACGTTGAGCCCCTCGGGTGCCTGGGAGATCTGCCAGCACAGGAACGACAGCACGATCCCGACGATGCCGGCGCCCAGCAGCGCACCGAACCACCGTCCACGATGGACGGTCGGACCGCCGACCCCCGCCAGCAGCGCCCCGCCGGCGAGTGCGGCCAGCAGGCCGAACACGATCGCGCCGACCGTACCGTTGATGCCCACCGCGGCGCCGGCGGTCGTCTCGGCCAGCGTGAGACGGGCCGGGCGGTCCGTGGCGAGCGAGCCGAACAGTGCCGCCGCGATCACGCCCGCCGCGACGAAACCGGCGCCCACCTTGCGCGGGCGGCTCCAGAACCGTGCCGGTTCGGCCACCACCAGCTCGTCGGCCGTCATGGACGTCACCGTCACCACCCCCTGGCCATGCCGGTCTGCAGGTCGCCACCGGCCGACGGGCGCAGCCGGAAGATCGTGCTCACCAACGCCGGCGCCGCGACGAAGACGACGATCAGCGCCTGCAGCACCCCCACCAGCTCCAGCGAGATGCCGGAGAAGGACTGCATCCGGTTGCCGCCGGCCTGGAGCGCGCCGAAGAAGAGCGCCGACACCAGCACGCCCCAGGGCTTGGCCCGACCGAGCAGACCGACGAGCAGGCCGTCGAACCCGACGCTGCCCACCACCGCGGTGGTCAGACTCAGCGCCGTGCCCAGCAGGATCATCGAACCGCCGAGCCCGGCGAGCGCGCCCGCGACCACCATGGTGGTGACGTAGGTCGTCTCCACCCGCATGCCGGCGGTGCGCGCCGCGGCCGGGTTGAGGCCCACCGCCTGCAACTCGAAGCCGAAGGTCGACCGGCGCAGCAGCCAGGCGACGCCCCACGTCGCGAGCACCGCCACCACGATGCCCAGGTGCACCCGCAGGCTGGGCCCGACCGACGCGAGCAGCCGCGGCAGCTCCGCGTTGCCGTCGACCGCCCGGCTGATCGCGTCGCTGCGGCCGACCATCTGGATGCCCTGCTGGATGATGAGCCAGCTCAGGAAGAACAGTGCGACGTAGTTGAGCATGATGGTCGTGATGACCTCGTGCGCGCCGGTGCGGGCCTTGAGCACGCCCGGGATGCCGCCCCACAATGCGCCGCCGACCGCGCCGCCGATCAGCGCGACGACCAGGTGCAGCCCGACGGGCAACGGCAGCAGGAAGCCGACCAGCGCCGCCGCGATCGCGCCCATGATCGCCTGGCCCTGGACACCGATGTTGAACAGGCCACCGCGGAAGGCGACCGAGAAGGCCAGGCCGGTGAAGGCGAGCGGCGCCGCGTAGGTCAGCGTCTCCGAGATCGGGAAGAAGACCCGCTCCCAGGGCAGGGTGCCGTTGATCGCCCGCGACACCGCGTTCGGGTCCACGATGGACCCTTTGAAGAGGTTGGCGTACGCGTCACTGACCTTGAGCCAGCTCGCGTTCAGCGCATCGCCGGGTCGGGCGAAGAGGTAGCCGTAGGTCGCCCGCACCTTCGCGTCCGAGACGATCATCAGGATCGCGCCGATCACGGTGGCCAGGACCAGGGCCAGCGCCGTCACGGTCACCGAGTTGCCGGTCCACAGGTTGCGCAGCAGTCGCGCCGCGAACGGCGGCTGGCCGCCCGCGCCGTCCGAACCGTCCGGGCCGGCAGCGGGTGAGCCGCCGATCGGTGAGCCAGCGGCGCCGGCAGCCGAGGAGTCGCCGGCGGTGGGTGGGGTCGTGGGTGAGGTCATGCGGCGGCTCCGGGGGTCACACCGGCCATCAGGCAGCCGATGTCGTCGCGAGGGGTGTCCGGACCGACGATGGCCAGGACCCGCCCGCGGTACATCACGGCGATCCGGTCGGCCAACGCCAGCACCTCATCGAGCTCGCTCGTCACCAGCAGCACCGCCGTGCCGGCGTCCCGCTCGTGGACGATCTGCCGATGGATGAACTCGATCGAGCCGACGTCCACCCCACGGGTGGGTTGCGCGGCCACGAAGAGCTTGAGCGGACGGGAGAACTCGCGCGCGACGATGACCTTCTGCTGGTTGCCGCCCGAGAGCGTGCCCGCCGAGGACTGCGCCGAGGAGGTGCGGATGTCGAACTCGGCGATGCGCTGACGCGCCGATTCGGCGACCGTGGTCAGGTCGCGCGTGAAGCGGGTGCCGAACGGCGGTCGGTCGTAGAGGTCGAGCACCAGGTTCTCGGCGACGCTGAAGTCCTTGACCAGCCCGTCGACGCTACGGTCCTCGGGCACGTAACCCACGCCGGCGGCGAGGATCTGCTTGGTGGTCCGGCCCGCCAGCGGCTGCCCCTGCAGCGTCACCGAGCCGGCGACGATCCGGCGCAGCCCCATGATCGCCTCGACGAGTTCGGTCTGCCCGTTGCCCTGCACCCCGGCGATGCCGAGGACTTCTCCACTGTGGACGGTCAGGTCGACGCCGTCGACGGCCCGGTGGCCACGGTCGTCGTCGACCGCGAGGCCGCTGACCTCCAGGACGGCGGGACCGGGCCGGGCGGGCTGCTTCTCCACCCGCAGCAGCACGCTGCGCCCCACCATCATCGAGGCGAGCTCGGCCTCGCTGGCGCTGGGCGCGGCGGTGCCGACCGTACGGCCACGGCGCAGCACCGTGATCCGGTCCGCGATCGCCTTGACCTCTTTGAGCTTGTGGGTGATGAAGACGATCGACTTGCCCGCGTCGCGCAGCCGGCGCATGACGGCGAGCAGCTCGTCGGTCTCCTGCGGGGTCAGCACCGCG
>Ga0164243_10006375_pt1 | contig 17872 bp, 14 predicted proteins | sample OricompcompostOP_FD_108781 | JGI IMG/M metagenome (GOLD analysis project Ga0164243, IMG submission 108781) | Organic Plus compost microbial communities from Emeryville, California, USA - Original compost - Organic plus compost (OP) | ecosystem: Engineered > Solid waste > Mixed feedstock >... | reverse complement strand
TCGTGCTGGGGGCGCTGGTGGCGCAGGGCGTGGTGCGCGTCCGCCCGCGGCGGGCCTATGCCCGCCCGGACTCGCTGTAACCCGGGCCACCCTCGCGAGCAGCGACGAGCGCGGCCTCGATCCGGCGAGTGGTGAAGTCGGCCGCCCGAGCCCGGATCTGGTCCAGGGTGCAGAACTCCGCCGACCGGATCTCGCGTGCCTCCGGGACGATGGCGTCGACGATCGAGGCGTCGTGGGTCCCGCCGTCGAAGACCAGGCAGACGGCGTCGTCCCAGCCGCCCCATGCGGGCAGCCAGTCGGTGAGGATGAGTCGCCCGGCAGGAACGCTGAGCGCAAGCTCCTCCTTCACCTCGCGGCTCACGGCGAGACGCGGTGACTCGCCGACCTCGACGACGCCGCCAGGCAGGTCCCAGTCGCGCTTGTAGGTGAGCTGACAGAGCAGGACCCGGTCCTGGTCGTCGCGGAGCAGCATCTGGCTGATCGCCCGCTTGCGCGGCAGGAACGAGTTGAGCAGCGCCCGGAAGCCTTCGGGTTCGTCGACGGGCGCGTCGGTGGCCACCCGTGCGTAGAGGATCCGGTCGACCGTCGCGCCCTCGATCCGCACCCCGCGCATGGTGCCCTCCCGGTGGAGGCCCGCCCAGGTCGCGGTGCGCTGACCATGGGCATCGTCGGGATCGACCAGAGCCTCGACCCGATGATGGGTGAGCAGCGCCGCAGCCACCTCATGACGTACGACGTCGATCGGCTCGCCCGGCTCCCAGCTGATCCGGGCGACACCGTCGGCGATCGTCGTCACGGTCGTCTGCGCCTCGGTCACGCCCCCCACCTTAGATGAGCGCCGTCGGTGATCCGATGAGGTGTCACAACGCGCGGCCGCCCGGTGTCTTGATGGCATCCCGAACCGCTAAGGAGACACCCGATGCCCAGCACCTTTCGCATCCCCAAGGCCGAGATATCCGGTCTCTACGGCGCGCTCATGAAGCGCTTCGCCACGAGGATGTTCGGCAAGATTCCCGACGGTGGCTACGTCTACTTCCACCACAAGCCGCTGCTCAAGGCGGTGATGGGCTTCGAGGCCAAGGTCGAGAAGTGGGACGCCCTCGATCCGACCTTGAAGTCGCTGGCCCAGCTCGCCGCGGCCGGGACGATCGGCTGCAGCTGGTGCCTCGACTTCGGCTACTTCAAGGCGCGCAACGACAAGCTCGATCTGGCCAAGATCAGCCAGGTGCCGGTGTGGCGCGAGTCGGAGGCCTTCGACGAGCTCGAGCGCGACGTCTTGGAGTACGCCGAGGCGATGACCGCCACGCCGCCGACGGTTACCGACTGGATGGTCGAGAAACTCCTCGACCAGCTCGGTCCCGCGGCGGTCGTCGAGCTCACCCAGATGGTCGCGCTGGAGAACATGCGGTCGAGGTTCAACGCGGCCGCCGGCCTGCAGAGCCAGGGCTTCTCCGACGTCTGCGAGATTCCGCTCGCGCACGCACCCCTGCGCGCGGTGGAATCCTCGGTATGACCTCGGACCCCGCTACCGACGCCTTCGTCGAGCACCGCAACCTGCTCTTCACCGTCGCCTACGAGCTTCTCGGCTCGGCGGCCGACGCCGAGGACGTCCTTCAGGAGACGTGGATGCGCTGGGCCGACGTGGACCTCGCGGAGATCCGCGACCGGCGCTCCTACCTGGTCCGGATCACCAGTCGGCTGGCGCTCAACCGGCTGCGGACGCTGGCGCGCCGTAAGGAGTCCTACGTCGGCCCGTGGCTGCCCGAGCCGCTCCTGACCGCCCCGGACGTGGCCGAGGACGTCGAGCTCGCTGAGAGCGTCTCTATGGCGATGCTGCTCGTGCTGGAGACGCTCACGCCGACCGAGCGCGCGGTCTTCGTGCTGCGGGAGGTCTTCGACCTCGGGTACGACGAGATCGCCTCGGCGGTGGACAAGTCACCTGCCGCCGTACGCCAGATCGCGCACCGCGCCCGGGAGCATGTGGCCGCCCGGCGACCCCGAGAGGTGGTGACCAGCGCGGAGAGTCGCCGCGTGCTGGAGTCCTTCAAGACCGCGGCCGCGACCGGGGACCTGCAGTCGCTGCTCGACGTACTCGCACCTGACGTCGTGCTGCTCTCCGACGGTGGCGGGATCAAGCAGGCCGCGCTGCGGCCGATCCTGGGCGCCGAAAAGGTGGTCCGGTTCCTCGCCGGTGTATCCGGGCGGAATGCTCCTGCCAGCGTCGAGGACGCGGTCATCAACGGCAGCCCGGCGCTCAGCCTCCATCTCGGCGGCGAGCTCGACGGCATCCTCGCCGTCCGCGTGGAGGGCGGCCAGGTCACCGGCCTCTACTACGTCCGCAACCCAGAGAAGCTGGGCCACGTCGGCGCGGTCGTCGAGCTAGCTCGCTGATCGCAACCGACCGCCGAGTCACCGCTCGGGGGAGTCGGTGCGCTTGCGGAACCACACCGTCGCCAGCGGCGGCAGCACCACGGTGGCATACGCCGGCTGACCGGAGACGTGCCCGGGGACGGCGGTGACCGATCCGAAGTTGCCGACCCCGGAGCCGGTGTAGGCCTCCGCATCGGTGTTGACCACCTCGTCCCACACGCCGGTGGCGGGGAAGCCGAGCGAGAAGTTGTCGTGCGGGACGGCGGCGAAGTTGGCCACGCAGACCAGGTCGGGCCTGGCCTCGGAGCCGTGGCGGATGAACGAGTAGACGTTGTGGCTGCTGTCGTCCGCGTCGATCCAGCCGAAGCCCGCGGGATCGGCGTCGAGGGACCAGAGTGCCGGCGTGCTGGCGTAGACCCGGTTCAGGTCACGGACCAAGGTCTGCAGGCCGCGATGCTCGGGGTGGTCGAGCAGCCACCAGTCGAGCTCGCGCGACTCCGCCCACTCGGACTCCTGGCCGAACTCGCCGCCCATGAAGAGGAGCTGCTTCCCGGGGTGGGCCCACATGTAGGCGAAGTAGGCCCGCAGGTTTGCCAGCTGCTGCCAGCGGTCGCCGGGCATCTTGCGCAGCAAAGACCCCTTGCCGTGTACCACCTCGTCGTGGGAGAGCGGGAGGACGTAGTTCTCCGACCAGGCGTAGGTGAGCGCGAAGGTCATGTCGTGGTGGTGCCAGGAGCGGTGCACCGGGTCGTAGCGGAGGTAACCGAGCGTGTCGTGCATCCACCCCATGTTCCACTTGAAGCCGAAGCCGAGCCCGTCTGCCGCCGTCGCCCTGGTGACCCCTGGCCAGGAGGTGGACTCCTCGGCGATGGTCACGATGCCGGGCACTCGCTTGTAGACGGTGCCGTTCATCTCCTGCAGGAAGCCGACCGCCTCCAGGTTCTCCCGGCCACCGTGGACGTTGGGGCTCCATTCGCCGGGGCCGCGGGCGTAGTCGAGGTAGAGCATCGAGGCCACTCCATCGACGCGGAGTCCGTCGGCGTGGAACTCCTCGAGCCAGTAGATCGCGTTGGCGACCAGGAAGTTGCGCACCTCGCGGCGACCGAAGTTGAAGATATGGGAGCCCCACTCCTTGTGCCAGCCGCGCTGCGGGTTGGGGTCCTCGTAGAGCGGGGTGCCGTCGAAGCGCACCAGCGCCCATTCGTCGGTCGCGAAGTGTCCGGGCACCCAGTCCAGGATCACCCCGATCCCGGCCTGGTGGAGCCGATCGACGAGGTACCGGAAGTCGTCGGGGGTGCCGTAGCGGGAGTCGGGGGCGAAGTAGGACGTCACGTGGTATCCCCAGGAGCCGCCGAACGGATGCTGCATCACCGGCATCAGCTCGACGTGGGTGAACCCGAGATCGCTGAGGTAGGGCACCAACTCCTCGGCGAGGTCGCGGTAGCTCTTGCCTCGGCGCCACGAGCCGAGATGGAGCTCATAGACCGACATCGGTGCCGAGACCGGCTGGCCGGAGGCACGGTCTGCGATCCAGTCCGCGTCGCCCCACTCGTGGTGCGACTCGAAGATGGTCGAGGAGGTCTGCGGCGGCACCTCGGCGAAGGCGGCCATCGGATCCGCCTTCTCGCGCCACTCCCCGTCGGCGCCGAGCACGACGTACTTGTAGTTGGTCCCGGAGCCGACACCGGGCACGAACAGCTCCCACACGCCGGAGGTGCCCAACTGCCGCATCGGGTGCTCGCGACCGTCCCAATGGTTGAAGTCACTCTTGATCCGCACCCCTTGTGCGTGCGGCGCCCACACTGCGAACGAGGTGCCGTCGACGGTCTCCGCCCCGGGTGCGTCGTAGTGGTGGACGTGGGCGCCGAGGACATCCCAGAGCCGTTCGTGGCGGCCCTCGTTCACCAGGTGGAGGTCGAGCTCGCCGAGCGTGGGCAGGAACCGGTACGGGTCGTCGACTTCGAGCGGCGGATGGTCGTCGTAGGTCACGAGCAGGCGATAGTCCGGCACCTCGGCGATGGGAAGTACGCCGACCCAGATCCCCTCGTGCTCGTGGGACAGCTCGACCTCTTCGGTCGTCGGCGTCGTGTATCGCACCACGACGGTCCTCGCGAGCGGTTTGAGTACCCGCACGGTCACGCCGTCGGGCCCAGGATGCGGGCCGAGCACGGAGTGCGGGCTGCCGTGGCGACCCTGGGCGATCAGATCGAGTTCGTCCTGGCCGACGGGCAGAGGTGGGGGAGTGGTCATGGCGCTCCGATCCGAGCGATCGCGGACAACGGGATCTCCAGCCAGGAGGGACGGTTGCGCGCCTCGTAGACGCACTCGTAGACCGCCTTGTCGGCGACGTAGGCCGCCAGCAGCGTGCGTTGCTCGGGGGTGAGGTCGCCGCCGGCATAGGCCACCAGCAGGAAGTTGCGGTTGCGGTTGGCCCACTCGACCGCCCGCAGACGGAGCTGTTCGGTCTCTTCACCCGCGGTCATGCCCTGGATCACCGCGTTCGGGGCGTAGTCGAACGAGCGGAGCATGCCCGCCACGTCGCGCCACCGGGAGTCGGGTTTGAGGCGCTCGGAGAGCGGTTTCGCGGGCTCGCCCTCGAAGTCGACGATCTTCCAGCCCATCGAGGTGCGCAAGGTCTGGCCGAGATGGAGGTCGCCGTGGATGGTCTGGACCGAGAGACCGTCCAGGGTGCGGACCTCCGCGAAGATCCCTTCGAGCACCTCACGGTGCTGCTCGAGCTCCGGCACGGCGGCCGCCGCACGATCCAGACGGTGGGCCATCGCGTCGGCGAGCTCGACCGCGGCCGAGGCACCGAGGTCGTAGGTCGGGAAGTGCTCGGCGAGATCGGCGTGCACGTGGGCGAGCGCCTCGCCGAGCCGGGTGGCCTCGCCGGCGAAGTCGCCGCCGGAGTCGGTGGCGTGCAGCTCGGGCTCGGCGAAGAGCGCCCGCACGCTGGCCAGGGCGAGATCCCATCCGTCGGTCGCGGTGCGCAGGAACTTCTGCAGCATCGCCAGCTGCATCGTCGTACCGCCCTCGGCGGAGTCGTCGGAGATGACCGTGTCGAGCCAGCCGTAGAGCGGTGCTACGTGCTCGCTGCCGGCCTCGGTCAGCACCTCGTGGATCTGGATGTCGGGGTTGACCCCCGGGGTCACCTTGCGGAAGACCTTCATCAGGGAGTCCTCGCCGAAGGCCACCGAGGAGTTCGACTGCTCGCCGGAGAACAGCGTGGAGTGCGCCTCTAGATCGAGGTTGTGTCCGGCCAGCCGGTGGAAGGCGAGCACCGAGTCGGGGCCGGTCTCACCCTCGGCCGCGGCCGCGAAGGAGCGGAGCCAGCAGGCCATCGCCTCGCGGTCGTGGAGCGCGTCGTAGGCATGGACCCAGCCGTACGTCGGGTCCTCCCACCAGCCGATGAAGGCGTGGTCGAGTCGGCCCTCGGGATGCTCGTAGAAGGTGAGCGGCACCTGGTAGAGCTCGGTCTCTGGGCTGCTGGTCCCCTCGGCGTAGGTCACCTCCACCAGGTAGATGACGACGTGCGGGCTGGTGTCGAGCCGGCCGGGAACTTCTCCGATGGCCGTGATGTCGGTGACCTCGAAGGTGCGGCCCTTGCCGCCGAACCAGCGAGTGCGGACGAGGTAGTCGTGGAAGAGGTCGCGATCGAGGTGGTCCGCCGTCGGCCGGTTGGTCTGGGGAGTGCTCACAGCAGCGCTCCTTCCTCGGCCGCGGGGGAGTCGACCGGTGGGGTGAGCCGGAACCAGTAGAAGCCGTAGCCGCCGAGTGTGAGCAGGTACGGGAGCTCCCCGATGCGCGGGAACGGCACCCGGCCGATCACCTCGACGGGCACCATCCCCTCGAACCGGCGCAGGTCGAGCTCGACCGGCTGGGGGAAGCGGGAGAGGTTGTTGACGCAGACCATGATCTCGGTGGTGCCGTCGGGGGCGGTGTGCTCGCGTGAGTAGGACAGCACCGAGGGGTTCGAGCCGCCGAGATCGTGGAAGCTGCCGAGGCCGAAGGCAGGCTGCTGCTTGCGGGCGTGAATCATCCGCCGGGTCCACTGCAGCAGCGAGGACGGGTCCTCGAGCTGGGCCTCGACATTGACCGCCTGGTAGCCGTAGACCGGGTCCATCACCAGCGGCCGGTCGAGCTTGCCCGGGTTGGCGGTCGAGAACCCGGCGTTGCGGTCGCCCGACCACTGCATCGGCGTCCGCACGGCGTCGCGGTCGCCCAGCCAGATGTTGTCGCCCATCCCGATCTCGTCGCCGTAGTAGAGCACCGGCGAGCCGGGCAAGGAGAGCAGCAGAGCACTGAAGAGTTCGATCTGGTTGACGTCGTTGTCGAGCAGCGGAGCCAGTCGCCGGCGGATGCCGATGTTGGCCTTCATCCGGGGGTCTTTGGCGTACTCCTCCCACATGTAGTCGCGATCCTCGTCGGTGACCATCTCGAGGGTCAGCTCGTCGTGGTTGCGCAAGAAGATGCCCCACTGGCATCCGGTCGGGATCGGCGGCGTCTGCGCCAGGATCTCCGAGATCGGGAACCGCGACTCCCGTCGTACTGCCATGAAGATTCGCGGCATGACCGGGAAGTGGAAGCACATGTGGCACTCGTCGCCGCCCGCCTCGAAGTCACCGAAGTAGTCGACGACGTCGGCCGGCCACTGGTTGGCCTCGGCGAGGAGGACCCGGCCCGGATACTCGTCATCGACGAACTTCCGGACCTTCCGCAAGAAGTCGTGGGTCTCGGGGAGGTTCTCGCCATTGGTGCCCTCTCGGACGTACAGGTAGGGCACCGCATCGAGCCGGAAGCCATCGAGGCCCATGTCGAGCCAGAACCGCATCGACTCCAACATCGCCTCGTGGACCTTGGGGTTCTCGTAGTTGAGGTCGGGCTGGTGGGAGAAGAACCGGTGCCAGAAGTACTGCTGGCGGACCGGGTCCCAGGTCCAGTTGGACGGCTCGGTGTCGACGAAGATGATCCGGGCGTCGGGATACTTGTCGTCGGTGTCGGACCAGACGTAGAAGTCGCCGTAAGGGCCGTCCGGATCCTCGCGAGAGGCCTGGAACCACGGGTGCTGGTCGCTGGTGTGGTTCATGACGTAGTCGATGATCACCCTGATCCCACGCTCGTGAGCGGCGTCCAGGAACTCCCGGAAGTCGTCGACGGTGCCGACCAGGGGGAGTACGCCGGTGTAGTCGGCGACGTCGTAGCCCCCGTCGCGCAGCGGGCTGGGGAAGAACGGGGGCAGCCAGAGGCAGTCGACCCCCAGCCATTGCAGGTAGTCGAGCTTCTCGGTCAGCCCGCGGAAGTCGCCGGTGCCGTCGCCGTTGGAGTCCTTGAACGAGCGGACCAGGACCTCGTAGAACACTGCGGTCTTGAACCACTCCGCCGGGCTCTGCTCCGCGGAATCGGGGAAACTGGTCTCGTCGGAGTTCGCGGTCGGCTGCTCGCTCGGGTCGGTCCGCTGATCGGTCATCGCTTCGCTCATCCGGTCCTCCTGACGTGGAGTACGTGGGCGGGCTCGGTGAAGGGGTCGAGGCGCACATAGTTGTCGCGTCCCCAGGTCCAGTCGGCTCCGCTGAGGTCGTCGTGGACGACGTACGACTCGGTGCTCTGGGGCAATCCGAGATCGACCGGGTCGAGATGGACCATCGTCTCGCGGGTGCCGTGCGGGTCGAGGTTGAGCACGACGATCACGGTGTCGGAGGCGCCGTCGGTCTTCGAGAAGCACAGCACGTGGTCGTCGTCGGTGGTGTGGACGGTGAGGTTGCGCAGCAACTGCAGGGCAGGGTGGGCCCGTCTGATCTCGTTGAGCCGGGTGAGGTACGGCGCGAGCGACTGTCCGTCCCGCTCTGCTCCCGCCCAGTCCCGCGGTCGGAGCTGGTACTTCTCGGAGTCGAGATACTCCTCGCTCCCGGGGCGTACGGCGACGTGCTCGAAGAGCTCGTATCCGGAGTAGACGCCCCAACTCGGCGAGCCGGTCGCCGCGAGCACCGCGCGGATCTTGAAGGCCGCCGGGCCGCCGTACTGCAGGAACTCGTGGAGGATGTCGGGGGTGTTGACGAAGAAGTTCGGCCGGATCAGATGGTCGGACTCATGGGACACCTCGAGGAGGTAGTCCTCGATCTCGGTCTTCTCGGTCCGCCAGGTGAAGTAGGTGTAGGACTGGTGGTAGCCGATCGAGCCCAAGCCATGCATCATCGCCGGGCGGGTGAATGCCTCGGAGAGGAAGAGGACGTCCGGGTCGGTCTTCCGGATCTTGGCGAGGAGCCACTCCCAGAAGGCCAGCGGCTTGGTGTGCGGGTTGTCGACCCGGAAGATCCGCACCCCGTGCGACATCCACAGCCGGACCACGCGAAGCACCTCCGCGCGGATGCCCTCGGGGTCGTTGTCGAAGTTGATCGGGTAGATGTCCTGGTACTTCTTGGGCGGGTTCTCGGCGTAGGCGATCGAGCCGTCGGCGCGGGTGGTGAAGAACTCCGGGTGCTCGGTGACCCACGGATGGTCCGGGGCCGCTTGCAGGGCGAGATCGAGCGCGACCTCCAGGCCGAGCTCGCCGGCGCGGGCCACGAATGCGTCGAAGTCGGCGAAGGTGCCGAGCTCGGGATGGATCGCGTCGTGGCCGCCGTATCTGCTGCCGATAGCCCACGGGCTGCCGGGGTCGCCCGGCTCGGGGTCGAGGGTGTTGTTGGGCCCCTTGCGGTTGACCTCGCCGATCGGGTGGATCGGGGGGAGGTAGACCACGTCGAACCCCATCGCGGCGATCGCGTCGAGCCGTTTGGATGCGGTGGCGAAGGTACCGGAGCGGAGCTTGCCCGTCTTCGGGTCGGCGGTGGCGCCCTCGGAGCGCGGGAAGAACTCATACCAGCTGCCGAACAAGGCGCGCTTGCGGTCGGCGTACGCCGGGAAGGGGCCCGCCGCGGTCACCAGCTCACGCAGCGGGCGGCGGCGCAGGATCGCGACCAGCTCGGGAGATTCCAGGACCGCGAGTCGTGCCTCCGGCGGGCGAGCGGTGTCCTCGGCGGCCTCGATCGCCGCCTGCAGCGTCGCCGTCTCCGCCGCGGTCAGCTCGGTGCGGCTGTGGGTGCCGTTCTCCTGCAGCACGCGCTCGAGTAGCAGCCGCCCCTCGGTGAACATCAACTCCACGTCCACGCCCGCGCGGATCTTGATCGGCGCATCATGGAGCCAGGTGGCCAGCGGGCTCGACCAGGCCTGTACCTCAAAGCTCCAGACGCCCTCTGTGTCGGGTGTCACCCAGCCCTCGTACCGGTCGGTCCCGGGGGCGGTCTCGACCATCTGCAGTGGTGCGCGGCGTACGCCGTCGGGACCGGTCGCCACCACCTCGGCACCGAGCCGGTCGTGGCCCTCCCGGAAGACGGTGGCCCGCACCGGAAAAGGCTCGCCGACCGTCGCCTTCGCGGGTTGGCGCCCCTGATCAACCACGGGGTGCACGTCCATGACGGGGATGCGTCCGACCATGGGGCCAACTTATCCACTTCGGGGTTGTCGTATGCGGGCCGAGCCCACCATCACACACAGCAAGCCGAGCCGAGCGGGAGCCCCGCCGCGGGCTGGTCGTCGATGATCGTGTAGATCTCCCAGCGCTCGCCGTTCGGCGCGTTCTCCACCCAGAACTTGTCCTGCTTCGCATGGCAGCAGACGGTGTTCCGCTCCGTGCGGCTGGCCAGGCCGGCCGCGGTGAGCCGGTCCTCTTCACCGTCGACGGCGGTGGTGTCGGCCACCTCGATACCGAGGTGGTTGAGCGAGCCGCCGCGGCCAGGGTTCTCGATGAGGACGAGTTTGAGAGGCGGCTCAGCGATGGCGAAGTTCGCATACCCCTGGCGCACCTTGTGCGGTTCGGTGCCGAAGAGAGCGGTGTAAAAGCTGACCGAGGCGTCGAGGTCGTCGACGTTGAGGGCGAGCTGGATGCGCGACATGGGTCCTCCTAGAGATATCGATGGCTGTCGATATTGCGCTGGACATCGACAACTGTCAATATTGATGCATGTCGAAGTCCTTGGAGTTGACTCCGGTCCAGAGCGTCGCCTGCTGCTCGCCGTTGTTGAGCGAACCGCTCACGGTGGAGGCGGCGGAGCGGGTCTCGCCGGTCCTGCGGGCCCTGGCCGACCCGGTCCGGCTGCGACTCCTCTCACTCGTCGCGGCCCATGCCGATCAGGAAGCCTGCGTCTGCGATCTCAACGAGGCCTTCGACCTCTCCCAGCCGACGATCAGCCATCATCTCAAGGTGCTCCACGAGGTGGGCCTCTTGGATCGCAGCAAGCGCGGCACCTGGGTCTACTACTCGGTACGCCGCGAGGCGCTCGCGGACCTGGCGAACCTGCTTGGGGGTGTCGGGTGATCTATCTGGTACGCCGCGGGGTGGCCGAACTGGTGGGCACCGCGTTCCTCGTGGCAGCAGTGGTCGGCTCCGGGGTGATGGCGGAGCGGCTCTCGCCGGACGACCGCGGGCTCCAGTTATTGGAGAACGCGCTGGCGACGGGGGGAGCGCTGGCCGCGCTCATCCTTGCGTTCGGCGCCGTCTCCTCGGCCTTCAATCCGGTGGTGACCGCGCTCGACGTAGCACTCGGCCGGCTCTGGCTCGCCGAGGGCGTGGTGCTCGTCATCGCCCAGTTCGTGGGCGGCTGCCTCGGCGCGGTCGTGGCGAATCTGATGTTCGATCTTCCGGCGGTCACCGCCTCCACGCATCACCGTGCCTCCGGGTCCCATCTGCTCGGCGAAGTCGTCGCCACCATCGGGCTGCTGGTCGTCGTCGACGGCGCGCTTCGCCGCAACCGGCTCGAGACGATCGCGATCGGGGTGGCGGGCTACATCGCCGCGGCCTACTGGTTCACCAGCTCGACCTCGTTCGCGAACCCCGCGGTGACCGTGGGGCGGACCCTGACCGATACCTTCGCCGGTATCGCCCCGGCGAGCGTTGCAGCGTTCGTGGTCGCCCAGATCCTCGGCGGCGTACTCGCCTTCTTGCTCATCCGTCTGCTGCACTCCCCGGAGGTCTCCCATGCCTGACACCGATACTCCGAGGATGCCGACCGTGCTCTTCGTGTGTGTCCACAACGCCGGTCGGTCGCAGATGGCCGCCGGCTACCTCCACGCGCTTGCCAGGCACCGGATCGAGGTGCTCTCGGCAGGCTCGCTGCCCGCCGACCAGGTCAATCCAGTTGTTGTCGCCGCGATGGCCGAGGAGGGGATCGACATCGCGCGAGAGCGGCCGAAGGCGCTCACCGCGAGCGCTGTCCGGGAGGCCGACGTCGTCATCACCATGGGCTGCGGCGACGAGTGCCCGCTCTTCCCGGGCAAGCGTTATGAGGACTGGGAGCTTGATGATCCGGCCGGGCTCGACCTCGACGCGGTTCGCCCGATCCGAGATGAGATCAGGCAGCGGATCGAGACGTTGGCCGCTGAGTTGTTGCCGTAGCCGGGTTGCGGCGCAAGGCGGTCCTGCACGGGTGCGCTGGTGCTCGCCCGGGTCGAGGGGTCCGGTCTCACCGCTCCCGGCGATCGGTCCGACGAGCGCGCCGTTCCAAGGCGAGGCCGGTCAGCCCGGTCGCCGCCAGCCCGGCCAGTACCAGAAGTGTCAGTGCCGCCGACCAGGTCGACCAGTCGATTCGATCGTGTTGCCAGCCGAGTCCGATCAGGCCGAGCAGGCCGATCGTGGTCAGGCCGAGCAGGCCGGAGCGCAGCCGGTCCAGGTCGTCCTCCACCAGCGCGCCCAGGAGTGCCACCCCCAGGGCGAGACCCCAGGCACCGAGCATGCGGGCATCGACCGCGTCCACCCGCCATGGCAGCAGCGATCCCCAGAAGGCAGGCTTCACGAGCAGGCCGAGACCCAGGCCGAGAAGTGCGGAGCCGAGCACGGCGATCGGGGGCAGCGCCCAGCGGGGGAGCGGCGCTCTGCGAGAGAGCGGCAGCCCCGGCTCGAGCAGCTGCGCACCGCAGGCGAACAGCGTCCCGAGGACCAGCCCGCCGACGCCGAGCAGCCAGGCGATTGAGAGCGCCATCGCGATCAGCTGGCCGTCGAACCGGAGAGCGCCCAGATGGGTCAGCGTCACCCCGAGGAGTCCGGCCAGGAGAGCGAAGGCGGCCACCACAGGGATCCGGAGCTGCTGCCACAGCAGCCGGGTGGCGGCGTGCAGCAGCATGGGTACGGCGCCCAGGAAGCCCGCCCCGAGCACGACCGCGGTCGCCGGGTCGCCGACCCGCCAGGCGAACCAGGTCATGCCGCCCTCGGCCGAGCCGCAGGCGGCATAGAGCAACAGGCCGATGACGCCGGACGCCCCGGCGGTCAGGACGAGCAGTACGCGGACCAGCGACGCCGCCTCGCGTCCCTCGAGTTCGGGCAAGGCGGACGGGCTCGGGTCCGTCGCGGTGATGGCGCCGGTTGCCGGTGTGGTCATGCTTCCCTCCCCGGGGTCGCGGCCATGGTGACGCAGCGTCGGTGCCGAGGAAGCCGTTTTGTGAAGAAAGTGACCGGCCGGTAGCTTTGATCGTTCCAACCTCGGGGCGCTAGTTTCCGCACTATGCGCGCGATTCGACGCTTCACGGTCCGTCCGGTGCTGCCCGAGCCTTTGGAGGCACTCGGCGCTCTCGCCGAGAACCTTCGCTGGGCCTGGCATCCGCCGACGCAGGATGTCTTCGAGGAGATCGATCCCCGGCTGTGGGCGGCGACCCGCAAGGAGCCGCTCCGGCTGCTCGGCGAGGTCGAGCGGTCCCGGCTCGACCAGTTGGCCGCGGACGAGGGCTTCCTACGCCGCCTGGCCGAGGCGGACGAGAACCTCCGTCGGTACCTCGCCGACGACCGTTGGTACCAGCATGCCGTCCCGGACGGTCCGCGCGCGATCGGCTACTTCTCACCGGAGTTCGGGATCACCGCCGCGCTGCCGCAGTACTCCGGTGGTCTCGGCATCCTCGCCGGCGACCACCTGAAGGCGGCCAGCGACCTCGGCGTCCCGGTCATCGGCGTAGGGCTGCTCTACAAGCACGGCTATTTCAAGCAGTCGCTCTCCCGGGAGGGCTGGCAGCAGGAGAGCTACCCGGTCCTCGACCCCGACGAGCTGCCGATCTCCGCTCTGCGCGAGGCGGACGGGAGCCGAGCGACCATCTCGATCGACCTGCCCGGCGGCCCGCCGCTGATCGCGCGCATCTGGGTCGCCTCGGTCGGTCGGGTGCCGCTGCTCATGCTCGATACCGATGTCGAGGGCAACCCCGAGCACTATGTGGACGTCACCGACCGGCTCTACGGCGGGAACTCGGAGCATCGTCTGCGCCAGGAGATCCTCCTCGGGATCGGAGGCGTGCGCGCCTTGCGAGCGTGGTCGCGGATCACCGGGGCGCCGGCTCCGGAGGTGTTCCACACCAACGAGGGCCATGCAGGGTTCCTCGGCATCGAGCGGATCCGCGAGCTCACCGCCGACGAGTCCGGGCCGAAGGTTGACGTCGACACCGCGTTGGAGGCCGGCCGGGCGGCGACCGTGTTCACGACCCACACTCCGGTTCCCGCGGGGATCGACCGCTTCCCGCGCACGCTGATCGAGCAGTACTTCGCGGAGGACGGCGGAGCCGCTCCCGGGGTACCCGTCGAGCGGATCCTGGCTCTCGGCGCCGAGGACTACGAGGGCGGCGATCCGAGCGTGTTCAACATGGCGGTCATGGGCTTCCGGCTGGCCCAGCGCGCCAACGGCGTCTCGCTGCTCCACGGCCACGTGTCGCGGGAGATGTTCAACGGGCTGTGGCCCGCTTTCGACGAGGCCGAGGTGCCGATCGGGTCGATCACCAACGGCGTCCACGCCCCGACCTGGGTTGCCCGTGAGCTCTTCGCCCTGGCCGAGCGGGAAGGTGCCGACGAGAAGGACCCGGACAGCTTCTGGGCCGCGGTCGACAAGGTGCCCGGTAGTCAGATCTGGGCGGCGAAGCACACGCTGCGCGAGCGGCTGGTGCACGACGCACGGCGTCGGCTGACCGCCTCGTATCTCAAGCGCGGCCTCTCGCCGGCCGAGCTCGGCTGGATCGAGGATGCCCTGGACCCCGATGTGCTGACCATCGGGTTCGCGCGCCGAGTGCCGTCGTACAAGCGGCTGACGCTGATGCTGAGCGACCCTGCGCGACTCAAGGCGCTCCTGCTCGATCCGGAGCGGCCGATCCAGCTGGTGATCGCCGGGAAGGCCCACCCGGCCGACGACGGCGGCAAGAAGCTGATCCAGGAGATGGTCCGTTTCGCCGACGACCCCGACGTCCGGCACCGGATCGTCTTCCTCCCCAACTACGACATCGCGATGGCGCAGCCGCTCTACCCCGGATGCGACGTCTGGCTCAACAACCCACTGCGACCCTATGAGGCGTGCGGGACGTCCGGGATGAAGGCGGCGCTCAACGGCGGCCTCAACCTCTCCATCCTCGACGGCTGGTGGGACGAGTGGTACGACGGCAACAACGGCTGGGCGATCCCGTCGGCCGATGGCGTCGAGGATCCGCATCAGCGCGATGACCTGGAGGCGCACGCGCTCTACGATCTGATCGAGAACGAGATCGCGCCACGCTTCTACGACCGGGACCACGAGGGCGTCCCGGTCCGTTGGCTGGAGATGATGCGTCACACACTGAAGTCCCTCGGGCCCAAGGTGCTGGCCACCCGGATGGTCAGCGACTACGTCCGTCAGCTCTATGCGCCGGCCGCGGTCAATGCGCGCACCCTGAACGCCGACTTCGGTGGTGCCGCTGAGCTGGCCAGCTGGAAGAACCGGGTCCGGTCCTCGTGGGGCGGCGTGCGGGTCGAGCACGTCGAGGGCGAGGGGATCGGCGACGTACCCCAGGTCGGTCAGGTGCTGCAGGTACGCGCCTACGTGGCGCTCGGTGATCTCGGCCCGGACGACGTCGAGGTCCAGTTGGTCCATGGCCGCCCGTCGGAGGGCGACGAGCTCACCCGGATCGCGACCACGCCGCTCGCGTTGGCCGAAAGCTACGACGGCGGCCGGTACTCCTTCGCCGGGGCGCTCACCCTGGCCAGGTCGGGGCCGTTCGGCTACACGGTCCGGGTCGTCCCGCGCAACACTCACCTGACGTCGGTCGCCGAGTTGGGAGTGGTGGCGCTCGCCTGAGCGAGGAGCGGTCGGCCGGTTGTCACCGAAGAGTCACCGAAGAGTCACCGTCACCTCGGCGGCGCCGAGTCGTTCGGACCCATAGGGACCCGAACCACCGGGCCCGCTCTCGGAAGGTGGCAGCCCGTTGCCCAGACAACTGCGCCGACGCGCATCCCGACTCACCGCCCTGCTCCCCGCGGCGCTGCTCGCCGCGGGGACGTTGACCATCGCGCCGACAGCGGCGCACGCCGACGTACCGACCGCTGACCGGCCAGCGCTCGCCTCGACCCATAACGTCCTGCCCGGGCTGAGCCGGGCCGCGGACCTGGGCGCGGCGCCGGCGTCGACGCCGATGCGCCTCGTGGTCGCGGTGAAGCGCCCCGATGCGGCCGCCGAGAAGGCCTTCGTCGCGGCCGTGCACGACCCCGCGAGTCCCGACTATCGCCACTTCCTCACCCCGGCGCAGTTCCAGGCGCGGTTCGGGGTGACCGAGGCACAGCGGCAGTCGGTCGCGTCGTTCCTGACCGGCGGTGGCCTCTCCCTCGACAAGGTCTCCGCCGCAGGTGACGTCTACTCCGTGCGTGGCAGTGCGAGCCAGGTCGGCGCGCTCTTCGGCACCGCGATCCACCGCTACTCCTACGGCGGCCAGAAGTTCCTCGCCAACACGGCCGCTCCCACCTTCCCGTCCCGCCTCGGCATCACCAACGTGATCGGGCTCAATACGCTCCAGCAGTTCAGCCTCCCTGCGAAGGTGGCGAAGGCGGCGAAGGCGGGCACTCAGCAGGGGTCCTGCCTCCCCGCAGGCATCACCTGCACCGACTCGTGTCTGCCGGTCCTCGGCTGCACCGGTGGTACGACGCCGCAGGACCTGTGGTCGGTCTACGAACGCCCCGACTCGGCCACCGGCAAGGGCCAGGGGGTGGCGGTCTTCGGCGAGGGCGCGACCGACGGGGTGGTCAGCGATCTGCGCGCCTTCGAGACGAAGTTCGGGCTGCCGCAGGTGCCTGTGACCGTGAAGCATCCCGCGGGGGACACCGACTTCAGCGACGACTCCGGTCGCGCCGAGTGGAACATCGACACCCAGGCGTCCACCGGGATGGCCCCGGACGTCGACAACCTCACCCTCTACTTCGGCGCCGATCTCTCCGATGCCGATGTGACCTCGGTCTTCAGCCAGTTCACCGACGACACCGATGGTCCGAAGCAGGCCTCGGCGTCGTACGGCGAATGCGAGACGATCCCGTACCTCTCCTCGGCCCTGGCCAACGTCCCGCTCATCGGCCTGGGCAACAACATGGACCCGACCCTCGACCAGATCACCCGACAGGCGGCCGCTGAGGGCAAGTCGATCTTCGTCTCTACCGGCGACACCGGCTCCTCCTGCCCGGTCGTGGCACTGCCCGTGATCGGTGCCGGCAACGGGCTGGTCAACCAGGGGCTGCCGGTCACCAACAGCCCGGCGTCGCTGCCCTACGTCACTGCGGTCGGCGGCACGGTTCTCTACACCGATGGGAAGGGGAAGCGCACCCGGGAGTACGGCTGGGCCTACTCCGGCGGCGGCTCGACGTTGTTCACGCCCGCGCCGGACTACCAGCGGGGCGTCTCGGGGATCAACATCCCCTGCGTCACCGACCCATCGGTCACCTGTCGGGGCATCGCCGACGTGGCCGCGCAGTCGGGCGACGTCCTTGGCAACGGCTACGACATCGTGATGAACGGCAGCTACACCGAGGGCGGCGGGGGCGGTACGTCGCTCTCCGCGCCGCTGATGCAGGGGCTGTGGGCCGACGTCCAGACCGATGCGCCCGCCGGTGGCCTGGGCTTCGCCAACTACGGCCTCTATTCAGCCGGGAAGTCGGCCGAGGACGCGTCGTTCTTCGACGTCAACTCCCTTGACCCGACAACCGGGCTGCCCGCCAGCAACGGCCTCTACGTCACGACGCCGGGTTGGGACTACGTCACTGGCTGGGGGACGCCGAAGGTCGGCGGCCTGATCTGCGTCCTCGACCAGACCGGCTGCTGAATCGCCTGCGAAAGCTGGTGTTGTTCGGCAGTTGAGCAGGCCTTGAAGCTGCCGAGCAGCACCAGTTCCGGGGTGCCTAGTCAGCGAGCCAAAGGCGTGGGCGGTGGGACGCTCGGCGCGTTCGCCGCGGTCAGTAGCCCTGGATGACCACGATCGTGTGGCGGCCGACCGAGATCCGATCGCCAGCCTTGACCGGGGTTCCGGGAGGCAGTCGGAAGTCGGTGGAGAGGACGACCTCCCCGGCCTGGACCCAGTCGTTCTCGGGCAGCACGATGGCCAGCGGCTTGTCGGAGGCGTTGAACCACAAGACGAACGACGCATCGATCATCTGTTCGCCGTGAGGGCCGGGGGAGCGCAGCGGAGCCCCGGAGACGAAGACACCGACGGCACGTAG
>Ga0164243_10006374_pt1 | contig 17872 bp, 17 predicted proteins | sample OricompcompostOP_FD_108781 | JGI IMG/M metagenome (GOLD analysis project Ga0164243, IMG submission 108781) | Organic Plus compost microbial communities from Emeryville, California, USA - Original compost - Organic plus compost (OP) | ecosystem: Engineered > Solid waste > Mixed feedstock >... | reverse complement strand
TCGCCTCAAATGCCCGTGCATTGCCATCACGCAGCAGACTGAGTGTTTCCCGTTCGTTGTATGTGGTGTCGGATGGCACGTTGTGAATTCGTTGTCGCAAATGTATCGATTATTTCTGCACAACTGTTTTATTAGCCATCAGCACCGTCATTTATCACCTATCCAATTGGCTGAAACAATACCCGACGAAGGTGAAGAGTGATATCGACAAAATGCTCCATGCACGGCAAGCACAACGTGCAGCAGATGAGAACCCGTAAAAAATATCCGGATATTTGGAATAAACAGACAATAGTTCTATTTTCGGCTACGATTAAATGGAATCAACACCAAATTATGAATAAACGCGAATTCTTAAAAAATAGTGCAATAGGCGCGCTGGGGATTATGCTGGCCCCTTCTTTATTGAGAGCTTTCCCGGCCGGGAAACGTTTACGGACCGCACATATCGGCATAGGAAACATGGGGGCCGAAGACCTGAAGGCCATTTCTTCCCATCCCGATGTGGATGTGGTGGCCCTTTGCGACGTGGACGCCCTGAATCTGTCCACCGCGCACAAACTCCATCCCAAGGCCCGGGTGTTTTTTGATTACCGTGCCATGCTGGACGAGATGGCCGATGAAATTGATGCGGTTATCGTATCCACGCCGGATCATACTCACGCTCCGGCTTCCATGCTGGCCATGCAGAAAAATAAACCCGTGTATTGCCAGAAGCCGCTCTCCCACTATGTATCTGAATCGCGTGCGATGAAAAAGCTGGCAGCCGAAAAAGGGTTGGTTACCCAAATGGGCATTCAGGTACACTCTTTTTATGACTACAAGCTTGCCACGCTGTTGATCCAATCCGGCATTATCGGGAAGGTACATACGGTACACGCGTGGTCGCCGAAGAACCATGGGTACGATGGCCCTCCTCCGGAGGGCGAAGATCCGGTACCCACACAACTGGACTGGAACCTGTGGGCGGGTACCTCGCCCAAGCCGCCCTACAAAGAAGGGTTTTATCACCCGGGAGTGTGGCGGAAATTGATGGACTATGGCTGCGGTACCCTGGGCGATATGGGGGTGCATATTTTTGACACGCCTTACAATGCGCTGCAACTGGATGTGCCGCGGACGATCACCAACGAGTGCCGGCCTACCAATGGGTTTGGCTTCCCCGAACACAATACGGTAACGTATGAGTTTCCGGGCACGAAATATACCGCCAAGTCCTTAAAGTGGATCTGGTATGACGGCCCCGGCGCGCCGCCGATGCACGAAGACCTGGTGCTACCCGGAATGGAAGCCAAAGCCGACGGAAAGAAGACGGTTTCGGGCGTGGATAGCGAGGGTAAAGTTTCGCTGGATCCGATGGTCGGCGCTGAGAACGAACTGCCGGATCAGGGAGCCATGTTTGTGGGCAGTAAGGGGCGTTTATTGCTGCCCCACTTTATGCAACTGCCCCGCAAAATTGTGAAGGGTAAGTTTGTCGATATTTCAAAGGAAATAGCCGAGGTGAGCGAAAAGCATGGTCTGGGCGAACCCATCCGCAATTACGACACCGAAGGGCCGAAGCACTACCATCAGTTTGTGGATGCCTGTTTGGGTAAAGGGGAGTGTTCGGCACCTTTTGAGTACGCCTCACGCCTCACAGAGACCATCCTGTTGGGTACCATTGCCGGGCGTTTCCCCGGTGAAACCCTGCACTGGGATGCCGAAACGGCCCAGTTCAAAGAAGAAAAGGCCAATCAGTATCTCAGCGGCGAGTACCGGAAGTTCTGAATGTTTTGCGGATAGCTGTCGGTTGGGGGCGGCTATCCACGTTACTCCAATGCTCCCCAACCGCTAAGCATAATGGCAAGCATTTTCCAGGCGATGCTGGCATCGTTGTAGTCGTACACCGGCTCTTTTACCCGTATCTGCAACTCAGTGTCTGTGAGTGTGCGGGGTGTGATGTCATCCGGTTGCATTACCAGGGTAGGCTCCTCGCCGTTATCGTAGAAAATTTCGAGTTTCAGGATACCGGCATCCTCCGGCAGGTAAAACGGGTGGGTGAAATTGATGGTTTTATTGAAGGCATCTGAGGTATACACCACCAGTTTGTAGCAGATCGGGGTTTGCGGCAGCGGATTCTCGGGGTCTGGCTCGGGAATGTGCTGCGATTGGATGGTGTAGGTAGATATGTTGCACGAATAGCCGGCCACAACCGCTTTTTTCGACGAAACCTCGCGATCATACATCGACACGTCTATCGCACCGCCGCTGCCCACGCCGAGATCGGCCGAGGGTACGTAATTGACCGATAGCGCACGGTCTTCCTCGGGGATTTCATCCGTTTGCACCAAGGTGTGCAAAAAAAGCTTTCCTTCGTCAGTTTTCACGTTGTGGTAATTATCCAACTCGTAGCCAAACCCACGCGCTTTGCCCAAGACAGCATCGCCTTTGAGATAATAGGTACAGATGACACTGTTCATAAAGAGCCCGAGTGCCGCATATGGATTGGAAGCTGAGTATTCCTGCAGGAGTGCCAGGAATTTCTGCGCTTCTTGGCTATCTTTTGCTAACGCTTCAAACTGCTCGGACACATCGTCACGGGAGAAATCGATTTCCCGGATGAAGTAGCCCAAATCAATCCCGTGGCTGTACATGCCCATTTCGATGGTTCCCTCGGTAAACGGCGTATTGTCTCCCGGTTGCTCATCGGGGTCTATCGGATCTTTTTTGCTGCACGCTGAAAACAGCAGTAATGCCAGGAAAAGGTATTTTGAACAGTTCGAAATGGTGCGGATTTTCATGCGATAAAATAGCTTTGCGTAAAACAGTGGGGCAAAACTAATGGAATTAACAGAGGTTGGCAATACCGGAAATCAAGGAGATTTTCGGTTTCCACTTCAATCGTTCCAGAAGTCGACCAAGAAACCAACGCCCACTGAAGGAGCTCATGAATGTCATCCCAAGAGACTAAACACACGCAAGGTCCACTACACGTTAGCGGCCGAAGCACGCCTTCAATACTGTTTCCAGCGGAATACCCGAATACTCGGAAAACTCTTCGTACGTGACTGCCTGATTGCTTTTTTTACCAAGTTCCTTTAATATCAGCCGCCTGTGTCGTTGCGCCTGACGTATGCTTACGCCTAAAATGATGCTTATTTCGTGTGCGTTTATCACAACTTTTGTGTTCTTCATGGTTAGAAAGATTTAGGCCCCGGCCAAAAGCCGGTGAGCCGTTGATCAAATGCCGTGCGGGCGTCAAAGGTGCCTCCCACCCCCGTTTTGCCGCCTTCCCTACGCTTACGTATCGCTAACCTGCCGCTTTTGCCGCTTTTTAGCGAATATATAGCGACGCATATGCGACGCAGGGGCGGATAGGGGGCGAATGGGCTACGGCCAAGGGGGGCTTATTCCCCGGATACGACGGTTTACTATTCACAAATATAAGCGTGGTGCTTAAACCATCCAAGCGACAAAAGCGACAATTGGGTATCCGCACGGCAATAACGCCAATTGCGCCACATGCGGCATGGGGCGACATGCGCCAAGTTTACAGTCCGGAACTTTGTCGGGTTGTTAAAAAAGTCATATCATGGCACAACAAGACAGTTTCTTAAAATTAAAAGGAAGAATCGGGGATTTGACCTTTTACAAAACGAAGAATGGGCATCAGGTACGCGAAAAGGGCGGGGTAACCGCCCAGCGCATCGCTACCGACCCGAAGTATCAGCGCACGCGCGAAAACAATGCGGATTTCCGTACAGCTTAGCGGGCGGCGAAGCACCTGCGCGATGCCCTGCGGCCGCTCATCCTCTTTACGTATGATCCGGGTATGCCTAACCGGTTGGGCAGCCGGATGGTACGGGTGGTGCGGGCCGACTCCGAAAACGTAAGGGGCGAGGGGCAGGTGCAACCTGCCAACCTGGCTATCCTGAATCGTTTCAACTTCAACTCCGCCACCTCGTTGGCCAACACCCTGTTTGCCAAGCTCGCTATCACGGTGGATGCCGAAAGCGGCGAGGTGCAGGTAACGGTGCCAGCAATTGATCCGAAAGTACGGTTGGCCAAACCTGTGGAGGCTACGCACTTCCAATTTGTTGCGGGTGCCGTGGCGCTGGATTTCAGTGAGGACGGCGAGTCTACGTTATCGATGGCCTCGAGTGCACAGCATGCGGTTAAAGAACCGGTGGTGGAGGAAACGGTGTTGTCGTTACCGCTTCCGGCAGATGCGGGGTTGCCCATTGCGGTGGTATTCGGTGTAGCGTTCTATATTGAAGACCGCGGGGCTGTTTATCCGCTCAACAACGGGGCGTACAATCCGATGTCCGTCATTAACCTCACCGTCTGATGACCGAGCTACGACTCATCCGGACCTACCATCCTGAAGGTACCAACGGTGTGCTGTGGCACGGGGAAAAGCAGATCTGCCAAACCATCGAGCTTCCGTGGCGCAATAACCGGCGGATGATCAGCTGCATTCCCGAAGGGCGCTACCGGCTTATCCGGCGGGAGCACTTCAAACACGGCGACCAGCTGGCCGTAACCGGTGTACCGGGGCGTGAGGCCATTCTCATCCATCCGGCCAACTTTGCACTTGCCGAACTGCAGGGATGCATTGCGCCGGTTACCAAGGTGATGGCTCCGGGCAAGGGTGTATTCAGCCGGGTGGCCCTTGAGCGCCTCAAGGACATCGCCTACCCCGCGCTGGAAGCAGGGGAAGCGGTATGGCTTACCATTGTACAGGAGGGTGTGCGATGAGTGGGTGGTTGCCGTGGTACCGGCGGTTAAAGGAGGGGCTTTCCACCGTTGCCGGGGCCATCCTTGCCGCACCGCTGAAGCTACCGCCCAAGGTGGTGGCCGGCGCGCGGTATGTTGCCTTGGTTATGGGTTTGCTTGATGCCTTAGAGGCCGGACAGCCGGACCAGCCACCGACTGGCGAGGAGGAGGAAGGGGGACCGGAGGAACCACCCCATGCATAGCGATAGCAAGCTACTGGCTGGCATCCTGGGTGGCACGCTGCTCAGCGCTGCCGGTTTCCCGCCTTGGGCGGATGTATTGCACACCGCTGTATTGGCAGCGGTAGGTGCCGCGGTGAGCTTTCTCACCGCATGGTTGCTGCAACGCCTGGTACGTAGGCGGAGGCAATAGCTTTCAAGGCCGCTCCGAGCCGGGGCGGCCTTTTTTTTCCATCAGCTCCTTGTACCAATTGCGCACTTTATGCGCCTTGTTTTTGTGGATTTTGATAAAGAATTGCTGCGCTTCTTCTTTGGGCGGTATCACTTGTTTTTGAAGTGTTGGTTGGATGCCGGATTTGAGTGCTATGAGCAACGAGCCGTCTCCTCCTGAGACGAGGTATGCAATGGCATTAAGCGCAAAGCCGTAGAAAGGCGAAAACCAATGGAATCCCTGTGCTTCGGAAAATCGCAGCAGCTCCTCTTTCGTGGTCGGCAACCGGTATTTTCCGCTATCGTAGGTGTAGCAGGTGGTTTTATTATTCCGATGCTCGATCAGGGCAATCTGGCTGAATGGCAGGCTGTGAAGCTCATTTCTGAAATAGTGTTGAACCTGGATGGCCGGAGCCGTTTCGGGTACAGGTGCCGTTGGTATGGGAGTGGCAGACTGTTCGCTCAGCACCTGCGCTTTGAAAGCTTCAAATGCGCGTCGCTCTTCTGTTTCGCTGACCACAAAGCAGAGTATATCAAAACTGCTGTAGAGCAGTACCAGACAGAAGATACCGAGAAACACAAAGGCAAATTCGTTTTGGAAATAGCCACGTTCGCCGATGCTGGTGTTATTGACGGCATAATAAACAGTTACGGCAATCGGTACGAAAAACACAGGCGGCAGAAAATTCCATAACCATTGTTTTGACAGGCGTTTTAACACACCGTCGTGTATTCCATATTGCTTGCCGAAGTGCCGGTTGTTCAATCGGATGTAAACCATCACGACTAATGCGCATGCCCAGGTAAATCCCAGTGCTTTCCAATATTGAGGCATATGTACAAGCTCCCAGGTTGACTCACGTCGATGAAAAACGGTAATCACATGACAGTAAATAGAAAGCAGCAAGAAAATAAATACATCGAAGAAAAGGGGCTTTCTACATAAAAAATGAATGAAGTAGGTCATTTGGTTTTGTGTTTGGTTAAGCTGTTTAAATTGGTAAACGTGCGGCTAAGCATTCTCAAAAATGCCGTCAAGATTCTCAAAATCTGGCAGATTACAGTTACGTGCTTGACGGTTTAGCCGGGCTAATATAGTTTTAATCTCCGAAAAACATGTTTAATCACTTAAAATTTACAAAAAGTATGGAAAAACAACCCTTAACACCGACAGGTGTTCAAACCGTTCTGAATGAATTGTATGCGCTCCCCGATGAGGAACTGCAGCGACAAGCCCGCGGGTTTGCTTTTGATTTCAGCGGATGGCTATCGGAGCATTTTACGCTCACGCCCAGTCAGGCACAGTTCATCGAAAATGAGCTATCGGCCTCCTTTATTGCCTTTGTTTCCTCACGGGTCCCCTTTGTGGTGGAACACCGGCTGCCGATTACGTATAGCGTGTTTAGCAAGCCACCAGCCAAGGAGGAGAAGGAATGGGGCAAGATCATTACCACTACAGACAATGTTTCGCAGGCTTCTACCAGCGAACTATTTACGAGTGGAGCAACCGGATCGTTCCAGTTTATCTCACGGTATTATCGGAAATAGCGCGTATGCTTAGCTCGCACGATTTGCACTTATTACCGCCCATTGAAGGCAACTCAGTGCCTCCGGTTTGCCTATCGGGCGGTGCTTATGGGCGGGGGCCGCCTATGCAAGCGGCCAGACGGTTGGCCGTAGAATACCCTGATGCCCTGAAAAGAGAAGAGAATGTCATGCAGACCTTTATCAACTTCTGGACCTCCCACGTGCCACATACCCCAAACGCAGCTATTGGCTTTGTGCAGGCCTACGCCAAAGTAATGGTATATCCTCCGGGTACATACCTTGCGCGGGCAGGCGATTACTGGCCGTATTGGAATTTTGTGCTGGAGGGGGCTGCGATGGCGATGCGTTATGATGAAGACGGTTCGGTGGTGGTGCCGTGGCTCGTCACCAAGGGCGGCTATTTTACCGGCACCGTGCATGCCTTTACCGAGCGGCACGATGAAGTGTTCATCCGGGCGCTTGATGATACCCGGGTGGTGCTATTGCCCAATTATCGGTTGCAGGAAGCGCAGCAATTGTACCATGCCTTCAGTGAGCTCATCAATATTCTCAAGCAGCGGCGGTTGGAGCAGGATGCGGTGTTTGATTCCCTTTTCCGGCAACCTACGGGCGAAGCCCGCTTGATGGCGTTTTTCGATGCCTACCCGCGGTTGGCTCCGCAGTTGCCCATACAGCAGGTATGTGCCATCCTGCAAATCAGTTCATCTACTTACCAACGGGCCAAACAACAGTATTATCGCAAGCGGTAGTGTCTCTTCTTCTCCCGTACAAAAAATATCTGATTTATAACGACCCATTGTGGGCAATTTTAAGGGGCTACCCCACCCTAATTTTGCTACTACCGAACACGAAGGGTAGGTGAGCCGATCGATGGGCATAGGTTTCGGGACAAGCCGGTAGGGCGGGAGTGAAGACCGCCCCACCCGCTTGGAAAAACAGAAAGGCAGGTATCATCTATGGACAGTGAACAGAAAAAATCAGTGCCTCACAGGCAGGGATGGCGTAACTATCAATTCGATATCATTGTGTTGATCACGACCGGTGCGTTGATCGCTTACTTGTTGAATCGGCTCACTGTCGATCAGCCCGTACCGGGTGACTACGTATATGAGGGATTTCTTGATAGTATCGGCAGCGAACCCTTTTACTACGATACGCTCGTGGATTGCCCGCCCTGTGATAAAGGGATTAAATACGAGTGGTTCTATGTGGAACCGCCACTGGATAATTACCTGCCGGAAGAAGAAGAATTTCTGACGGAGAAAGAGGAAGGAGGTAAGGCGATGGACCCTTGATCTGAAATGGCTTGGTTTCCGGCCAAGGGCCGGGAACTGCAACAGCAATCGGTGAGTAATCAATCGCATTATCAAAAAGCAAAGCAATGGCACATATCATCAGTTATAAGCAATTACCACGTCTCCGGCTCGGCACTGCCGCCAAAGAAACGCTGGCTTACGGATTATCTTTACTTTTTGTCATACTCTTTCTATATACGGTTTATCATAAAGCCGTAGCTATCGATGCTTTTGCACGAGGCATCGCGAAAATACCTTTGGTTGGTACGTATTCCGAGGAGGTAGCATGGGGCGTGCTGGGCGCCGAGGCGTTGGTGGCGTTACTGCTGATCTGGCCGGATACCAACCGGCTGGCACTATGGGGAGCGTTGGGTCTGATGGTGATCTTCACGGTTTACATTGGTGCCACACTGCTCTTCGTAGAAAAAATTCCCTGCCATTGCGGCGGTGCCATTGAAAAGCTCACCTGGGGGCAGCACCTGTTATTCAATTGCGGTTTCATTGCCTTGGCCGCGGGGTTGCTGCTGTATCATTACAAGGTAAATGTTAAACATAAAATTTTTACAGCTATGAAAGCTATAAATTCAAAAATCAAGAAAGCCATCTTCGGGATGATGGTGGCTGCGGTAACAATCGGGTTCAGTGCGTTTACGGTTGTTCGGTCAAATTCGCATCTCGCCGCCAAACATTGGGGGAATGACGGTGACGGCAACTATTCGTTAATCGAAGGAACACCGAATCCCATGTCATGTTCAGGACAAAGTAGCGATTTCTGTGTGCTGCAGTCTGATGATGAAACCATCCCTGATGAGTTTACGTTGGATGAAGCAGCGGAAGAAGGATACGATGTTACTCCGTTGGATCCAAACAATAGGGCTCTTTACACTCCTCAGCCCTAGTTAAAGCAAACTGCCCATCGGCGCTTCGTCGATGGGCAGTTTGCTTACCTGTCTTTCAAGCTTTCAATCAACTTAATAAAATCATTACTTGTTTCTGCAGAAGTGGGCACGGGTATGGGTTTGTTGTATACACGTCCTTCAGGATCGAGAATCATGAGTTTCGGAAAGCCAATGATGTTGTAGTGTGTTATCAAGGGATGGTATTTGCCCAAACCATTTGTATAGGTGTTGATCTGACCCGGTGACACATATTTGCCGGATGCTACCGCGGAGAGCCATCGTTCTTTCTGCTTGTCTACATTCACACCTAGGAAAAGTACGCGGCTATCATTGGCATACCGGGCAATAATCGGTTCCATGTTTTTAGCCAACATCATACAGGGGTAGCAACCGTTGAACCAGAAGTCCATAACCACCACTTTTCCCCGTAAATCAACGGGCGATAGGAATGTCCCTTCGGGTGTTTCCAATGAGAAGTCAAGGACTTCAGATCGCACCAAATGATTGGATGCCCATGTTTCGAGTACCTGTCGATATACTCCGCCTTGAATAAGCACTCTGCTTTTCCGGTATAGTTTCTCTTTGACGTTGTAGGCAAGTTCATTTCCTAACTGTAGCAATACATCAATCCATAACCTTTCCCTTAAAGCTCCGCTATAAGACTGGTTCAGGTTTTCCCATATCGTTTCGACCAAATCATCCGGCGTTGCCTGCGGGCGGGACAATCTTGCTTTGACCAATTCCCGGAGGTACACGAATTCGGGAAAATATCCCACGCATTCCAAAGCAGACAGGTCTGCATTGGCGGACAGGGGAGGAAAATTCGTATTGAAAAAATCCGTCAATTGAGCCGACAGCCCCGGCTCGCGATATAGTGCCTTGTTCATTGCATTTAACAGTGACCTTTGTTTCATGCTGGTGATATCGCTGCCAATCTGGTCGTATTCCATTTCAGAAAACAGGTGTTTGTAATTGTGCAGGACCTCAAGCTTCTTTTTTTCGATTTCGTCAAGCGCTTCTTTCCTTAGCGTAAAAAGCCGGGATTTATCTGCATAAGCCTCGCGCGGAATGGCCGGAAAACGATACCGGATATCCAATATCTCGGATTGGCAGCTGATTCTTGCGGGTGTCCGACCAGTAAACCGGATATCCGTTTTACCAAGAGAAATATCTACGGTATCTCCGGACCGGATGAGAAACCGGCCTTTGTCGTATGTATTATAGATGATGTCTGTTTCCTTTGCATACAGCGCAACTTCCAGATAAAAATGGTTATGCTTTGGTAATACCGTAAGATCAAATTTACCGTCTGCGACCGTCATCTGGTAATGTTGAAAGGCTATGGTCTTTCCGGAAGAGATCTGATCGTAACAATTGAACTCCACAATTACGTTTTCCTCGTTTTTAAGTTCCTCGCTCAGCTTACCTGAGATGATTACCGGTGTTAGGTTGTCCTGACTAAAGGCAACGGTGGTGATGGTTAAGCACACGCAAAAGATGTAGGATATTAAGCGAAAACTATGTTTCTTCAATTTCATTTATCTTGGATTTTGAGTGATTCCTGATAGCGTTATTTCAGTGTCCGGGATGGGTAATACCCATCGGGGGCTATTGGCCGGCAGCTCGTAGGTATTTCCGTCCAATATCCTTTTCAATGATATGTCGGCGCCTTCGGCATTTAGCCGTTTCAGGTCCATCCAGCGTATTCCCCGCCATACCAATTCCTTCCGCCGTTCTTCGAGCACGCTATTAAGCGCTTCCCTTGCATTGTCGGTGTGCTGTTCCGTATAGGTTCCGGTCTTGTACCGATGCCGTAACAGGCTATTGAGTGTTTCCATGCTTTCCGCGGCAGCTCCCCGTCTGGCCTGGCACTCCGCCTTGATTAAGTACATTTCATCGGTTGCCAGCCCCGTAAACGGATAGTTTCCGTCGTTATATCCCGGTTTCTTGTAGGTATAACCGTCGGCTCTTGTGCCATAGAACGCCTGCAACCTCAGGTCATCCGGTTCATATAAAGCGAGCAGTACCGTGTCTATGGAGATACTCGTGTTGGTCATGCTCGATACGGTCGAAAAAAGTCCGATCACCTGACTGATACTTACAATGACCTCGTCATTTGTGCGTGTAAAGGGATTGACCCGCTCAACATCAACGGTATTGTAATCAATGAGTTTATTATAGAGGGCTAAACAAGCGTTAACCTGTTCTTCGGCCAGATCATATTTACCCATATAGTGGTAAATACGTGCGAGCAAAGCGAGGCAAGCAGGTTTGGACGGCCTATTTCGCTTCTCGATATCAAACTGCGGTGGCAGGTATTCCAGTGCTTCCTCCAAATCGTTTATTATCACGTTGTAGGACTCACTCAGGCTGGACCGCCCTGCAATGTTATCCATTCCGGCATTCAGGCGAATGGGGATGCCCAGATCTGTATCCACAGTGGTGGGGTTATACGCCGTGCAGAAGTTCTTAACCAGATCAAAGTGAGCAAAGGCTCTGATGAATAGTGCCCGACCACGCAGATACTTGCCATAGCCACTGTCGCGTTCTCCGGACGGCATACCTGCAAGTGTTTCCAGTGCGCTGTTTGCGTAGAAAATCGAAGTATATGGGGTGTTCCAGTCTCTGATAAACTCTTCGCCCTCATACAGGTCGGCAGCCCAGGTATATGCGTTTCTTGCCGAGGGAGAGAAGATGGATTCCCACTCTGCTTTATTAATGTAGTAGTATTCATCGGCAGAGAGCTGCCCCAGCCCACCCGATTGGTTTATTTCCGCTTCATTGTCAAGCAGGTTTTCAATGTCTTCCAATGAGGCGGGTACAATGAGGCTCGTGCTCGGCTTAGCGTCGAGGAAGCGCTCACTACACTGCTGGAACAGCAACAGCGAAATGCCTGCTGCCAGAAGAGGATATATTTTCTTTTTCATGATGCGATGATTTAATGTTTTCAGAAAGAGGCAGTCAGGCCAACAGCATACGTGCGGATAGCAGGAAGCGAGCGGTTGTCGGGATCAATCCCCGCTTTGTTGGATTTCCAGATTATTCCTACGTTATTGGCGTACAAGTAGCATTTCAGCTGCTTTACCGTACCAGCAAACAACTTTGATGTGTTAAACACATAGTTTGCGCTGATGTCCTGTATCCGAACATGATCGCCGCGCACCGCAAGGACGTCCGAATAGATATATATGTTGGTACGATTGAGGTTAGCCGGGTAAATCAGTGCGGGCACATTTGTAATCTTTTCATCACCCGGTTGCTGCCAACGGCGGTCGTAATCAGCCTGCTGATAGGAGAAGCTGTTATACAGCGAACTATTGTTGAGGGACGGTCGGCGGAAGTAGTAACCTGTTTTATAGGTGATGTTGACAGACAGTGAAAGGCCGTTCCATCCGAACGTATTGCGCAAAGATCCGAATACAGTTGGGGCGCCGGAGCCGACAAAACGGAGGTTCAAAAGATCGGTAGAATTCCGTATAGCCGTATAGTCCTTACTCACGGCATCGTCAAGCAGTGCCTGCGGACTGCCTTCGCCGTCGAGCCCCGCCCACCTATAGGCAAACAGTGAATTATAAGGATAGCCAACCAGCGGATTGAGGTAATTGCTGCTGATGATATCCCAGTTGGATCCGCGTTCCTTTTTAAAGTCTGTTACCCGATCTCTGACGTAATTGAACAGGAATGCTGCGGACCATTGGAACGCTTCGGGCTGGTGGGTTATCCTGCTGTTTAGCATTACATCCACACCTTTGGTTTCGGTAGCTGCGGAATTGCCACGGTAGGAGGCGACGCCGGTTTGCGGTGCGATGGGACTATCGCCTATCAAATCGAGGCCCTGCTTGATGTAGTATTCGATGCTGCCATCCACCCGGTTGTTTTTCAGTGCGAAATCTACACCCAGATTCAGGTTTCTGACCCGTTCCCAACGTAAGGACGGATTGGGTGGATTGGTGATGGTGCTGTAAAAGGAATTCCATTGAGGGCCGATGCCCACGGCGCGGGCGGTGAGAAGCGCGGCAGTGGATTTGTCGATGTTACCGTTGTATCCATAGGTAGCCCGCAGGGCAAGCCGGGGCAGCCAATTCGTCTGGAAAAAAGGCTCTTCGCTGAGCTTATATAAAAGACCTGCCGACCAAAGCGGAACTCCCCGTTGGTTGGATTTGACACCGAACAGGTTGGACTCATCCTTCCGAAAGCTGCCGGAAACTATGTATTTGTCCAAAATGGAATAACTGAGGTTGCCGTAATACGAAATGTACCGATCTGTAGAAGCAGAATTGCCAACACCCGCATCTATCCTCGCTCTGGATGTACGGTAGAAGTACGGGTAGTCTGCGGTAAAATTCATCGTACCGTTTGCGTTGGCGGCTGTCTCTTCCTTATAGCCGTACAGGGTTGTCCTGGCATCTTCAGAGGTGGAACTGCTCATTTCAAACCCTAAGATTGCATGCAGCGTCTGCCCACTGAAATACGAGTGGCTATGTGAAGCCTGTATCCGTCCTGTATGGCCGGTTTGGTTGCCGGTAGAAACCGAGCGGATACCGCCCAGGGGAATGGGCCTTATCAATTGCCCGGTTTCGGGGTCAATCTGGGTCAACGAGTTGATCTGGTTTCTCGTATAGTATGCGTTTACATCGTCATAGCGAGTCATATCCGAATAGGCTTTCAGATACAGGTAATTTGCCGAGAGTTCAAGTGAGGGGATTATCGAATAGGAAAGACTGTTGGTGACGCGGATGTTGGTGCCGGTATTGTTGAAGTTTGCCTTGCGCTCATCAAGCGGCCTATAATACCAATCAAGCAATCCGAGGTTGTTATCCAGCGCATCAAGGTAAGAGAGACGGAGTGAACCGTCTGATACAGGTAGGGCATTTCCGGAAGAATCGGCTACGCGGTCATACGGATAGTCGGGTCTGTATTGGCGTTGGTTTGCGTCAGCCGAGGTATACGTAAATAGGACTCCATTAGTCAACTTTAGCCTATCGCCAAAGAACCGGTACGTGTTCCTCGCATTCAGCGTATACCGATGGAATGCATCGGCTACCGTTTGCGAGCGGTTTTGGTCTGTGCTGCCCGAAATGAAATAGTCGTTGAAGACACCGCCTCCGGATAGTTCCAACTGGTATTGCTGGTTCAGGCCATTCTGGTAGAAGTACCGATTGAGATCATCGCGGATGTCCTGGCCGGCCAATGTTTGCAGCATGGCTTCCGTTTCGCTGTCTGATAGTTTGCCTTCTCTTCCTTTCAGCATGATTTCCACCGCTGGCGACAATGCGCCGTAGCCGTTGTTTATCGTTGCGTTGTATTTTCCTTTTTCAAAGAGAAACCGTTCCACCTCGATGAATTCTGCGGAAGATAATTGCGGAGCATACCAAAGATCGGGTTTAGCGGAAAACGTGGCATTTGCATTGAACCGGATGGACGGCTTTTGGTTTGCCCTGCCGTTTTTGCTCGTGATCACAATCACGCCATTACCGGCGCGTACCCCCCAGATGGAGGCTGCGGCCGCGTCTTTCAGCACGGTGATGCTTTCTACATCATTGGGGTTGATACTTGCCAAATCTCCCTCGTAAGGGAAATTATCCAGTATGATCAGTGGCTCGGGATTTGCGAATAAGGTACTGCGCCCTCGGATACTTATGGGTGTTTCGTTGCCGCTAACTTGGTTGTTCCGGTTGAACGCCAGTCCGCTGGTTACTCCATCCAACCTATCTAATATGTTGGTGCTTACCCGTCTGTTAAGGAGCTCCGTGTCGATATGTACGAAACTGCCCGTGGCGCGCTCCTTTGGTAGGGTTTGGTACCCGGTGGATACCTCCACTTCTTCCAACATGTTTTCATTGGGAAGTAACTTGAAGTAAAACGGGCCACGATTGTCATTGTCGATTTTTTCACGTATCGTTTGATGACCTAGGTAAACTATCTCCAGTAGTTGTTCTCCCCGCGGCGCACGAATGGAAAAGTGCCCTCGGCTATCGGTTTGTGTTTTAATGGATGTGCCTTTGATGCCGACCGTGGCACCTGCAATGGGATGGTCGATGGTATCGACAACAATGCCCGACAGCACAGCCCCGGATTGTTCCGGGGACTGCGCGCGGGCTTCCAAACACATGATCGTTAAGACAGCCAACAGGCTGTTATATGTTGGTTTTGGGCATCTAAAGATACGAATAATTTGGGTATAGCAAGTCCTTAAGCGTAAATTTCGCTTCATTTGTTCATTGGTTATGAGTGGTTTAAGAATTTTTTGTTCAAAAACCGACCAGGCGCCAACGAGAAAAATTAGCTAATATTTGCAATTATGAGAAGAAGCGTCTACCTTTAGACTGACAAATTATTTACCGAAGGCAAACAACCGCTCCTCACCTAGGCAAACCATGCAGTTTCCTTATGGCGCAGGGTCGGTACTACCGGGTAGCAGCCATTGACTTTTATGCCATTGGCAAGCAGTGCTTAACGCCTTGTTTTTGCTATCCGATAAGTGTCTTGGTTATTTCATCAGTCCGGTGGACTGATTACGTTCTTTTTGATAGACTGAAATAAAGTGGTACGCTGCCGTGAGGTGGTGTAAAATCGTTCCGTCTTGGCAACTGTATTGCACGGACGCTTGGTTAATGGGTTTGGTGTTGTCGTTTTCATAATCTGAAGGCTAGAAAACGAGCCACGAAATGGTTTGGGAATTTTTAAAGGGAGAGAACCCCCTACTCCCCTACTACCCTTGATTTAACGACCACGGCAATAGGATCACAGCAAGGAGCCCCTCCCTTTTCTTAAAGGGCAAAGATAGCACTTTAAGAGGAAAGGGTCTCAATCTTACTGCCTCGAACGTGGTCGTTAATCAAGTTCCGAGACTCTTTATAACATTTAAAAAATGTAATTCAATATTTAACTATCAACAAATATACGAGTTACAAGCAATATGTCAAGTATAATTGACAATAAAATTATAAATAACTGTTTATCAATAATTTTAATTTGAATAAAAGAATAAGAAAAGGGGCTGAAATACGCCGCTATTTAGCCAAAATCGACAATTACGAGGAGAAAATTTTCTTAGCCGGCAATTTATCTAAGGACGACCTCATCGCCTTACTTAATAAAGATGCAGATCTAATTCATGCCAAAGAGTTCTATCATGCGATTAAAGACTCAGGCGGGAACATAGACAATGCATGCGATGAGATTTTTGTAAATCTCCCAAAACCTAGTTATGAAGAAGGAATTGGTACCGATCCTGATAAAACTAGATTTGCGAATTATATTAAGCAGTATATCGTTCTTCGTAAGGACGTAGCTGATAGGATGAATACTGATCCTACAACGCTTAGTCGATACCAGAGTGGAGAGCGCGAGTTTTTCGCATATCAGATACATTTTCTGGCTAAAGCGCAGCACGTGCTACAAAGCGAAGTCTTTGAATTTCTGTATGGCCCCAATGGTATTGGGATAATTTCGTGATTGACAAAATAACGGCCTATTGAATTAAAAGGGTTTAGAGAAAAGAGTCTTATCGTTTTGCTGACGTCAGCAAAACGATAAAAATATCCAAAAGAGCAAAAAAGCACCGAAAAACCTAAAACATGAATATCAAAAGGGAACTGATTATCGAGTTACTTGAGAAATTTGAAAACGCCCGCTACATGATTAACGATGTGGAATGCTGGAGCGCTCGAGAACTACAACAACTACTTGGTTATGCGCAATGGCGAAATTTTGCTAACGCTATTGAAAAAGCTAAAAAATCGTGTGAAAATGCTGGAGAAAGTGTATCCGATCATTTTGCTGATGTCAGCAAAACGATCGATATGCCTAAAGGGGCACAACGAACCGTTGAGGACATTGCATTAACCCGATATGCCTGTTATTTAATCGGTCAAAATGGTGATCCGAGCAAACCCGCTATTGCTTTTGCTCAGACATACTTTGCCGTACAAACCCGTAAGCAAGAGATTATTGAACAGCGCTTGCTGGATGTCGCTCGCGTTTCGGCAAGAGAAAAGCTAAGTCAATCCGAAAAAAAGCTGTCTGGCATCATCTATGAAAGGGGGGTCAATGAAAAAAGCTTTGCATTAATTAGGAGCAAAGGTGATACTGCTTTATTTGGCGGCTACTCGACCAATGAAATGAAAACTAAACTCAAGGTGCCTGCAAGTAGGCCTTTAGCCGATTTCCTGCCAACGCTTACGATCAAAGCTAAAGATTTTGCTACGGAACTGACCAGCCACAATATAACGGATAAGGACCTCAAAGGTGACCAGCAAATCTCAAAGGAACACATAGAGAATAACTTGGCTGTACGTAAAATACTTGGGGAGCGCGGCGTAAAACCTGAAGCATTGCCTGCTGCGGAAGACGTCAAAAAAGTGCAACGTAAGCTGAACGCGGACGAAAAGAATATTTTAAAAGGCGCTAAGAATAAAGCTAAAAAGAAGTGATTTACAGTGTTATTATTTTTTGAAGTCACAATTTGTGACCTTAAACAAAGGGCGAGGTGGATCGCGATATGCACCTATAGTTTTGAATTATGTAAAGATGTGCACACGGCAAAAGGTGTTAATATGCAGAACATTGCGGCTCTTCGATACTTTCCTACATTTAAAATAGAAGATGCAAAAGACATTAATAACTACATTCGAGATTTGGTTCATTCTTATAACACGCTGTTATCGCTAAAATACCCAAACTGTTTTCTTGCAATGCATCATCGGAATAAAGAAATTATCATAGAAAATGTTCCCAAAGTATATAGACGCGTTATACAGGGGTTTATATGAGTGATTAAGAGTATCCGGAGAACAAATTTTTGAAATAATATACTATGGTCAAAACCCTTAATAGCACAAAGTCTAAAAATCAATAATAATGTATCCGCCCTATCAAGTACATATTTTCTGATTAACTGCTGTGCTGTAGTTTTACGCCCAAAATAATAGGATTATGAAAGAGCGTAGAGACTACATGTTCACCCTTGTTCGCCAGTGGCGTG
>Ga0164243_10006373_pt1 | contig 17872 bp, 14 predicted proteins | sample OricompcompostOP_FD_108781 | JGI IMG/M metagenome (GOLD analysis project Ga0164243, IMG submission 108781) | Organic Plus compost microbial communities from Emeryville, California, USA - Original compost - Organic plus compost (OP) | ecosystem: Engineered > Solid waste > Mixed feedstock >... | reverse complement strand
GCGCGTTCGTATTCGCCGTCGAAGTGCGATACGTCGGTCGATGTCCCGCCCATGTCGAAACCAATGACGCGATTGAAGCCAGCTTCGCGCGCGGTCTGCGCCATCGAGACGACGCCACCGGCCGGGCCGGACAGGATCGCGTCCTTGCCCTGGAAGAGTTCAGCGGCGGTGAGCCCGCCCGATGACATCATGAACATCAGTCGTGCGCCGGAGGCGCGCGCATCGAGCGCACCGTCGACCTGCGCCACATATCGCCGCAGGATCGGCGACAGATAGGCATCCACCACGGTGGTGTCGCCGCGGCCAACCAGCTTGATCAGCGGCGAGACTTCGTGGCTGACAGAGACTTGCGGAAAACCCATCTCGCGCGCAATCGCGGCGACACGTTGCTCGTGTTCAGGATAACGGTAGGCATGCATGAACACGATCGCGACCGCCTTGATGCCGTCGGCCTTGGCGGTTTCGAGTTTGCGGCGGATAGCGTCGAGGTCGGGCGCTTGCTCCACTGTGCCGTCGGCGCGCACGCGTTCATCCACTTCGACCACGCGCTCGAACAGCATGTCCGGCTTGATGATCTCCTTGGCAAAGATCTTCGGCCGCGCCTGATAGCCGATACGGAGCGCATCGCGAAAACCCCTGGTCGTGACCAGCAGCGTGCGCTCGCCCTTGCGTTCCAGCAGCGCATTGGTCGCGACCGTCGTGCCCATTTTGACTGCACCGACGAGGCCGGGCGGGATCGCTTCACCCCCTTTGAGGCCGAGCAGGTCGCGGATGCCCTGCACCGCGGCATCGCGATAGGCTTCCGGATTTTCCGAGAGCAGCTTGTGCGCCACCAGCGCACCGTCCGGCTTGCGGCCGACAATATCCGTGAAGGTACCACCGCGGTCGATCCAGAAGTCCCAGGATTGCTTTGTCATGACTCTTGCATTGCGCCCAGTTCGGGCAATGATTGTGATGGTCATTCCGGGGCGCTTGCCAACGGGTCCGCGCGGAGCGCGGCCCGATGATAAACTCCGCAAGCGAACCCGGAATCCATAATCACCAGTCGTGTTTATGGATGCCGGGCCGGCCTTCCAGGTGCCGTCCCGGAATGACAGAGGGGATAATATGGTCCGGCTGTTCCTCGACCGTCTTTATCTTTTTTCCGGTTATCTCGCCGGACTTTTCCTCATCGCCATTTTCATCCTGATGATGCTTTTGTCGGCAGGCCGTCCGCTGGGTCTCAATATACCGGCCGGCGACGACTTCGTGGCCTGGTGCATGGCGGCGACGGCGTTCCTCGGGCTCGCGCACACCTTCCGTCATGGCGAGATGATCCGCGTCGGCCTGTTGATCGACAGGCTGGAGGGCCGGACGAAGCAGCTTGCGGAAATCGTCGCGCTCATCATCGGCGCCGGCTTTACCGGCTTCTTCGCCTGGCATGCCGGCGTGATGACATGGCAGTCCTGGCAGTTCAACGACATATCGCAGGGTGTGGTCGCGGTGCCGTTGTGGATTCCGCAACTCGGTTACAGCGGCGGTCTCGTCATCCTCTTCGTCGCGTTCATTGATGAGCTGATCCACGTGTTGCGCGGATATCTGCCGCGCTACGAAAAGCCAAAGCCGCGGACCGCCGAAGAGGTGGTCGAGCAGGCGATCCAGAGCGGGGTGTGACTTGGAATTGCTCACCGCCGCGGCGATCCTGTTCGGCTTTCTGATCGTCCTTCTGTGCGGCGGTGTGTGGATTGCCGTGGCGCTGCTGGCGACCGGCTGGGCCGGGATGCAATTCGCAGGCTCCGCCATCCCTGCCGGCAGCGTGCTGGCAACGACAGTGTGGGGATCGAGCGCGTCGTGGTCGCTCGCCGCCTTGCCGCTGTTCATCTGGATGGGCGAGATCCTGTTCCGCACGCGGCTCTCGGAAGAAATGTTTCGCGGCTTCTCGCCCTGGCTGAACTGGCTGCCGGGCCGGCTGATGCATGTAAATGTGCTGGCCTGCGGCGTGTTCGGCTCGGTGTCGGGATCGTCGGCGGCGACCTGCGCGACCGTTGCGAAGATCGCGCTGCCTGAACTGAAGAAGCGCGGCTATGACGAGAAGGTCGCGCTCGGTTCGCTCGCCGGCGCCGGCACGCTCGGCATTCTCATTCCGCCATCAATCACGATGGTGGTCTATGCCGTGCAGGCCAATGTCTCGATCATTCAAGTGTTTCTCGCGGGCTTCCTGCCGGGCCTCCTGGTGATGCTGCTTTACTCCGGCTACATCGCCGGCTGGTCGATCCTCAATCCGCATCGTACGCCGCCAGCCGATCCGCCGATGCCCTTCGCGGTGAAGCTGAAGGAATCGCTCAATCTCATTCCGGTGCTGCTGCTGATCATGTTTGTGTTTCTGTCGCTGCTGATGGGCTGGGCGACAGCAACGGAATGCGCGGCCTGGGGCGTGCTCGGCTCACTGGCGATTGCGTGGTGGCAGGGCTCGCTGACATGGGAATCGTTCTGGGCAAGCGTGATGGGCGCAACGCGCGTCAATTGCATGATCCTGCTGATCCTCGCCGGCGCGTCCTACATGGGCACGTCGATGGCCTATACGGGTATCCCGCAGGCACTCGCAGCGTGGGTGCAAAGCTTGCAACTGACGCCTTATGCGCTGATCGCCGCCTTGACGGTGATGTATATCCTGCTCGGCACCGCGCTCGACGGCATCTCGATGATCGTGCTCACGACCGCGATCGTCATCCCCATGATCAAGTCCGCGGGCCTCGATCCGATCTGGTTCGGCATCTTCCTCGTGCTGGTGGTGGAAATGGCCGAGGTCTCGCCGCCGGTTGGCTTCAATCTCTTCGTTCTGCAGACGATGAGCGGCAAGGATTCCAACTTCGTCGCACTGGCATCGCTGCCTTTTTTCTTCCTGCTCGTTTTGGCGGTTGCCATCATCACGGTGTTTCCTGATATCGTGATGGTGCTGCCGAGGATGGCTTTTCCCGCTTGATGGAGTGAGGTGATCATGTCCTTGCATCAATTCCGTGCCTTGCAATTCATCACTGCCGTTGCGCTCTCGGTGTCGCTCCTGACACCCGTGGCCGCGCAGACGAAATGGAACCTGCCGTCGGCTTATCCGACCGACAATCCGCATACCGTCAACCTTCTCGCCTTCGCCAGGGACGTGAATGAAGCGACGGGCGGCAAGCTACAGATCACCGTTCATGCCGGTGCGTCGCTGTTCAAGGCGCCGGAAATCAAGCGCGCGGTAATGACCGGTCAGGCGCAGGCGGGAGAGGTGCTGATCTCGGTCCACGAGAACGAGGATCCTCTCTTCGGCATCGACGTGATTCCGTTCCTCGCAACGAGCTATCCGCAATCCTACAAGCTGTGGCAGGCATCGAAGCCGGCGATCGAGAATAAGCTCGCATCACAGGGCCTGATGCTGCTGTTCGCCGTGCCGTGGGGACCGCAAGGCATCTATGCGAAGAAGGATCTCAATTCGCTGGAAGACATGAAGGGCCTGAAGTGGCGCGCGTATAATGTCGGCACCTCACGCATCGCCGATCTGGTCGGCGCGCAGCCTGTCACCATCCAGGCCGCCGAGTTGCCGCAGGCGCTGGCGACCGGCGTGGTCAATGCCTTCATGACGTCGGGCTCGACCGGTTACGACAGCAAGTCGTGGGAAACGATGACGCATTTCTACGATACGCAGGCCTGGATTCCGAAGAACCTCACCTTCGTCAACAAGGCGGCGTTCGATGCGCTCGATAAGGACACGCAGGCGGCGGTGCTGAAGGCCGCGGCCGCCGCTGAGCCGCGCGGCTGGAAACTCGCGGAGGAAAAGGCTGGCTGGTATCTCGAACAGCTCAAGGCCAACAAGATGAAGGTCATGCCGCCGCCGGATGCGCTGAAGACAGGCCTGCTCAAAATCGGCGAGCAACTGACGTCCGACTGGGCCAAGAAGGCCGGGCCGGGCGGTGAAGCGGTGATTGCGTCATATAAGAAGATGTAAGCTGACGGTGTCGAAGCGCCCGGGGGGCTCTCCGCGGTTCAGATTGCGAGTGATACCAGCATCGCAACCACGGTGGCGCCCATCAACACGGTCGCGCCCCAGTGGCGATCATCGGCCGTCACTTCGGACGAACGCGCCCCATCGCTCCTTCGTCTGAGACGATCAGCATCATCATGATGATGATGGGAAGGGCGCATAGTGCCGGTAGCGTGTACGGACACCTGCAAAAGCACCGATAGCGCCGCGAAGATTATGCGTGTTCGTGTTGCAGCCCGCCGATGATCCAGATCGGTCGCTTCCGCTATCGCCGCTATGTCGGCAGCGATTGATTTGTTGGCGATCAGCAGCAACGCGACGAAGCCAACAGGATGTTGCGGTCACAGCTTCGAAGGCTTTGCCTTCGACGGACCAGGTTTCGAACCATTTGGTTTCGAAAGATCCGGCGTGCTCTGCTGATCCATGCCGCATCATACAGCAGGCCGTTGGCCGGCGGACGACCTAAAATCAAGGTTTATGGCGGCCGGCGCCGTAGGCGGAAGGAGCGGCGACCCGCATGCGCGTGCCGATCGCAACCGTGATGACGACCGCAGCGGCGAAGAACAGCGTCTGCCAGTCGAGTTCTTCGCCGGCAAAAGTCGCGGCAATCAGCACGACAAAGAATGGCTGCAGCAGCGAGATCTGTCCGACGCGGGCGATGCCGCCCATGGCCATCGCGGCGTTCCAAAGGAAAAAAGTAAAATACTGGGCCACCAAACCGACATAGAGGATGGCTGTCCAGCCGCGGGTGGTGATGGCTCCGATATTGTCAGGCCAGGTCAGCACAGTTGCCACGAGCGCAACCGGCAGCGAGAAGGTGACGACCCACGAAATCACTTCCCAGCCGGGCATGATGCCGCTGAGCCGCCCCGACAGCGTGTAACCGATTCCACCGCAGACCACGGCGACCAGCAAAAGCGTGTCGCCCACGGAAAGCGTATGTCCGCCGCTGCGATAAAGCGCAAAGGCCATGACCAGCGCCGAACCGATCACCGCGGCAATCCAGAAGCCGCGGCTGGGCCGCTCGTGCTGGATGACGGCGGCCGCGGCTGCGGTGGCGAGCGGCAGGATGCCCATGATCACGCCGCCATGCGAGGACGGCACAGTCACCATCGCAATCGCAACGGACAGCGGAAAGCCGAGCACGACCATCGCTGCACAGACGATCAATGGCAGGATCGCATCGCGCGGCGGCAAGCGCCGGCCGGTCACGATCAGCAGCGTCATTCCGGTGAGACCTGCGATCGATGCGCGAATGGACGTCAGGAACCAGGGATTGGTGTCGAACAGGGCGATGCGTGTGACCGGCAGCGTCGCTGCAAAGAGGCAGACGCCAAACACCCCCAAAAGCAATCCGAGATTTTGTCTGTTGGATAACATCAAGCGGGCTGTAGCCGCGATAGGTGAATACCGCCAGTGCCGTGCACGCACAGGGCTTATGCGTGCGCTGGTTTTTCCATTACGAAAATTGGTGAGGGCCCAGTGCGTCTCCGCGCCGGGCCCTCTTCAATATGATCAGCCGGCCTGTAAGCCGGGTTCTGTATGGCTTGCCGCTCGCGCAGCAAACGTGACGGCCATTCATCTGGGACGCCGGTTGCCCGGCGCCTCAAGCAACCTACCCGAGCGGCTGGTCCGGACGGACCCGAGACCGAAGTCTCGCACCGCTCCTATTCGGTTTTGCTCCCGGTGGGGTTTACCGTGCCGTTTCCGTTGCCGGAAACGCGGTGCGCTCTTGCCGCACCGTTTCACCCTTGCCGCAGGCTGGTACGCAACGCGCCCGAGGCGGTCTGCTTTTCTGTGGCACTGTCCCTAAGCTTCTCTGCCGCTTGATGCGGAAGACAAACTCGCCGGACGTTATCCGGCACCGTTCGTCCGTGGAGCCCGGACTTTCCTCCCCGCCGCCCTTTCGGGACCCTGGCGGAGCGGCCGTCCGGCCGACTGACTGTCGAAGGGAATGGGGATGAAATGCGCGGCCGTCAACCCCGAGACGGGAATGTCGTTAGCACGATGTGGACGGCGTGCTACGGCGCCAGCGGGATATCCGGTTCGATGACGGGAAGACGATGGCCCTTAACGGCCTCAAGCAGGCTGCGTAGCGTCACTAGTGTCGACGTATCCAGCCGGCCATCGCAGAGCGCCGGCCGGAAGTGGCGCTGGAAAGCGATGATGACATCGCGCGTCTGCTGATCGAATTGTCCGGTGACGGGGACGCCGTAACCATATTCGCGCAGCGCCGACTGGAAACTGCGGATGCCATCACCGCTGTCACCCATTTCGAAACTCGGTCCCGGCTTGATCGGCGCCGGCTTGACCCAATGGCCGACGCCGGATTGGTGCAATGTCCGCCACGGGAATTTCTCGCCGGGATCCTGCTTGCGTGACGGAGCGGTGTCGGAATGAGCGAGCACGCGCTCCGGCTTGATATTGCGGCGGCGCAGGATGGCCCGGCACAACGCCGCCACAGCGGCAATCTGCCGGCGCGGGAAATCGGGATAGCCGTAATCGTGCCCCGGATTGACGATCTCGATGCCGATCGAAGCCGAGTTGATGTCGGTCTCGCCGGCCCATGATCCTTCACCGGCATGCCAGGCACGGCGCGATTCCGGCACGCATTGGATGATCCGTCCTTCCTCGGTGATGAAATAGTGACAAGAGACCTCCGAGTCCGGAGCGCACAAACGCTTTAACGCGGCGTCGGCGCTCATCATGCCGGTATAATGCAGCATCAGGATATCGGGATGGCGGCCGTCGGCGCGTTCACCGTGATTAGGTGAGGGCACGACCTCGTGGACCAGCATGGTGTCGGGTTCAAACGTCATCTGCGCTGTTTGCACCGCCTATTGAGGCGAAATTGTAACCTATGATTTCATGGTCAACATGCAAAAAGGACGGCCGGTCGATGGACCGGCCGTCCAAGCCACCATTGTGGCGTCATCTCGGTTTGCGGGATTTATTTCGGTGCCGTGCCGCCCGAGGACGGCTGCGACGCCGCGCGCGCCTTGGCATCCTGATCGCGCTTGGATTCGAAAGTGGCCGCCTGCTGCAACTGATCCTTCGTCATGTTCAGTTTCAGCTTCACGTCGTCCGAGCTTGCGCCCGACGCCGAGCCGGTTGTGCCGGTGGCGGCCGGCATCACCTGGAACGATGACGGGGCGAGCGCGACATTCTTCGCGCCGATGCCGAGGAAGCCGCCAACGCCGACGACATAGCCAACGATGTTGCCGTTCTTGTCGAACAGGATATCGGCCACGTCACCGATCTTCGCATCATCCGGGCCGATCACGTCGACGCCGATGAAGCTCGACGACAACCATTGATCGCCGCTCTGTGAATTAATGAATTTCGCGTTGCCACCACCCTGCGTCGCTGTGTTAGCCGACGGAGCAGTCATCGTGTCCGATGACGACGGCGCCTGTGCCGCGGCAGCGCCGATCATCATCGTACTCAACGCCGTGGTGATCATGATCTTTTTCAACATACATTGCCTCCTTGTGTGAATTCGAACTGGCGGGGCCGCGCAACGCCGAAGATGGAAAGGGGCATGCGCGATGCGCTGAGGAAGCAACGCATTTTGCCAGCTCACGTTCCGTGCAGCGTAGGAATTGTGACTCTCTGTCACGATCACGCTTGGTCATTTGAAACGCGGAACGACAGTGAGCGCGAAGCACCCTTGAGGAAAACACGGAGGGGTATGGAACCAAAAGAGGAACCGCAAGCTTATGCCGTGCGACAATACCTCGAGCGTTGCTCCTCCCGATTGGGAGAAAAACTTCTGCTGTTTGTGATGGGCATGGGGCGCCGGCTTTAATCTTCCTTAAGCATAAGGGGGCTCAATGAGACGATGCTGCGCCGCCGTGCGTGGCCCAGCCAGGTTCCATTGACGCCCATCTTTCCCCATGATAGCCCATGCTTTCCCATCCCGGCGCGGCGGGCTTCATGGAACGCTCATTGGACCGGTTTTTTTCCCATTTCATTCTTCGGCTCGATGCCAAGGGCCGGATTTCGGTGCCGGCGCCTTTCCGCGCGGTTCTCGCGCAGGAGGGGAGGGATATGCTGTTTTGCTATCCGGCTTTGGACCGGCCGGCCGTGGAGGCGGGCGGCCGCGCGCTGCTAGCCGAGATCGAGGAGCTGATCGGCCGATTCCCGCCTTTTTCGGACGAGCGCGAGCAGTTTGCGACGGCGCTCTACGGGACCAGCGAAACTCTAAAGATCGATACGGAGGGGCGGGTGACCCTCAGCGAGCAGTTGAAAGACCATGCCGGCATCATGGACGCGGCGGCGTTCGTGGGTCTTGGCCACAAATTCCAGATCTGGGCACCGGACCGCTTCAGTGCACGCCTTTCCGAGGCCACCGGAAAGATGCGCGCCTTGCGCAAGCGGTTGGGTGCCGAGCGTGCGGCAAACCCGCAAGGGGCACGGGAATGATGACGGGCCGCGACAGCGGCAACGCTGTCGATGGCGGACTGGCCCGGCACATTCCCGTGCTCGTTCAACCGGCGCTTCATTACCTCGCGCCGCGTGATAGCGGCATCTATATCGACGGCACTTTCGGCGCGGGCGGCTATAGCCGCGCGATTCTCGCTGCTGCCGATTGCAGGGTGATCGGTATCGACCGCGATCCGACCGCAATTGCCGGCGGCGCGGCGCTGGTCGCGCAATCGGGCGGGCGCCTGACGCTGGTGCAGGACCGCTTCTCCAATCTCGACCATGTGGCACACGCGCTGGGACACGACAGCGTCGATGGCGTCGTGCTCGATATCGGGGTGTCGTCGATGCAGTTCGATGAAGCCGAGCGTGGCTTCTCCTTCCGCTTCGATGCGCCGCTCGACATGCGGATGGGCGGCGACGGGCCGAGCGCGGCCGATCTGATTGCCGTCGCATCCGAGCGCGACCTCTCGTTCATTATCTCCATTCTCGGTGAAGAGCGTTTTGCGCGCGGCATCGCCCGCGCCATCGTTCGTGCCCGCGCCGAGGCGCCGATCCGCACGACAAGAGAGCTGGTTGCGATCGTCGAGCGTGTGGTGCGGGCCAAGCCCGGCGCCATTCATCCGGCGACGCGCACATTCCAGGCCTTGCGCATCTTCATCAATGAAGAATTGTCGGAACTCGCGATCGCACTGTCGGCTGCCGAACAGATTCTGAAGCCCGGCGGGCGCCTTGTGATTGTCTCTTTTCATTCGCTGGAAGACCGCATCGTCAAGACCTTCCTCGCCGAACATAGCCGCGTCGTGGCCGGCTCACGTCATGCGCCGGAAACGCGCGGTCCTGCGCCGACCTTCACCGCCTTGACGAAGAAGCCGGTGATTGCAGACGACGAGGAAATCGCAGCCAATCCGCGTGCGCGGTCCGCCAAGCTGCGTGCGGCGGAACGCAACGACGTGCCGGCGCGCGAAGCCGATCTTGCCGATCTTCTGCCGCGCCTGCCTTCACTCGATGATGCGATGAGAGGCACCCGATGATCATCCGCATCATTCATTTCTGCGTCATCGTCGCGATGATCGCGGCCGCGACATATGTCTATGACATCAAGTTCGAAGCGACGATGCAGGCGGAACGTCTCGCCAAGATCCGTGGCGAAATTCGGCGCGAGCGTGACGCCATTGCAGCCCTCCGGGCGGAATGGGCGACCCTCGATTCACCGCCACGGATCGAAGGGCTGGCGCAGCGGCATCTTCCATTGAAACCGACAGACGCGCGCCAATTCGATCAGCTTGCCGATCTGCCCGAACGCCCGAAACCGCCATTGTTTGCCGATCAGCCTGACCCCATCGGCGCCTTGCTCAGCATCGAACAGGAACAGGATATTCCGACCGGCTCCGCCGGAGGTCGAGGCGAGCAATGATCGATCGCTCAGCATCCAATCCGGCCAAGCCGAAGCTTAGCTTCGTCAACCGGCTGCTCTACGGCAATGTCGACCGCGAGGCCAAAGGCCGGGCGCGCGTGGGCCTTGCCATTCTTGCCTTTGCCTGCATCTACACGATCATCTGCGTGCGCTTGGCCTATCTGGCATCGACATCGGAGGGCCAGAGCGGACGGCGTGGTGGCGGCGATATCATTGCAACGGCCCGACCCGATATCATCGATCGTAATGGCGATGCTCTTGCCACTGATGTCCGCATGCCGTCATTGTTCGGTGAGCCGCGCCGCATCATCGATGTGGACGAAGCCGTCGAACTCCTGACAGCGACGGTGCCCGACCTCAACGCCAATGAAGTGCGCGACCGCTTGTCATCGAAGCGCGGCTTTGTCTGGTTGAAGCGCGAGATCACCAAGGAACAGCAGCGGCAGATTCATCGCCTCGGCATTCCGGGCATCGGCTTCCGGGCCGAGAACAAGCGCGTTTATCCGAACGGCTCTGAGGTGTCACATGTCATCGGCCATGTGAATATCGACAACCAGGGCATCGCCGGTATCGAGAAGTGGCTCGACAGCCGTGGCCTTGCCGATCTGCATTCGCTCGGCTTCGCCAATGATCGGCAGCAGGAGCCGGTGGAGCTTGCCGTCGATCTGCGCGTGCAGCACGCGCTTCGTTCGGAGCTGCTCGCGGCACGCAGCAAATACAAGGCCAAGGCGGCGGCCGGTCTCATCACCGATGTCAATACCGGTGAAATCATCTCGATGGTCTCGGTGCCGGATTATGATCCGAACGATCCGCGAGAAGCACTGGACAAGGAGCGTATTAACCGCCTGACGACCGGCGTGTTCGAGATGGGTTCGACTTTCAAGGCGCTGACGGTGGCGATGGCGCTGGATTCGGGGAAGGTGACACTCGGATCGTCATTCGATGCCCGCAACTCGCTGCGCTACGGCAAGTTCAGCATCAACGATTTCCATGCGCAGCGCCGCATTCTGAGCGTGCCGGAAATCTTCACCTATTCGTCGAATATCGGCACGGCGCGCATGGCTTTGCTGCTCGGTGTTGAGCATCACAAGGCCTTCCTGAAAAAGATGGGCCAGCTTGATCGCCTGCGTACCGAGATTCCAGAAAGCGCTGAACCGATCGTGCCGAAGCGCTGGGGCGAACTGAACACCGTGACGATCGCGTTCGGTCACGGTCTCTCGGTTGCACCTTTGCAGGCCGTGATGGGCATTTCCGCATTGATGAACGGTGGCAAGCTGATCCCGCCGACCTTCCTGAAGCGCACCGAAGCCGAGGCCGCACAACTTGCCAAGCAGGTGGTGAAGCCTGAGACCAGCGACCGCATGCGCTATCTGATGCGGCTGAATGCGGAAAAGGGCTCGGCAAAGCGCGCAGACGTTGAAGGCTATTATGTCGGCGGCAAGACAGGAACGGCGGAAAAAGTCGTCAATGGCCGATATTCCAAACACAAATTGTTGACAAGTTTTACGGCGGTGCTGCCCGCCGACAAGCCGCGCTACCTGATCCTTATCATGCTTGATGAACCGCAGCCGCTGCCCGAGACCAAGGGCTATGCGACATCGGGCTGGAATGCTGTGCCGGTCGCGGGCCTTGTGATCTCGCGTGTTGCGCCGCTGCTCGGTGTCCAGCCCCGCTTCGATCTGCCGCCTGCCGATCAACTGATCCTCGGTGCGACAGCGTCGGCCCGCCGCCGCTAAAGCACTTTCTTCACGTTTCCGTCTGTCGGTGAAGAGCTTTTCTTGTCTGCGCCCCCTTGCCGGATTGGCCGGAGCGTGAAACATCGAAACGATGAAGCTGTCCCAGATTCTAGAAGGCGTTGCGGAACCGGGCACCGCAGCGGCAGCGATCGAAATTGGCGGTGTGACCGCTGACAGCCGGGCTGTGCAGCCGGGCGATCTGTTCGTCGCCATCTCCGGAAACAAGACCAACGGCATGCGCTTTGCCGCCGATGCGGCCAAGGCGGGTGCTGTCGCCATCCTCGCCGAAGGCGAGCAGGAACGAAGCGTTGCCGAACTTCCCGTCATCCCTGTTGCCAATGTGAGGCGTGCCCTGTCTCTGGCAGCAGCGAAGCTGCATCCGCGGCAGCCGGAAACAATCGTTGCAATCACCGGCACGAGCGGCAAGACATCGGTTGCCGCTTTCACGCGGCAGATCTGGGATGCGGCGGGCCATGCCGCGGCCAGCCTCGGCACCATCGGCGTCGTGTCGCCGAAAGGCGAGACCTATGGCTCGCTGACGACGCCCGATCCGGTGGCCTTGCATCGTACGCTCGATGGGCTTGCTGGCGATGGCGTGACGCATCTGGCGATGGAAGCGTCCTCGCACGGTCTCGATCAGCATCGTCTCGACGGCGTGCGTGTGTCCGCGGGTGCCTTCACCAATCTCAGCCGCGATCATCTCGATTATCATCCTGATCTCGACTCCTACCTTCGTGCAAAGCTGCGGTTGTTTCAGGATCTCGTGCCACAGAATGGCAGTGCGGTGATTTCTGCCGATCACGGGCAGGCACGCGATGTGATCGCGGCAGCATCCTCGCGCGGCTTGCGTGTCTTCACGGTCGGCCGAGACGGTGATGATATTCGCATTATCAAAAGTGCAATTGATGGTTATGCGCAGAGCGTAACGCTGCAATTCGAAGGAAAGCGCCACACGTTGCATCTGCCGCTCGTCGGCGAGTTTCAGATTGAGAATGCGCTGGTTGCGGCAGGGCTCGCCATCGTCACAGGCACACCGGCGGACAAGGTTTTCGAGGCGCTTGAGGATCTCGAGGGCGCGAAGGGGCGGCTGGAATATGCCGGACGCTCTGGTGACGCGCCTGTGTTCATCGATTACGCGCACAAGCCCGATGCCTTGGCTAAGACACTCGAGGCGCTGCGGCCTTATGTGAAGAAGCGGCTTGTTGTCGTATTCGGTGCGGGCGGCAATCGCGATCCCGGGAAGCGGCCGATGATGGGCGCCATTGCGGCCGAGAAGGCCGACAAGGTCATCGTCACCGACGACAATCCGCGCAACGAAGATGCCGCCACAATCCGCGCGGCGATCATGGCTGCGGCGCCTGGCGCGATTGAAATCGGCGATCGTGGCGAAGCCATTCGCCGTGCGGTCGCGGAACTCGAAAGCGGCGATGTGCTGGTGGTGGCCGGTAAAGGCCATGAGGCCGGCCAGATTGTCGGCGATCGTGTGCTGCCCTTCAGCGATCACGAGGCGGTGGCCGCCGCTCTGGGAGGAAAGACGCGATGAGCGTGCCTGCGCTTTGGTCCACGCGCGCCATGATCAAGGCGATGCATGCGCATGGCGAGGAGCCATTGCCTGACGCCGTCGGCGGCATCTCCATTGACAGCCGCACGCTGACGCCGGGCGACGCCTTTTTTGCCATCGCGGGGGACAATCGCGATGGGCATGCTTTTGTCGAAGCGGCGTTGCAAGCCGGTGCTGGCGTTGCCGTCGTTGCCGCCAGCAAGCGCGATACGCTTCCAAAGAATGCTCCGTTGATTATCGTCGAAGACGTTCTTGAGGGCTTGCGCGATCTCGCTCGCGCCGCGCGCGCAAGACTGAATGGTAAGGTGATTGCCGTCACTGGCTCCGTCGGCAAGACCTCGACCAAGGAAGCCTTGCGCCTCGTGCTCGAAGATACGGGCAAGACACATGCATCGGCAGCGTCGTACAATAATCATTGGGGCGTGCCGCTGTCGCTTGCGCGGTGTCCCGCTGATGCACGTTTTGCCGTGTTCGAACTCGGCATGAATCACGCGGGCGAGATCGGGCCGCTGTCGCAACTCGTGCAGCCGGATATCGCGATCATCACCACGGTCGCGCCGGTGCATCTCGAATATTTCAAATCGGTCGATGAGATCGCCGACGCGAAGGCAGAGATTTTCGAAGGTCTCGTGCCGGGCGGCACCGCGATCCTCAATCGCGACATTCCGCAATTCCACCGGCTGATCGATCGCGCACAGGATGCGCGCGTCGGTCGCGTCGTCTCCTTCGGCGAGGAGGAAGGAGCGGACGCGCGGCTGCTCAAATGCGCGCTGCAGCCAGACAGCACGACGGTGCAGGCGAATATCTTCGGCGAAGACGTGACCTATAAACTCGGTGCGCCGGGCAAACATCTCGCCATGAACTCGCTGGCGGTGCTGGCGGCGGCGAAGGTCGCCGGTGCCGATCTTGCAATGGCGGCGCTGGCGCTGGCCGGTCTGCAGCCCGCCAGCGGCCGCGGCACCCGCATCACGCTCACGCTGCCGGGTGGCTCCGCGCTTTTGATCGACGAGAGCTACAACGCCAATCCGGTCTCCATGCGGGCGGCCATCGCGCTGCTCGGCCAGGTCCAGCCCGGCCCGATGGGACGGCGGATTGCCGTGCTCGGCGACATGCTGGAACTCGGGGATCAGTCGGCCGCGCTGCACCGGGACCTGGCCGGGCCGATCGTGGATCATGCGATTGACCTGGTATTTTGCTCGGGACCGGCCATGCGGAATCTGTATGATGCGCTTCCCTCCAACCGCCGGGGCGGCTATGCCACCCAATCCGGCGCCCTCGAACCGCAAGTCCTTGAGGCGGTTTCGGACGGCGATGCCATCATGATCAAGGGCTCGTTCGGCTCGAAAATGGCTCCGATCGTCAAGGCGCTTCAGCGCAAGTTTGCGCCGCAAGGCACGACGGACGGAGCCGCAATGCAAGGTTGATTGCCACAATGCTGTACTGGCTGGCCGATTTTGCTGACAAACTCCAGTTCCTGAACGTCTTCCGTTACATCACGTTCCGCACCGGGGGCGCATTGATGACGGCGGCGGTGTTCATGTTCATCGCCGGTTCGCCGATCATCGACTGGCTGCGGGCGGCGCAGGGCAAGGGCCAGCCGATCCGCGCCGACGGGCCGCAATCGCACCTCAAGAGCAAGATCGGCACGCCGACCATGGGCGGGCTGATGATCATCTTCGCCGTCACCGTGTCGACGATCCTGTGGGCCAATCCGTACAACCCGTATGTGTGGATCGTGCTCGGCGTCACGCTCGCTTTCGGCATCATCGGCTTCTACGACGATTATCTGAAGGTGACGAAGCAGCAGGCCTATACGAGCTTCTCCGGCAAGCTGCGCATCACCGCCGAAGCGATTGTCGCGATCCTCGCCTGTCTTGCGATCTCGCAGCTCGGCCGTCCCGCTTTCGCGACGTCGCTGACATTCCCGTTCTTCAAGGACCTGATTATCGATCTAGGCTGGTTTTTCCTTGTGTTCGGCGCCTTCATCATCGTCGGCGCCGGCAATGCGGTGAACCTCACCGACGGCCTCGACGGCCTTGCCATCGTTCCGGTGATGATCGCCGCGCTTAGCTTCGGCCTGATCGCTTATCTCGCCGGCAACGCGCTGTTCGCCGACTATTTACAGATCCATTATGTCGCCGGCACCGGTGAACTCGCCGTGCTGTGCGGGGCGGTGATCGGCGCGGGCTTAGGTTTTCTCTGGTTCAACGCGCCGCCGGCCTCGATCTTCATGGGCGATACCGGCTCGCTGGCGCTAGGCGGCCTGATCGGCTCGATCGCGGTCGCGACCAAACACGAGATCGCGCTCGCCATCATCGGCGGCTTGTTCGTGCTGGAGGCTGTTTCGGTGATCGTGCAGGTGATCTCGTTCCGCCTCACCGGCAAGCGCATCTTCCGCATGGCCCCGATCCATCACCACTACGAACAGAAGGGCTGGACCGAGCCGCAGATCGTGATCCGCTTCTGGATCATCTCGATCGTGCTGGCGCTGATCGGCCTCTCGACGCTGAAACTGCGATGATGATGGTTGCAACGGTCGCGCGACATACTTTCTCTGCTCCCTCCCCCCTTGAGGAGGAGGGTTGGGGAGGGGGGGGCTTTGCTTTGCGCTCTCATTATCCATTCACCCCCCTCCCGGCCGCCTCCGCTGACGCTTCGGCGGTCGACCTCCCCCTCAAGGGGGGAGGTGAAGAGAGAGCGAAATGATCCCCGTCACCACATTCGCCGGCAAGACCGTGGCCGTGTTCGGCCTCGGCGGTTCGGGGCTTGCGACCTGCCACGCGCTGATTGCCGGCGGCGCCAATGTCATCGCCTTCGACGATAATGCGAAGAAGGTCGATGAGGCGAAAGCGGCGAGTGTCGGCACCGCCGATCTTCGGACGATCGACTGGTCCAAAGTCTCCGCGCTGATCCTGACGCCCGGCGTGCCGCTGACGCATCCTGCGCCGCACTGGTCGGCGAAGCTTGCGAGCGACGCCAATGTCGAGATCATCGGCGATATCGAACTGTTCTGCCGCGAGCGGAGAGCGCATGCGCCGGACGCCCCCTTCGTCGCCATCACTGGCACCAACGGCAAGTCCACCACCACGGCGCTGATCGCGCATATTCTGCGCGAGGCCGGGCGCGACGTGCAGATGGGCGGCAATATCGGCGTGCCGGTGCTGCAGCTCGCGCCGTTAGCGAATACGCGCCATTACGTCATCGAATGCTCGTCCTACCAGATCGATCTCGCGCCTTCGATCGATCCGACCATCGGCATCATGCTCAACGTCACGCCGGACCATATCGACCGGCACGGCACCATCGAGAATTACGCGGCGGTGAAGAGCCGCATTCTCGGCCGGGCGAAGACGCGCATCGTCGGCGTCGATGACGATTTCGGCCGCGGCATGATGAAGGGCCTGGTCGCGGTGCAGAAATTCGTCGTGCCGATCTCGATCAAACAGATCGTGCAGCATGGCTATGTCGGCGGCGAGAAGAACATCTATCGCACCGGCGCCAGCGAAGCCGAGGATGTCGCCGATCTCACCGGCATCGGATCGCTGCGCGGCAGCCACAACATGCAGAATGCGGTCGCGGCTTTCGCGGCGTGCTCAGCGCTCGGCGTGCCGGATGCGACGATCCAGGCGGCGCTGCGCACCTTTCCCGGTCTCGCGCATCGCATGGAGGAGATCGGCAAGAAGGGCTCCGTGCTGTTCATCAACGATTCCAAGGCGACCAATGCCGATTCCGCGGCGAAGGCGCTGGCCTCGTTCGAGAGCATCTACTGGATCGCCGGCGGCAAGCAGAAGGAAGGCGGCATCGCGAGCCTGACCGAATTCTTCCCGCGCATCGCCAAGGCCTATCTGATCGGCGAGGCGGCGCCGAACTTCGCCAAAACGCTCGACGGTCATGTGCCCTATGCGATGTCCGGCACGCTCGATGCGGCGGTGGCGGAAGCCGCGCGTGACGCCGCCTCTGGCGGCAAGAGCGCGGTGGTGCTGCTTTCGCCCGCCTGCGCCTCGTTCGACCAGTTTCCGAATTTCGAAGTGCGCGGCGACCGTTTCCGCAAGCTGGTGCAGGGGCTGTTGTAGATCTTCCTTCACCTCTCCCGCTGAAGTCGGATGTTTCCGACTTCAGTCATCACAATTATCGAACTCGGGTATACCCGAGTTCGAATTGGAGAGGTCGGCCGCTGAAGTGAAACGAAGGCGGCCGGGTGAGGGGTTACAGACGATCGAGAGAGCTAATCCCCCTCACCCCAACCCTCTCCCCACAGGGGAGAGGGAGCCCACCGTGCTCGTCGCTCGTTTTCGCGACGCAAAGAAGAGACCGCGCATGACGCAATCAACCCCCACATCCCATCTCGCCCGCTGCGGCTGCGGCGCGCTGACGGCGGAAACGCACGGCGCGCCGGCGCACGTGTATCTCTGTTCGTGCAAGGTCTGCCAGATCAAGAGCGGCTCGGCCTTCACCTACGCGGCGGTGTATCCCGGCGACGCGGTGAGGATCAGCGGCGCGCACACGGCCTGGCGGCATATCGGCGACAGCGGCCGCTGGGTCGAAAACCATTTCTGCCCGACCTGCGGGATCACCGTGTTCTTCTATTCGGAAGGCTTTGCCGGCGCGATCGGCGTGCCGGCCGGCGGCTTTGCCGAGGATGACCGGGCGGCGGCGGATGCGGCGCTCACGCCGCAGCGCATGTACTGGTCCTCACGCAAGCGCGGCTGGGTGGTAGCGCCTGCGGGCAT
>Ga0164243_10006372_pt1 | contig 17873 bp, 17 predicted proteins | sample OricompcompostOP_FD_108781 | JGI IMG/M metagenome (GOLD analysis project Ga0164243, IMG submission 108781) | Organic Plus compost microbial communities from Emeryville, California, USA - Original compost - Organic plus compost (OP) | ecosystem: Engineered > Solid waste > Mixed feedstock >... | reverse complement strand
CCCCAGGATGAAGGCCGGTGCGACCTGGCTGATCAGCTCCATCTTGAGCACGAAGATCTCGTACAGGGTGCTGGGCGGGTTCCAGGCCAGCACCAGCAGGGCGGCGATGGCCACGATGCCGGCGACCTTGCCGACCAGCACCTGGCGGGCCTCGCTGCTGCCGCGGGCGACGTAGCGGGCGTAGATGTCGGTGGAGACCAGCGAGGAGAGGCTGAGCAGCGCCGAGTCGGCGGTCGAGACGATCGCGGCCACGACGCCGCCGAAGAGCAGCACCATGATCACCCAGAAGAACGGGTTGATCGCGGCCACCTCGTTGGCCATCCGCCCCACCAGGGTCTCCGACTCGCCGTCGGAGAGGCCGGGCACCAGCTGGATGCCGACGATGCCGATGACGAACACGACCCCGGTCGTCACCAGCGGCATCCAGGCCATGCCGGCCAGCGAGCGCTTGAGCGTACGCTCGCTGCGCGCGGCGTAGATGCGCTGGATCGCGTGGGGGTACATCGCGGCGCCGAAGCCGATCATCACGATCATCGAGAGCCAGTTGATGTTGGTGTCGAGGTCGGGCACGCCGACCTTGGCCGGGTCGGTCTCGCGCAGGTGGGCGGTGACGCTGCCCAGGTCGCCGCCGACGAGGTAGAGCGCCCCGAAGAGCAGCGCGATGATCCCGACCAGCAGCGCGATGCCCTGCATCACGTCGGTGAACGCCACCGCGCGCATGCCGCCGACCCAGGAGTACGCCAGCATCACCAGCACGAAGACCGTCACCCCCAGCTGGTAGGGCACGGTGTCGCCGGTCAGCCCGGAGATGGCGTGCCCCATCGCGACCAGCTGCTCGAGCAAGTAGTTGCACAGCCCCCACAGCATCAGCACGGTGGCCAGCACCGCGGCGCCGGTGTGGTGGAAGCGGTGGCGGATCCAGTCGACCGGGGTGACGAACCGCTCGCGCTTGGCGACGACGTAGAGCCGCGGCGCGAAGAGCAGGTAGATCACGATGATGCTGGTCATGAACGGCACCGACTGCCACCAGGAGAAGCCGGTGCGGTAGGCCGTGGGCGCGTAGCCGACGATCGCGTTGCCGCTGTACTGGGTGGCATAGAGGGTGAAGAAGAGGGCGACCAGGCCGAGCCCGTTGCCGGCGAGGTAGTAGCCGCGCACGCTCTTGTTGGCCTTCTCGTCACCGGGCTTCTCGCGGCCGGCGAGCCAGCCGATGCCGAGCATGATGACGGCGTACGCCACCAGGACGATCACGCCGGCGGGGCCGGCGAAGCTGAGGTTGCTCATCGACCCTCCTCCCGGGTCATGTCGAGCCTGACCCTGTCGAGCTCGGCCTCCTCGGCGGGCTCGGCCAGCGACCACGCCCGGAGGCAGGCCCAGCACACGACCGCTGACAGCGCCACCGCCGCCGCGACCGAGCCGAGCAGCCACAGCGGCAGGCCCAGCACCACCGGCTCGATGGCACCCTGCGGCAGGTAGAGGGGGACGCCGGCGAGCACCACGAGGGCGAGCACGACCCACAGGCCTGGTCGGCGGATCGGCTCGCGCGGGATCGTGGCGGCGGGGGACTGCGGTCGGCTGCTCGTGGGGGACATCGTCGCTCCTGCGGGTTGTGCCGCCACGTCCGAGATGTGGCGACGGTCACAACAGATCGTGCACATTCCAGCCGTCTCCGAGCCGAAAGCGCAAGGTGTACGCCCGGATCGTGCACAATCCGGCTCGACGCGGAGGTCTGTGGACGCAACCGGCGGGACTGTCGGGAGCGCCCGGTAGATTTCCGCGTGTGACCCAGGCTGATGTGCCCGCTGCTCCCGCCCACTGGGAGGCCGACGTCCTGCTGCGCGACGGTCGGACCGCCCACATCCGCCCGGTGCGCCCCGAGGACCGTGAGCTGCTCGTCGACTTCTACGCCCGGGTGAGCGACCAGTCGAAGTACTACCGGTTCTTCTCGCCGATGCCGCGGCTCTCCGACCGCGACGTCGAGCGGTTCACCACCGTCGACCACGACCAGCGGGTGGCGTTCGTGCTGACCCTGCAGGGCCAGATGATCGCCATCGGGCGCTACGACACGGTGCGGCCCGGCGAGGCCGAGGTGGCGTTCCTGGTCGAGGACAAGCATCAGGGGCGCGGCATCGCGCAGATCCTGCTCGAGCACCTCGCCCAGGCGGGCCGCGAGCGGGGGATCGGCAAGTTCGTGGCCGACGTGCTGCCCGACAACAGCCGGATGATCCAGACCTTCCGCGACGCGGGCTACAAGGTGGCCAGCGGCTACGAGGACGGCCTGATCTCGCTGGAGTTCCCGATCGAGCCCACCGAGACCGCGATCGGCGTGATGCAGGGGCGCGAGCACGTCGCCGAGGCCGCCTCGATCCACCGGTTCTTCAACCCCGGCTCCGTGGCGATCATCGGTGCCAGCCGTCGCCAGGAGACCATCGGCCAGGTGCTCGTGCACAACATGGTCACGGCCGACTTCACCGGCCGGGTCTACGTGGTCAACCCCAACACCCGGGCGGTCTCGGGCATGCCGGCGTACAAGTCCGTGCAGGAGATCCCCGACGACGTCGACGTCGCGATCGTGGCGGTGCCGGCCGAGGCGGTCCAGGACGTCGTGCTCGACTGCGCGGCCAAGGGCGTGCACGGCCTGGTGGTGATCTCCAGCGGGTTCGCCGAGACGGGCGACGAGGGCCGCCAGCGGCAGCGCCGGCTGGTCGGGCTCAGCCGGAGCTACGGCCTGCGCCTCATCGGCCCCAACGCGCTCGGCATCATCAACACCGACCCCGCGGTGCGGATCAACGCCTCGCTCTCGCCGCTCATGCCGCCGCGCGGGCGCGCGGGCTTCTTCTGCCAGTCCGGTGCGCTCGGCTCGGCGATCCTCGAGAAGGTCTCGCAGCGCGGCCTGGGTCTGTCGACCTTCGTCAGCGCCGGCAACCGCGCCGACGTCTCCGGCAACGACCTGCTCCAGTACTGGGAGGAGGACGAGTCGACCGAGGTCGTGATGATGTACCTCGAGTCGATCGGCAACCCCCGCAAGTTCTCCCGCATCGCCCGCCGGGTCTCGCTACGCAAGCCGATCGTGGCGGTCCGCTCCGGGCGTACCACCCAGGGCGTGCCGATGGGCCACGCCGTGCGCAAGATCTCCGCCCCGCCGCAGGCGGTCGACGCGATGTTCCGCCAGGCCGGGATCATCCAGGTCGACACCCTCGAGGACATGTTCGACGTCGCCCAGCTGCTGGCCCACCAGCCGCTGCCGCGCGGGCGACGCGTCGCGATCGTCGGCAACTCCGACGCCCTCGGCCTGCTGGCGGCCGACGCCGCCGCCGGCGTGGGGCTGGTGGTCAACAAGCAGATCGCGCTCTCGGCCGAGCCGAGCGCCGAGGACTTCGAGGAGGCCCTCGACTCCGCCATCGACGACCCCGAGGTCGACGCCGTGGTCGCGGTCTACATGCCGCCCCTCAACGTCTCCGGCGACGAGATCGCCAACGTGCTGGCCGCCGTCGGCGAGCAGTCCGACAAGCCGCTGGTCTCCTCCTTCCTCGGCGCCGAGGGTGTGCCCGAGCTGCTCCGGGTGCCCGACGTCGCGGGGTCGACGGCGGGCCGCGGCTCCGTGCCGTCGTACCCCGCGGTGGAGAGCGCCGTGCGCGCCCTGGCCCAGGTGGTCGAGTACGCCGTGTGGCTGCGCACCCCCGACCGGCCGGCCCCCGACGACGGCGACGTCGACCTCGCCGCCGCCAAGCTGGTGGTCAACAAGGTGCTCGCCGAGCGGCCGTCGGGCGGCGAGCTCACCCGCGCCGAGCTCACCGAGCTGCTGGCGGCGTACGGCGTCGACCTGTGGCCCTCCCGCTCGGTCGCCTCCCTGCAGGAGGCGTGCGAGGCGGGTGCCTCCCTCGGCTGGGGCGTGGTGCTCAAGGCCACCGCCGAGCACCTGCGCGAGCGGCCCGACCAGGCCCACGTGGTGCGCGGGATCGCCGACGAGCACGACATGGCCGACGCGTGGGAGCAGCTCGCCGGCCTGATCGACGACCCCGCGCAGGCCGGGTTCGTGGTGCAGCGGGTGGCGCCACCGGGCGTGCCGCTGGCCATCCGGTCGCTCGAGGACCCGCTCTTCGGGCCGGTGGTGGCGTTCGGCATCTCCGGGCCGCTGAGCGAGCTGCTCGGCGACCGGGCCTACCGGATCCCGCCGCTGAGCCAGCGCGACGCGGCCGCGATGGTGCGTGAGCTGAAGGCCTCGCCGATGCTCTTCGGCTACCGCGGCGGCGAGGTCGTCGACGTCGACGAGGTCGAGCGGCTGATCCGCCGCGTCGCGCAGCTGCAGAACGACCTGCCCCAGATCAGCGCGCTCGAGCTGAGCCTCATCCTGGCCGGCGCCCACGGGGCGAGCGTGCTCGCCGCGAGCGGGCGCGTGGAGCCGGTGGCCGACCCGCGCTCGGACTGGTTCGTGCGGCGGATGCCGATGCTGCCCGGCGACACCATTCCGCAGTGAGGCCAGGGAAGTGAGGCGCCGACGCCCCCGGTGGGGAGCTGTGGATCCGGCCCGACGTGGTGCGGGGGTGCGTGACAGACTGGAGACCATGAGCTCGATCCGCACCGACGACCTCGACCGCACCCTCGAGCTGCGGCAGGCCATCGACCGCACCGGCTACTACCCCGAGGTGGTCGCCGAGGGTGTCGCCGCCACGGTGGCGGGGGAGAAGGTCGTGTCCTTCTTCGTCCACCACGAGCCGACCTTCGACCACGACGAGGTGCGCCGCCACCTCTCGGTGCTGGCGCTGACACCCACCCGGCTGATCCTCGCCCACACCGACGAGCACCCGGGCGACGACCTGCTGCCGGAGCCGTACACCTCCACCTCGACCGAGGCGGTGCGGCTCGGCTCGGTGGCCTCCGTGGTCGTCACCCGGATGGTCGCCAACCCGACCTCAGGTCCGGCCTCGCCGGCCGAGGCCGTGATGACCATCGGCTGGGGCGGCGTCTCCCGTCTCGACCTCGAGCCCGCCGCCTGCGCCGACCCCGAGTGCGAGGCCGACCACGGCTACACCGGCACGCTGGCCTCCGACGACTTCTCGCTGCGGGTCTCGGCCGCGGCCGACGGTGCCGACGCGGTCAACCGGCTGCTGGCCTTCGCCGAGGCGCTCAACGCGCGCACCCACGGCGCGTGAGCGAGGGGTTCGTCGAGCCGGCGTACGCCGACCGCTCCCTCGGCGACGTCGTCCCGGCCGTCGCGGCGGCGCTCGGCGTCGACGGGTGGGCTGAGCGGCGCGGCGGGCTGGCGCTCCCCGAGGCGGCGGCGTACGTCGTCTTCCTCGTCGACGGGCTCGGCGGCCGGCTGCTGCAGCGGTACGCCCACGCGGCGCCGTACCTCAGCGCGCTGGCCGACCGCGGCGGCACCGCCGGGGTGCCCTCGACGACCGCCACGAGCCTGACCTCGCTGGGCACGGCGCTGCCGCCCGGTGCGCACGGCCTGGTCGGCTTCACCAGCCGGGTGCCGGGCACCGAGCGGCTGCTCAACGCGCTGCAGTGGTCGAAGGACGTCGACCCGGTCGACTGGCAGCCGCACCCCACGGCGTTCCAGGTGCTGCGGGCGGCCGGCGCGTCGGTGACCGTGATCAACAAGCGCGAGTTCGCGGGGTCGGGGCTGACCGTGGCCGCCCACCGCGGTGCGGAGTACGTCGGCGCCGACAAGGTCGGTGAGCGGATCGCGGCCGCGGTGACCAGCTCGGCCGAGCGTGGCTCGCTGACGTACCTCTACGACGGCGACCTGGACTGGACCGGCCACAAGTACGGCGTCGCCTCCTCGCCGTGGCTCCAGCAGCTCTCCATGATCGACGCCGAGGCCGAGCAGCTGCGCGAGGCGCTGCCGGCCGACGTACGCCTGCTCGTGGTCGCCGACCACGGCATGGTCGACAGCCCGGCCGCCGCGCGCACCGACGTCGACGACCACCCCGAGCTGCGTGACGGGGTGGCGCTGCTGGGCGGCGAGGCGCGCTTCCGGCACCTGTACTGCCGGCAGGGTGCCGTGGCCGACGTGGTGGCGACCTGGCGGGAGCGGCTGGCCGGTCAGGCGCTGGTGCTCACCCGCGACGAGGCCGTCGGCCGCGGCTGGTTCGGCCGCGTCGACGCCGGCGTGCTGCCTCGCCTGGGCGACGTCGTGGTGGCCTCCACCGGCGACCACGCGGTGGTGTCGAGCCACGACTTCGCGTACGAGACCACGCTGGTCGGTCTGCACGGCTCGCTGACCGCCGAGGAGATGGTCATCCCCGTCCTCGTCGACTGACCGGCGCGTGGCAGGATTGCCCGGTGGCTGAGCTGACCTTCTGGACCGGGACCATGGATGCCGGCAAGACCACCCTGGCCCTTCAGACCAACCACAACCACGCCGCCCGCGGGCGGCAGGGGCGGATCTTCACCAGCCACGACCGAGGCGGTGCCGCGATGGTCACCTCCCGGCTGGGGCTGGCGCACGAGGCGGTCGAGGTGCCGCCCGACTTCGACTTCTGGCGGCACGTGGTCGACGCGCTCACGCACGGTGCGCGCATCGACTACCTGATCTGTGACGAGGCGCAGTTCTACACGCCCGAGCAGATCGAGCAGCTCGCCAAGATCGTCGACGAGCTGCAGATCGACGTCTTCTGCTTCGGCATCCTCACCGACTTCCGCACCCGGCTCTTCCCGGGGTCGCAGCGGCTGGTCGAGCTCGCCGACCGCACCGAGGTGCTGCAGGTGGAGGCGCTGTGCTGGTGCGGCAAGCGCGCCACCCACAACGCCCGCACCGAGGACGGCATCATGGTCACCGAGGGTGAGGTCATCGTGGTCGGCGACGTCGACGACCTCGAGGGGCCGCCGGCCGAGGTGGCGTACGAGGTGCTCTGCCGCCAGCACCACCGCCGCAAGCTCACCGCCGCCCGCGCCCAGGCCGTCTCCCTCGCCCCCGAGCCTCTGCCCTTCGGCTGACCCGCGAAATCTCAGTTGTGAGGTGCCGAAATCTCACTTCTGGTGCGTCGAGAGCTCACTTCCGTGGCGACCCCGCCCCGGCGTACACCGGACGGGCCACGGAAGTGAGCTCTCGGGGTTTCACAACTGAGATTTCGCGACCCCAGAAGTGAGATTTCGCGGTCAGTCGGTGACGGTGAACCTGAGCTCGTCGGTGAACGTACGCCCGTAGGAGTCGGTCGCCTCCACCTCGACGGTGTGCTCGCCGGCCGCCAGGCCCGCCGGCAGCGGGAAGCGCCAGATGTGCATCGACCGGTCGGCCACGCTGCCGCCGTGGACGAGCTGCTGTGCGACGGCGTACGGGTCGGCGTACGCCGGTCCGACCAGCTGGTCCTCACCACGGCCCGGCTGGATCAGGCGGGCGGGGCGGGCCGGCTCGCCGTCGAGCGAGACCTCGACCTGGGAGTCGGTCGAGCCCATCCAGAAGTTGGTGGTCAGCCAGGTCGAGCGACGCAGGTCGTCGCGGGTGACCACGCCGGTGTCGCCGAGCTCGGGGGCGGGGCCGACCGGGTCGTCGTTCCACTCCTGGCGCGCGGTCATCCACTCGCGGAAGGTCGGGGTGTTGAGCGCGAGCCGGGTCTGCACCTCGTCGCTCTCCCCGCGCACGGTGAAGCGCTCCTGGAAGCGGTTGCCGGTGATGTCGAACGTGGTCAGGCCGGGCACGCCGCCGTCACGGCCGAGCGCCTCGGGGTAGCCCTCGTCGGTGAGCCGGCCGGAGTACCAGTCACCGGAGATGGCGCCCGCGACCAGGTGCGGGAACGGCAGCCCCTCGATGCCGAAGATGTCGTTCCAGCCCTCGTAGAGGTCACCGGTCCTCATGTTCTCGATCGAGTGGGTGTGGCCCGCGACCGCGACGACCTTGCGGCCCTCGAGCATGGCGTGGATCTCGGGGGTCTGGGCCACCTGGTGCCGCCGCTCGCCCTCGTCGGCGAAGGTCAGCAGCGGGATGTGGCTGGCGATGACGACCAGCTTGTTGCGCGGCGTACGCGCGAGGTCGGCCTTCAGCCAGGTCATCGCGTCCTCGGAGAGGCGGCCGGCGTACTGGGGCGAGCGCTCGGGGTCGGCGCACTCCGGCAGCAGGCCCTCGGCGTTGTCGACCTCGGGCGTGCAGGGGTAGCGCACGGTGTCGAGGGCGACGATGTGGGTCTGGCCGACGTCGTAGGAGTAGTACGTCGGGCCGAGGTTCTGCTTGTAGGTGTCGAAGGAGTGCTCGTCGCTGCTGGCGTCGTAGTCGAGGTCGTGGTTGCCGGGCAGGAAGCGCACCGGGCCGTTGACGTCGCGCATCAGCTCGCGGATGTCGGGGTAGAGCGAGAGGTCGTCGCCGACGACGTCACCGAGGAAGAGCGGGCCGCAGCCGGTGTAGTCGTCACGCTCGGCCATGTCCTTCATCGCACCCTTGCGGGCGTACTCGACCTCGTCGGTGTCGTACGTCTGCAGGTCGCCGGCCATGATGCAGTGCTGCTCACGGGCCTGGGTCTCGGGGGAGCGCACCACGCCGAAGTTGACGGCTGCGGGGAGGGGGCCGGTCGGCTCGAGGCCGCCGTACCGCAGCTCCTCGGGGGAGCCCTCGGGCAGGTGGTGGTAGTGGAACTGGGCGACGTTGTCGTCGTCGACCGGCACCTGGTAGCCGCGCGGCTGGGTGACGAAGACCGTCATGTTCTCGAGCGCCGGCAGCTCGTAGCGGCCCCAGCGGTCGGTCTCGTCGATGTCACGGCCGTTGGAGACGGCGACCCCGGCGAGGCCCTTCTCGCCCTCGTCCTTGACCGAGTCGCGGTCGGCGTCGACGTACACGGCGCCGCTGATCGTGTCGCTCTCCTGGCCCTCCTCGGCCGGCACGACCTGGGGCGCGCCGCGGTACGCCGTCTCCTCCCAGCGTGACCCGACCTCGCCCGCCGGGGCTGCTGCGGCCGCCTGAGACCCGGTCGCAGCGTCGGTGACGGGGAGGACGAGAGTCGACAGCGCGAGCACGGCGGCGGCGCTGATGGGGGTTCTTCTGCGCATCACTTCTCCTCATCGTGGTGCGGGGTCGGGGGTTCGACCCCGCCACGACGAGCGTGGTGAGGGTGGGTGAAGCGCAGGCGACGCTCAGGAGGAGATGGACCCAACTTGCGGTCGCGCCGCCGGCGGGGTCACTGCCCGGTCACTCCGAGGAGCCGCCGCCGAACATGATCTCGTCCCAGGAGGGCACCGAGGCCCGGCCGCGGGACTTGCGGACCTTGCGTCGCGGGGCGGGCTCGGGCTCCGGCTCGCTCTCCTCGGCCGCGGGGGCCGCCGGCTCGGGCTCGGTCTGCTCCGCCGGCACGTCGGTGACCGCCGGCTGCTCGGCCGTCTCGGCCTCGGGGTCGACCGGCGAGACGGTGTCGGAGGCGGGGGAGTCGAGGTAGGCCTCGATCGGCTGGGGCGCCGGCACGGTCTCGGCGCTCTCGAACGGCAGCTGGGCGTCGTCGGGCGATACCGCGGAGAGCCGGCGGCGCCGGGCCCGCTGCAGGTCGTCGGCCGGGGCGGGGGCCGGCTCGGGCTCCTCGACCAGCTCGCCGACCAGCCAGCGGGCGTCGTCGTTGTCGAGCACGACGAAGCTGCCGGGGGCGTCGTAGGTGAGCTCGGCCGTGCCCGAGCGGGTCGGGGTGTCGTACGCCCCCACCAGGGTCCAGCGCCCGTCGGTGCGTCGCCAGGCGTCCCACTCGACCAGCTCGGGGTCGAGGTTGAGGCTGCCGAGGTGGGCAGCGACGGCGTTGCCGAGCGTACGCACGCCGGACTCGCCGGCACGCCGGCGCACCGAGGCCTTCTGGGCGCGCTCGGCGACGTGCTGGCGCTCGGCCATCACCGGCACCGCGAACGGCATGATCCGCTCGACGGTGGTGTTGGCGGCAGCGGCGACGTCCTCCGGGGTCTCGCCGGAGCGGATCCGGGCCTGGATGTCGCGGGGGCGGAGAGAGGCTTCCATCGGTTTCTCCATTCGGCTCGCGCCCCGGGGGGCGAGCGCGCCGGTCAGGGCGTCGTCGACCTCGAGGGTGTATTCGTGGCCGTCGGCGTCGACCAGGTGGATCCGACGCCGGTCACGGCTCACGGACGAGAAGGTGAGCGAGCGGGGGCGGGTGTCGGGCACCTCCGGCGGCAGCGAGTCCTGCGGGGTCGCCGGGCGACCTGTGATCTCAGGAATCTCGTGTGCCGACATCTCTCTCTCATCGTTCGCGGTGCGTCCGAGCCTAACCGTGTCGCCGACCTTACCGGGCGCGCCACACCGTGCCGGGGTGAGGCAGGCGTCACGGCGCGGGCGCCCCTCACGGCACAGGCGTACGCCTGCCCGCGCGCGGGATGAGCGCCGCCGCGAGGGCGGCGACCAGGCCACCGGCCAGGCAGACGGCGTACGCCGCCGCCGCGCTGTGCTCGTCGACGAGCACCCCGCTGATGCTGGCCCCGGGGGCGACGCCGGCGGTGACGCCGGTCTGGAGGATGGCCATCCCCTCGGTGAGCCGCCGCGGCGGGACCACGCTCTCGGCCAGCGCGAACGTCGCCGCCATGGTCGGCGCGATCGCCATCCCGCCGACGAAGAGGAAGAGCGCCAGCGACCAGATCCCCGGCGCCAGCATCGCCGGCACCCAGATCAGCCCCATCGCCAGCGAGCCCCACTGCACCCGGTGGACCGGGCCGCGCCGCCAGACCACCGCACCGGTGACCAGGCCGGAGAGGAGGCTGCCGACGGCCAGCACGGCGAGCAGCACACCGCCCAGGCCCTGCCGACCGTGCTCGTCGGCGAACGCGATGGTGGTCACCTCGCTGGCCCCGAACAGCACGCCCAGCGCGGTGCTGACCACGGCCAGCGGCACCATCGTGCGCCACGGCATCCGCGGCTTCGGGCCGCTCTCGTGCTTGTGCTGGTGCACGGGGGGCGCGGTGCTCCGCAGGGCACTGAAGGCCAGGCTGCCCGCCGTGCACGCCACCACGGCGGTCGCGAGACCGGCGACGGGGTGCACGGCCGAGACCATGAACGTCACCAGCATCGGGCCGGTGATGAAGACCGCCTCGTCGACCACGCCCTCGAGCGCGAACGCGGTCTGCAGCTCGCTCGGCCGGTCGAGGAGGTACGCCCAGCGCGCCCGCACGGCCGACCCGATCTGCGGCAGGGTGGCCCCACCGACCGCGGCGGCGGCGTACGTCGACCACAGTGGCCACCCCGCCTCGACCGACCACATCATCACCACCATGCCGACGGCGAAGAGCACCGTGCAGGCGCTCAGCACCTTGGGCTGGCCGAGCCGGTCGAGCAGCCGGCCCTGGGCGATCGAGGCGACGGCGTTGGTGATCGTGTACGCCGCGGAGACGGTGCCCGCGACGGCGTACGACGCGTGCGCGGCCTCCACCAGCAGGACCACGCCGAGGCCCACCATCGAGATCGGGAGCCGGGCGACCAGGCCCCACAGGCTGAAGCGGAGTGCGCCGGGGCGCTGCAGGAGCGGGCGGTAGGAGTCGAGCAGCGGCATGGCGCCGCTCACCGTATCCCTCCTCACGCCCACCGCGGGTATCTGGGCCCCGTGCCGCGTCCCTACGATGGGGTCATGGCCACCGACGTCCAGCCCTACGACGCCCTGCTCCTGCTCTCCTTCGGCGGCCCGGAGAAGCCCGACGACGTCGTGCCCTTCCTCGAGAACGTCACCCGCGGCCGGGGCATCCCGCGCGAGCGGCTCGAGGAGGTCGGCCAGCACTACTTCCTCTTCGGCGGCCGCTCGCCGATCAACGACCAGAACCGTGCCTTCCTCGCGGCGCTGCGCGCCGACCTGGCCGAGCACGGCATCGACCTGCCGGTCTACTGGGGCAACCGCAACTGGGACCCCTACCTCACCGACACGGTGCGCCAGATGGCCGCCGACGGCGTGCAGCGGGTCGCGTGCTTCACCACGAGCGCGTACGCGTCGTACTCCTCCTGCCGGCAGTACCGCGAGAACCTCTACGACGCCGTCTTCCCCGACGGCGAGCGGGTCGAGGGGGCGCCGAGGATCGACAAGCTGCGCAACTACTTCAACCACCCGGGCTTCGTCGAGCCGGTGGTCGACGCCGCCGTCGCCTCGCTGGCCGACCTGCCCGACGAGGTCCGCGAGGAAGCCCGGCTGGTCTTCGTCACCCACTCGATCCCCACGGCCATGAACGACGCCTCCGGCCCGACCTCGGCCGGTGGCGGGGCGTACCTCGCCCAGCACCTCGACGTCGCCGCCCAGGTGGCCGCCCGTGTCGAGGCGGTGACGGGGGTGGCGCGCGAGCACGAGCTGGTCTTCTGCTCCCGGTCGGGCGCGCCGCACATCCCGTGGCTGGAGCCCGACGTCAACGACCGGCTCGAGGAGCTGGCCGAGGAGGGCGTGCGCGCCGTGGTGATGATTCCGGTCGGCTTCGTCTCCGACCACATGGAGGTCATCTACGACCTCGACACCGAGGCGATGGCGACCTGCGAGCGGCTCGGCGTCGAGGCACGGCGCGCCGCCACGCCGGGTGACGACGCCCGGTTCGTGGCCGCGGTGCGCGAGCTGCTGCTCGAGCGCGCGGCGGCCGAGCGTGGCGAGCAGCCCGAGCGGCCGGCGGTGGGCGGGACCGGCCCGCTGTGGGACCTCTGCCCGGCCGACTGCTGCCTGCCGACCCGTGGCGGCGTGCGTCCCACCCTGTGCGGGGTAGATTCGCCGGCGTGACCACGGATCCGGCCGCCCTGTCCGTCGAGCTGCGCGAGATCGCCCTGGCCGCCGCCCGGCAGGCCGCGCGCCTGGTCCGCGAGCGGGCCGCCGCCGGGGTGACGGTGACCGACACCAAGAGCAGCGACGTCGACGTCGTCACCCAGGCCGACCGCGACAGCGAGACCCTGATCCGCCGGCTCATCCGTGAGCAGCGGCCCGACGACGGGTTCTTCGGCGAGGAGGGCGCCGAGGAGGTCGGCACCAGCGGCGTACGCTGGGTGATCGACCCGATCGACGGCACGGTCAACTTCGTCTACGGGCTGCCGGAGTACTCCGTCTCCGTCGCCGCCGAGGTCGACGGCCGCATCGACGCCGGCGTCGTCGTCAACGTCGCCACGGGCGTCGAGCACACCGCCTGGCGCACCGACGACGGGGTCGAGTCGCGGCGCGACGGCCAGCGGATCGGCGTACGCCCGCCCGCCCCGCTCGCCCAGCGGCTGGTCATCACGGGCTTCTCCTACGACGCCGAGCTGCGCGAGCTGCAGGCCCGCGCGCTGGTCCGGCTCATCCCGCACGTGCGCGACATCCGCCGCCACGGCTCGTGCGCCCTCGAGCTGTGCCACCTCGCCGACGGCCAGGCCGACGCGTACGTCGAGGAGGGCGTCAACCTGTGGGACTACGCGGCCGGCCTGCTGGTCGCGGAGGGCGCCGGCGCGCGGGTCGAGAAGCTGCCCGGTGCGGGCGGGCGCGAGCTGGTGGTGTGCGCCCCCGAGCACGGCTTCGAGGAGTTCCGCGACGCCGTCGTCGCGGCGGGCTACACCGCGCCCGACGCTGTCGCGTAGGCCACTCATACCGCCCGCCCCGATGGGGAATAGCAGGGGCTGGCCCACTGTTCCGGCGACGCAACCGAGGGTCGGTGTGCACGATCCGGCGTGATGGTGCACAATCACGCCCGCATCGCATCGGGCGGGCGGGTGATGGGGCCTTCCGACGACGAGGTCGGAAGCGCCGGTGAGAGTGAGGAGAGTGACGCATGGCGACGGACTACGACGCACCGCGCAAGAACGAAGAGGACCAGTCCGAGGAGAGCATCGAGGAGCTCAAGGCCCGGCGTCACGACAAGAACTCGGGGAAGGTCGACGAGGACGAGGCCGAGGCCGCTGAGTCGTTCGAGCTCCCGGGTGCCGACCTCTCCCACGAGGAGCTGGCCGTCGAGGTGAAGCCGAAGCAGTCCGACGAGTTCACCTGCATGAGCTGCTTCCTGGTCCACCACCGCAGCCAGCTGGCCGACGAGAAGAAGATGATCTGCTTCGACTGCGTCTGATCGCTGAGCGTGCGTGACGAGCGCCCCGGCGCTCGGAAGGAGAAGGCCGCAACCGGTCGGTTGCGGCCTTCGTCGTCTCTGGGTTCCGGGCGAGGGCCTGCCGAGCCCGGTGTGTCACTTGCCGTCGTGCGCGAGCTGCTTGGGCAGGTGGCCGGTCGAGCGTACGTAGTAGCGGGCGGCGTTGCGCTGCGCGAGCATCCGCGCGATGGCGACGAAGGCACCGGTGGCCGCGGACCAGGCGACGGCCTCCCAGACCCGGACGTCGGGGTCGACGGGGTTCTGCGGGGGCTTGCGGCCGGTGGCCAGCTTCCACCCGGTGTCGAGCCCCTTGCGCGCGAGCGCGGCGGCGCCGAGCGCGGCCCCGAGTGACATGACCGACCAGACCTTCGACCCGGAGGAGCCCTTCTTCTTCGCCATGCCCTCACCCTACCCACGGGTCCGGCCCGGCATGCGGGGCATCCGCGGGCCGGGCGGGGCGGAGCGTGCGAGCAGCGACCGGTCAGCGCTCGAGCGCGTTGAGCGCGCGGGCCAGCGCGGCCGGGTGGCGGGTCGAGAGCAGCCAGTAGGGCGCCGGGTCGGCCGGGTCGAGGATCTCGACCTTGACGGCCGGCTTCACGTACGGCCGCAGCAGGAGGTACGCCCGCGGGTCGGCGTCGACGCCCGCGACCCGGCGGGCGTCCTCGGGGGAGAGCGGCACGGCGGTGCCGAGGTGGGCGGCGGGGATCCGGGCCCGGCCGGCGCGGAGCCGGCCGTCGGCGACCGTGATCCGCGCGGACCCGTACGCCAGGTAGGCCAGCGCCAGCAGGCCACCGGCCGCCGCGGTGAGGGCCCAGGCGGTCGGCTCCGGCAGCGCCACGATGAGGGTGATCCACACCATCGCGACGAGCATGACGCCCTGCACCCACCACCGCAGCGGGACGGACAGGCGCTCGTCGTACGCCGACCTGGTGGAGGTGCTCACGAGGAGCAAGTGTCGCACCCGTGACGGCGTCGGACCGCATTCGGGTCGGCCGGATAAGGTCCGGGCGTGCCCGATCTGCTGCCCGTGCCACTCGTGCGCCTCGACAAGGAGCTGCCCCCGCCGGCGTACGCCCATCCCGGCGACGCCGGTGCCGACCTGCGCACCACCGTCGACGTCCACCTCGCGCCCGGTGAGCGGGCGCTCGTGCCGACCGGCATCGCGCTCGCCCTGCCGGAGGGGTACGTCGGCCTCGTGCACCCGCGGTCGGGCCTGGCCGCGCGCCACGGCGTCTCGATCGTCAACACCCCGGGCACCATCGACGCGGGCTACCGTGGCGAGGTGAAGGTGCTGCTGGTCAACCTCGACCGGGCCGAGACCGTCGAGCTCAGCCGGGGTGACCGGGTGGCGCAGCTGGTCGTGCAGCGGGTCGAGCAGGCGAGCTTCGTCGAGGTCGACGCACTGCCGGAGTCGGTGCGTGGCGCCGGGGGCTACGGTTCTACCGGTGGCTTCGGCGGCACGCCCGCGTAGCCGGCCGCCAGCACCCTGCCCGAGAGCGTGAGAAGAGAGCAGACGACGTGAAGTTCCGCCGCAAGGCCCAGGCCGAGACCGCACCGGAGGAGACTCCGGAGCCCGTGCCCGCGGTCGGCCCCTTCGATGCCGACGACCTGCCCGAGGCCGAGCGCGCGGTGGAGCGGATCGACCTCGGCTCGCTGCGGATCGCGCCGGCGCCCGGCCGCGAGCTCCGTCTGCAGGTCGACGAGAAGACCGGCGTCGTGCAGGCCGTGCTGCTGGCGGGGGAGGAGGGGGCGCTCGAGCTGCGCGCCTTCGCCGCGCCCCGTGGTGGCGACCTGTGGAGCGACGTACGCCCCCAGCTGGCCGCCGACGTGGCCCGCCGTGGTGGCACGGCCGAGGAGCGGGAGGGGCGGTACGGCACCGAGCTGGTCTGCCGGCTGACGGTGAAGCTCGCCGACGGGCAGACGGGCGTGCAGCCCTCGCGGATCATGGGCATCAACGGCCCGCGCTGGCTGCTGCGCGCGACCCTGCTCGGCCGCCCGGCGCTCGAGCCGGAGACCGCGGAGGAGTGGGAGCGGCTGGTCGAGGGTGTCGTGGTGCACCGCGGCCAGGGCGCCATGCCGGTCGGCGAGGCGCTCCCGCTCACCATGCCGCCGCAGGCGCGCCGGGTGGAGTGACGATGCCCAAGAGCCGGCTGCGCCAGGCCATCAGCAGGTGGGCCGACAGCGCGGACCAGGAGGCCCGCGACCTGCTCGCCGCCCACGAGGCCACCGAGCGGGAGGACGTCGGCGCGGTGCTCATCGCCGCCGCTCCCGACCGCGAGGTCGTCACCCTGCGCGGGCGGCTGCGCACCGTGACGCTGCGACCGCGCGGCGGCGTACCCGCCCTGGAGTCGGAGCTGGCCGACGGCTCCGGTGCGGTCACGCTGGTGTGGCTGGGCCGGCGCCGGATCGCCGGGATCGAGCCCGGCCGGGCCGTCGAGGTCATCGGCCGGATCGGTGTGCAGGAGGGTGTCCGAATCATGTACAACCCGCGCTACGAGCTGCTGCCGTGACCGCCCGCTCCGCCCATCCCGCACCCGCGACACCGCAGACGGTCGAGGCGCTGGTCCGCAAGCAGATGTCGGACTCCCTCGGCGGCCGCCGAGGGATGCTCGAGGCGGCCCTGCCGGGCGTCGCCTTCACGGTGGTCTGGCTGGTCGCCAAGGACATCACCGCTGCGCTCGTCGCCGGCGCTGTCGTGGCCGGCGTCGCGTTGGTGGTCCGGCTCGTGCAGCGCTCCACCCTCCAGTACGTCGCCAACGCGATCTTCGGTGTGCTCATCGGCTGGGCGGTGACCCGGTTCGCTGCCAGCATGGGTGGCACCGAGGAGCAGCAGGCGCTGTTCTACTTCCTGCCCGGCATCCTGATCAGCACCGGCTACACCGTGGTGATGGTGGTCAGCTGCCTGGTGCGGTGGCCGTTCTTCGGCTTCCTGCTCGGCAGCGTCACCGGCGACCCGCTGGCGTGGCACGACAACCGCCAGGTCGTACGCCTCTGCAGCCAGCTGACCTGGCTCTTCCTCGCGCCCGGCGCGTTCGGCGTCGCGATCCAGGGGCCGATCTGGGTGCTGGCCTGGACCGGCGCGATGGACGAGAGCCTCGCCGTCCTGCTGCTCGGCGTGCTCCGCACCGGCCTCGGCTGGGTGCTCCGGATCGCCTGCTACGGCGCCATGATCTGGCTCCTGGCGCGCAACCATACCCCCCTCGAGGACGCCCCCGAGGGCACCAGCGGTGACGACACCGAGGACGACCCCGCCCAGCCGAAGAAGGTCTGACGCCGACCCGGCCCGTTCTGCACGCCGAGTCGGCCGGTTCTGTATGTCGAGTCGGCCGATTCTGTACGCCGAGTCGGCCGGTTCTGTACGTCGAGTCGGCCGGTTCTGTACGTCGAGTCGGCCGGTTCTGTACGTCGAGTCGGCCGGTTCTGTATGTCGAGTCGGCCGGTTCTGTATGTCGAGTCGGCCGGTTCTGTATGTCGAGTCGGCCGGTTGTGTGCGTCGAGTCGGCCGGTTGTGTGCGTCGAGTCGGCCGGTTGTGTACCGTTCGTTGGTCGAGTAGCCGGGCCGAGCGCCAGCGAGGCCCGGCGTATCGAGACCACGTGGTGACCGGGTATCTCCAGGGGCGGGAGGGTCGGTAGGTACGCGACCCCGGCTGTGGTCTCGATACGCGCCGCCGCGCTCGCTCCGCTCGCCGGCCGCGCTACTCGACCAACGAGACCTCCCGCACCCGAAGTTCAAGATGGGCCGGGTCGGCGTTCAGGTTGGGCCGGGTCGGCGTTCAGGTTGGGCCGGGTCGGTGTGCAGGTTGGGCCGGGTCGGTGTGCAGGTTGGGCCGGGTCGGTGTGCAGGTTGGGCCGGGTCGGTGTGCAGGTTGGGCCGGGTCGGTGTGCAGGTT
>Ga0164243_10006371_pt1 | contig 17874 bp, 12 predicted proteins | sample OricompcompostOP_FD_108781 | JGI IMG/M metagenome (GOLD analysis project Ga0164243, IMG submission 108781) | Organic Plus compost microbial communities from Emeryville, California, USA - Original compost - Organic plus compost (OP) | ecosystem: Engineered > Solid waste > Mixed feedstock >... | reverse complement strand
CCGGACCGGGCGGCGGCCGCCTTGCAGCGCTCCATCACGCCCTCCAGCACGAAACCGCCGATGGAGACGGCAATGACGTCGATGCCGGCCGCCAGCACCGGCTCCAAACAGCCGGCAACGGCGTTCACCGTGGCGCATTCCACCACCACGTCGGGCTTGAGCGCCAGGAGGGCATCCAGGTCCTTCACCAGCAGGTCCTTGTGGGGCGGGTCCGCCACGTCCGGCGCATCGAGGATGCCGATGACGGAGAGGTGATCCCCGTTCCGGTTCACATGGTCCAGAAGATCGGCGGCAATGCCGCCGTTCCCAATGAGCGCAATCCTTGTCATTCTCACTCCGCTACTCGGCATCCAGTATTATTTGACCAGCGGACTGACCGCCTTGAAGGTGGGGGTGCCGGCCACCTCCATCCATTCAAAGAGCGCCATCTCGCTGTTGATGATCTCGGCACCGCCGTCGCCCATGCGGCGGAGCGCCAGGTCCTTGCTCTCGGGCGCGCGGGAGGTCACGGCGTCCGCCGCCACGAAGGGGAAGAGCCCGCGCTCGCCGAAATCCGTCGCCGTCTGCAGGACGCAGACGTGGGATTCGATGCCGGCGATGACGAGCTGGTCCCGCCCGTCGTCCGCCAGTTCGGCGATGCGGGCGGCCAGCGCCTCGTCCCGCGCGCAGGAGAAATGCAGCTTCTCGAAGCGCGGCGCGTTGCCCAGCTTCTCCGCCAGGGCCGCCACGGTGGGGCCCAGCCCCTTGGGGTATTGTTCGGAATAGGTGACGGGAACGTCCATGAGACGGGCTGCGTCGATGAGGCGGCCGCATCGTTCCACCACCTCGGCCACCTGGTGCATGGCGGGGATGAACTTCTCCTGCATGTCGACGATCAGCAATTGCGATCGCGCAGCTTTCAACAGCATGGCCGGCCTCCTTTTGCGGCCTCATACATCCCACGGCGCGGCGAAAACTGCAAGAGGACTTCCATCGCGCCCGCGATACAGATATGATGACCGTCATAAGAATTTTGTCGGATTACCATCAGGTGCAATATGGCCCGCCGGGCTGAACAGAAACAACAGACACACGACCGCATTGTCAGATCGGCCGCCCGGCGTCTCGCCACCAAGGGCTTCAACGGGGCCAGCGTGGACGCCGTGATGTCCGATGCCGGTCTCACACATGGCGGCTTCTACGCGCATTTCAAGAACAAGCGGCAGATGATCGAGGAGGCGCTGGCCACCAACCAGGATCATCTCATCGAGCAGATCGGCCGCGGGCTCGGCAAGGACGGGGGGCGCGAGGCCCTCAACCAGATGCTGGCCCGCTATCTCGGCAAGCCGCATCGGGACCGCCCGGCTGAGGGATGCCTGCTGCCGGTGCTGATGGGCGATGCGCCGCATCAGAGCGCCGAGTTCAAGGCGTCCCTGCAGCAGGAGGTGGACCGCCTGGCCAGGGAGTTCTCCGCCCGCATGGACCGGGCGGACGCCGACGATGTGGCGCTTGGCCTCGTGGTGCTGGCCGTGGGCGGCATCGCGCTCTCCCGCGCCGTGGAGGACGAGGCTTATTCCGACCGCATTCTCCGCGCCGCCCGTCTGGTCGCTCACGCCGCGCAGCGGTGCTGACCGACGGACCTTGCCTGGTCCTGCGTATGTTGACCAGGGCACTCGCCTGACGCAGAGTAACTTGATGGGCGCCGCCCTGGCGCCCATTTTATTGGTAATACAAGCTTACCGGACGATTTTATGCTGACCGCCATCCGCCGTGAGGATTATCAACCGCCCGTGTTCCGCGTTCTCTCCGTGGATCTCCGGTTCGAGCTGCAGCCCGAGAACACGCTTGTGACCGCCAGGCTGGAGATGGAACGCCGCGGGGAGGGGCCGCTGAAGCTGGACGGCGAGAACCTGGAGCTCGTCTCCATGCATCTGAACGGCAAGGCGCTGACCGGGGCGGACTATACGGCGGACAGCGATGGCCTGACCATCGTCGATGCACCGGAGCGGCTGACGCTGAAGACGGTGACGCGCATCAATCCCCGCACCAACACCGTGCTTGAGGGGCTTTATCTGAGCAAGGGACTCTTCTGCACCCAGTGCGAGGCGGAGGGCTTTCGCCGCATCACCTATTATCCCGACCGGCCGGACGTCCTGGCCCCGTTCCGCACCACGGTCATCGGCCCGAAGGATACATGCCCCGTGCTGCTCTCCAACGGCAATCTGGTGGAGGAGGGCGAGCTGGAGAACGGCCGCCATTACGCCGTGTGGGACGACCCCTTTCCCAAGCCCAGCTATCTCTTCGCCCTGGTGGCCGGCGACCTGGGGCTCCTGGAGGACAGCTATACGACCCTGAGCGGGCGCAAGGTCACGCTCCGGCTCTATACCGAGCCGCGGGACATCGCCAAATGCCGCCACGCCATGGAGTCCCTCAAGAAAGCCATGCGCTGGGACGAAGAAGTGTTCGGGCTGGAATACGACCTCGACCTCTTCAATATCGTGGCCGTGCGCGATTTCAATATGGGGGCCATGGAGAACAAGAGCCTCAATATCTTCAATTCGAAGCTCCTGCTGGCCACTCCCGAGACGGCGACGGACGAGGACCACGCGCTGGTGGAAAGCGTCGTGGCGCATGAATATTTCCATAACTGGACGGGCAACCGGGTCACCTGCCGCGACTGGTTCCAGCTGAGCCTCAAGGAGGGCCTTACCGTCTTCCGCGACCAGCAGTTCTCCGCCGACATGGGCTCGGCGGCGGTGGAGCGCATCAACGCCGTGCGTTTCCTGCGTTCGCACCAGTTCGTCGAGGATGACGGCCCGCTGGCCCATCCGGTGCGGCCGGATACCTATGTGGAGATCAACAATTTCTATTCGGTGACCGTTTATGAGAAGGGCGCCGAGGTCATCCGCATGATGCACACGCTTCTGGGCCCGGAGGGTTTCCGCAAGGGCATGGACCTCTATTTCGAGCGGCATGACGGACAGGCCGTCACCTGCGACGATTTCGCCAGCGCCATGGAGGATGCGACAGGCGTGGACCTGACACAGTTCCGCCTCTGGTATGCCCAGGCGGGCACACCGCGCATCCGCGTGACGCGGCGGTATGACGCCCGGAAGGGGACCTACACGCTCGACTTTCAGCAGGACGTGCCGCCCACGCCCGGCCAGCCGGTGAAGAAGCCCATGCACATTCCCATCCGCCTTGGCCTTGTCGGGGCGGATGGTCGGCCCGTGCCGCTCCGGCTCTCGGCAGGCGAGGGGGAGGCGCCAACTGAAACCGTGATCGGCCTGAAGGAGCGCAACGAGACCATTACCCTGCACGACGTGCCGGAGGGCGCGGTGCCCTCGCTGCTGAGGGGCTTTTCCGCACCGGTGAAGCTGGACGCGGGCCTCAGCCGGGCCGAGCTGGCGCATCTGATGCGGCATGACGGCGACCTCTTCAACCGGTGGGAGGCCGGCCAGCAGCTGGCGCAGAGCGTGCTGCTGGAACGGGTGGATACGCCGGCCGCCGCGCTGGACCCGCTGCTGGAGGCGGGCTTTGCCGCCATCCTGGCCGACCCGGAGCTGGACAAGGCGCTGGCGGCCGAGGCGCTGACATTGCCGTCGGAGGAATATCTGGCGCAGCATCTGACGGTGGTGGACACCGACGCCATCCACGCCGCGCGCAAGGATGTGCGGGCCGATCTGGCCAGGCGCCTTCAGCCGGCCTGGACCCTCGCCTATGACGGTAACCGCAGCAACGAGCCCTATGTCTTCACCGCCGAGGCGGCGGGCCGGCGGCGCCTCAAGAATCTGGCGCTCGGCTATCTGCTCGCCGCCGACGAAGCGGAGGGCAGCCACATGGCGCTGGAGCAGTTCCGCAGGGCGGACAACATGGCCGACGAGCAGGCGGCTCTCACCGCGCTCTCCCACACCGGCGGGGCGGAACGGGAGACGGCGCTGGCCGCCTTCTACAACAAGTGGGCCGATGATCCGCTGGTCATCGACAAATGGTTCAGCATCCAGGCGCGGGCCGACCGGGCCGAGACGCTGGAGGAGGTGAAGGCGCTGCTCAGGCACCCGGCCTATGAACCCGGCAATCCCAACCGGGTGCGTGCGCTGGTGGCGGGCTTCGCCACCAACCGCAAATGGTTCCATGACCTCTCGGGCGAGGGCTACCGCTTCCTGGCGGGACAGGTGATGGACATCGACAAGCGCAATCCGCGGTTGTCCTCCCGCCTGGTGACGGCCTTTGAAAGCTGGCGCCGGTTCGAGCCCGGGCGCCGCGCCATGATGGAGCAGGTCCTCAAGGATATGCGGCGCGATCCGGAACTTTCCAAGGATCTCGGCGAGAAGGTGGAGAAGTTTCTCAGCGCCGACTGAATTTAATGTGGAAATGTAAAGAATACGCGTTATAGTTGTATTCGTGACGCACCACCTTGCCCATATGGCCGCCAGCCGCTCCGCCAACCGCCGCGCCTTTGCGGCGCTGGCCCGGATGATCCTCATCCTGCCGCTGGCGGCCCTTTGGACAGCATTCGGCCTGTTCATGATCGCCTCCGTGGCGTTCGGCTGGTACGCCGCCGGCAGGCTGCTGCTGGATGTGATTTAGAGCCTGTGGAGAGTTGGAGGCGCCTTCCATCCCCCATGTCACCCTGAACGTGATTCAGGGGCCATTCCTGAGCAGTGCCGGCACCACCCATACAGACGGCCAGTCTCAGGACTGGATGCTGAATCAAGCTCAGCATGACGGGGCAAATAGAGCGATAGAACGCCAACTGCCCAAAGGCCCTTGGGGCCTTTCCGCTATCGCTGCAGGCTGATGGTGAGCAGGGGACCGGAATGCCCGGCGCTGTTGCCGGCCAGCTTGACGCGGTATTGCAGCGACAGGCTCAGGCTCGCGCGGTAGGCGCGGTACGTCCCTTCATCGAAATCCAGTGTGGCGGTCAGCCCGGGGCCGCCTTCCAGCAGACGAACGGAGCCGAAATCGTCGTCCTGCCAGTTGCCGGCGGCGACCAGGTGCGGCCAGAGCCGGAGTTGCGCCGATGGCTCGATGCGCTTGCCGATCTCGATGCTGCCGGTGGCGAGGAGGTCGGGGCTGGCGGGATCGATGAGCGCGCCGTCCAGGTACAGCCGGGCATCGGGCCAGGGGGAGGCGCCATCCATATGGCTCCAGGAATAGCCGGCGCGGAACAGCCAGTCGTCGCGCGCATCCCGGCCGACGGCAACGAGCCGTTCGGCGCCGAGAAGCAGATTGTCCGACATCAGGGGGCGGATGGCGATGCCGAGCCCGGCCTGCCAGGAGGAGGATGGGATGGCCAGGCTGTCCTTTTCGTACGACCAGAACAGACGGCCGCTCAAGGCGGCGAAACGGCCGGTCTTGCGTCCCATGCCGGGCGGAATGTAGGCAAGGCCCAGCCCGCCCTGGGACTGGAGGACGCTGCGCTCCAGCGGGTTGAGCGAATCCGCGTCCATGGCGTTGCCCCGGAAGGCGGAATAGAGGCTTGCATCGAAGCGGTCCTCCAGCCATTCCACTTCCCGCTTCAGGGACAGTTGGCGCTCGCGGCTCAATTGGCCGCCATGCTCCAGCGCCTTGCGGAACCAGTAAGCGGCTTTGTCGGGGGCACCAGCATTGCGGGCGGCATAGGCGATGTCCTGCATGAGTTGGGGCGTGCCGCCGTTCAGGGCCGCGGCGCGCTCCAGCGTCGTCACCGCGGCCCGCCAGTCCCCCGCCGCCACCTGGGCGTAGCCGAGTTGCAACAGGAGATCGGACGTCGGCCCGGCAAGATCGATGGCGCGCCTGAAGGCGTTGATCGCCGTCTTGCTATCTTGCCGCCCTGCCGCCAGGTAGCCGATCTGCGCCCAGGCGGCGGCCCGCTTGGTGGCATCCAGTGATTCGGCGTCGGCGGCGCGGCGGAACGCCTCTTGCGCCTCCGCCGGCCGGGACAGCCGAAGGAGCGCATATCCGCGGTAAAGATCGACGATGGGGCCGGCACCCTGCGCCGCCGCCGTGTCGAGCGCCGCAAGAGCGTCTTCCGCCCGCCCGGCATCGAGCGCGCGGAATGCGTCCTCCATCGCCTGGCCGGGTGTCGGAGGCGGTATGTTCCGGAAAGGCGGCGAGGGTGCGGGGCGTGGCGGCGTGGCGCCGGGGACCGGCGGTGTCGGGGTGGGTGGCGGCGGCGGCTGGTCGTACCGCACGAGCCGCGGAGCGCCGGTTCCGATATAGGTGCGGGAAAGGGCGATGCGCTCCAGCAGGCGCTTCGCCCGCTGCCGTTGAGGGGCGGTCAGCCGGCCGTCGGCTGCTGCTTCTCGCAGCACGGCTTCGGCATCGCCGATCCGCCCCGTTTCGAAATAGATGAGCCCGGCGATGTAGCGCGCCTGGTGCGCGGCGGGTCCGTGGTCGAGCCGGGTCGCGGTGCGGAGCGCATCGCCATACTGCTGGTGCTCATAAAGGAGCTGCAATTTCCGCAGCCGGATCTCGGTTCGGGCCGGATCGATGGCCAGTATCCGCTCCGCCGCCAGGAGCGCGGACCGCCAGTCGCCCGTGGCATCCGCCTCCCGCAGCGCCGTGGTATAGGGCGCGAGCCGAAAGCGGGTGAGGTGCTCCCGCCACCAGCTTTGGGAAAGGGCGGGTGAAATGGCGAGTGCAAGCAAGACGGCCAGGAGAGGGCGGCGGAATTGTTTTCTCCGACGCAGTCCCGAGCCCATCACTCTGCCCCTTGGGAGCTTTCATCCAAGGGGTGCCCGAGGCTGTGGCGCGGGACCAGCATGCCCCGCACCGGTATGTCGAGCATCTCGGCCAGGCGTGCTGGCGGCGATTTCATATCCTGTTGATGGTGGAAGATCCTGTGCTGGTCAGCCACCACGGCCAGCATATCCTGTTCTGTCAGAATGCCGTTGCGCACCAGGATCTGGCCAAGGGGTTGCGGAGTCCGTTCCTGTTCCGCCAGTGCTTGGGCGATCTGGGCCTGGGTGGCCAGCCCCCGTTCCATGACGATATCGCCCATGCGCTTGCGATACCGGCCGAGTATGGCGGGGGAGGGGAAGCGGTGGGCGGTCTTGGCCCAGCGCGTGTGACGGCCGGTGATCAGGTCGCGGCTCACCTGCCAGAACGCCAGGCCACAGGCCAGGAAATTGACATAGTTGCTCCACAGCAGCCGGACGGGCGAAACGAGCGCGTGCGCCAGGCCGTAGAGGCGATAAACATACCAGGCTCGGTGAACCACCCGGTGCAGGAGGAAGAAGGCATTGAGCACCAGGACCGCGAACAGCCAGCCGCCCTGCGGCACCAGGGCGGGATAACCGTCGGGGATCAGCCGGGCCGCTTTTCCGAGGTAAAGCGCCGTGATCGAAAGGGCGACGACATTGGCCGTCATGGTGAAGAGAGCCGTGGCCACGGCCTTGCGGTCGCGCAGCAGGGCGTATCGCTGGCCGAGCCGGCCCCGCCAGCCGAAGCGGCGCCACCCCTGGAAAGCGATTCCATTGAGCCAGCGGGCCTTCTGGCGGACGGCGGCGCCCAGCGTGGACGGAAAATATTCGCGCGTACCCACCAGCTCGGGCACCGTCCGCCAGCAGAGCCCCCCGAGCGTGTTCACGCGCCGGATGCGCTGCACCGAGAAGCGCACGAATACGAGCCGCAATCCGTGCGCCTGCAGCGTCATGGCGGCCGCATAGTCCTCGGTGAGGGAGCGGACATCAAATGCCGCCCCGCCGTTCGCCCTCTCCAGCGTCTCGATCGCCCGGCGGGAGAAGGCGCAGCCCACGCCGGCGGACGGTACGCCTCCCGTCAGCCATTCCCGGACCGTCAGGTCCTTGCTGTGATGTTCGGCGAACTCGTCCATGTAGTGGGCGGCCGTGAAGGCGAAGGGCGACACCTCCAGGGGGATCACGGGAAGCTGCACCATGTCCTTGCGTGGGACGAGGCGGGAAAAGAGCCGGAGCTCCAGGGGATGCACCACGTCCTCCGCGTCGTGCAGGACGAAGATCTCGAAGGGCGTGCCGGTGGCGGCTTCCTCCAGGCGGATGGCGAGCAGGATGGCGTTGAGGCAGTCGCCCTTGCTGCTGGGGCCGTTCCGTCCCACATCCACCAGCCGGATTCGGCTGTCATCCCGCGCCACCTCGGCGACCGCGTTCCGCGTCCCGGCATCATTGGGATAGGTGCCGACGAAAACGGCATAGTGCCCGTAATCCAGCGTCGCCGTGAGGTCGCGCAGCATGGGGCCGATCACGGCTTCTTCTTGCCAGACGGGGATGAGGATGGCGGTGCGGCGCTCGACGCCGGAGGCGAGATCCGCGGGCGTCAGTCTCGGGTAGCGAGGCCGTACGAAAAGGCGGCGATAGGCGGCGCGGGCATGATGGCAGAGATCGAACAGGAAGTCGTCGCAGCCGGAGATGCACAGGAAGACCGCAACGACGTAAAGCAGGCACGCGAGCCCGAAATGCACATAGGCAAAGACGTCGATCCAGAATGGACTGTCGAGCACAACCTGTTCCCCTCAATTTCCCCAACAGGCAATATGCTCAGGTTACATGATAAAAATTTTTTCCAAATTCCTTTTTATTTTGAATACTTGAAATAAAAGGCTTCAGCTTCGCCCGTAAGTGTCCTCGAAGCGCACGATATCGTCTTCTCCGAGATAGGCGCCCGACTGGACCTCAATCAGGTGGAGGGGGAGCTTGCCCGGATTCTCCAGCCGGTGGGTCTTGCCGAGGGGGATGAAGGTGGACTCGTTCTCCTGCAGCAGCATTTCCTTGCCGTCGCACGTCACCTTGGCGACGCCCTGAACCACCACCCAGTGCTCGGCGCGGTGGTGGTGCATCTGCAGGGAGAGGCATCCGCCGGGCTTGACCACGATGCGCTTCACCTGAAAGCGGTACCCGGCATCGATGGTTTCGTAGCTGCCCCAGGGGCGGAACACCTCGCGGTGGCTGGAGACTTCTTCCCGCTGGCTCGACTTCAGTTCGTCGACGATCAGCTTCACGTCCTGGGCATGTTCACGCTTGGCGGCCAGGACCACATCCTTGGTCGCCACCAGCACCACGTCCTCCAGACCGATGGCGGCCAGCAGCGGTCCCTCGCTGCGCAGATAGCTTCCCGACACCCTGGCGGTCAGCACATCCCCCTGCTGGAAGTTGCCATCGGCGTCCCGCTCGCAGATTTCCCACAAGGCATGCCAGGAGCCGACATCGCTCCAACCCATGGAAACGGGAACGACCGCAGCGGCGCTGGTGCGTTCCATGACCGCATAGTCGATGGAATCGCTCGGGCAGGCGGTGAAGGCTCCGGCATCGAGGCGGAAGAAATCCAGGTCGTTGCGGCCCTCGTCCGCGGCCGTCCGGCAGGCGGCGAGGATATCCGGCGCGGTCCTGCCCAGCTCTTCCAGATACTGCCTGGCGGACATCAGGAACATGCCGCTGTTCCAGTAGTAGCTGCCATCCCTGATATAGGATTCGGCCGTCGCCTGGTCGGGCTTTTCCCGGAACGCCGCCACCGCGTGGCAGCCGGCGGTCTGCAGCGCCTCGCCCTTCTGGATATAGCCGAAGCCGGTTTCCGGCCGTTCCGGATGAATGCCGAAGGTCACCATGCGGTGATCGTCCAGCACGGCGCGGGCGGCCACCTCCACCGCATCGAGGAACGCCTCTTCGTCGCGGATCACATGATCGGAGGGGAGGAGGAGCATGAGCGCGTCTTCGTCCTGCTGCACCAGCCGGAGAGCGGCAACGGCGGCGGCGGGTGCCGTATTGCGGCCCACGGGCTCAAGCACGATGGCCATGGGCTCGACACCCGCCGCCCTGAGCTGTTCCGCCACCAGGAAACGGTGTTCCTCGTTGCAGATGATCATGGGATCGGTGAAGACAGCGCCGGCCCGCACGCGCGCCACCGTCTGCTGGATCATGGATTGGTCACCGGCGATGGGCAAAAGCTGCTTGGGGAACAATGCCCGGGAAACCGGCCATAGCCGGGTTCCGGAGCCTCCGGAGAGGATGACGGGCGTGATGCGCTTTTCTGCCATGTGGTGGTCCTGACGGTTTCGGGCTGACGTGATGTTTTAGTACTATTTCAGCCGCTTGGACGCAATCCGCCGCGGGGCCCCGAATAAGCCCTTGGCGATCAGGCGGGTTTCGGCACTTGCATTCCCCGGATGGAGCGCCACATCATGGCCGACATGTCCCGCTTGCCCGCTCATTGCGATCCCACAGACCTGACGACACTGCTCACGCGCATCCGGGCGTGCCGGTTATGCGAAGCGGAGCTGCCCCACGCGCCGCGGCCGGTCATCCGGGCCGACCTGTCCGCCCGGATTCTGATTGTCGGACAGGCACCGGGGACGCGGGTTCACGAATCGGGACTGCCGTTCGACGATGCCAGCGGCGACCGTCTGCGCTCCTGGATGCAGGTGGACCGGGAGCTGTTCTATGATACGTCCCGCATCGCCTTCGCGCCCATGGGATTCTGCTTCCCCGGACAGGACGAGCGGGGGAGCGACCTGCCGCCCCTCAAGCGCTGCGGCCCCACCTGGCAGGGCCAGGTGAAGGCCGCACTGCCCAACCTGAAGCTGGTTCTGTTGATCGGGCAATATGCGCAGGCCCACCATCTGGGGCCCACCCGCAAGCGGACATTGACCGAAACCGTGCGGAACTGGCGCGACTATGGGCCGGAGCATTTCCCGCTGCCCCACCCGTCCTGGCGGAACACGGCCTGGATCAGGCGCAATCCCTGGTTCGAGGAAGACGTTCTGCCGGCCCTGCGGGCGCGCCTTGCCGCGATCCTCGGCCCCGCGCCGGGCGGCGCGGGCTGAGCCAGGGTCATTCCAGGCGCATGCCCAAGCTCAGCCGAAACGCTTAGCCAGGCGATAGAGAAGCCAGATGCTCAGGATGCAGGCCGAGGTCAGCAGGAAAAGAGGGTCCGTCACCACGGCAAAGACCAGCAGCAGCAATTGGGCGAGGGTTTCCTCCTCATTCGGAATGAAGCCGCCGGAATCCTGCAGGGGCTGCGACGGGGCAGCTTCGGCCGCAGGATCGGACGACCCGCTCTGGAAATCCAGACGCTTGCCGTTGGACAAGTCCATGACCGAGAGATTGCCGCTGTCGGGTTCGCCTATGAGCATGAAGCGGCCGAAGCCCAGAACGGAGAACAAGACCAGTTCGTTCTCCACATGCGGCTGCAGGACCTGAGTGATGAGGTTGAGGGTCTCCTGATCATCGAAGCCCCTGGCCATGGTCATCACGAAGCCCTGGCCATTGTCCCGGGAAGGGGCCGTGTCACCGACGGCCGAGGGTCTCGTGGATTGATTGATGATATTGACATAGGCTCGGATGAGGGAGAGGGCACTGAGGGACTGGCTCCTTTCCGCCTCGCGCGTCTCGTCCAGCCAGTTGCCGGACTGCGACACGCCAAGGACGCTGTCGACGATATCGTCCGCCGACTCCTGCGACGCCGCCTCCGGCGCCAGTCCGGGCAGCAGGTTCGGGTCCTCAATGGCGGCGGATGCAGTGCCATCCACTGCCAGGTCGGTCGCCGTCAGGCCATGCACGGAGGGGTCATCAAGGCCGACGGAGGAGGGCGCCGACAGCGATCCTCCGGGGAAATCCATGACGGCGGCATGGCAAACGACGGGCGCGCAGAACAATGCCGCCGCGACAACAGCCGTCCGACACATGATATCCTTCAGGAGATCCGCAAGGGTGCTCATTATGCTCCCGCCAACCGCGATGCTATCGCAGTTCCTCCTCCAGAGACGACTGCACTTCAGAGTAAAATTTACAATTAGAATAATAACATAATGCTCTGTGCTCTCAAAAAGATACTTTGCTTTTATAGTTAACGTTCCTAGGAATGGACGCCTGAAACAACAACTCTTCCGAGCGGCCGGTTGCGAGAGTTAGGTCTCCTGCAAGTATACAGCTTATTAACACTTGTCATGCACTCTGTCTGACAGTGACGAGGATGCCCATCCTGGTGAAAGGTGGGGGCGCGGCTTGGGGAGCAACCGCCCGTATCTGGCGGCCCCGGGGAAGCCGCCTGGGTAACGGTATACCTGTTGCAAAGCGGTCCTTCATTCGGAGTTCAGCATGTTGCGTTCCCAAGAAGCCGACACAATTCGGCAGGACAACCACACCAGCCTCTATGAGGTATATGATTCTTATTTCGAAGTGGTTCCCGCCGATACGCAGGAACTTCTGGAAAAGGCATACCGGCTGCGCTACCAGGTCTATTGCCTGGAGAATGCCTTCGAGGATCCCGCGGACAATCCGCAGGGTCTGGAGACGGATGAATACGATGTTCGCTCGAAGCACAGCCTTCTGGTCCACCGCGAATCCGGCATCGTTGCCGGGACCGTGCGCCTGATCCTGCCGGACCTTGCCGATCCCCTGGCCTTTCCGGCGGTCCTGACCAGCGAGGCGCTGGGCGAGCGCGGGCGGCAATATCTGCCCGCCGCCACCACGGCCGAGATTTCCCGCTTCTCCATCAGCAAGGAATTCCGGCGCCGGATCGAGGACGGGGCCTGGCCGGCGATCTATGACGGGCAGAGCGACCGCAGTGGCGTCAACCGGCGCATCCTGCCCCACATCACGCTGGGGCTGATGCGCGCGCTCGTACAGATGAGCGTCGAGAATGACATCACCCACTGGTGTGCAACCGTCGAGACGCCGCTGCTGCGCCTCCTCAAACGGCTGGGCATCCATTTCCATGCCGTTGGACCTCTGGTGAATTACCACGGCTGGCGCCAGCCGGTTTACAATGCGCTGGAGAATCTCTCCTGGACTGTCTATGACGAGCGGCCGGAGGTATGGGACGTGATCACCGCCAAGGGAGGTCTGTTGCCCTTGCCCGAACCCCGTACATACTGGAACGGCGCCGGGAGATTGCGCGCCATTTAAGGTTTGTTACAGCGATATTGCGATAAATCACCATAAGTCATTAAACCCGCAGAGCTATTAGGCCGCGGGTTTTTTTGCTTTCTTAACCTTGGCTCGATATAAAAAGCTTGAGGATTTTTTTGTGAATGGGGCAAGACATCATATAATGGCCGCAGGGTGGGCCAAAGAGCCGTTTGACCAAACGGTGAGACTGGGAAGGGTTTATCTATGTCGCTATACCGGGGTGTAACGCGCGTCTTGGGGAGGGGGGCTGGTGCACCGCTCGTTCTGGTGGCCGGCCTGGTGCTGACCAGCTGCGGAGATGTCGGCAAGACCGCCGATGACTATGTCCAGAGCGCACAGGAATATCGGCTGGCGGGCGACCTGAATGCCGCCGTGATCGATCTCAAGAGCGCGCTTCAGAAGGATCCGAACAGCAGCGCGGCGCGTTTCATGCTGGGCGAGATCTACCTGGAGATCGGTGACGGTGCCTCCGCCGAAAAGGAACTGACGCGGGCGCGTGAACTCGGCATGGCCGAAGACGCAACCGTACTGCCGCTGGCCAGGGCATGGCTTCTGCAGCAGCAGAACGACCGCGTGCTCAACGATCTGTCCGTGCCTCCCGAAAACGATCCGCAATATGTGCAGGTTCTCATTCTGCATGGCCAGGCGCTCCTGCAGCTCGGCAAGCTGGATCAGGCCGAGGATACCTTTGCCAAGGCCGCGGCGAAGACGCCGGACTCTCTGGATGCGAATGTCGGTCTTGCCCGCGTGGCCATGGCCCGCGGTGACCTGGACCGGGTGACGGAGTTGCTTCCCGCCGTCGAGAAGATCGATCCGAAGGCCGTCGAGGGCCTGGCCCTCAAGGCGGATCTCGCCTTTCTCCGCAAGGATTATTCCACGGCGGCTGAGATCTACAAGGAGATGGTCGAAAAGCGTCCGCAGAATCTGCGCTATCGTATCGCCCAGGCTTGGGCACAGGTGGGCGCGCAGGATTTTGACAGGGCCGCCAAGTCTCTCGATACGATCCTGCGGGTCACACCCAACAGTGTTCAGGCCCAGTATCTGAGGGGCATCGTCTACTACAACAAGAAGCAGTACGTGGAAGCCCGCAATATAGAAGCCAAGATACTCACGGAGAATTCCCGCTATGCGCCGGCCTTACTGATTTCCGGCGCCTCCAGCTATGCTTTGAAAGAGTATGAGCAGGCGCGCAGCGACCTGTCGCGCCTGGTTGCCCTGGCTCCCAAATTCGAGCAGGCGCGCCGTCTGCTCGCAGCCACGCAAATGCAGCTCGGGCAGCACAAGGCGGCGGCCGAAACCTTAAAGCCCCTGATGATGCAGCCTCAGGATATCGAGGACGAACAGACCCTGCTCCTGGTTGCGGCGGCCGCTCTGCAAAGCGGCGATTTGAGGTCGGGGAAGAATTTCATCGAAAAAGCGGTGGAGCGGGACCCGGATGACGCCGCGCTGCGGGCACAGCTGGGCCTGGCCAAGATCAAGCTCGGCGAAACCGACGAGGGGCTTGACGACCTGAAGTCCGCCGTCGAGAGCAGCCCGGAAGCCGCCGGGCCGGAGATGCAACTCGCTCTCAGCCTTTTCCAGGCGAAGAAGTTCGACGAAGCACTGAAAGTCTCTCGTGGAATCACCGAAAAGTATCCCAATATTTCCACGGGATATGTCCTCCAGGGCATGGCTCAGGACTATCTGGGCAATCAGGAGGAAGCGCAGAAGGCGTTCCGGAAGGCACTGGACGTCAACCCGGCAGCGTTTGACGCGGTACAGAATCTTGCCGTCATGGAGTTCCGGAACAACCGGTGGGACGAGGGCCGGAAGATTTATGAGGGCTTCATCAAGAACAATCCGGATAATGTGAAAGCCCTGCTGGCCCTGGCGAGCCTGGAGGCTCGTCAGGACAATATGGATGGCGCCGAAGGGTATCTCAAGCGCGCGGTGGAAGCGGATGCCGAGTCCGTGCAGCCTCGTATCGCGCTTGGCCGGCTGTATCTGTTGACGGGTCGTCCGCAGCTTGCGCTCCAGACGGCAGAGGAGGTCATCCAGGACAATCAGGACAATGCTGATCTGCTGTCGGTTCTGGTGAGGGCACAGGCCAGTGTCGGCCAGTACGAGAAAGCCGCAACGAACGCGCGCCACCTGCTCAATGTCCGCCCCAAGGATGACGCGGCGGGATACCTGCTGGCCTTTGCGCTCGAGCAGCAGGGCGACGTGGCCGCGGCCACAGATGCCATTGACCGCTACGTCGAGGAGCATTCGGACAATCTTGCGGCATGGTACCTCAAGGGAAAATTGGCGTTCGCCGCCTCACGCAAGGATGAGCTGGCGCGTTCGGTCGACCGGCTGGAGGAAGAAGCGGGCGATGCGCCGCAGCTTCAGGAGCTCAAGGGTATGCAGGCCATCCTCGACGGAAACCTGCCCCAGGCCGAACAGCTGCTGAGCACGGCATTGAAGACCGCGCCCTCGAGCGAACTCGCCCTGAGGCACGCAGCTGTCATGAACTCCATGGGTGAGGGGGCGGCGGCGCGCGCGGAGCTGGTGAAATGGCTGGACGAGCATCCGAGAGATCCGGCCGTGCGTATGGAATTGAGCCGTCAGCTGCAGCAGAGCGGTGATTCCGAAGGCGCGGTCCAGCAGCTCGAAACGCTGGTGGAAATGTTCCCGGACTCCTGGATGGGCTATAACAACCTGAGCTGGCTCAACTACCAGGCGGGAGATCTGAAAGCGGCGTTGGCGCATGCCGAAAAGGCCGTGTCCATCGCTCCGGAGAATTATTCGGTTCTGGACACATATGGGACAGTGCTCCTGGCCAGCGGACAGTCCCGCCGGGCGGCGGATGCCTTGGAGCGCGTTGTTGCGTCCCACCCCGAGATGCGCACTTCCAGCGTTGCGCTTGCCAAGGCATATGTCGATCTGGGCAAGGACGAGGAAGCCGTGACCGTATTGAAAAAGGTGCTGGCGGATAATGTGAAATTTTCTGGCCGGGGCGAGGGAGAAGAGTTGCTGGCCAAGCTGACCGCAGATGAATAACCGCATTCGTCCCGACTTCGATTATTCCGAGGCCTTCTCCAGGAATATCGGCTGGCTCACCGAATGGGAGCAGCAGATTCTACGCACCAAGCGCGTGGCCATTGCCGGCATGGGCGGTGTGGGCGGAGCGCATCTTCTGTCGCTGGTGCGTCTCGGCGTCAGCAAGTTCCATATTGCCGATTTCGACTCTTTCGGCCTGGTCAACTTCAACCGTCAGGTCGGCGCCAACATGGACACCGTGGACAGGCCGAAAGCCGAAGTCATGGCAGAGCAGGCGTGCGCCATCAATCCGGAGTGCGATATCCGAATCTTCGCTGAGGGGGTCACCGACGCCAATATCGACGACTTCCTTGACGGGGTTGACCTGTTTGTCGATGGCTTCGATTTCTTCGTCATGGATTTTCGCTCCAAGGTCTTCGCGCGCAGCCATGCCTTGGGTATCCCATCCATTACGGCGGCGCCCATCGGCATGGGGGCCGCGTACCTGATCTTTGATCCCGACGGTATGAGCTTCGAGGATTATTTCCGCTTCTCGGGCATGACCGATCAGGAAAAATACGTGGCCATGGTTCTTGGCCTGGCCCCGAAGGGATATCATCGCAGTTACCTGGCCGACCCCACACGGGTGGATTTCACCGAGAAGCGCGTCGCCTCTACCGGCATGGCCTGCCTGATGTGCGCCGGCATTGTCGGAATTGAAGCCGTGAAGATCCTGCTTCGCCGCGGCAAGGTGTACCCGGTACCCTGGTACCACAATCTGGATATCTATACCGGGCGCTGGCACCGGGGCCGGATTCCCGGGGGGAACGCCAATCCGGTGCAGCGCGTAAAGCTGGCGATCGGCAATCGGCTTTTCCGGAAGCTGGCCGCGAACAAGCCCCCTGCCGCCTATGTGGAACGGGATAGCACTATCGGGCGCATCGTCGATGCCGGACGGTGGGCGCCGAGCGGCGACAACACCCAACCCTGGCGCTTCGAGATCCTGGCTGACGACAGGGTGGTCGTGCATGTGCGCGACCAGGGCGATCACGATATCTACGATTACGACAATGGACGGCCGACGCTCATCTCGACGGGCGCCATGCTCACCAACATGGCCGTGCAGGCCAGCCACGAACGCCTGGAAATGGCCTGGACTTACCGGAAAGGCGAGGCGCCGCACTCCCATCAGGTGGAGGTGAGCTTCCGGCCCTCGAGCCAGCCTGCCAGCGAACTGCGCCCGTTCATCAGGCTGCGCTCCGTCGATCGGACCCGTTATAAGCTGCGCAAGCTCAACAGCCGGCAATTGTCGGCACTGGAACAGGCGGTTGGGCCTGACTGGCGGCTGGTGTGGCATGTGGGCTATTCGACACGAATGGCGCAGACCAAGGCCAATACCATGGCCACCGACCTGCGGCTGCGCCTGCCCGAGTGCTTCGAGGTGCACAGGAATATCCTGGACTGGGAGAACCGGTTCAGTGAAACCAAGGTGCCGGTCAGCACGCTGGGCGTGGATCCGGTGTCGCGGCGGATGATGCACTCCACCCTGAAATCCTGGAGCCGGCAGCGCCTTGTGGGCCGAATCCCCGGCGGAACCGCGCTGGTGAAATGGGAGATGGACGTGCTGCCCGGGTTTGCTTCGGCCGCGCATTTCTCGGTGATGGCACCGGAGGGCAAATCCGTCACGCCCCTCACGCCGGAGGATGCCGTGGCGGCCGGCATGGCCGTGCAGCGGTTCTGGCTGACCGCCACCAAACTCGGCCTTGCGGTGCAGCCGTGCTTGGCACCTGTGATTTTTGCCGCCTACGGACGTGGCGATGCCGCGTTTACCCGGGAGAAGGGGCAGGTGCCTCGTGCCAGAGCGCTGGCGGCGAAAATGGATCAGCTTTATTCCGGCGAGGCCGAGAAGGTGATTTTCAGGGGACGCATCGGCGTTCCCCGCTCGCGGCTCCACGTAACACGCTCCGTCCGCCGCCCGCTTGAGGAGATGATGGACGACCGGCGGTGAGCGCTCGCTCTGCTCCACTCGTCT
>Ga0164243_10006370_pt1 | contig 17874 bp, 15 predicted proteins | sample OricompcompostOP_FD_108781 | JGI IMG/M metagenome (GOLD analysis project Ga0164243, IMG submission 108781) | Organic Plus compost microbial communities from Emeryville, California, USA - Original compost - Organic plus compost (OP) | ecosystem: Engineered > Solid waste > Mixed feedstock >... | reverse complement strand
TGACCTCCTTCCCCGGCGGGCGGCACGCCGTGGCCGTGCGACCGGCGCCCGGGCGTGAACGCATCGCCTTCCAGACGCTCGAGGGCGACGGCGGAACGGTGAGCGTGCTGCCGTCCGACGCCGAACAATTGGTGGCGGCCGGTGTCGTCGACCGACGTCTGTTCAACATTTCGAAACTCGTGGCGGACGGCTTCGACGAGGCCCACAGCCCCGGCCTTCCCCTGATCGTCTCCTCGCATCCGGTGCCGCCCCGCGACGGTGCCCGGATCGGCGCGCAGGCCGCGAAGTCGGCAGGGGCGATCGCCGACCGGCTGGTGGCGCTGAACGGGGCGAGCACACCGTCCCGCGAGCTGACGAGCATCGACGCCCGGTCGGCCCTGCTCGCGGGCAAAGACCTCGGCTCGTTCTGGAAGACCCTCACCTCCGGCAAGGAGCCGGACACCGCGCGGATGGCGGCGACCCCGCGGATCCTGCTGGACGGCAAGGTGAAGGCCGCCCTCGACCGCAGCACCGCCCAGATCGGCGCACCCACCGCCTGGAAGGCCGGCTACCAGGGCCAGGGCGTCAAGGTGGCCGTGCTGGACACGGGTGCCGACGCACACCACCCCGACCTGGCCGGCCGGATCGCGGCGGCGAAGGACTTCTCGGGCAGCGGCAACACGGACGACCACTTCGGGCACGGCACCCACGTCGCCTCCATCGTGGGCGGCACCGGCGCCGCGTCCGGCGGCACCCGGCAGGGCGTCGCGCCGAAGGCGGAACTGTTGATCGGCAAGGTACTCGACGACGACGGCTACGGCTCCGAATCCGGCGTCATCGACGGCATGGAGTGGGCGGTCGGCTCCCACGCGAAGGTCGTCAACATGAGCCTGGGAGCGGACGGTTACGCCGACGGAGCCGACCCCATGAGCCAGGCCCTCAACGCACTGACCGCCTCCACGGGCACCCTCTTCGTCGTCGCGGCGGGCAACGCCGGGCCAGGCCGGTCGACGCTCGGCACACCGGGCGCGGCCGACGCCGCGCTGACCGTCGGAGCCGTGGACCGGGACGATTCCCTCGCGTCGTTCTCCAGCCGAGGACCGCGTTACGGCGACGGCGCCGTGAAGCCTGACGTGACCGCGCCGGGCGTGGGTGTAGTCGCCGCTCGCGCGGCGGGCACCACTCTGGGCGACCCCGTGGACAGCCACTATGTGTCCCTGTCCGGTACCTCGATGGCCACCCCGCACGTCGCCGGGGCCGCCGCACTGCTGGCCCAGCGTCACCCGGACTGGTCCGCACAGCAGTTGAAGGACGCGCTGACCAGCACCGCCTCCACGGTCCCCGGCACCGGGGTGACGGCTCAAGGAGCGGGCCGCATCGACCTGTCCTCGGCCATGGGTCCCGTCACCGCCACCGGGTCCCTGGCACTCGCCCCCCTGTCGGTGGGCGGCGGCCAGGACCAGCGGCAGGCCACCGTCCGCTACACCAACACCGGTGACCACCCCGTCACACTGTCGCTCGACCTGAAACTGGCCACCGACAGCGGGCGCGCCCTGCCCGACGGAGTGGTCGGCGCCGGCGCCACCACGGTCCGCATCGCCCCCGGCGCCACGACGGACGTACCCCTGCGCACCGATCCGCACGGGGCCGTGCGGGGCCACTACTACGGGTACCTGACCGCCGCGTCGGCGGACGGCACCGTCACCGTCCACACGACGCTCTCCCTCCTGGTGCACGCCCCGACGCACCAGTTGAAAGTGGTCTACCGCGACCGTGCCGGACAGGTCGTCCCGGGCTGGCTGGGGACCATCTTCGGCGCGGACGGATTCGTGGAGTACACCGACCGCGAGGCCGGGACCGCCCTCGTGGAGGAGGGGACGTACTACGTGAGCAGCCAGTTCACGGACTACGCGGCGGACGGCGCCTCCGAGATCGGGAACGTCGTCGCCCCGGAGGTGAAGGTCAACGGGGACACCACGGTCACGCTGAACGCCGCCGAGACCACCGAGGTGCGGTTCCGCACCCCCCGGCCCGCCGAGCGCTACGGCGTCCTGTGCCCGACGTACTACCGCAGGATCGACGGCAACGACCTCTTCCAGACCACGGCCGTCTTCGGCGGGGGCCGCTTCTACACCAACGCCACCGCCCCGGTCACCGACGGCTCCTTCGAGTTCTCCGTCCGCACGCAGATGGCGGCTCCGCAGCTTCGGGCGAAGATCTCGGGCGCCACTGCCGGCTTCCGGCCCTACTACGAGGAGCTCTCACCCGTCTTCGGCGACCGGGGTGAGCGGCTGACCGCCGTCGACGCCGGCACCGCCCAGGCACCGGACTTCACCGGTACGCGGGGGAAGCTGGCCGTGCTGCGGGACGACGAATCAAGCGGCTACGACAACGCGGCGCTGGCCCGGGCCGCCGCGGCCGCCGGTGCCGAGGCCGTGCTGCTCGTGCTGCCCGACAGGTTCCCGGTGTGGACCCAGTGGCGGCCGACGGGAGAGCGGATGGCCCTGCCCTTCGTGCGGGCCTCCTCGACCGACGGCGCCACCCTGCTCGAGCGCATGGAACGGCGCGGGACGACGGTGGCCTTCACCGGCACCGCGCGCAGTCCGTACATGTACGACGTGATGGGCGTCTGGCGGAACGCGATCCCCGAGAACCCCCGCTACACCGTCTCCGAGCGCGACATGGCGGTGGTCCGCGCCACCTACCACCGCACCGGCGCCTCCGACTGGGCGAGCGAGCAGCGCTTCGCGTGGCGGCCCTACCAGACCACCGCCTGGGGTCAGTGGACCCGTTTTGTACCGGTGGGACAGGAGCGCGTCGAGTACGTGAGCGCCGATGAGGGCACGCAGTGGCAGCACGCCGTGCAGTACAAGGTCGTCGAGGCCACCGACCATCCGCTGCAGGGCGGCATGCACGACGACCCGCACACGTACCGGCCGGGCCAACACGCCTCTGAACAGTGGTTCGGCGCGGTGGTACGCCCCTCCATCCCGCGCGGCGGCCACCAGCCGTCACTGCGCAAGGGCAACGCCCTGTCGGTCTACGTGCCCGAATTCAACGACGGCACCAGCCACTGGTCCTTCGCCGAACACGGCGGTTTCGGCGACGCCACCGCCGACACCGCGACAGCCCTGCTGTACCGCGACGGAAAGCTGTCGGCACGCTCGGACGCCGGCGCCTGGGGCGACTTCGAGGTGCCCGCGGACGAGGCCACCTACCGTCTGGACCTGACGACGAAGCGCGCCTCGGACCAGTGGCGCTTCGCGACGAGCACCGACACGTCGTGGACGTTCCGCTCCGGCGCCGCCGCCCAGCCGGCTCTCCTGCCGTTGCTCCAGCTCGACTACGACGTGCCGGTCGACGCGCGGAACGAGGTGGGCCGGTCGCGCACGCACAGCCTCGGAGTGAGCGTCCGTATGCAGGACGGCATGGCCGCCCCGCGCGGAGTCTCGCTGACGGTGGAGACGTCCTACGACGACGGGCGCACTTGGAGTACCGCGCGGACCACGCGGCAGGGCGACAGCCGGTTCACGGCCGTCGTGGAGCGCCCCGCGCGTCTGCACCAGGACGCCTACGTCACGCTGAGGGTCACCGCGACCGACGCACAGGGCGACAAGGTGCGGCAGACCGTGAAGCGCGCCTATCTCCACCGGGGCACCGAGTGACCCGTCGGGCCGGTGCCGTGAACTGAGGCGGTCGAGGGCGAGGGGTGCCGGAAGCGCGGAGCTTCCGGCACCCCTCGCCGTGTCGGCGATGCGCACCGCTGTGACCAGGGATTTGGGAGAAAGACGGTCGGTCGTCTATTCTTCGATGGAAGGTGCCGGTGGCTCCCTGCGACGGTGGTTCGCCGCTCGCTAGCCACCCCGACCCCATGAGGGTGTGCGCCGTTCACCGTCAGATGTCGGGCCGACAGGCCCGCGCCCCCCGTGCGATGGAGAGAGCGATGATGCGTGTCGAGATGTGGACCGATGTGGCCTGCCCGTGGTGCTACGTCGGCAGGGAGCACTTCAGAAAGGGGCTCGCCGCGTTCGCGCACCGAGACCAGGTGGAGGTCGTGGAGCGTTCCTTCGAGCTCAACCCCCGGGCCGAGAACGGAACGGTCCCGATCATCGAAGCCGTCGCGGCGCAGTACGGCCGGACCCGGGAGCAGCAGGTCGCGCGGGAGGAGCAGGCAGCCGCCATGGCGAACGCCGTGGGGCTGGAGTTCCGCGTCGGCGGACGCGTCTTCGGCAACACCTTCGACGTGCACCGCCTCGCGCACTCCGCGGCTACCCGCGGGCTGCGGAACGAGTTCCTGGACCGCGCCTTCCGGGTGAACTTCGCGGAGGAGGCCTCGATCTACGACCGCGAGACCCTGGTGGGCCTGGCGTTCGAGGCGGGACTGCCCGAGGCGGAGGTGCGGGAGGTGCTCGACGATCCGGCGGCGTACGCCGACGAGGTGCGCTCCGACGAGCGGCTCGCCGCCGAACTGGGCGCGAACGGCGTGCCCTTCTTCGTCCTGGAACGGCGCTATGGCGTGAGCGGCGTCCAGTCGCCCGAGATGTTCACGCGGGCACTGGAGGAGGCGTGGGAGGACAGGGCCGCCGCCTGACCACCTGGCCTGCGGCGCCCGAGGGGTAGGGGCCTGGCACTTTTGCCAGCATCGTTACTCACCGGTTAAGGTGGTGACGTGCATGCCTTTCCCTGTGGGACGCTCTTCCTCGACTTCGTCGGCACGCTGCGGGCGCGCCGCAACGCGGAGCCGACGGAGATGCTGGCCTCCCCGCAAGCGCTCGACGCCTGGTTCGTCGAGTCCGGACTGATGGACGCGGCTCCCGGAGCCGACGACACCGAACTCGCCACAGCCGTCAGCCTGCGGGAGTCCCTCTACTCGGTGACGGCGGCCGCACTCGCCAGGGAACCGCTGCCCGCCGACGCGCTCGCCGAGGTGAACCAGCAGGCGACCGGGCTGCCCGTGCAGGTGCAGCTCGGTGAGGAGGGCACGACTCGGACGGGTTCGGTCTCCCAGGGGCTCGCGGCCCTCGCCCGAGAGGCGGTGCAGATCCTGGGCGGGGCGGAGGCCGGCCTCCTGCGGGAGTGCTCCCGCCCCGAGTGCACCCAGACCTACCTCGACCGCTCGCGCGGCCGCCGACGGGAATGGTGCGCCATGGAGACGTGCGGCAACAGGGTCAAGGCCGCCGCGTACCGCGCCCGGCGGCGCGAGCAGCAGGCCTGACGGCTGCTCAGCGGCCGGCCAACTGGGCGCCGGTCACCGCCACTTGAGACGGGCGCCCGAGCCGTACAGGTGCAATCACAAGAGGATGAGGCTCCCAGCAGGGAGGAAATCCGTCCTGGATTCGCCCGCCGACGCGGGGCGAGCCTGTCCGCATGCAAAGTGCACGGAACTGTCAGGCGGCGGCGCCCGGCGTCGGCCGTAACCCGGCGCCCGGGTCGCGGACGACCACCGGCCGTGGGAGACACGCGGCGGAACGCGCTCCTCGCTGCCCGTGGGTGCACGTCCTGCGGTCCGCGGCCGCGCTCGCGGCCGGCATGGGCGTCGGCCGGTTCGTCTACACCCCGATCCTTCCGCTGATGCACGCCCAGGCCGGCCTTTCGGCGGCAGCGGGAGCACACCTCGCGACCGCCAATTACGGGGGCTATCTGGCCGGCGCACTGGCGGGCAGCCTCGCCCCGCGTCTGGTGCGCTCCTCGCTCGTCCTGCGCGCGTGCCTCGTGGCCCTGGTGGCATCACTGGCCGGGATGGCGCTGACCCACAGCCCCCTCATCTGGCTGCTCCTGCGCCTGGGCGCGGGCGCAGCCAGCGCGATGATCTTCGTCATCGCCGCCAGTTCCCTGCTCAGTCACCTGCGCGAACATCCGGCGCATCTGCCCGGCTGGGCGTTCGGCGGCGTAGGGGCCGGTATCGCGCTCTCCGGTCTGCTCGTCCTCGCGCTGCGCACGGCCGGGACGTGGCGGACCGCCTGGTGGGCCTCGGCCGCGCTGGCCGTGCCCCTCACGCTCGCCGCCTGGGGCCTACGACCGGAACACGCCTCCCCGCAGGCCGCGACACCGACGCGGGGAACCAGCCCTCGAAGACCGCGGACGCACCGCTGGTTCAGCGCACTGTTCGCGTCCTACACCCTCGAAGGCATCGGGTACATCATCGCCGGAACCTTCCTGGTGGCGGCCATCAACCAGACGTCCCCCGGCTGGGTCGGCAGTGGAGCCTGGGTGCTGGTGGGCCTGGCGGCGATCCCGTCCGCCGCGCTGTGGGCCGGTCTGGGACGCCGGTGGTCCCGGCCGGACCTGCTGCTGGCCGCGCTCGTCGTGCAGGCCGTCGGAATCGCCCTGCCCGCGCTGGTCGGCGGAGTGGCTGCCGCGCTGCTGTCCGCGGTGCTGTTCGGAGCCACGTTCATCGGCGTGAGCACACTCGCTCTCGGGACCGGCGCGCATCTGCGATTCCCGCGTGCCGTGGCCCTGCTGACGGCTGGTTACTCGGTCGGTCAGATCGTCGGCCCGCTGGTCGCCACGCCTCTGCTGCGTCACGGCTACCACCAGGCCCTGCTCCTGGCGGCCGGCGTCGTACTGGCCGCGGCGCTCACCGCTCTCCTGCTGCGCCCCGGATTCCCCCACACGATGCCGGAACCGCACATACCTCGGGCGGCGGTAACGGAAGGCCGTACGGCGACAGGAGTGTCGTCGCCGCACGGCCCATCGCCTACCGGCCCGGGAGCCGGGTCGTGACCTCCTGAAGCGCCCACTCGTTGCCGTCCGGGTCGGTGAAGGTGGCGAACGATCCATAGCTGGCGCGCTCCGGGGCCAGACCGCTCACCCGTCCTTCTTCAGTGCCGCGGTGGAACACCCCGCTGACGTCGTGGAAGACCTCGCTCATCTCGACGCCCCTGGCGACGAGTTCGGTGCGGGCGACCTCGATGTCGTCGACGATCAGATGCAGACCCCGCACGGACCCGGGGGCGGCGGTGGTGACCCCGGTGCCGAACAGGATCGAGCACGACGAGCCGGGGGGCGTCAGGTGCACCACGCGGTAGCCGTCGTCAGCGACGTGGTCGACGTCCAGGCGGAAGCCGGCCCTCTCATAGAAAGCCTTGGCGCGATCCACATCGGCCACGGGCAGCACCACGACTTCGAGCTTCAGTTCCAACATCGCCTTCACTCCCACGGGTTGCCGGCACGGCGGTTCCGTGCGTCACCGGTTGAACAGGTGACAAGCTGCCATGGGTGCGCGTAACCGGTCAAGGTGGTGACCGTCACTTGATTGACAAGGCAAGTAATGCTGTACTTGTGGCACCCGGCATCCATGCCGTCCGCCACGGCACGCACGCGAACCATGGGCAAGGCCCGCACCGAGGAGCCTGTGCGCCGTGCACGTCACCCGTCGGCCACGTGCTCTCCCAGCCGGTACTCGACGTCGCCCCGCTGCTGCATGCCCAGCTCGAGCAGCCGGCGGATCCGCCCCTGTGCCTCCGGCCAGGTCAATGAGGCGCGGAAGGTGTCCTGGCCGGCCGTCAGGTCGTCCTCGGACGGCAGCGTCGACCGGTTGATCAGCGCCTTCACCTTGGCCAGCGGCTTGCGGTCGAACGAGGCGATGCGGGTGGCGACGCGTTCCACGTGGGCGTCGAGTTCGGCGTCGGGCAGCGCCCGGTTGATCCAGCCGTACCGCTCTGCCGTCTCGGCGTCGAAGTCGTCGGCGCTCGTGATGATCTCCAGGGCGCGGGCCCGCCCCACGAGCCGGGGGAGCCGTTCCGTGGCTCCACCGCCCGGCGTGATCCCCGCCCCGACCTCCGGCTGGCCGAAGACCGCCTTCTCCTTGCTGGCGAACCGCATGTCGCAGGCCAGAAGGAACTCGTTGCCCACTCCTCGTGCGCGTCCCCGGACCGAGGCGATGGTGAGCACGCGCGAACGGGCCATGCGCATGGCGACGTCCATCCACGTCGGTCCGGTGTAGGGCTGCTTCGGCGGCACCAGATCGAAGTGCGCGAGGAAGAATTCGGGATTCGCACTGTCGAAGACCACCACTTTGACGTCCTCGTCGGCGTCCATCCGGTCGACCAGTTCCCCGAGCGCCGCGAAGGTGTCGTAGGTGACGAGGTTGATCGGGGGAGCGTCGAACGTCACCCGCCAGTACGAGGCGGACCGCCGGACGACCCGGAGGGGAGAGGAAGCATCCATACCCGGCACTCTACGTAATGCTCCGACTCCGGAGCGTTGCAGCCAGGTCGTCTACGCCCGAGCGGCGGCCTCGGCAGCCTGTGCCGTGACGGCCTGAGCGGCGCGCTTGGCGCGCCCGGTCAGCCGCCACCCGACCATGCGGAGCATCCCGGCGGGCTCCGGCGGGAACACGCCCAGCTGGCCGAGCATCGTGATGTCGTCGCGGACCGCCTCGTGCGAGACCACCTTGCCTTCGCGCAGGGCGAGCACATGGATCTGCTCGAAGTCGATCTCGCGCCCGGTCGGCGGTACGGCCTGATCCAGGCCCCCGTTGCGGAACTTGACGAAAGGCCCGGTGTGGCGGCCCTGCATGCGCAGTCGCACCCAGACCTGATCGTCCTGGTGGGCGATGTCTTCGACAGCGAAGCGCAGATCGCTGAAGGCGGAACGCATCCACGCTCCCGAAGCCAGTACCCCGGCGGGTCCGGGGATCGAGCAGGCTTCGGGTGACACGGCGGCCTCGCGGTTGCGGAACTCCTCGTGCACCACGTCCGCGGCGAGTGCCCGGTCACCCGTCTCCAGGATGCGGAAGAGACCGCGGCCGAGTTCCAAAGCGTCCATTCCCATGATCAAGCCTTTCATCGGTGACCGGAGGCGGGCGACCCGGAGGGCGACCCGAAGTACGAAGTTGGAGTAACACCATACCTAATGAATTCACGGTGTTAGCATCGGACCATGTCGCCCAAACGCCCCTACGTGTCCCCGCTGCGCGCCGAGGGCGCGGCCCGCACCCGTGAACTGATCCTCAGCCGGGCGACGGCACTGTTCGCCGAGCGCGGCTACGGCCGGGTCGCGGTCGCCGACATCGCGTCGGCCGCCGGCGTCGCCCCGAAGACGGTGTTCGCCAGCGTCGGGAGCAAGAGCGACATCCTGAACCGGATCGTCGACCAGGGAGTCACGGCGTCGCGCTACCGCGAGGCCATGGAGGAGATCCTCGCCCTGCGGACACCCGAAGCGGTCCTCGCGGCGCTGGCGCGAGGCACGCGGGCCGGCAACGAGAGCCAGTACCTCGTGCACGAAGCGATCCGCAAAGCCCTCCCGGTCCACGAGGACGGCGAAGCCCTGTGGGAACGCGCGACCGCCGCATACCGGGACGCGCTGCGCGCGGTCGCCGGTCACCTCCACACGCTGAAGCCGTCGCCCTCCTGCCCGGAGGACGAGACGGCCGACCTCCTCTGGTACTGGTTCGGGCCCGTGGGCTGGCACGCACTGGTGGCGGAGAACGCCTGGTCATGGGACCGGGCCGAGGACTTCCTCCACCGAACCGCCGTCCGCACCCTCCTCCCATGACGCTCCGAAAGGTGTCCCCGGCCATGCCACGCAGTCGCTCGTTCACGCAGGTCGACGTCTTCTCCACGACCCCTTACTCCGGCAATCCGGTCGCCGTGGTCCTGGACGGGACGGACCTGAGCGACGAGCAGATGCAGCACGTGGCCCGCTGGACGAACCTGTCCGAGACCACGTTCGTCCTGCCGCCCACCGTCCCGGAGGCGGACTACCGGCTGCGCATCTTCACACCCGAAGGCGAGCTGCCGTTCGCCGGGCACCCCACCCTCGGCTCCGCGCGCGCCTGGCTCGAGGGCGGCGGCACCCCGCGGCACGCCGACCACCTCGTGCAGGAGTGCGCCGCCGGCCTGGTCACCGTGCGCCGGAGCGAGGACAGGCTCTCCTTCGCCGCCCCGCCGCGGGTGCGCACCGGCGACCTCGACGACGACCATGTGCAGCGGATCGTGCACGCGTTCGGCATCACGCGAGAGCAGGTCGTGGCTCACCAGTGGGTCGACAACGGACCCGGCTGGGCCGTGCTCCGACTGACCACCGCGGAGGAGGTCCTCGCCCTCGAACCCGACCTGACCCTGATACCGGACGCCATGGTCGGCGCGATCGGCCCCTGGCCCGAGGGCTCCGAGTACGCCTTCGAGCTGCGTACGTTCGCCCCGGGCATCGGCGTCCCCGAGGACCCCGCGTGCGGCAGCATGAACGCCGCCGTCGGGCAGTGGCTCACCTCCACCGGCGCCGCCCCCTCCTCCTACCGCGTCTCCCAGGGAACGAGGGTGGGACGGGCCGCGCGCATCGAGGTCACCGCCGACAGCGACGGCACGGTCTGGGTGAGCGGAGCCACCGTCGTCCGCGTCCGCGGCACCATCACCCTCTGACCAGGCAACCGTCACACCCTGCCCCGGCGACCGGCGAGCCTCGACCCGGCAACCGGCGGACGCGGTCTCGACGTCCCCGCCTGCCTCGTGGCAGGCTGCCGATTCGGCGGGACAGTCATGGTTTGTACGGTGTCGGTGGCCCGGAGACCGGGCGGAGAGGAAACGGGAGCATGACCAGCGCGGTGCAGAGCTACGGTCTGACCTGGACCGATCCTGATGGCGCGCCGCAGGCGTCAGCAAAGGTGTTCGAGAAGAACGCGGCCCTCCAGCGCCGGCGTGCACTCAAGGCCTCAGGCTGTACGCACGTGAAGGTGGTGAAGGTCCGCCCGGGCGAGCTCCCGCGGCTTCATACCTGAGCTGCACAGGGCCCTGGCCGCCAGCACCTGCTCGCCCCGCCCCGCGGCGCGACCCCCAGCCCCGGCGCCCCACTCGCCCGAACCCAGCCGTCCTCACCGCCGATGCCGGTCCACGGGTCGCGCGCGAGCAGCAGGTGCCCGTCCAGATCGACCCAGCGGGCCCGGTCGACGAGGTGAACGGCGGGCGCGATCCCCAGCGTGCTGGCGGCCAGGCAGCCCAGCATCAACTGCGTACGGCTGCCGTCGAGCAACTCGGCGATGCGCAGCGCCGCGTGAACGCCGCCGCATTTGGCGAGCTTGACGTTGACGCCGTGGACGCGCCCGGCCAGTCGGCGCACGTCCTCCAGGTCGACGGCGTCCTCGTCGGCGATGACGGGCAGCGGCGACCGCTCGGCCAGCCCGGCCAACCCCTCCGGGGCGCCGGGGGCGAGCGGCTGCTCGACGGCCTCGACGCCGAGTGCCGCGAAGCGGGGCAGCAAGGCAGCCGCCCGCCCGGCGGTCCAGGCGCCGTTGGGGTCGAGGAGCAGCCGCGCGTGGGGCGCGGCGTCCCGGACCGCCCGGACGCGCTCGACATCCTCCTCCGCATCGGTCGCCCCCGCCTTCACCTTGAGCACCTGGAAAACGCTCGCCGCGAGGCCACGGGCGTGCGCCGCCGCACGCGAAGGCGACGTGAGGCCGATGGTGCGGGCGGTGGCCGCGACCGGGGCGTCCCCGGTGCCCAGCAGCTGGTGGACAGGTCTGCCCGCACGCTTGCCGACCAGGTCCAGAAGCGCAGCCTCGACGGCGGCGGTCACGGCCGGAGGAGTGCCGTCGGCGGCGAACTCACGCGCACGCAGTGCCTCGAGCGCGGCCTCGGGATCGGGGAAGCGGTCCAGGCCCGTGCCGACGGCGGTGAAGTGCCGCGCGAGCCCCACGGCGTCGAGCCGGTAGTAGACGCTGCTGACGGCTTCGCCATGGCCGGTCACGCCCTCGTGCTCGATGCTCAGCTGGACGGCGTCACGGGCGGACATGGTCGAGCGGGAGATGCGCAACGGCTCGGCGAGCTCCAGGCGCACTGTATGCGTGCCGGCCCTCATGGGCCCTCCTCGCGAAGCGCGAGCGGGTCGGTGACACGGGTGCAGCGTGCCCAGCCGGTGGCCTCGGCCGCATGAGGGTGCGGGATCTCCACGGGACAGGTGGCCGCGGCGGCGGGATCGACGCCGTGGGCGGTGGTGAAGTCGTCGTCGTAGACCGTGGAGAGATAGCGGTGCGGCCCGTCGGGGAAGACGGTGGCGACGACCGCGCCCGGCCGGACCCTGGCCGCCCAGGCGGCGACACGGGCGACGGCACCGGTGCTCCAGCCGCCGCTGACGAAGCTGTCCCGGGCGAGCCGCCGACAGCTGTCCACAGCCTCGGCCGGTCCGACCCAGTGCACCTCGTCGAAGGCGCTGTAGGCGACATTGCGCGGATGGATGCTGCTGCCCAGGCCGCGCATCAGACGGGGCCGTGCCGGCTGGCCGAAGATGGTGGAGCCGACGGAGTCGACACCGATCAGCCGCAGTGCCGGCCAGTGCCGCCTCAGGGGGCCGATCAAGCCGGAGCTGTGCCCGCCGGTGCCCACGCTGCACACCAGCACGTCCAGGTGGTCCAGCTGGACGGCGAGTTCGCCGGCCAACGACACGTAGCCGGCCGTGTTGTCCGGGTTGTTGTACTGGTCGGGCCAGTAGGCGTCGGGCAGCACGGCGAGCAGGGCGCGCAGCCGGTCGATGCGTGCGGCCTGCCAGCCGCCCCGGGCCGCCGGCCGGTCCACGATCTCCAGGCGCACCCCGTACGAGCGCAGCAACTGCCGCATGGACGGCTCGAGTTCGCTGTCCCCGACCAGGACGACGGGATGCCCGAGCGCCTGCCCGGCGAAGGCGAGCCCGATGCCGAGGGTGCCGGAGGTCGACTCCACGACGGGGGCGCCGGGGCGCAGTTCACCGCGCTCCCTGGCACCCGTCAGCATCGACACGGCGGCCCGCGCCTTCATGCCGCCCGCGGCGAGCCCTTCGAGCTTGGCCCAGAAACCGGGATGGGGACCGGGCAGGTCGGCGGTGACGCGGAGAACCGGGGTGCGACCGAGGAGGGTGAGCAGTTCCGGGCGGGCGGCGCTCCGAAGGGAGTGGGCCGGCGGGGAGGCGGCCCGCAAGGCGGTGGTCATGGGGTGTCTCCTGGACGTCCGGCGCGGTAGCGGTGGAGGGTGCCGGGGCCGCCGTCCAGCCAGAAGAAGGGGTACGGCTCCGCACACACCGCGCTCACCCCGTGCCCCAGCAGCCGGGGGAGCACGGCGCTGCCGGTCTGGGCGAACATCACCAACTGCTTGCCGTGCCGCAGCGCGTGCCGCCGCAGTGTTTCGAAGGTTCCGTTGCCCAGGGTCATCCCGGACACGAGCAGGGCGTCGCAGCGCCCGGCCCAGGCGAACGCGTCGGTGACGACCGGTTCACCCCACTCGGTCACACCGCCCTTGAGATCGCACGGGATGTAACGCAGCCCCCGCGAACGCAACGCCTCCAGCAATGAGTTGACCACACCGACCACCAGCACCGTCGACCCGGGCGGAAGGACGAGCAGCCCGGCGACCGCGTCGGCCCGGACCCGCGACTTCTCGAGCGACGTCCCGGCCGGCAGGGTGACGGGCCGCGCGCCGTTCTCCCGGGTGTGCGGGAAGAGGTGCATCAGGTAGGCGTCGAGCGCGGCGACCCGCACCGGCAGCATGGGGTGCCCGAGCAGCCGGCGCAGGTCGGCGCCGGCACAATCCTCGACCGCACCGTCGGGCAGCGCACCGGGCTCGACCGCGCAGCTGCCGACGGCCTCGGCCAGCCGCAGGCTGAGCACCTCGTTGCGGTATCCGGTACCGCGCCCCTCGTGCCGGACGGCCTGCCGGGTGGTGAAGGCCACGGAAATCCGAAGCCCGGCCGGATCCGGTCCCAGGTTTCCGGCCCGGGCGAGGGAGAGCAGCTCCTCGAACGTCGTCGCGCTGCCGGCGGGGACCGGAGTGGCGCCCACGGAGCCGGCGAACACGGGGGCGGCACAGACCGGACCGACAGTCCTCACCGGAACCCCATCCCGGACCGCATTTCCCCGAGCAGCGACTCGCCCCGCGCGCGGGCCCCGGCCCCCGAGGGGTCGCCCGCCATGACATGCCCCAGGTACTCGTTGTTGCTGCTCGCCGCCTTCACCTGCCGTCCCGGCTCGGCGAGTTCCACCTCCAGCACGTCCCGCGCCGCCCGCACTCGACCGCCGTCCAGCGCTTCGAGGGTGCCCGTGACCTCAGGTACGAGGAAACCGATGGCGGCGCTGCGCAGACCGGTTGCCGTGCGCCGCAGGTCGGGGGAGTGGCCCAGACCGACGTCCACGAACGCGGCGACGAGGTCGATGCCGGTGACTCGCCGCACCAACTCGGTGATGCGGTTCCCGGCAGGCCGCGGATTGACCTCGACCACGCGCGGCCCGGCCGGCGTCAGCTTGATCTCGGTGTGCGCCACCACGCCGTCCGTGAGCCCGAGCGCCATGACCGCCGCGACCGCGGTCCGCTCGACGGCCTCGATGTCCGAGGCGGTCAGGGCGGCGGGGAACATGTGACCGGTCTCGATGAACGCCGGCTCCCCACCGACGCTCTTGTCCGTCACACCGACGACGTGCACCGCGCCCCCGTGCGAGACCGACTCGACGCTCACCTCCGGACCGTCGAGCAGCTCTTCGAGCAGCACGACGGGCGCCCGCTGTTGCCCGCGCGCGTTGACCGGGAAGTCGGCCAGCGCCTTGACGGCGGCGGCGAGTTGCTCCTCGCCGTCCACCCGCCGCACCAGCATCCCGGCGCACAGATCCACGGGCTTGACCACCAACGGGTAGCCGATGTCCCGTGCGGAGCGCACGAGTTCGGCCCAGTCCTCCTGCACGGCGAACCGGGGCCCGGGCACCCCCGCCTCCGCCAGGACACGGCGGGTGGCGTCCTTGCGGCAAGCGTGCTCGACCGCCTCGGGAGCCGGTCCGGGCAACCCGAGCCGGGCGGCCGTACGCGCCACCACCGGCAGGTAGTAGTCGCACGAGGTGACCACCCCGTCGAACCCCAAGACGGCATGCAACCGCAGCACTTCGGGCAGCAGGCTCTCCGGGTCATTGGTGTCGGCGGTGATCACGTTGCGCGCCGTGAGCAGCGGGTGCGCGGTGCCCTCGGGCGCGGCACGCAGGTAGTGGTGCAGGTCGCGGGTGAGGAAGGTGAACTCGTGGCCCCCCTCCCGGATCGCCCGTGGCAACAGCCTGCTCATCGATCCGACCCAGCTCTCGACCACCAGCAGATGGGCCACGGCTCCCCTTGTCATGTCGTCGCGAAGGACGCGGCCTCGAGATCAGGGCCGCGACGTCGCCGACACGATATCGGTAATCATTTTCATTGTCAGGTCGCGTGAGGGTTCCGTTCCCTCTGCCGCGCCATCAGTCCCTGCCTGTGACCGCTGAGCCGCAACGCCACGGCAAAGACCTGAGAGGGATTTGTAAACGCTATTGACCTATGAGGTCGCCGTACATACGGTCCTCCGTCGAAGCGCTTCGACGCGCCTCATCGAAACGATTCGACGAGACGCCTCATCCGTTCGGCCCAGGTAGGAGTCACTTCAATGGTGAAGGTGCGCAGTCCGCTGGCTCTCACGGCAGCCGCCCTGGCGGGCGTCATGCTGATGACGTCGTGCGGGAGCTCGGACGGTGGTGCGGAGGGTGACGGCAAGACGCTGAAGCTCTGGCACTACGAAGCCCCCAACAGCGCCATGGGCGTCGCCTGGAACCAGGCGATAGACGAGTTCAAGAAGTCCCACCCGGGCGTCAAGGTCGAGTTCGAGGCCAAGGGCTTCGAGCAGATCCAGAAGACCGCCTCGATGGTGCTCAACTCCAGCAACGCCCCCGACCTCATGGAGTACAACAAGGGCAACGCCACCGCCGGCCTGCTGGCCAAGCAGGGCCTGCTCACCGACCTCACGCCGGAGGTCACGAAGCACGGCTGGGACAAGCTGCTCAGTCCGAGCGTCACGACCACCAGCCGCTACGACGCCAAGGGCGTCATGGGCTCCGGCAACTGGTACGGCGTCCCGAACTTCGGCGAGTACACGATGGTGTACTACAACAAGGACCTCTTCGCGAAGAACGGTGTGAAGGCCCCCACCACGTTCGACGAGTTCGAGCAGGCCCTCGCCGCCTTCAAGGCCAAGGGCATCACCCCGCTCGCCAACGGCGGCGCCGAGTACCCGGCCCACCAGTACCTGTACCAGCTTGCCCTGACCAAGGCCGACCGCGCCTGGGTCGACTCCTTCGAGCTCTACAAGGGCAAGGCGGACTTCCACGACGCGGCCTGGACGTACGCCGCCGACACCCTCTCGGACTGGGTGAAGAAGGGCTACATCGCCAAGACCAGCAGCGGCGCCAAGGCCGAGGACGCCGGCGTGTCCTTCATCGGCGGCAAGTCCCCGATCTTCTTCTCGGGCAGCTGGTGGTACGGCCGCTTCCGCGACGAGAACAAGTTCAAGTGGGGCTCGTTCCTCTTCCCGGGCAGCAAGCTCACCCTCGGCTCCGGCGGCAACCTGTGGGTCGTCCCCAAGAACGCCAAGAACAAGCAGCTGGCCTACGACTTCATCGACATCACGATGAAGAAGGGGATCCAGAACACCCTCGGCAACAACGGCGGAGTACCCGTCGCCGCCGAGCCCTCGGCGATCACCGACCCCAGCTCCAAGGAGCTGATCGAGAACTTCAACAAGGTCTCGTCCGAGGACGGCCTCGCCTTCTACCCGGACTGGCCGGTCCCCGGCTTCTACGACGTGCTGGTCTCCGCCACCCAGAAGCTGATCACCGGCAGCGCGAGCCCCGACGCGGTCCTCGACGAGCTGCAGAAGGCCTATGACGCGGGTGCGCCCACGTCATGAGCGCCCGACCCCTCCGGCCGCGCAACCCCTACGCGCTGTATCTGATCCCCGGTGTCATCGCCTTCCTGGCCGTCGTGATCGTGCCGTTCGCGATGAACATCTACTTCAGCCTCACCCACTGGCAGGGCGTCGGCTCGCCCACCTGGGCCGGGCTGGAGAACTACCAGGAGCTGATGAAGGACTCGCGGTTCTGGGAGTCCTTCCGGCACAGCGTCGCCATGGTCCTGGCGATGGCGGTGATCCCCACCGCCGTCGGCCTCGTGGTGGCCGCGGCGCTGTTCGACTACATCGGCAAGCACTTCGGTTCGAGGCTCGCCAGCGTGCTGCGCGCCTGCTTCTACCTGCCCCAGGTCCTGCCCATCACGGTCGCCGGCATCGTCTGGAGCTGGATCCTGGCCCCCGAGAACGGCTCCCTCAACGAGCTGCTGAAGGCGGTAGGGCTCGGCTCGCTCCAGCAGGACTGGCTGGGCGACCCGGACTTCGCGCTGTACAGCGTGATGGCCGTCATGGTCTGGGTGCAGCTGGGCTTCCCCGTCGTGATCTTCATGGCGGGACTCCAGCGGGCCGACCCCTCGCTCCACGAGGCGGCCGAGCTGGACGGGACGAACTGGTGGCAGCGCTTCTGGCACGTGACGCTGCCTCAGATCCGCCCCGAGATCTACGTCGTCATGCTGTGGTGCACCATCGCCGCACTCAAGGTCTTCGGCGCGGTCTACGTCCTCACCAAGGGCGGCCCCGCCGACGCGACCATCGTGCCGTCGTACTTCTCCTTCTCGACGTTCTTCGAGAAGACGGACGTCGGCTACGGCTCGGCCATCGCCACCGTCCTCACCCTCATCATCCTGGCGCTGACCACGATCGGACTGCGCTTCCAGAGCCGATCGGAGGACGCACAGTGAACGCGCTCAAGCGCTACCCGGTGCTGGTGGCGATGCTCCTCGGCGCGGTCTTCATGGTGCTGCCGCTCCTCATCGTCCTCGTCAACGCGCTGAAGTCACCCGCCGAGTACTCCGCGAACGGCCCGCTGTCCCTGCCGCACGGCCTCTACCTGGACGGCCTCAAGGACTTCTGGACCCGCGTCGACTTCGGAAACACCCTGCTGAACTCGGTGGTGATCTCCGGTTCGGTCGCCGTCCTCGGCGTCGTCCTCTCCGTCCTCAACGCCTACGCGATCGGCATCGGCCGCATCAAGGGCAAGGCGTACTTCCTCGCCTTCTTCGTCCTGGCCAACGTGCTGCCGCAGGA
>Ga0164243_10006368_pt1 | contig 17878 bp, 10 predicted proteins | sample OricompcompostOP_FD_108781 | JGI IMG/M metagenome (GOLD analysis project Ga0164243, IMG submission 108781) | Organic Plus compost microbial communities from Emeryville, California, USA - Original compost - Organic plus compost (OP) | ecosystem: Engineered > Solid waste > Mixed feedstock >... | reverse complement strand
TTTATCAGGGATGCATCCAGCGGGATAACATTCATGACATAACGGAAGCCCAGTTTCTTTTTCAGCACTTTAAACGCTGCCTTCAGCTTGATCAGCGGGTCCTTCGGGTCCATGAACATCTCCACCGGATCATAGCCAGGTTTCTTAAATATTTCAACGGTACGGGCAAAATCCGGCGCTTTTTTATCATCCAGCCAGTAGTAATAGGTAAACCAGCTGCCAGGCGCTGCAACGGCCACCAGTTCGCCGCTACGGGGGTGATGCAGCTGATGCTGCCGTTTGCCTTCCCGGTCGAGCACGAGCTCAATATCAGGATGGGCTTCCAGCAAGCTCCGTACTTTTTTATAGGCGGCAGGGTCGTTCACATAAATATGCGCTACCTGGTGATCGGCCACTGCAAAGGCTTTGGAAGCGCCTGCATCCAGGAGCTCCAGTCCGCGCTCTTCCCGGATCGCAAGCAACCCTTCCCTGCGGAGGATACGGTTGATATCGATGGGATTGCTGGCATTGGAGATACCATATTCGGAGAGGATAATGATGGCGGCGTTTTGCTGCTGGTAGTATTCCACCAGCTGTTTCACCACTGCATCTATTTCCAGGATTTCCTTTTTATTCTTTTCCATATCCTGACCGAATTTCTGCAGGCAGTAATCCAGGTGAGGCAGGTAGATGAAGGTCATGGTTGGATTGTAGCGCTGATCCGTGAGGATGGACGCGTCTGCAATGTATTGGGAAGAAACAATGCTGGCGGTGGGCCCCCAGTAATTAAACAATGGGAACGTTCCCAGTTTTTCGCGGAGGTAGTCCCGCAGGTCCGCCGGCGTGGTATAGCAATCCGGTATTTTGCGGCCGTCCTGCAGGTAATTGGGCCTTGGGGTCAGGGAGTAATCCACATTGGCGTACATGTTATACCACCAGCACATTTGCGACACCGTGAAGGACGGATTGAGCTGCCTGGCTTTGTCCCAGATCTTGGGAGCGTCTACCAGGCGGTTGGATTGCTTCCAGAATTTGATTTCGGCGTCCGTGCGGTCGTACCAGCCGTTTCCCACGATGCCGTGTTCGGCGGGCCACTGGCCGGTGAGATACGTGCTTTGTACCGCTGTGGTTACTGCCGGCAGCATAGGCTGAATGGTGGTCACATGGCGCGTGCCGGTATAAGCCTTCAGGAAAGGCATGTGTTCGAGCAGGGATGCAGAAAGCCCTACGACATCGATTACTACTGTCTTTTTCATAGATGCGTTAGCCATTGCTTAATGTGGCGTAATGCTGTTATTCGGTTATCAATCATCCAGTTGTTGCAATACCCATTGCAATTCCCTGGAAATGGAAATATCAATATTGTCTTTTAATGGTGCGGGCAACACGTCCCAGGTATAGGTTTCAACTTCCAGGTGTTGTGTAAAGGGTTCCTTCTTTTGCAGGGCCAGTACCGCTTTGATATCGGCCTGTGTGGAGGAAAGCGGATCATAGCTTTCCAGGAACACCGGCACATGGAAGTGAGAACGCCATTCTGCCACTTTGCTATTATCTGCATCAGCAAAGGCCTGCGGCAAATCGGGATAGTGTATCAATCCGCCTGCCACAGTGCGGGCAATCACCTGATGAAGATAAACCGGTTCTTCGAACTGGCGAAATGCTTCGATGATTTTTTTTCGTTTATCCGTTTCCGTTGGCAGGTCAGCTTTCAGTGCGGCGCTGATCTGAACCTTCCCTACTTTGAGCCCGTAAGCACTTAGCTTATCCAGTACTGCCGCGGGCTGTTCGTATTCCAGGGCGAAGTGGCAAACATCATAACAGAGTTGAACATGGTCCTTGATAAACCCGGCTGCCGTGGCTTCGTCCAGCCTGAATTTATCCTGCAGGAAAGGTATGCCTGCCGGCAGCAGCTGGTGGAGGTACCAGTCCATATACTCCGCGGTACTTTCCAGTAATCCATCCGGCTCCGGCTCTATGTCCAGGTGGAGCAAGGGGCCGCCGCTACGGCGGATGCGCACCAGGTGCTCCACCACCAGCAGGATGTTGAGGGTAGCGCTTTCCATGACGGAATGCTTTTCCTCTTCACAACGGTTGCACCAGAATTTGTAGCTGAGCGGGGAAGTAGAGATGCCTCCTTCGTGACCGTAGGGCAGTAAGGTGGCCAGCAGCCGGAAGAGGCGGATGGTGTAGGCCACCCGGTCCGGGCTGGTCCAGTCCGGCGCATGCACCTGGTCCTTCACCACGGTGTTATGAAACCCGCCATACGGAAACCCGTTCATGGTAAAAACATAACAGTCGTTTGCCTGCAGCCATTGCTGGAAGGCGCGCAGGTTTTCTTCCCTGGCCAGTTCCAGGCTGGCGGTGTTAGCCAGTCGCAACCCGATGCCAAAAGGCTTGCCGGGCGATACCTGTTGCTTTACTGCCGGTATATGTTGTTGCAGCTGTTGGAAATGCGCGCTCCAGGTTTCGCCGGGATGTATGTTGGAACAGTAGGTCAGGTGACCAAAAGCTGTTTGCATGTGATAGTGTTTATTGCAAGGATTTAGTGATGGCTGCCGCTTCGTACAGCCTGTCCAGGTTCAATTCGTGTACATCTTCTCCCTGTCCTATTTTTTTGAGGAGAGATATCGTGAGCCTCCCGCCCAGGTGTTCGCGGAACTCTTCGAGTCCTGCTATGACAGGGGACTCCGCCCCACCCTGCCTTTCCAGCAACGGGTGCCAGATAGGGAGTTGCATGTTTTTAAGCACGGCGATGATCCGCAACATGTCGCTCTCGGCCAGCCACCCTATCAGGTACGAATACACGCTGTCGAGCGCCACCCCGATGGACACGGCCTCTCCATGGCGGAGGGCGAAGTTGGTGAGCTGTTCCAGCTTATGGGCGCTCCAATGCCCGAAGTCCAGCGGCCTGGATGAGCCGCTTTCAAACGGATCTCCGCCGTTGCCGATATGCTGCATGTGCAATGCCGCGCAGCGGTAGATGAGCTGCTGCATATCTTCCATATTACCATCGCTGAGCGCCTTTGCACGGGATTCCATCCACTCAAAAAATGCGGCATCCTTGATCAGCGCCACCTTTACCGCTTCTACCATACCGGAGTTCCAGTCCCGTTTTTCCAGCGTGGTCAGGAAGCGGCTGTCGTTAAAAACGGCCTGGGGCGGAGCAAAAGCGCCCAGGAAGTTCTTCTTCCCGTTAAAGTTGATGCCGTTTTTGACGCCGATGCCGGAATCGTTTTGGGACAGCACGGTGGTAGGGATGCGGATATGTTTGACGCCGCGGTGCGACACGGCGGCCACGAAACCAACGAGGTCCAGCAGGGAGCCCCCGCCGATGCCTACCAGGTAGGAGTGGCGGTCAATCTTATATTTATCGATGGCGTTTACCAGGTTGAGGAACAGTGGCAAATCATTTTTCACGGCTTCTCCCCCTGCTATTGTCAATATTTCAGGAGCCGGCTCAAAGCCTTTAATGGTTTTGAGGTAGGCCGCTATCTGCTGCGGCAATGCCTGGTGATGCGCGGCCATGCCCTGGTCCAGCACCACGAGTATTTTTTTCAGGTGGGTATTTACCGCCTGGGCTTCCAGGTATGCTCTCAAACAGTTGTTCTCCGGGTTAAAAAGCTGGGAGGTAAAATGTACCTGGTAGTGAAAGTTGACATTAAAATTCTGCAGTAAATATTCCATGGCTAATCCTCTTACATTCTATCTGAAAAGTTATCCTTTAAATGTACATAAAAATCCGTATTTCTACCTAAACGAACAGATGGGTGGCAAATTAGCGCACTGTGGCGGGTTGCGGGAAAATAAAGGGGAAATATACGTATGCAGGGCATTCGCCGCTCATCCCAACACCCTTGCAGATGCACTTAAAAAGCAGCAAATTTGTTTCCCTGTAAACCTGCTTACAGGCCCCTGGATTAAATTGTTACTGTAAAGGAAACCTTTTCCCCAAACCGCTATTCGCTATGTACCGAAAGTTGTTTCTGGTCATCCCTTTCCTGGTACTGCCGCTGTTAAGATTCACAGCTGCGGCGCAAACGTTGTCCCGTAAGGACAGTCTGTATCAGCGATTGGATAAACTGCCTCCCAATATTGAAAAAGTAAATACCTACCTGCTGCTGGGCGAAGCGCTGGTACCGGACAGTCTGCAAAAGGCCGAAAAGGTGATGAAATCCGCCCTGGCGCTGAGTATCCAGCTGGGATACCATCAGGGCGTGGCCGATTTCACCTTGTACTACATGTACCTGACGGACCTCCGGGGCGAGTACATGAAAGGGTTATATCTGCTGCAGCAGGCGGAAAAAATCTATTACCAGATTAAGGATACCAATGGTATTATCAATGTCCACAACTTCATGGGCAACGAATACCAGCAGGTGAGCAATTTCAAGGCGGCGGCGGACCAATACCTGGCTGCCCTGGAAATAGCCGACAGCAGGGGCGACAGCCTGCAATCCAATGCCATCATCACTAACCTGGCATCCGTGTTTATACAGCTGGGCGATTATCACAAAGGCCTCGAGTATGCCCAAAAGGCCTACCAGTTTGCAGCACACAGGAAAGGCAAAAGGCGCCAGGCTGCCGCATACAGCATCCTGGGAGTTTCCCAGGCCAAACTGAAGCGGTATGAAGAGGCGGCCGCTAATTACCGGCGGGTGATACAACTCGGCAGAGAGTTGGGCGACAGTACCCTTGTGCTGGACGGGACCATCAACCTGGCGTCTTTGCTCTCCGAGCAAGGGGAACATGAGGGTTCCATTGCCTTGTTTCAACAGGCCATGGCAATCACCAAAGCTTATCCCGCACCGGATTACCTGATTAACATCCACCTGGGATATGGCAATGAACTGTTTAAATCGGGGAAATACCACCTGGCGGAAACCTATATTGACAAAGCTATTTCACTGAGCAAGGCCTACCTGGCGGGGGATGAACTACGCAAGTCGTACCTGGTAGCTTCCGACCTGAAAGCGGCTACTGGCCGGCCGGCGCAGGCGCTTGCCCTGCGCAAGCAATACGAAAAACTGCATGATTCCCTAATGGGCAATACGACACGCAGCAGTGTGCAGCAGCTGGAATCCCGCTATGCTACGGCCAGGCAGGAGAAAAACCTCGCCGAAAAAAAATTGCAGGTGGCCAACATGCACCTGGAATTGCACCGTAAAAACAGGTGGATACTTTTTGGTATCGCAGGTTTTATTCTCCTTATGATCCCTGCTATTATTTACTGGCTGAAGCTGCAACACCGCCACCGGCTGCAATTACAACAGTTGCAGACCATGGAGGCAGAGCGTACCGTGCAGGTACTGGAAGCCATGATGCAGGGCGAAGAGCGGGAGCGGACGCGGCTTGCCAAGGATTTGCACGATGGCGTAGGCGGTTTGTTATCCGCAGTGAAGCTGCATTTCAGCGCGCTGCGCCACGAGCGGCCTTACCTGAAGGAGGACGCCGGCTTTTTACATGCCATGAGCATGCTGGACGACGCGGTGGTGGAAGTGCGTAAAACGGCGCATAACCTGATGCCTGAAATCCTTTCCAGGGTTGGCTTATCGGAAGCGTTGGGATTTTATTGCCGCAATGTGAGTCATAGCCGGAGGCTGCAAATCACGTATGAAAGCACCGGGCAGGTAAAACGTTACAATGCCAGTTTTGAATTATCCGTGTACCGGATCGTTCAGGAGCTGATCAACAATATCATCAAGCATTCCCGCGCTACTGCAGCGCTGGTGCAGCTGATGCAGGAAGAGCATACGTTGTCTATTACGGTGGAAGATAATGGCATTGGGTTTCAGCACCAGCCGGAACTGCACCAGGGCATGGGATTGAGAAACCTCTACAGCCGTATTAAAGCGCTGAATGGCAACCTGGATATTGACGCCTCTGCGGGGCGAGGCACTACGGCCTATATTGCCTTTAATATTATCCCGATGCAGCTGGCGAAGTAGTGTATATTATCCCGCGAAGCGGCATGGTCATGCCCACTCCGCGGGACAAAAAATCAGGTGATGGAAAACAGTTTGCCTAGCCCCAGGGAAACCGGCAACAGCAGCAGTACTGCCATGGCAAATGGCATCTGTGCAAACGCGGCCACCCATGCGGCATTCATGGCAATGAGCGCCAGAATCCCGCCTTTTACGGCTTTCCCGATATTAGGCCCTGATGGTTCCTTCATGGCTTTCATCAGGGGGCTGTTGATCATAAACATAAACAGGAGGATGAAGGGCAATGCCCTCCACAGGCGTTCCTGGTGTATGGCCAGTATGATCATGGCCACGTAGACAACGGCATAGCCGAGTGCGCTGATCTTCAGGCTGCGGGTGTTGCCGCCGTGTACTTCACCGCGACTGATATTCGTGATGGCAGCAATATAGATAACGGGAATGATTCCCATCCACCAGTATTGGGTCAGGGCGGCGGGTATGATACTGATCCCCAGGAGCAGATTAAAACCCCTGCAAAGGCCCATGTTTACCGGGCCCCAGATGGGATGATGTTTGCCCCATTTATTATACACGAGGGCAGCGATGGTAATGGCGATGGCGAGCCAGCCGGGCGCGCCGGTAAGGTGTCCTACCGAAAAGGCGCCGAGTATGCCCACGAGGAGCAGGTAGGCGCCCAGCACGATGGCCTGGGCGATGGAAATGGTACCGCTTGGGATAGGCCGTTCCGGGCGTTCCACTGCATCCAGCTTCGCGTCGAACACATCGTTAAACACTACGCCACCTCCGTAAAGTCCGGCTGCGGCGAGGCAGAGGCAAATTACGGGGAGTATGCTTTCCAGTGTAACGCTGTCAAAAGTTTCGTTTAGGAAATAGCCCGAAATGGCTACCCCTGCTAAAACATCTGCGATGGCTGTAATGATATTAGCTGGTCGCATCAGGCGCAGGTATCCAGTCAATTTACTAGCAATATAACTCACTTTGATATGAGGTTTTCATGGTTTCGGGCTTGTACAACAGTACATACAGCGCCTAACGGATGATGGTCGTATTCTTATTAATTCTTGGTTGTTGTCCGCCTCTTAACACGCTACTACCATTAAATTTTTCACTTTGATCCGTGACAACTCCGAAATCTGATTCATTAATTTGTCCACTCTGAGCGAAGGCTGTCAGTGCGTTCTTGTAAGTTACCAAATGAATGTCATTCAAGTCAATACCACTTTCGTGCATGAGCGCTGCGGTTTTGGGCACTGCGAGCGGGTCGCTGATGCCCCAGTCGGCGGCGGAATTGATCATAATCCTTTCGCTGCCGTATTGTTTTACGACCTGAACCATTCTTTCATTTCCCATTTTAGTGAACGGGTAGATGGTAAACGCCGCCCAGAATCCGCGGTCCAGCACTTCTTTGACGGTTTCCTCGTTGTTATGGTCCACGATTACCATGGCCGGGTCCAGGCCGTGTTCGATGGCGATGTCCATACTGCGGCGGGTTCCCTGCTTTTTATCCCGGTGAGGCGTATGGATTTGTACCGGCAGGTTGGCTTCCCTGGCCAGTTCCAGCTGGGCGCGGTAGTACTTTTCTTCCAGGGCCGTCTGGTCGTCGAACCCGATTTCGCCGACGCCTACCACTCCTTCCTTGTAGATGAACTGCGGGAGGATTTCCATTACGGCTTCGGCCAGTTTTTCGTTGTTGGCTTCCTTTGAATTGAGGCCGATGGTGCAGTAGTGTTTAATCCCGAACTGGGAGGAGCGGAACCGTTCCCATCCAACGAGGCTGGAAAAGTAATCGCGGAAGGAATCGACGCCTGTACGCGGCTGCCCGAGCCAGAAGGCGGGTTCTATAATGGCTACCACGCCGGCATCTGCCATGGCCTGGTAATCGTCCGTCGTCCTCGAGGTCATGTGTACGTGAGGATCAAAAAATTTCATCCCCCTAATCTTATCAAGATATGCCGGAGATTGGGCCAGTGGCTGAAGGTCCTGTTCTGTTAAGTCATGAATTCCGCACATAAAAATTGGATTTAAGATGAAATATAGTTGGCAAAAAAGTTATGTCATATAGACGGTATGGGCTACTTTATCCCAGCTCAGCGTACCGGCTTTAATTTCATCGGCCAGGTAGGGAGCGGAGGCCAGCAGTTCCTTTGCCGGCGGGTAATTGCTATAGTAGCACACGAGGGCGGCGGCCTCTTTTTCCACGTTGTAGGCCGAGTGCCACAGACGTGTTATGTCCGCGAAATTGGCTTCGGTGAGGAAGTGGGTCAGCAGTTGCCATTGGAGCGGGTTCACCGGCCTGCCGGCGGCCTGCCTTTCGTGGGCAAAATCCGTGATAATGGCTGCCAGTGCGGCGTTTGCCCTTTCCCGGAGGCCTTGTATCCGGTCCAGTGGTTTATCTGTAAAAATGGCTTTCATCACCAGCTGGTTCCAGGCCGCTTCCGGCAGGTACCGGGCGGGATAAGGATTCTGCAGCATGATGGCTTCCTGCACGGGCGCGATGTTGGAACGGATGCCGTCCGCCGTGCGGGCGATCCATTCTTCCGGGTAGGCCAGCACGGGGAGCGCGCTGTAAAGCGCCGCCAGCTCATTCATTTCTGCCCCGTTGAAGAGGGCTTCCACCTGGCTGATGTAAAACGATTTATCAGTAGCGGGTATAAAAAGCATCCACCAGACCCTTGCGAGCCGGTCTAACGTCCAGCCATATACGAAGAATCCGGGTATGGCTTTTTCCAGCGCCAATTGTATATCTGCATTGGGTTTCACCGGCTGCTTGCCTGTAAACCGCGGCATGGCGGTAAACGTCTGCAAAAAATCCCGGGTGGACCAGGTTGTTTGCTGTAGTTCCCGGCGTTGTTGCAGCCATTCGCCGGCGCGTGCATTTTCCTGTTCTCGGATGAGTTGACCTAATAACGTTTTTACATGTTCGTGGTCAAATACATATGCGGTCACTTCAAGCCTGTTTATATAGTGTAATAAAAATCCAGTCTAAAATTAACCAGTTACACGGGATTTATACTATACCGGCGGTAAAATATGATGGATGGTTACCAGGCTGGACGGGGCCCCTGTTCCGGTATTTGCGCAGGTATTCAAAATTCATACAAAATTGGGGAGCTGTGGCTGTAAACGGTCACATGAAGCGGCGGGGAGGTAAGATTTCCCCCAAAAAATAAAAGAGAGGCAATAATGCCTCTCCTTCCGCCATTCTAAAGCCTGATTATTCATCAGGATATCTTAACCGGACATCGACAGTGACGGGCTGAGGATGTCTTTACAGGTATAACAATTATGAGAAACGGGCAAAAAACAAGAACGACGACGATCAAAACCATCTGTGTGAAAAATTCCTCTCACAAAGATGCCCGGCAGTTACTTTAATGGTCTAGGAAGATAAATACGGGTGTAATATACAGATTATTCTATTTTCCCACCAAATCTCTCTGCGATTTTTTGTGATAATTTATGTTAACGAAGGGTATTGAAAAGCACGATAAAAGGCTGATACTCCTTCCAGTTAGGTTTATATTGTTCCTGTACGATAAAGCCTTTTGCATAGTTACCTAGTAAGAGGTCCAGGTCCCCGTCCTTATCAATATCGGCGGCTTCCATCGTCATCCAGTGGCCTTCTTTCTCGATTGGCGGCGCATATGGTGTGAACTGCATTTTGTTTTTATTTCCTTTGAAGAGAATGAATTTCTCCCCGGGATTATTTTCCAGGTCTGCGAAAAATGCGATGGTGGCAATATCCAGCGCACCGTCCTGATCGAAGTCGGCAGCAATGGCTTTCGTACAGCCGTTAACGGGATAAAACCAGGCTTGTTTATACTGATCATTGCCTTCGTTGAGGAAAATGTAAACGCCGTGGTAAGGTTTTAAGACGATGGAATAATCCGCATTATCGCCGCAGGTATAGAGGATATCCAGCTTTCCATCTCCGTTGAAATCTGCCAGCTGAAAACTGGTAGAGCCGTAGACCGGCGGAAATTTCAACAGGTTTTTGGAGGAAAAGCCGCCTTTTTTGTCATTTTCGAAGAGCCATATCCCCTCTTCGCCGGCCGCAAAGAGTACCATGAGGTCCGTCCAGCCGTCCCGGTTAAAATCCGCAGCAATTGCTTTGGTAGCACCTGGCAGCTCCATCAGTGCTTTTTCCTGGTATTTGCCATCGGCATTTGGCTTCAGGTAAATTAACCCTCCCGTATGATGTCCAAACGCGCAGGTGATCATCTCCACCTGACCATCCTTATCAAAATCCGCTGCGATGGTCTGAACAGGGCGTTGCAGGTAGGGCTGTACATCCCTGATATCGCCGCTTTCCAGGTTCAGATCACTGATAATGCCACTGGGTTTATCCACGGCCCTCATATCGCCGATCTGGGTAATACGTGCCAGGGCCGGGCCCCGGAAGGCGATATCCACAACGGGAGAATGGGTTTTCCAGCTGCCACTTTTCTTCATTGACGTATCCCACCGGGTAAGCGTATTTTCGTACGCATCGGCCGTATATATATTCCCTGCGCTATCTGCCGCCACCAGCACCGTAGAGGTGGTAGTGGTATCGGTAACGTGCGGCGCGCCCATGCGGAATCCTGACCAATCGTGCCGGAGGGCCACAGGCGGTTTAGCGGGCGCCAACTGCCGGGGCGCGTTCCTTTGGTAATAGCCTACTATCTCCATCCACTCCTTAAAGGGGATTATGGGGGCCGGGTCGCCCGCCATGGGCGGATAGTAACTGGTTTCGTTCCATACCCGGATGCCTGCACGCTGTGCCATTGCCGGCAGCACATGATCGTTCCAGGTGGCGGAATCCAGCAATGCGGGGGATACGGGCATATGACAGCTGCCGCAATGTTTATCAGCCAGGGCTTTGGCCTGTTCGTCGCGGGTGGGCGCATGGCAGCTCACCGCAAGGGAAATAATGGAAGCAAAAACGAAGGAACTATAGAGCAGGCCTTTTCTGATAGACATTGGTTGCGCTGACATGAGGAATAATTTTCAACTGCATCTAAAATAAGGAAATAAGCGGGTAAAAAATGAATGCAGCGGCACTAAGTCCGCTGCATTTCATTTTGTGACAGGCAAGTATGAAACAATTAGTATCCGTCGTTTTGATCCAGGACGGATTTTCCATTTTTGATAGAGAGGTCGCGCTGGCGCTGCGGGATCGGGAAGTATTCATTACGGCCTTTCTTGTAGTTGGCGCCTACGAGGTCGGTGGTAATGGTACTTTCGTAATCATAGAAACGCTTCATCAGCTCCACGCCAATATCGCCCCAGCGGCTGACATCAAAGAAGCGGTGCCCTTCTGTTGCCAGTTCCAGCTTACGTTCGAAGTACACGTATTTGCGGGCTACGTCCTGGGAGGTAAAGGTGCCGGTAGGATACCTGCTGATTTTGTAATTCGCTGCCAACTGTGTGGTAGAGAAGCCATCCATCGGCTTGGAATCATCGAGATATTTATGCAGCCAGTATTCCGGATGATCGGCGATGCGGCCGCGCACCTGGTTTACCAGGCTTTCAGCAAGGGTCAGGTTATTGGTTTCCACTGCGCATTCTGCCGCCATGAGGAGTACATCGGCAAAGCGGATCAGCACTACGTTGATTGCAGAGCCAGGCGCCCATGAGTGGGAATCCTTGTATATGCTCTGGTTAAACTGCCAGTAGATCATTTTTTTGCCGGCATAAGGTCCGCCACTCTTCTGGTCGCGTACCCAGGCAGCGCCCGGGTGCAGGCCCCAGTCGTGATAAGGCACGCCACGGCGGCCTACCGTCCAGTCTAACCGCGGATCCAGGAAACCGGCATCCGGTGTAAACGGATCATCGGCGCGTACGCCCATGTCGTTTTTCACCACGTTAGCCGGCTGGTTGTAGGTATCTACAAAAGGTAAGCCGGCAGCGCTGGTACGGTAGGAGTTCACCAGTTCCTGCGTAGGCTGGAAGAAACCGCAGCAGCCGAAAGGACTGTTATACGGGTAGTTCAGCATATCGCCGGCATTGGCGTTGGTGATGGAGTTGGTACCATCGTTAGCCGTCATCTGGATCGCGAATACAGATTCAGGACCATTTTTATAAGCAGCGTTGAAGTTGCGCTGGAAGTCGTCTTCCAAAGCGTACTTTTTACCGTTGGAGGTATTACCGTTAGCAATAGCGTCCTGGAAGAGTGGTAATGCTTCTGCATATTTCTTTTGATACAGCAGGGATTTTGCCAGGTAGATCTGCGCGGCCCATTTATTGGCGCGGCCTACGTTGGATTGTGTAGGCGGCAGGTGATCTTTGGCAAAGGTGAAGTCGGCCACGATGTTTGGCCAGATATCCACGTTATTCGGCTGTAATACATCGGTAGTGGAATCGCTGATCCAGGGCACTTTATTGAACATTTTTTTCAGTTCAAAATAATAGTGGCCGCGAAGGAAACGGGCTTCCGCTTCTACCTGTGTTTTTTCATCGGCCGTCATGTCCTTTGCATCCTTCATGAATTTGAGGGTGTTGTTGCAACGGGTAACGCCTTCGAAAACTGCTTTCCACTTGGCATTGAAGTAAGTATTGGTAGTGGAGTGCTGGCCGGTAGCAATGGTATTGATGTCCGGCTGGTCAGGGCTTTCAGAGCCTTTGTGCGCATCGCCGCCGGCCACGCTGCCGTAAACCCAGTTGGTAGGGGAAGCCATCCAGCCGGAGCCACCGCCGCCGAGCGCGTTATTATCAGGAGCCTGACCATCGAGCGCGGCATAAGCGCCTATCAGTAAAAAGTTAACACCGTCCTTATTAGCAACCAGGTCTCCTCCCAATGCAGCATATGGCGGACGTTCCAGGAAGCTCTTTTTGCAGGCGGCGAGCATAGCGGCAGCCAGCAATAATGTTACACCTGAATATTTGATTATTTTCATCTCTTTAGTTTTGCTAGTTGAATAATGCTATCAGAAAGTCACATTTACACCGATGATGTACTGGCGCTGATTTGGATAGGCGCCTTCATCAATACCGAATGCAGTGGTTGAACCGGTGATTTCCGGATCCACGCCAGAGTATTTAGTGATAGTAAATACGTTCGCAGCCTGTACATATGCTCTGAATTTGCTTACGCCGATACCTTTCAGGATATGCGTTGGCAGGGTGTAGCCCAACTGCATGTTTTTAGCGCGCAGGTAGGAACCATTTTCCACGAAATAAGAGTTAGGTACGTTGGAAGTACTTTCAAACCCTTTGGTTTCCTGTACCGGCAGCTTAGCATTATGGTTTTCCGGCGTCCAGCTGTTGTACACCGCATCTTTACTTTTAGCACCGGCGAATGAACCGTAGAAGTCTGTCCACCATTTAATCTGGTTCCAGATCTTGTTGCCGGACACGCCGTAGAGGAACATGCTGAAGTCGAATTGTTTGTAGGTCAAACCGATGTTCAGGCCATAGCTGAATTTAGGCGTAGGCGCACCGAGGAAAGTTCTGTCGTCCACATCCACTTTACCGTCGCCATTGATATCCGCGTACCTGAAGCGGCCGAGGGCAGCGTCTTTCTGGTATTCGTCCAGACCAGGATATTTCTTCTGCGCATCTTCGTTGGCCTTATTCACTTCTTCCTGTGAGTTCCAGAAGCCTACGATCTGGTAGCCGTAGAATTCGGAAATAGAGCGGCCCACCTGGTTGCGGATGATCGGGCTGCCGAAGCGGCGTTGTTCCGCATCGAAGTAGTTAGCGCCGTTGGATACAGCGAGGATTTCGTTGTTATAGGAAGTAAAGGTACCTGTCGCATCCAGCTGCAGGTCTTTTCCGAGATTCAGCTTGGTGGTGATGTTGAGGTCTATACCCTTGTTACGCATTTTGGCCACGTTAGAGTAAGGCACAATGGCAGCGCCGTACACGCCGGCCAGTTCAGGGTTATAGAGGAGGTCCTTTACTGTTTTCTGGTAATAGTCGATCGTGAATTCCAGTTTACCTTTGAAGAGGGTCGCATCGATACCGATGTTGGAGTTCACGTTACTTTCCCATTTCGCATCCGGGTTACCGATACGATCCTGGTAGAAACCTTTCACGATGGTGCTTCCGTTCATCGGGTAGAAGGTAGAAGCCCTGTTGAAGTTATAGGTATTGAACACGTTCATAGGGTCCACGTTGATCTGGTTACCCATGATACCATAACCGCCACGCAGTTTCAGGTCGGTGATCCAGGATACATCCTTCATGAAGCCTTCCTGTGAAACGCGCCATGCAGCGGATACGGCAGGGAAGTTACCATACCTGTTGTTGGAACCGAAGCGGGAGGAACCATCCCGGCGGATCAGGGCGCCGATCAGGTATTTATCAGCAAAAGCGTAGTCCACTCTTGCGAACAGGGACCAGAGGCTGTTGGAGTTTTTGAAGCTGCCGTTGGTTGGCGAACCGGTACCGGTGCTGAGTGAAGCGTAGTCAGGATCGAAGGTAAAGTAATCGGTAGTGGTACCGGTTAAACCGTAGTTCCATTCATCGTATGCTTCCGTACCCAGCAGCACTTTCACATCGTGTTTGTTATTGAAGTTTTTATGGAAAGTGAGGGTGTTGGTCCAGGTCCAGTCATAACCGTTACCGGTTGTTTCCGTATAGGAGTTCACACGGTTGTTTTCCGCGTTTTCATATTCAGGCAACGTGAAGTTGTTGTTATCGAAGGAATAGATTTCTCCCCCGAAGGATGTCCTGAAGGTGAACAGGCGAAGGATGTCCGCCTCTCCGTAAACGTTACCCAGCAACCTGTTTGCCAGCGTTTTGGTTCTGCCGAAGCGATCCTGGATGGCAACCGGGTTGCGGGAGTTACCGAGGCCTTTGGAGCCGGAGCCGGCATAGTTACCCATGATATCATATACCGGTATGATGGTCATTTCACGGAAGGCCATACCTATACCGCTACCTTCCTGCAGGATACCGATCTGCGGGTTATCGATAAGGGAGTATTCCAGGTTTTGACCTACGCGGATATGATCCGTAATATTGAAGCTGGAGTTGGCGCGCACCGCATAACGTTTGTTATAGGTGTTCATGAGCGTACCCTGCTGGTTAAAATAATAGAACGAGACATAGTAGCTTCCGATATCGCCACCACCGGCAACAGAAAGGTTGTGGCTGGTGATAGGCGCCGGATTGAAAATTTCGTGGAACCAGTCAGTACCTTCTTTATTTGCTTTGGAGATGCGATAGAATTTATCCACATCGTCCGGGTTTTTGTAATAAGGATTTACAAAATACTTGGACGGGTCTACCGCGGGGTCGCCTTCCATTTTACCGGCAGGCGCGATATAATCGGGGACAACTGGATTAGGGCCGGAGCCATACTGCGCATCTTCCAGTTTCAGCTGTTGGTTGGCAGGGCTTCTTTCGTTGGTATTTTTGATGGCGGTCCAAATCAGCTGACCCTGTTCGGTAGGGTTGGCGTGGTTATAGACGTTTCCGCCTTTAGGCACCTGGCGGCCGTAGTAGCCATCATAGGATACTTTAACGCGGCCGGTACCTCTTTTGGTGGTGATTACCACTACGCCGTTTGCAGCGCGGGCGCCATAAATGGAGGCAGCGCCGGCGTCTTTGAGCACCTGCATGGTAGCCACATCGTTCGGGTTGATGTCGACCAGACTTTTAATAGGCACACCATCTACGATATAGAGCGGGGTGTTGTTACCGAAGGTATTCACACCGCGCACCTGCACCTGTGGTTCCTGGCCGGGCTGACCTGTACCCAGTACGGTGATACCGGATACCTGGCCTTGCAGCTGATTGGAGATTTGTGCGGTAGGTTGTTTGGTGAGGTTATCCACACGTACTACGGCTACGGCGCCTGTCAGATCTTTCTTTTTCTGGCTGGCATAACCGGTTACTACCACTTCTTCCAATGAGCCTACTTTTTCGGCGAGCACGATGGCAACGGGCCCGTTGCCTACTGCCACTTCCTGCGGGTCGTAGCCTACAAATGAGGCTACCAGTACATCTCCGGGTTTTGCCTGGAGGGTAAAGGAACCGTTAGGATCGGTGGCTGTACCTCTGTTGGTACCTTTCACAACTATTGTTACGCCGGGCAGGGGATTTCCTGAAGCTTTATCAGTAACCTTCCCTGTTATCTTCGTTTGTGCGTAAACGTTAGTACCGAGCAACAATAGCAATAAGCCGCATAAAACGGCCAGCGCCTGGTAAAAATGTTTTTTCATAACGTGGTTTAAGGGTGACGTTTAAGAAAAATTAAGAAATAGAGTACCTGTCTTATATCACACCGTCATCTACCGGATATGCGGTAAAATATGGGCAAAAGGATGCCGTTGCTTCCTGGCAGGATGCAGCACCAGTAAGCATATCATATTGAGTAGATGACAGCTAAAATATAACTGTGCAATAAGGGGGCAGGCAATACATAGCGTTATGTAAAACCAATACTAATTCAGCTCATATAAAAACAAACAGTGTCTTTTTTTAAAATGAAATCAGAATAACAAAAAATAAAAATTAATAAATGTGAGAAGTACGCGCTATTAATCTTTCTATCTCAACACAGATTTTGGTTCTCACGTGGAATTTTATAAGTTCTTCGCAACTAATTTATAAATATAATTTAACTCAAACAAGTATGGCTTTAACATTTTTTTAAAATATTTTCTAACCCATTCTCTTTCAATCTTCATTTTGTGTATGTTTAACACTTCAATACTTATCGCTGTCCATGAAAGTTTTTAATATTTTTTTCGCCGTGATCTTTGTTGTGTTTGCAGGCCTGCAATACAATGATCCTGATCCGTATGTATGGATGCCCATCTACCTGTATGCCGCCGTGCTTTGCGCCATGGCTGCGCGCAACAGGTTTTACAGCAAATTGTATTTAATAGGCATCGGCATTTACCTGGCATATGCCGTTTATTTATTTTTTACGAAAGACGGCGTGGCCGACTGGGTAACGCAGCACCAGGCGGAGAACATTGCGCAGACGATGAAAGCTACGAAACCATGGATCGAAGATACGCGGGAGTTCTTCGGGTTGTTTATCTGCATTATTGCATTAGGGGTGAACTACTTTTATGCGAAACTAAAGATGAACCGTTACCGTTAGTTAATAGCTCAGCATATTGGCCAGCAGCTTTAACTCTATCTCTGCTACCTTGGCGGCATAGGCCAGGTTGGTCAGCTGGTAACCTGCCGCTTCAAAACTCTGTTGCGCCGTTTTCACATCTATTACCGTTGCCTGGCCCAGCTGCAACTGCTGAACGGTGAGGCGTACCAGTTTGGCGGAAAGATCGTAGGTGCTTTGCGCCGTGGCGAGTTGTTCGAGGTTATTATTGAATGCCTGCCATGACTTCACGGTTGCCGCGGTATAATCGCGCAGGTATGTTTCTTTCAGCAGTTTTGCATTACGCGTATCGATGGCTGCTACCTGCTGTTGCTTCTTATAGATGCCGCCGTTGAATATGGGAATGGTTAACCCTGCCCCCACATAAGGCCCATAGTTCTGGTTAAACGTAACGTTACCTGCGGAGGCGGATGTACGGTTGAAATTATAGCCGGCATTGGCCGTTACGCTGGGATAGCGGAGCGCTGCCGCTTCTCTTTCCCGGAGTTCGTTGATGCGTACCTGTATGTCTGCCGCCTGCAGGCGCGGGTTCTCTTTATACAACCTGTCCAGTATGGTGTCGAGGCTGATAGCTTTGTCTACCACCACCGTGTCCTTGATGGTGATGGCGGAATCCGGCCGTAAGGTAAGCAGCGTCAGCAGGTCGGTTTTAGACTGCTGGATAACCAGGTCCTGCGTTTGCAGCGCCTGCTGCTGGGTGTTGATGTCCACCATGGCCTGGAAGAGGTCCGCGTCATTGGCCATGCCCACCTCTTTGCGGGCTTTTACAATATCGAGTTTTTGTTGTGAAACCGCTATGGATTGCAGCAGTGTGGCAGCGAGGCTCTGCTGTCTCACCACATCATAATATTTTAATTCCACATTGGCGACTACCCGTTGTATCATGGAATCCAGCTGG
>Ga0164243_10006367_pt1 | contig 17879 bp, 14 predicted proteins | sample OricompcompostOP_FD_108781 | JGI IMG/M metagenome (GOLD analysis project Ga0164243, IMG submission 108781) | Organic Plus compost microbial communities from Emeryville, California, USA - Original compost - Organic plus compost (OP) | ecosystem: Engineered > Solid waste > Mixed feedstock >... | reverse complement strand
TCGAATCCGAACTGGCCGAGATGGAACCCGACGAGGCTGCTGAATTCCTGGCGGAGATGGGGATCGACGAACCCGGCCTTGATCATCTGGCGCGCGTCGGATTCCAGACCCTCGGCCTGCAGACCTATCTGACCGCCGGCCCGAAGGAGTCGCGGGCCTGGACGATCCGCAAGGGTGCCACCGCGCCGGAGGCCGCAGGCGTCATCCACAGCGACTTCCAGAAGGGCTTCATCAAGGCCGAGATCGTCTCCTACGACGACCTGGTGTCGGCGGGTTCGCTGCTCAAGGCACGGGAAGCCGGCAAGGTCCGGATGGAGGGCAAGGACTACGTCATGCAGGACGGCGACGTCGTGGAGTTCCGCTTCAACGTATAGGGCTGGTCGCTGACCGTCAGCACCAACTTGCCCCGCGCGCGACCGGCCAGGCTGGCGTCGAGCGCACTCCGCCAGTCCTCCAGCGGATAGGTCGCCGTGACCGGGACAGTGAACCCGCCCTGCGCGGCAAGCCCGGCGTACTCGGCAAGAGCCTCCCAGCGGAGTCTGATACCACCCTCGGGTGAGGTCTCGGGATCCTTCGGTCCGAGGCGTACACCGGTCCGCCGGGCGCCCTCGAAATCGGCCACGGTGATCACCCGCGTCGCATCGCCGCCGGCGATCTCCACCAGATCGGGCAAGGCGCTGGCGTCGGCCGACTCGAGGTTGGCCGGCGAGCAGTCGATGACGACGTCGGGTGTCATGTCGAGCAACTTCCTGACTCGCTCGACCATGCCTTCGCCGTACGGGGTCACCAGCGCACCCATCCGGCGCAACCGGTCGGCAAACGTCGATCCCGCGGTCGCGACCACTTGGGCTCCGCGCCGCACTGCCATCTGCACGGCGGCGAAGCCGACCATGGTGCCGGCGCCATGGATGAACACCGTGTCACCCTTCTGCAGGCCGGACCAGTCGACATAGCGAGCCGCCGTCTCGACCACCATCGGCAGCGCTGCGGCATCGACGTAGGACAAACAGTGGGGCAGACGCTCCCAGTACGCGAACACCGCGTAGTCGGCCGCTCCGCCCGTGGACTGGTTCAGGTAGTCGGTGCGGCCGAACACCCGGTCACCGACGGTGAGCTCGGTGACATCCTCGCCGACCGCGGCGACGGTGCCGGAGACATCGAGGCCGACGCCCCAGGGCAGTTCGCGGTCGAACTGTCCCCGGACCAGCGCCCAGTCGGCGGGATTCAGCCCGCAGGCGTGGACCCGTACCAGGACCTGTGTCGGTCCGGGGGCGGGGATCGGCACTTCCTCCAAGCGCAATACGGCGGCGGGATCGCCGAACTCCGCGAAGGTCAGCGCTCGCATCATCTTGTCGGTCATCGTTCCTCCTGCGCGGAAAGCGGACTATGCTCCGGTTACGTCAAACTGTAGCATAAGTGGAGCGTGATCCGTTTTGTCGGTCGAGGAGAGCCGTGCACCCCGGGCCGATGCTGCCCGCAACCGCGATCAGCTGCTCGCGGCGGCGACGCGCATACTCTCCGACGCGGAATCGGAGATGTCGATGCGCGCCGTCGCGCGGGAGGCGGGGGTCGGCATCGCGACCCTGTACCGGCACTTCCCGACCCGCGAATCACTGGTCGAGGCGGTCTACCGCGACCAAGTGGTACGGCTGACCGGCGGTGCCCGGGAGTTGCTCGCCGCGGAATCGCCGGATCGGGCTCTGCGCCGATGGATGGACCTCTTCGGCGACTGGATCGCGACGAAACGGGGGATGCTCGACACGATGTTGTCGCTGATCGAATCCGGCGATCTGCCCCATGCCCGGACCAGGGAGGAACTGCTTGCGGCAGTCGATCTCATCCTGGAGGCGGGGCGCAGCAGTGGAGATCTCCGTACCGACGTTTCCGCCGAGGAGGTCGTGGCGCTGATCATCGGTGTCTTCACCGTCGCCCATCAGGCCGGCCGCGCCGACGAGGCCGCCCGGTTGCTCGACGTCGTGCTCGACGGCCTGCGGCCCCAGCGTCCCTAGCCGTACGGCCTCGCCGCAGCACTTGGTCGGTGGCGCAGCAGTTCCTCGGTGGCGCACCAGTTCCTCGGTGGCGCACCAGTTCCTGCGCGGCGCACCAGTTGGTCGGTGGCGCACCGGCTGCATCGGGTGCGGGGACCAGTAAAGGGTGCGGGGTCGACGAAAGGGTGCGGGAGCGTGGTCGTGCCTCGGGGGTCGGCGCCGGCGCACCAGTTCCTCGGCGGCGCACCAGTTCCTCGGCGGCGCACCAGTTGGTCGGCGGCGCACCGGCTGCATCGGGTGCGGGGACCAGTAAAGGGTGCGGGGTCGACGAAAGGGTGCGGGAGCGTGCTCGTGCCTCGGGGGGTGGCGTCGGCGCACCAGTTCCTCGGTGGCGCACCAGTTCCTCAGTGGCGCACCGGCTGCAACCGGTGCGAGGGCGAGTAAAGGGTGCGAGGGCGAGTAACGGGTGCGAGGGCGAGGAAAGGGTGCGAGGGCGAGGAAAGGGTGCGGGGGCGAGTAAAGGGTGCGGGAGCGCCCCCGCGGGCGACGACCCGATGAACCGCAAGGTCAGGACGAAAGCCACTACTTCGGCGCCGGTCCAGGTGGTCGACTGGCGCCACCGTACTCGGGGGTGAGCATGATGAGGCGGACGTCGGGATGGGTGCTGGCGCTGGTGCTGGCACTGATCATGGTCGGGCTGGTTCCGCCGCGCGCCGCGGCCGCGGGCCGAGCGCCCGGAAAGTACACCGGTAAGGGTTTCGATGCCTGTTCGGCGCCGTCCTCGGCGGCCATGGACGCCTGGCTGGCCTCTCCGTACCGTGCGGTGGGCATCTACATCGGCGGCAACAACCGGGCCTGCAGCCAGCCGAATCTCACCGCATCCTGGGTCAGCCACCAGCAGGCCAACGGCTGGCATCTGCTGCCGATCTATCTGGGCCTGCAGGCGCCATGCACGACCTCGAACAAGAAGAACCTGATCGATCCCGCCAAAGCCTCAAGTCAAGGGCGTGCGGAGGCGGAGGCGGCGGTGAACGCGGCCAAGGCGCTCGGTCTGCCCAAGGACAGCATCCTGACTTTCGACATGGAGGCGTACGCCACCAACAACGCAGCCTGTACGACAGCGGTGCTCGGTTTCCTCGGTGCCTGGACCTCACGGGTGCACGATCTCGGCTATCTCTCGGGTGTCTACGGCAGCCTGAACTCGACGGTGCACGACCTGGTCGCCGACTTCCGGTCGACCAGCAGGCCCCATCCCGACTACCTGTGGTTCGCCCGGTACGACGGCGTCGCGAGTGTCGACAACTCGGCGATCCCGTCCGACTACTGGAGTCCACAACGTCGGATCCACCAGTACCGCGGCGGCCATGACGAGACCTACGGCGGGGTGACGATCAACATCGACAACGACTTCGTCGATGTGAAGGTGCTGCCCGGCCCGGCCTTCAACGATTTCACCGGCAACGGCTGGCCCGATCTGTTGGCTCGCGACACGGCGACCGGCGACGTCTACCTCTACCCGGGCAACGGAACCAACCTGGAGAGCCGGGCCCGGATCGCGAACAAGTGGACCGCGTCGGATTCGATCACCCGCTTCGGCGACTTCAACTCCGACGGCCGCGACGACATCATCGTCCGGGACTCCTCGACGGGATACCTCTGGCTGTATCCCGGCACTGGCACCGGGCTCGGATCGCGGGTCAGGCTGGCCACCGGGTGGAACGCCAAACGGGAGACAACGGCGGTCGGCGACCTGACTGGCGACGGCCGCCCCGACCTGGTGGCCGCCGACAAATCGTCCGGCACCCTCTACCTCTATCCCGGCCGCGGTACCTCGCTGGGCAGCAGGATCAGCCTCGGATCGGGCTGGAACGCAATGAGTGAACACACCGGCATCGGCGACCTGACCGGGGACGACCGGCCGGACATGCTGGCCAGACACATCTCGTCCGGCACGCTGTACCTCTATCCCGGCCGGGGATCCGGCTTCGCGCCGCGGATCAACCTGGGCAGCGGATGGTCCGGCCGCCGCGGTCTGGTCGGCGTCGGCAACTTCGATCGCCGCGGCTATCCCGACCTGGTGGCCATCGACACCAGCTCGGGCAACCTGTACCTGTATCCCGGCAAGGAGAAGGGGCTGAAGGCGCGGATCAAGCTCTCCGGCGGCTGGGCCAACCGCAGTCCGTTGTTCTGACGAGCCCCCTCGGGAGCGAAGTGCTTCACTTGCTCCGTGACGACAAGCAACCAGCGACCGGTCGACCTCGACTTCCCGACCCGCACCAAGGGCCCGATCATCCAGCGCCGGGGACAGATCGAACGCACCACAACCGACCAGCGGCTCCTTGATCATCGTGGTCCGACCGACTGGGTGCATTCCGATCCGTGGCGGGTGTTGCGGATCGAGGCCGAGTTCATCGAGGGCTTCGGTGCGCTGGCCGAGATCGGCCCGGCGATCGCCGTGTTCGGTTCGGCCAGGATCAAGCCCGGATCCGCCGAGTACGAGATGGCCGAGAGGGCCGGACGCAGACTCGCCGAAGCAGGTTTCGCGGTGATCACCGGCGGCGGACCCGGAGCCATGGAGGCCGCCAATCGCGGAGCCCAACAGGGCAACGGCCTCAGCGTCGGGCTCAACATCGAGCTGCCCTTCGAACAGGAGCTCAACCACTGGGTCGACCTCGGCATCAACTTCCGCTACTTCTTCGCCCGCAAGACGATGTTCGTCAAGTACTCCCAGGGATTCCTGGTGCTGCCCGGCGGCTACGGCACCCTGGACGAACTCTTCGAGGCGGTGACCCTGGTGCAGACCCGCAAGATCACCAGGTTTCCGGTCGTGCTGTTCGGCACCGATTACTGGTCCGGCCTGATGGAGTGGCTGGAGAAGTCGGTTCGGGCCGAGGAGAAGATCGGCTCGACCGACCTCGACGTGCTCACCGTGACCGATGATCTTGACGAAGCAGTCGAGTTGATGGTTGCGGCCCGCGACATGGTCTGAGAAGGCCGGGACGGCACCACCGGAGGTTCAGTGCCGGACGGTACCGGAGTGATCGGCCAGGCTGCGCAGCACGCGGGTGGTGTGGTCGTCGGCCGGGAAGAACGTCTCCACGGCGATCTCGTCCAAGGTCACGTCCCGGGGCGAGCCGAAGACCGTCGTGGTGTACAGGAAGGCCAGATCGCCGTGCTCGGTCGTCAACTGCAGTGGCACCACAAGATCATTTCCGGTCGGCAGCTCGCCATGATCATCGCCCGGCCCAGCGGGGTAGCCGCGGACCTCGTCGATCAGGTCGGCCAGCCGCGGATCCGCTGTCCGCTGCCACTGCCGCCGCAGCCGGCGCAGCACCTCGGCCCGCCAACGGACCAGGTTCCTGATCTGCGGTGCCAGACCGCCCGGAGCCAATGTCATCCGGATCATGTTGATCGGCGGACGTCGCAACGTCTCCGACACGCCGCCCAAGAACACCTCGGCCGCATGATTGGCGGCGACCAGATCCCATCCGACGTCGACGGCAACGGCGGGATTGGGGTCGAGCCCGCGAAGCACACCATCGACCGCGTTCCGCGCAGCCGCAAGGTCGGTCAACTGCCGTTCGGCGTACGGCGGCGCGAAGCCGGCCGCCAGGTGCAGCAGGTTCCGCTCGCGCAGGGGTACGTCGAGTTCGGCGCAGAGCCGTTCGATCATCTCCCGGCTGGGTGAGGATCGCCCGGTTTCCACGAAGCTCAGGTGTCGTGCCGAAACGCCGGCTGCCAACGACAGTTCCAACTGACTCAGGCGCCGACGCTGCCGCCACCGCCGGATCAACGTCCCGACCGGTTGGGTGGTCACCGTCATGGCAGACAGCGTGCCCGATCCCGATCCGCCCGGCAATGACCTGGCAGGTAATCGACAGTCCGATCCCGGCGCGCAACAGTGGCGGGACACAACCTTCGTCGCACGGCCGTCGACGACCGATCGTTCACCTGGAAGGAAATCCCATGACCGACACAGCGGTCGACAGCCACACCGAGATCCTCGACCGGTACCTCGAGTTCTGGAACGCCGAGACCCCCGAAGACCAACGCCGGATCGCCGAAGCGGTTTTCGACGAGCCCGTCGAGTACCACGCCCCGGTCGGGGTGCTGACCGGAGCGGAGGCCCTGATCGACTTCCGCAACCAGTTCACCGACCACATGGGGAGTGCGTCGCTGGTGCTCAACAGGCCGCCGGAGACCCATCACGACCGGGCCCGCCTGCTCTGGGAGATCCGGCTCGCCGGCGGCGAGTCGTTCGCCGCCGGAACCGACATCATCGCGTTCACTCCCGATGGTCGGATCTCCTCGATCTCCAGCTTCCTGGATCGGGCACCGGAGCAGGTCCCGCATCCGCACGATCACGAATGATCAACTCCGCTTGATCAACATTGCTTGATCAATATTGCTTGATCAATACTGCTTGATCAACTTTCCTTGATCAGCCGGGACCAGTCGAGCACAACCGGGAAGAGCTCGGCCGCCGCCCATGCCGCCGTCTGGTCGGTGTGGTGCGGATGGCCGGGCCTTCCCGACGCACCGAACGGAACCACCCAGCGGCTGCGCGCCGGGTCGTCGAGATCCCAGACGTACCTGGCCATCGAGGCCATCGCACAGCGATGCGTGACCCCGGGCGTCGAGTGGGTGGCTCGGACGCAGGTGCCGTCCCCGGCAAGACGCGGGTCGGGAAGGGGAGGCACATGATCATCGGCCAGGCCGGTGAGGCCGTGGAGCGGTGCCAGCCGGTGTACGTCGCCCCACACCCCGGCCGGCGGGTCGGCTGCCACCGCGGCCAGCGCCGTCGTCACGCCGGCCTGCAGATCAAGATCGAGTTTGTCCGCGTTCACACAGATCGCATCGAAAGCGACACCGATCCGGACGCGTACGTCCATGGTGACTGCGAAGAGATCAGGAAGGGGATCGGGGTCGCGCAGCGTCACGAACGGCGGCTGCTCGGCGATCCAGTCGGTCATCGCCGCCCGCCAGGCCGCGTACAGCAGGGCTCCCCGGCTGTCGGCGGCCATCCGCCCGTCCCAGGCGAGCAACTTCTGCGCCAGTGATTGCACGGCGGCCGATTCACCGGTGAGATCGGTGCGCCGGAGGAGGTCCTGGGCCAGCTTGGCAGCACCCAACTGGACGTCACCGTGAACAGCTTCCATGGCCGCCACATCGGCAGCACCGTCGGTCAATTCGTCGAGCCGGGCGCTGATCCGGCCGGCCCGCCACCCGGGCGCGTAGAACTTCCCGAGTCCACCGCCACTGGCCCGGTCGTTGGCGTTGACCACCAGATCATCGACGACGTCGACCGGCATGGCCGCGTACTCACCCGACCAGGCGTACCGGCTGTCCCAGGCCGGTACCGGCACATCGACGTTCCGCTCGTCCCGCAGCGGTACCCGCCCGGCGACGAAGTGCCGGACAGCGCCGGTGCGATCCGCGACGATGCCGCTGTTGACCGGTTCCACCCACGACTTCATGGCCGCCAGCACGTCGTCAACGCTCCGCGCGTGCAGCAGCGGCAGCAGGGCGCCGAAGCCGAGATCGTCCTCGACCATCGTCGGGGTCCGCAGGCTGAACGTCGGGCCGCCGTCCTGGTCGATGACCACCGGGCCGCGGCGGGTGAGGAGGACTTCGATCTGCTCCGCCTCTCGTCCCCGGACCTGGATCGTCTCGACCCGGCGCTGCACCGGCTCGGGACCGTCCGGTCCGCGGGCGGTCACCTCGGCCCCCGAGCGGTCCAGTGCCTCCTCGAACAGGTCCTGGTAGTCCGACATGGCGTTGGTGATGGCCCAGGCCACCCCGCCGGCATGGGCGAAGTGCTGGACGCCCGGGACGCCGGCGAAGGTGAAACCGAAGACGTCGAAGTCCGGGCAGGCGAGCCGTACCTGCTGGTAGACGCCGGGGAAATCGGCCTGCCGGTGCGGATCGCCCGCGACGATCGGCCTGCCGGAGGCTGTCCGCCGTCCGGCGACCGCCCAGGCGTTGCTGCCGATCGAGTCGGGGATCTCGCTGTCCAGCAGGTCGACGACGTCGGCACCGAGGCGTTGAGTGACGTGGCGGCGCCACAGCTTGTAGCCGAAGCCGCCGAAGATCAGTTGCTGGACCGCGAACACCGCCAGCGGCGTCCACGGCTGCCAGGTGCCCGGTCCGACGCCCAGGGACTCGAACTCGTACGCACCGGCGGCGCCCTCGGGCAGCCCCGAGTTGACGCCGTCGGCGAACGCGGTCACCCAGGTACGGTTCCGGTCGTCGAGATTGTCGAAACAGCGCCGCGCGACCGCGTCGATCCCGGCACGGCGGGCGAACCGGTCGAAGGTCAGACCGGATTCGCCGATGATCTCGGCTGTCCGACCTTCGGCGCGGCGCCGGTTCCACTCGATCTGCCAGGCGCGGTCCTGGGCGACGACCCGTCCCTGCAGCCGGGCCAGTTCGTCGACGGAATCGGCGCGTAGCTGCGGTACGCCCTGAGCGTCGCGAAATACCTCGACCATACGAACACCGTAGCGGTGGGGATTGTCATGATCGTTTCAGGCCGTGTTCCAGGACAGGACATGGCAACGGCCCGACGCAGCGGGGGAGCTGCGCCGGGCCGGATCGCTCGGACGAATGTGGCCTTCGGTCAGTGTTGCGGAGTGCGGTTCTCCGCAGACACCATCCAGGCCAGCTGCTCGGTGCGCTCGATGATGCTGTGCAACAGGTCGGAGGTTGTCGGGTCCTCTTCCTCGACGTCGTCGTGGATCTCCCGTGCGGTGTTGGCCACGCCGTGCAGTGCGGCGCTGATCGCATCGACCGCTTCCTTCGTGCTGATCTCGCCCTCCGGGAACGGTTTCAGCCCCGACACCTTGGCCACCGTCTGGGCACGGCCGTCCGGAGCCACGTACACCGCACGCATTCGTTCGGCGACGTCGTCGGCGAATTCGCGGGCGGCGGTGACAATCTCGTCCAGTTGCAGGTGCAGATCCCGGAAATTGGGTCCGACGATGTTCCAGTGTGCCTGCTTGCCGATCAGGTGCAGATCGATCAACTCGACCAGCAGATTCTGAAGATGCTCGGAAAACTTGGGCGAGGCGCGGAACGCGTCGGTCTGGTCTGTCATCGTGAATTCCTCCGATAGTCGTGAATGGATTCAACCGTTGTCAACGGGGTACCCATTGTCGTGACAACCGGTACTTCGGTTGCACGCTTTGGGTTTCAGTACCCGTCGCGAATCGTTTAAACAGTGGCGCAAGATCAAATAAGTCGCTTCCAAGTATCGACAGCAGCGCCAAGAAGACGCAAGATGGAGTCAGCCCCGAGGATGGTGCCAAGACAATGATCGAAGAGGTCGTTCCCCCGCTGGCTCCAAGCAGCCTTGTGTCTCCGGATGTGGTCGAGCCTGCTGTTGAAAGATCTAGTAATGATCTTGGACGGTCAGGGGTGCGCCCGTTTCGGACTGTCGGTCGCCCACTCACGGTGCGTCTGCCCGAGGCGATGATGGATGAACTGCGCTGGGTCGCCGACCAGGAGGGCTGCGACGTCACCGAGATCGTCGTCAACGCCGTCGACGAGTTCCTTGCCGACCATTGGGTGCGCAACAGCGACTTCTAGCCCGGTCAGACAGGCGGTCAGGACAAGCGGTCAGGACAAGCGGTCAGGACGACAGGTCGAGGGCGGCGATCTCCCGTTCCATCTCCAGCTCCTCGCGTGCGGTAACCACCACCGACCGGACGCTCGCGCCGTCGGCAGTGAGTTCGAGGTCGGGCTCGGCATCGCCGTTGCGGTCCTCGTCGATCCGCACCCCGAGCCAGTCCAGCCTCCGGCAGACCGAACTCCGCACCAGCGCCGAATGCTCGCCGACCCCGCCGGTGAACACCAACAGATCCATCCCGCCCAGGGACCCGGCCATGGCACAGATCGAGGTGACCAGCCGGTGCAACTGCACCTCCAGCGCCGTCCGGGCCCGTTCGTCACCGTCGCGGGCCCGGGCCTCCACCTCGCGCTGGTCCTTCGTCCCGGCCAGCGCCAACAGCCCGGATTCCTTCTCCAGCATCCGGGTCACCGCCGCCGGCGACAACTTCTGGTGTTCCTCCAGCCACAGCACCATCCCGGGGTCGACCGTTCCCGAACGCGTGGCCATCACCAGGCCTTCCAGCGGGGTGAAGCCCATGGTCGTGTCGACGCTGCGACCGTCCCGTACGGCGCACAACGAGGCCCCGGCGCCGAGATGGCAGGTCACCACCCGGGTTCCCTCGACGGGCAGGCCGGTCAGCTCGCAGGCCCGCCTGCTGACGTAGGCGTGGGACAGGCCGTGGAACCCGTAACGCCGGACGCCCCGGTCACGCCATTCCCGGGGGATCGCGTACGTCGCCGCAGCGGTCGGGATGGTGGCATGGAAGGCGGTGTCGAAGCAGGCTGCGGCGGGAACATCCGGCAACAGCTCGGTGGCGGCGCGCAGTCCGGCCAGCGATTTGGGCTGGTGCAACGGCGCCAGGTCCGTGAGATCGGCCAGTTGCTGCTCGATCTCCGGTGTGATCCGCACTGCCGAGGAGAAGAGCGTGCCGCCGTGCACCACCCGATGACCGACGGCGTCGGGCGCCGGCCAGCCGCTGAGTGCCTCGTCGACGGCATCCGGATCAAGATCATCTCCGGAGACGGACAGATCACCGGACCGGGTGACCACACCGTCCTCCACCAGCCGCAGTTTGACGCTGGACGAGCCGGCGTTCACCGTCAGCAGGCGCACCGTCACACCGCCTCAGCCGGCCGCGCCGGCTGAGGCTGCGGCGCCGGCGCGGGTGGGTGACTCCGCGGCTTCCTTGGTGGCCGGCCAGGACCAGCCGGAGATGCTCGGATCGTCCTCGCCGTGTTCCCGGGTGTAGGCCCGGGCGGCAAGCCGGGCGTCGGCCAGCTCCTGCCGCAGTTGCGCGGACTTGCTGCCCAGGGTGGGGACCCGATCGATCACGTCCATCACCAGGTGGAAGCGATCAAGATCATTGAGCATCACCATGTCGAACGGTGTCGTCGTGGTGCCTTCCTCCTTGTAACCGCGGACATGGATGTTGCGATGGTTGGTGCGGCTGTAGGTCAGTCGGTGAATCAGCCACGGATAGCCGTGGTAGGCGAAGATCACCGGCTTGTCGGTGGTGAACAGCGCATCGAACTCCCGGTCGGTGAGACCGTGCGGATGTTCGGTGCTGGGCTGCAGCCGCATCAGGTCCACCACGTTGATCACCCGGACCTTGAGATCGGGCAACCGGTCCTTGATCAGGTCGGCCGCCGCGAGGGTCTCGAGGGTCGGGATGTCACCGGCGCAGGCGAGCACGACATCCGGTTCGCCGTCGGTCGTTCCGGCCCAGTCCCAAATCCCGATGCCGCGGGTGCAGTGCGCGATCGCCTGGTCCATCGGCAGATAGTTGACCGCAGGTTGTTTCCCGGCGACGATCACGTTGATGTAGTGGCGGCTGCGCAGACAATGATCGGCGACCGACAGCAATGTGTTCGTGTCCGGCGGCAGGTAGACCCGGACCACCTCGGCCTTCTTGTTGATCACGTGATCGATGAAACCCGGATCCTGATGGCTGAAGCCGTTGTGGTCCTGCCGCCAGACATGGCTGGACAGCAGGTAGTTCAGCGATGCGATCGGACGGCGCCATCCGATGCCGCGGGTGACCTTCAACCACTTGGCATGCTGGTTGACCATCGAATCGACGATGTGGATGAATGCCTCGTAGCAGTTGAACAATCCGTGCCGCCCGGTGAGCAGGTACCCCTCGAGCCAGCCCTGGCACAGATGTTCGGAGAGCACCTCCATGACGGTTCCGTCGGGGGACAGATGATCATCACCGTCCACCAGATCGGCCTCCCAGGTCCGATCACTGGCCTCGAACACCGCACTCAGACGGTTGGATGCGGTCTCGTCCGGCCCGAAGACGCGGAAGTGATCACGGTTGGCCTTCATCACGTCGCGCAGGAAGGTGCCGAGCACCTTGGTCGCCTCGCCGGTGCTCGCGGCGGGCGCATCGACCTCGACGGCGTAGTCGCGGAAGTCCGGCAGATCGAGATCGCGGAGCAGTACGCCGCCGTTGGCCACCGGGTTGGCACTCATCCGTCGGTCGCCTTCGGGCGCCAGCGCACGCAGTTCGTCGATCAGCGCGCCGTCGGGGGTGAACAGTTCCTCCGGCCGGTAGCTGCGCATCCACTCCTCGAGTTGGCGGCGATGGTCAGCGTTGGTCCTCGTTTCGGCCAGCGGTACCTGGTGGGACCGGAACGTCCCTTCGACCGGCAGTCCGTCGACGGTCTTCGGCCCGGTCCAGCCCTTGGGCGTGCGGAGCACGATCATCGGCCACGGTCGGCGGACACGGTTTCCGGTGCCGACGCGGGCATCCGCCTGGATCTCGGCGATCGTGTCGAGACAGCTGTCCAGCGCGGCTGCCAGATCCTGGTGCACCTGGGCCGGGTCGTTGCCGGCGACCAGCACCGGCTGGTGACCGTACCCGCGCAGCAATTGCATCAGCTCGTCGTCGTCGATCCGGGCCAGCACGGTGGGATTGGCGATCTTGTAGCCGTTCAGATGCAGGACCGGCAGCACGGCGCCGTCGCGGGCGGGGTTGAGGAACTTGTTGGAGTGCCAGCTCGCTGCCAGTGGCCCCGTCTCGGCCTCCCCGTCACCGATCACACAGCTCACCAGGAGATCCGGATTGTCGTACGCCGCCCCGTACGCGTGGGCCAGCGAATAACCGAGTTCGCCACCCTCGTGGATCGACCCGGGTGTCTCGGGTGCGACATGGCTGGGAATGCCGCCGGGGAAGGAGAACTGCCGGAACAACCGGCGCAGCCCCTCGGTGCTGGCCCCGATGTGGGGATAGATCTCGGAGTAGGTGCCTTCCAGATAGGCGTTGGCAACCAGGCCCGGCCCGCCGTGACCCGGGCCGGTGATGAAGATCGAATTCAGATCCCTGGCCTTGATCACCCGGTTCAGGTGGGCGTAGATCAGATTCAGGCCGGGTGTGGTTCCCCAGTGCCCGAGCAGACGCGGTTTGACGTGCTCGGGCCGCAACGGCTCGGTCAGCAGCGGGTTGTCCAGAAGGTAGATCTGACCGACCGACAGGTAGTTCGCTGCCCGCCAGTACGCGTTGAGCAGGTCGAGTTCGGTACTGTCCAGAGGTGCCTTGGCCTTGCGTGCCATCTATTCCCCTCCGTCGGATCGGGTACCTGGGTCACGCTACCCAATCAGGGCCGGCTCGTAACCGCTCAGCGCGATCGGTGACGGTCCGTCGAGGGCCCGGCCCAGAAGAAGTCGGGCTCAGAAGAAGTCGGGCCCAGAAGAAGTCGGGCTCAGAAGAAGTCGGGGCAGAACGGTGCTCGATCGCTGCGGAAGGCTGAGGTCAGCGCCCGGACCGCGCCGGGGCTGTGCTCCTCGAGCAGGCCGGCCCGGGCGAAGGCGCTGAACGGTGTGCCGCCGAGATAGCCGGCCGCCAACTGGCGTGCCGTCAACGCCAGATCGGGGGTGTGGTCGGTCCGGGTGACGGTTGCGCCATCGGTACCGGCCTGGATCCGGAAGCGACCTCCCGAGTCGGGCAGGAACTTGTCGGCGACCTCGATCACCAGATCGAGGTCATCGGCATAGGACCTGGCCTGGAGCGCCGCCGGGACGTCGATGATCCGCGCGTAGGCGCCGTCGGTCAGCTCGGTCTTGACCCCCCGTTGGTCGGCGACCAGTTGGCGCAGCGGCTCATCGACCGGGGCATTGGGCCGGCTGACGGCGCGGACCAGATCCAGATCGAGCAGCCAGCGCCACAGTGCTGCGTACGCCCGGGGGTTGGTCGCGTCGATCTCCTCGACGCGCACCTCCTGGCCACGATCGACGATGGAACTCTGTCGCTTGGTCCGGAAGGCGGCGAAGCCGTCGGGCGTCCCGTCGGCAGCGAAGTGCAGGGCGAACCGGCGCGAACTCGCGCCGTCCCGCCAGCGTTCCGGATCGGCCAGCACCGAATCCCACCATGCCTCATCGCGCTCCAGATGTGCCGGACGCTCCGACAGGACCGAGGTCCGCAGCTGCGGGGCCAGCAGCTTGTACTGATCAATTGAGATCTCATCCACCGACCCGTCGCCAAGATCAACTTCAGGGAGGAAGTCGAGTTCGCGGGTCCTGCCGGTCAGTCGCAGCTGGTGGGTGGCGGCGCCGTATCCGAAGCGCCCGTAGATCACCGACTCGCTGGCGAACAACAGCGCAACCGGCTCGGTGACGGTCGTCAGCTGGTGCTGCATCATCCGGGTGAGCAGGCCGCGGCGCCGGAACGCCGGAGCCACCGTGACGGCAGTGACCGCTGCGATGTCGACCGTTCCGCCCGGCACCACCATCTTCCGTGCCGAGGACAATGTCGAGGTCACCCATCGATCGCCCGATCGGAAGCCGAACCAACGCTCCTCCTGGTACGCCTTGCGGTCCGACTCCCACTCGTCGCCGTGGTAGTCGGAGTGGAAGCCCAGGGTGACAGCGCGCTCGAAGGACTCGATCTCGTCCGGTGCGACGGTCCGGAGCGCCAACTCGGCGTGATGGGGCGGCGTCGGGTGCTGGCTCATGGTCGCGAGTCAACCATGATCAGCACCCGCAACGCCAACGGCTTACTTGAGGAAGATCTCCACCACAGGTACGGCCACATCCGGCGCCTGGATCGGCAGGTTCAGGGTCAGCGTCCCCGGCGGCTGACCGCCGGGAGTTGTGTTCTGCGCGGCCTGGTTCGGGTCGGTCTCGGTGTAGCGGATCTCCGAGGCGTCGTTGAGCAGTTGGGCGTAGGCAACCTTGCCGGCCAACCCGGGCAGATGCGCGTGTCGCATCGGCCAGGAGAACAGATGCAGGTAGAGGCGCTTGCCGTTCTGGGTGTACCGGGCGTCCGGCGGGGGAGTGAACTCGCTGGCGCCGGCGCCGTAGATCGAGCGGTTGTGCAACGTCATCCACTCGCCGATCCCGGCCAGTGACTCGATGGCGCGGGGGTCGAAGTTGCCGCGCCCCGTCGGGCCGACGTTGAGCAGCAGGTTGCCGTCCTTGCTGACCCCGTCGACCAACATCTTGATCAACATCTCCACGGACTTGTAGTCGTGGTTGTCCCGGTCGTAACCCCAGCTGCCGTTCAGCGTCTGGCAGGCTTCCCAGATCACCGGTTGGCCGTCGCGGAGCATCGGGCCGGACGGTTGGTACTGCTCGGGAGTGACCAGGTCGCCCGGGATGTCCAGTCGGTCGTTGACGATGATGTTGGGTTGCAGCTCCCGGGTGAGCTTGATCAACTCCGGCGAACCCCAGTCGTCCCTGCCCTTGCCCTTCAGCCCGTTTGCCTGCTGGTTGGGGAAGGAGAAGTCGTAGAAGATGTAGTCGATCTGTCCGTAGTTGGTCAGCAGCTCGCGGACCTGTCCGTGCAGGTATTCCCGGTACCGGTTCATGTCCCGGCCCTCGTTGAGGGCTGGCGCGTTCTCGTCATCACGGCGCGGGTGCACGGTGTCGACGGTGTAGTCGCGATGGTGCCAGTCGATCAGCGAGTGGTAGAAGCCGACCTTGAGATCTGCCTCTCGCAGTGCCTCGACGTAGGCGGCAACGACATCCTTGCCGTGCGGTGTCTTGGTCACCTTGTAGTCGGTGAGCGCCGAGTCCCACATGGCGAAGCCCTCGTGGTGCTTGGTGGTCAGCACCACGTACTTCATGCCGGCGTCCTTGGCCGCGCGCGCCCACGCGTTGGGGTCGTACAGGTCGGCCTCGAAGTAGTCGAAGTACTTCTCGTAGTCCTCGGTGTGGATGCGTTCGCGGTTCATCACCCATTCGTGCCGGGCGGGCAGGGCGTAGAGGCCCCAGTGAACAAACATCCCGAACCGGTCGTGGGTGAACCATGCGTGCTCAGGGTTCATGGACCCAGCAAATCATCCGATGTATCCGGGAGTCAATGGTCTGTCTCACGCCGGTCATAGCAACCGAGGCGGGAGGATCATCGGGTCAATGTGCCGTGCTCAGTCGAGGCCAAGCCGGCCGACGTGTTGTTGCCGACGACCGGGCAGGGCGCGGGCGATCATGGTCGGGCGATCACGTTCTCCGGCGGCGATGTCGGAGACTCTCCACGAACCGGTTCCGAAAGGCAACTCCTGCGATGTCCGTGCCGATCAGTTCGAGCCGACGCACGCTGTTGGCCGGCGGGTTCGGCCTGGCCGCGGGCGCGGTCGGCCTGAGCGGCTGCGGTTCCCGTCCGGCACCGGGTCCCGCGGCCGATCGGACTCCGCCGGGTCAGCAACCGGCCGGAGCGACCCGGTCGCCCTCCGGTGATCCCGGAGACACGATAAGGGTCAGCTTCCTGCAGGCGATGTCGTCCGATTCGGAGCGGTCGACGTTGGCCGAACTCACCGACAAGTTCATGACCGCCAACCCCGGCATCGTCGTCGACCTCCTGGAACAGCCCGACCTGCCGACTCTGCAGCGCACCATCGGCGCGAAGATCGCGGCCGGCGAACCGCCGACAGTGGCGCAGGTCCAGCGGAGTTGGGCGGCCCGGTACGCCGAGGCAGAGGCGATCATCCCGCTGGACCGCTACATCGCCGGCGCCCAGCAGTACGAGGACTTCTACGACGGCATCAAGGCCGGGATCCAGTTGCCCGACGGCAAGGCCTGGATGTGGCCGTTCACCGCGTCGGTCACGGTCCTCTACTACAACACCGACCTCGTCCAGAGGCCGCCGGCGACGTGGGACGACTTCGCGAAGATCGCGAGGTCGGTCTCCCGGGGCAGGATCGTCGCGCTGTCGATCGATCCGGGCACCCAGCGGGAACCGGCCGCCGGTACGACGCTGGCGGAGATCCTTGCTCAGGCGTACGGCAACCCGGCGTTCGCCACGGACGGCATGCCGCAGTTCACCGAACCGTCGGTGATCAGGGCGCTGCAGTTCCTGGCCGACCTGAAGAAGGCGGGCGCCCTGGCGGTCGGCAGGGGTGCTCCCGGTCGGGTCAGGATGGCCGATCGAACCGGAGCCTTCGACATTGCGGAGGTGACCAGTTACGGCGACGACCTGAATGCGGTCGGGACAGGATTCCGGATGGGCACCGGGCAACTTCCCACCGGCTCGGGCGGCAGGACGGCGAACCAGCTGGCCGGCACGAATCTGGCGTTGTTCGCCGCCGCCGACCCTCACCAGAAGGCGGCTGCATGGAAGTACTTGCAGTTCCTCACCGCCCCGGAGCAACAGGCTGTGTGGTGTGGCCGGACCGGTTACCTCCCGGTGTGTCAACAGGCCACACAGCAACCTGAATACCGGGCCCGGGCGAAGAAGACTCCGTTCCTCGCGGGTGCGACGGCACAGCTCAACAGCGCGCTGCCGCTGCCGGCGGTCGGCTGGGTCGACACCTGTCGCGGCTACCTGGCAGTCGCGATCCGGCAGGCGACAGCCGAGGGTGTGGATCCGGTGACGGCGTTGGGTTCTGCGCAGGCGTCAGCCCGCAAGGCAGCCCGACACCGTTGACGGGGGTTAATCGGCCGACCACCCGTGAACCTTCCCGGTAGTCGGCCGCGGTCGGGGACGGTTCCTAGCGGGAGACGGATGGGTCCGATCGGCGGTCGCCGCACCGGCCATGGGATCCGTCGGCCCACCAGGGTCGTGCGGAGTGATTCGCCCGGTGGTGCCACCGCCGCGGCCGGTCACCCGAGGAGAGCCAGACCCGCGAACGCCGCGGTGGCAGGGTGCCGTACCGGTGCTTGCTCCGGTCGTCCTCCCGCGCCGCAGGCCCGGCGCTGCCGACCCGTGCGGCGGTGTCCGGGCGTACGTTCGGGCGCAGGTTCGGGCCGGTCGCCGGATCCGGCGCTGCCACCCGGTTACCCGTCCCGGACCCGGCGCCTGTCTTGACGTTGCTGACCGGTCCGTCGGTTCGAGGCTTCACCTGGGC
>Ga0164243_10006366_pt1 | contig 17879 bp, 15 predicted proteins | sample OricompcompostOP_FD_108781 | JGI IMG/M metagenome (GOLD analysis project Ga0164243, IMG submission 108781) | Organic Plus compost microbial communities from Emeryville, California, USA - Original compost - Organic plus compost (OP) | ecosystem: Engineered > Solid waste > Mixed feedstock >... | reverse complement strand
TCACCTCGCGCCACATGGCCGTCGCCATTTCGTCGAGCAGATCGGCCTTGCTCGCCAGATGCCAGTAGATCGCCGGCGCCTTCACGCCGAGCCGGTCGGCGACCAGCCGCATCGTCAGCCCATCCAACCCGCGCTCGGCCAGCACCGCGAAGCCGGCATCCACGATCGCCGGAACGGTCACCCCCTTCGCCATGTGTCCTCCCCGTTGACATCTTAACAACGTTCAGGTAGTATCGCACCGACGTCAATTGAACATCGTTAAGGAGAGTACCGATGCATGCGGCCATTCTCGATCCGGCTTCCGGCACGATCCCGCATTACGGCGAATTCGCCGACCCCGAACCGGACGCCAGCCACCAGATCGTCGAGCTCGTTGCGACCGGCATCCACAACATCACCCGACGAGTGGCCTCGGGCCAGCACTACGGCAGTATGAAGGCGGCCGGCCCGATCATCCCCGGCATCGAGGGGGTCGTGCGCACGGCCGATGGCACGCTGGTCTACACTGGCTTCCCTCGCGCACCCTTCGGCATGCTGGCCGAGCGCATCCCGGTTGCAGGCGGCATGGCCTTCCCGCTTCCGCTGGACGCCGATCCCGTGACAATCGCCGCCGGAATGAATCCGGGCGCCTCATCGTGGATGCCGCTGCGGCAGCAGGAAACGCTCGGCACCGTGATTGTGACCGGCGCGACCGGTGTCGCGGGGCAGATGGCCGTGGCGAACGCCCGCCTGCTCGGCGCGACGCGCGTGATCGCGCTGGGGCGCTCACAGGCGGCTCTCGACGCCCTGCCGGAAGGCACGGTGACCGTCGCGCTCATCGGTGAGCGGGAGCCCGACGCGGCAGCGATTCGAGACGCAATCGGCGACGAGTCGCCGTCGATCGTGCTGGACTACGTCTGGGGACCCGTGGCGGAGACGCTCTTCGCCGCATTGCAATCGCATGGCCTAGACGAGGTCGAGGGCCGGACGCAGTACATCCAGATCGGCGCGGCAGGCGGCCCGGACGCCGCATTGCCCGCATCGCTCCTGCGCGCTCGGCCGATCGCTATCGCCGGCAGTGGCGCAGGTTCCGCGTCGATGAAGACGCTGATGCAGGAGCTTCCGGCCTACCTCGATGTGTTGGCGCGCGGTGGCGTGACGCTCCGGACGAACGTCTATCCGCTGGAGCACATCGCGGAGGCATGGCAGGACGCGACACCCGGTGTGCGTGCCGTCGTGGTGCCGTAACACATCACGTCAGACAGGATGTCTCCCGCGGGGCCTACAGGGCGTCCGCAAACATCCCGTCCGGATCGAAGCCGATCGGGCCAAAGTCCCCATCCTGCGATACGGTCGCGATGCCTTCGAGTTCCTCCCGGAGTGTCTCTGATGCGTAGAACGTCTCCAGCGACTTCGTGCTGGCGATCCGCATGATCTTCGCCCCGCCGTCCGGCACCCTCAGCGCGGAGGCGATCGCCAGCTGCAACGCCTGGCGGTCGGTCTCCACCGTAATGGGGATGCGCGCGCCCTGTGGCGACTTCGCCGTAATCATGTTCATGGCGGTGGGGATTGGGTCCATGCGCTCGACGGCACGGCGCAACGCGAAGTCGAACATGCCGATGCCCGTGGCATTGCCCTCCGTCCCCTCGGTCAGCCCGCGCACGATGTAGCGCTGGACGGACGGCTTCGCGGTCGAGAAGTCGATCACGCCCGCCACATCCCGGTTGATGACGTTCGGATCGGCGCCGTCGCCGCTGATGTCCTTGCCGATCTCGTCCACGATCAGTACGTCCAGCGCGCTCACCTGCGGCAATCGGGCCAGCTTGGCGATCGCGATCTTCAGCAACTCCTGCTCCCGCTCGAACATGCCCCTCGCCGGCACCGCCTCGATGACCGCCAGCTTGCTGTGCCCGTTCTCGACCAGCGCGATGCCGAAGGGAATGTTCACCTTCGAGAGCGTGAATTGCCCCACTCGCGGGATGAGCTCTCCAAAGGTGGCGATGCCCTGGCTATGGAACCAGCTCGCGCCGTGCTGCTTGCCGAGGCCGATCGCCAGCATCTTCATCAGGCCGGATTCGGTCGGTCCCCGGAAGTCCGTATGCGGCTTCACGCGCCCGATGGGGATCACCACATCGGCCTGCTCGTAGGCGATGCGGTCGAACCAGACGGGCACATCGCCCTCCAGCGTGCCGAGCTGGACCGTCTCCATGCTCGCCCGGATCTCGCAGCCGACATACTCCTCGGTCACGCCGAAATGCTCGATCAGCGCGCGCTGGCCCTCGGCGGTCGCCCCGGCGTGGCTGCCCATCGCCGGCACAACGAACGGCTCTCCTCCCAGCGCCTTCACCTGCATCACGGCCGCCCGGATCACCTGCGCGATGCGGTCGATACCCCGGCTGCCAGCGGTGAGGGCCACCTTCGTCCCCGGCCCGATGGCCGCGACCACCTCCGGCCGCTGGAACTCGCGCGCGATGGCATCGTCGATGGAGCCGACGTCCTCGCCGTCGAGCTCCTGCCGGTAGCGAGCCCACCCGGGGAGCTTGCCATGTGAGAAGACGTCCAGTGGGCTGGGAGCGGTCGTCGGGGAAGCGGCCATGATGGAACTATCTCCTGAGAGGGCGGCGGCGCCGGGCAAATGCCAGCGGGCCAGGTCGATGCCGCCATTGTAGCCCCGGCTTCGGCGCTGTCGATGCCCGGGCTTCCCTTTTCTCGCCAGCGGTCTGTGGCTGGCGCGGGATATCAATAAATAACAATCTTTGCTATAATCGAGGCGACCAAGGAGCAGCCATGAACGTTAGCCTGACCCCTCAGCTCGAAGAGATCATCCGGAAGAAGGTCGAGAGCGGCATGTACGGCAATGCCAGCGAGGTCGTCCGTGAGGCGATCCGGCTGATGGACCGGCAGGACCGCCTCGAGCGGCTTCGCGCCCAACTCGCCGAGGCAGACGCGCAGATTGACCGCGGCGAATACACGATTTGGACGGAGAGCAGTCTGGCGGAACTCATCGCTGAGGCGGACGCAGAAGACCGGCTCGGCCTTCCAATCAGCGACGATGTCAAGCCGTGAGGTGCGGCTGTCGACAGCCGCGAAGAAGGACGTCCGAGAGATCCTCCGCTACACCAAGCTGGAATGGGGACCGGAGCAGCGCGAGCGCTACGGGTTGCTGCTTACGGATGGGCTCGAGCGCATTGCCGATTTCCCGGAGTTGGGGGAACCCCGAGACGACCTCGGCACGGGTGTTCGCGCCCTGCGGGTCGAAATGCACATCGTCTATTACCGGGTGACGCCCAAGACGATTCGCATTCTTCGCATCCGTCACATTCGGGCCGACACGCTCGCACCCAACGACCTGTAAGGTGGGCAGCGGGCAAGCGCGAGACGAGGGAGGATCGGGCATGCTGTGACCGATCCTCCCTCATCCCGGGCTCTTGGTATGGGATATGCCGCCTACCCCGCGCTTGTGAGATCGAGACGGCAGCCGAGGAACCCGTTGTCGAACCCGTTCTGGAACGATGCCTGCCGCTGCTCGCTCGTGCCGTGCGCGTCCGGATCGTCCCATTTCGTGCCGGTCGGATCGCCGATCGCCTCCATGATCGCATCGGCCTCCTTGAGCTGACGGCTGCCAATCTCGCCACGGGCGAGGGCGTCCTGGCTGTACATGCCGGAGAGGCAATCGGCCTGCAGTTCCAGCTCGATCGTGTAGAAGCCCTGGTCCAGCTCCGGCTGGCTCGATTGGTCGAGCCCCATCACCTGCTGGATGTGGTGTCCCCACTCGTGGGCCACGCCGGTCATCCACGCCCACTCGCCCACCCGGTCGATCACGAGATCGCGGAACTCACCGCTGTAGTAGATCGTCTCGTCGATCGTGCAGTAGTACATCCCGCGGTCTTCGATCTGCTTGGCCGTGCCGCACCCGGCCGAAATCTGCGCATTGGATGTCACATCCACCACGCCGCTCGGCGCGCGGTAGGTGTCGAGCCCGGCATCGTGGAAGTTCCGCGCCCAGAACTCGTCGATCTTCGCGTAGTCGGGATCCTCGATCGGGCTGGTATAGGCAAAGTCACCAGCCGTGGCGTCGGCGTCCATTGCATCCGGATCGAGATCGGGGATCAACCGCCAGCGCGTGCCGTCATTGACGAAATGCAGGCTCTCGTCCTGCGTCGTCTGCGCCCCGTCGAGCGTACCCGTGCGCGTCACCGTCACCGAGGCGGCGTCGGAGAAATCCTCCCCGGTAGCCGTCCAGGTCCAATCCCCGAACGTGATCTCACCCACGGTGCTCGGCTCACCGGGGACAAGACGCGGGTGCTGCGTCGTCCACGCGATCCAGACACTCCGGGGGACGAGATTGCGAAAATCGGGCGCCAGCCGGTCGTAAAGGGCGCTCATGTTCCCGGCCTGGTCGAAGCGGTCGAGGTCGGCGATAGCCGTGCGCACCCCCTGCTCGTCGCTCCCGGTCTGGGTTGCGGAAACCGGTCCGGCGAACGGCCCCGCCAGCGCCAGAACCATCAACACCACCAGGGCCGTCGCCACCGGGCGCCTGCAACGCATCTTCATCGAAGAATGATCCTTCTCTGCGAACGACGGGGGCCGCCTCTGACGCCTCGTGGGGCGCGGCCCCGAATGCGGATGATATCCGGAAAGGCGATCTTCTCACCCGTAAGGCGGGACGCTCCACCGGTGCTGCGAGTTCCGGACGTCCATCACCGCCCCGCAACGCCCGTCCGAGACACCATCTCAACGGGATACGGATTGAACGGATTGACAGGACGGTGGCCGCGCCCCTATGATGATACCTGGTATCAATAACCGGCGGCCGCCCGTCTCGCCACGACGAAGGATAGACGATGGCCCGGGCCGCACGGCCGCGTTCATTCGACGAAGCACTATCCCCCAATCAACCGGAGCGCTCCCCATGACAACCCTTGGCATCACTGCGCCGAACCAGCCAGCCTTCTCCCGTCGCTCACTGATCGGCACCGGGGCAACTATCGCCGGCGCGTTGATGGTCGCCGGATCCAGCGGTGCGGGCCCGGCAGCCGCCCAGAGCTCGAAGCTGAAGGTCGTCGCGACGTTCAGCGTGCTGGAAGACTGGCTGCGGCAGATCGGCGGCGAGGCCATCGACCTCTCCAGCATCGTGCCAGCCGGGGGAGATGCCCACGGCTTCGACCCCAGCCCGGACCAGATCGCCCGCCTTGCCGATGCCAATCTGATCTTCGAGATCGGCCTCGAGTTCGAAACATGGCTCGACGACATGGTGGCGGCATCCGGCACCACGGCCAAGCGGGTCGTCGTCTCGGACGGAATCACGGTCCGCGCGCTGACCGAGGGAGAAGCGCATGACCACGCCGAGGAGGGCGACGACCACGATCACGATCACGGCGATGTCGACCCCCATATCTGGGGAAACGTGCAGAACGCCATCATTGCCTGCAAGACCATCACCGCGGCGCTTGGCCAGAACGATCTCGACATGCGCTCGACCTTCCAGCAAGCCCATGATGCCTACATCGGGCAGCTCTCGGCGCTCGATAGCTGGGTGAAGGGGCAGATCGCCACCGTCCCTGCGGACCAGCGCCGGATCGTCACCTCGCACGATGCCCTCGGCTACTACACCGACGCCTATGGGATCGAAATCGTCGGCACCGTCCTTGGTCTTTCGACCGAAGAGGCCGAACCCTCCGCCCGTCAGGTGGCCGAGCTAGTCGATCAGATCAAGGCCGCTGATGTGAAGGCCATCTTCCCGGAGAACGTCGAAAATCCGCAATTGCTCGAAGCCATCGCGTCGGAGGCCGGCGTGCAGGTCGGTGCGACGCTCTACACGGATGCGCTCGGTGAGCCGGGCAGCAACGGCGACACCTACATCCGGATGATGCTCTGGAACACCACAGCCCTGGTTGCCGGAATGCTGGGTGAGGCGCCGCCGACCACGCTCGAGGCGACGCCCGATCTCGAGGCCAGCCCGGCGGCGTCCCCCGGGGCCTGATGGCCGTCCGCAACGCAAGACGACGGACAAGGGGATGGCATCGAGCCGTCCCCTCCCGCGTTTCCGGCGCGCCGCCCGGCGTTATCGCGTACGATAGGGCTCAGTTCGTCCCTCGTCGTTCGCCCTGCGGAGACCGTTCGCCCATGTCCTCGCCATCCGTCGCCACACCCGACCGCATCGAGATGATCCCGGTCCGCCGGCCTGTCGTCGGCACCGCCGTTGTCCCCGGCTCGAAGAGCATCACCAACCGCGCGCTGCCCATCGCTGGACTCGCGCGTGGCCACTCGACGCTCACCGGCGCCCTGTTCAGCGATGACACACGCTACATGGCGCAGGCCCTGAACGACCTCGGGATCGCCGTCGCCGCTGCCCCGGATGATCATCGCTTCGAAGTAGAAGGCTGCAACGGCGACTTTCCAGCCAGCGAAGCGGACCTCTTCATCGGCAATTCGGGCACTACGGCTCGCTTCCTGACCGCGATCCTGGCTATCGGCCAAGGCACCTACCGGCTGGACGGCGTTCCGCGCATGCGCCAGCGCCCGATCGGCCCGTTGCTCGCCGCGCTCCGCCAGCTTGGCGTCGATGCCACCAGCGAGGCGGGCACCGATTGCCCGCCGATCGTCGTCCGCGCAGCGGGATTCGCCGGGGGCGAGACGACCGTTTCCGGGAACCTGAGTTCGCAGTTTCTCACCGGGCTCCTGCTCGCCGCGCCCTACGCGCGGGACGGTGTGACGATCGTGGTCGAGGGCGAGCTCGTCTCCCGGCCCTATATCGTCATCACCGCCGAGGTAATGCGGGCTTTCGGGGTGGAGACGGAGATCGACGATATCGGTTGGAAGACCTTCCGCGTCGCTCCCGGCCAGCGCTATGCAGGCCGGGCCTACCAGATCGAGCCGGACGCCTCGAATGCCTCCTACTTCTTCGCGGCAGCGGCCGTCACCGGTGGGGAGGTGGCCGTCGACGGCCTCGGCAGCCGCTCCTCGCAGGGCGACCTCGGGTTCGTGCGCATCCTGGAGCGGATGGGGGCAACCGTGACGATGACCGGCACGAAGACCACCGTGCGCGGTCCGGAGGGAGGCTCGCTGCGCGGCGGCGAGTTCGATTTCACCGTCATCTCCGACACCGCGCAGACCCTCGCCGCGATCGCGCCATTCGCCGACGGCCCGATCACCATCCGAGGCATTGCCCACAACCGGCTGAAGGAGACCGACCGCATCGCCGACGTCGCGACCGAGCTCCGCCGGCTCGGGCAGGAGGTTGACGAGTTCGCGGACGGTCTCACGATCCGCCCTCGCCCGGTCATGCCCGCCGAGATCCACACCTACGACGATCACCGCATGGCGATGAGCTTCGCCCTCACGGGGCTCCGCGCGCCAGGGGTCACGATCCTCGACCCCGCCTGCACCGCCAAGACCTTCCCGGATTACTTCCAGCGCCTCGCCGACCTGACGCAGGGCGCCTGATCAATCCGCCCCTGCGTTCATTGAGGAGGGATCATCATGCCGGTTGGATTCGATCACATCGTCATCGCAGTCAAGGACCTCGACACCGCCACCCGCGACTACACCGCCGCTGGCTTCACCGTTACGCCCGGCGGCGAGCACAAGGGCGGCGCTTCGGCCAATGTCCTCGTGACCTTCCAGGATGGTGTCTACTTCGAACTGATCGCCTTCCGCAATGGGCAGGGCGGCAACGATGCCTGGCGGGGCATTCTCGACCGCGCCGGGGAAGGCTTCGTCGACTATGCCCTCCGCACGAATGACCTCGATAAGGAGCTCGAGGCGCTCCGCGAACGCGGGCTGGACGCGCTCGATCCGCAACCCGGCGGCCGGTTCCGTCCGGACGGCCAGCGCATCGACTGGCGCAACCTCCGCTTCGGGGACGACAGCGTGCCGTCGTTGCCGTTCTACTGCTTCGATGAGACGGACCGCGCCCTGCGCGTCCCGGGCGGCGCGGCCTCGGTCCATCCGAATGGGGTAACGGGTGTCAGCACCGTGCGCGTCGTCGTGCAGGATCTGGAGGCGTCGCGTGCGGACTATGCCGCGCTCACCGGTGCCGACGGCCTGATGCTCGATTCCTGGAGCGACACGATCGCCGCCGCGATGCGCTTCCCGGTCGGGACAGCCGGCGCGGTGGTGGAGCTGCTGGAACCGGCTCCGGGCGACAATCCCCTGCGGGCACATCTGGACGCGCGCGGGGAGAAGCCATACGAGGTCGTGCTGACCGGGGCTCCATCCACCGGCTTGCTGCCGCTACCACTGGACGAGACGCACGGCGCCCGCCTCGTCATCGAGCCACGATAGCAGTGAAGGTGGACCACATTGGGTCCGCCGTACGAACGGACGGTGAATGCACGGTGAGGAGTACGGAAGGCCAATGCGGCTTTTCGTACGCCCCATCGGATGTATGGTCAACGCGTGGATGCGATTTCCTGCAACCATGCCACGACATCGCGTTCCGGCGTGACGTGGCAAAACGTGACCCCGATCGCCTCGGCAACCGGGGCCGTCTTCCCGCCGTCATCGACCAGATAGACCTGCGTTCCCGGCTCCAGCCCGTCCAGCATGTCGCTGAAGAAGGGATGTCGTCCGCCCGCCAGCGGCCCGCTCTTCACCGCCCCGAGATCGGACGAGTTCAGGATCGGATCGAACCACCGGTCCAATCCGAGTGCAGGCACCGTCCAGCGCGTGAAGGTGTCCATGTTGTCGGTCGCGATTCCGACCCGGACACCGCGCGCCCGCAATGCCTCCACCATCGGCAGGATGTCGTCGGAGAGGAAGCGCATGCCTCGACAACTCGCTTCGAGCCCCTCCAGCGCCAGCACGGGATCGATCCCTGCCGCCACCGCGACCTCCGCCACAACATCCTCTGCGGACACCTCCCCGAGGCACCAGCGATCGAGCAAGTCGTTCGGCCGATCGAAGATAGCTCCTGCCATGCGGACCGCCAGGTCGCGCAACGCCGCGTCGTCCGAGGTAAACCACGGTTCCCAGAACCGCGACACCGAGAGTGTCTGGCTCCAGTCCAGCAGGATCAGCGTCTGCACGAGAGATCCGCTCACCCCGCGACACTCCGGAAATGGGTCGTGATGGTATCCCCATCGATCCGGTGCAGGGCGACACCGGGCTGCACAGCAAAGTCAATCAACGACGGCGGCGTGGTCGGCGGTTCCTGGGGAAGCGTCATCGCCGAATGGATGCCCGGCCCGACGATGACTGGCTTGCCAGCGAAGGCCGCGACCGTGGCGCCGTGTGTGTGACCGACCAGGATGCCGACGATACGCGGCTCTTTCCTCACCACCGCCGCCAGTGAATCCGGGTTCTCCAGGCGAAAGCCATCGACGGCGGGATGACCGAGCGCCACCGGTGGATGATGCATCGCGAGGATCACGGACATCCCGGCAGGAAGCGCCGCCAGCGCCGTCTCCAGCCACCCCAGCGTCTCCGCGCTCAATCGCCCCTCGAACTGCCCGGGTATCGAGGAATCGAGTCCGATCACGGCCACGGCATCACCGACCACGAGGACGGTATTGGCACCCAGCGGTGCGACTCCGAATCCGGGAACCAGAAATGCCGCGGCAAGCGCCTCCGGATCGTCACAGTTGCCCGGCACGGCAATCGCCGGGGCGATCGAGGCCAGCCGTTCCGCCATCGCGGTGTAGACCTCGGCACCGTCCCCGAGCTCGCCCACCTCGACCAGATCCCCGGTCAGGACAATGGCATCGACCGGTGGTGTAAACCGCTCCAGCCAGGCTGCAATCCGCTCGAAGCGCGCGCCCGACTCTCCTCCATTGAGGTGGGTATCCGTCAGCTGGGCGATCCAGATCATGCATACTCCTGTTCCGCTCGTGGATCACGCTCTCTGCGCCGCGCAGACCTATACGACGGCGTGGAACCAGCTGGAAAGGCGTCCACCCTCGAGCCGGTGCATCGTCACCATCGGCGGTGCGTCATCCACCAGCAGGTCCGCCTCGCGGCCCGACAGTTCCGCGTCAAGCCGGATCTGCGACTGGACGGCCGGACCAACCACCAGCGGCTTGCCGGCGAACGAGGTCGCGATGCCCGAGTGGATATGCCCGGCCACCACCCCGACAACGCGCGCATCGTCCCGTACCATGCATTCCAGTTCCGGCACGTCGCGGAGCGTCATCTGGTCCATGAGCTGATGCCCGACTCCCACAGGCGGGTGATGCAGGGCCACCAGCACCACCGCATCGCCCGGGAGCGCCGCCAGTTCTTCCCGCGCCTCGACAATCGGCTCGGGATCGAGCGTCCAGCCGTTCTCCTCGCAATCGGACGAATCGAGTGGCAGGAGCCACACCTGCTCGCCGACCGGAACGAGCCACGACCCCACCGAAATGGCCCCCGGATTCCGATCCCATCCGAATACCGTGTCGAACGCATCGGGATCATCCGCGTTGCCCGGTACCGCGATCACCGGAGCGAGAGGCTGGAGCGCATCGCGAATGTGCCGGTAATCCTCCTGCCCGCCCGCTCCCTGTTCAACGAGGTCGCCGGTCAGCAGGATCGCCGACAGGCTCGGCTGGATCGATCCCAGCCAGGCAACGACCCGCTCGAAGCGCGCGCGCACCGCTTCCGAACCATCCAGATGGATGTCCGTGAGCTGGGCGATCCAGACCATACCCTTCCCCCACAAACGAAGCCACTGTCCATCATGTGCAAGTATTCCCGACGACCCGAAAAGTTACCAATCGCACAAACGGGGTGTCCGCTCGAGCGGACACCCCGTTTGTGCGTTTACCTCCGGAGGACGCCTACAGGCGCTGGTACTCCTCGAGATCGAGCACGAACACCGTCGCGGCGGCGGGCTGCGTGGCCCCGGAATCGGCGGGCGCCGCCGCGGAACGGGCGTGCTGCCGGATCAGGTCCAGGACGCGGTCCACCTGGTCCTCGTCCGCACCGATCATCAGCGTGGTGTTGCCGCGGCGCAGAAAGCCGCCGGTGCTGGCCAGTCGCGTCGCCCGGAACTCGTCCTCGAGCAAGGCGTCGACCACCGCATCGGCATCTTCATTCTGAACGACCGCGATGATCAGCTTCTTCATGGATATCTCTCCAACCTCAGGAACCACAATCACGACCGCCAGGTTCCCGGACAGCACTCGACCGGCTCACGACCATTCGCGGAACCATGGACCAGGCCGCCCGTGTGCCCAGCGTGTTCGACCGGGGTGTTGGCGACATCCTACCGCATTCTGTGCCACCGCGACGTTCGCCGTGCGCCGGGTATCCGGACGAATCACCGGCCCCGCTCCCCCCGGAAGCGCTGGTTATCCAGGTATCCCTGCAGCATCACCGCCGCGGCAACGGCATCTACCTGCTGCTTGCGTTTCCCCCGGCGCACCCCACTGGCGATCAGGTGTTGCTCGGCAATGGAGGAGGTCATCCGCTCGTCCCAGTAATCGAGCGGCACCCCGAATTCCCCGCGGATGCTCTCTGCATAGGTCCGGGTCGCGATGGCCTGCGGCCCCTCGCGGCCGGAGAGCCCGACTGGCATTCCCACGACCAGGCGCACGATGCCATACCGGTCGATCAGCTCACGGACATCCTTCACCACCGGCCCCTGGCGCGGCACCATCGTGAGCGGGCTGGCGATCAGCCCCATCTCGTCACTGATGGCGACACCGATCCGTCGTTCACCAAGGTCGAGCCCGAGCATCCGGCCCGGCATCGGCCGTGCGCCGTATCCGCTCATGTGCCGTCCTCCTCGCCCGCCGCTGGTGACGCCTCGGAAGATGCCTCTGGCGATCCGGCAGGGGCAGCCGCCGCTCCGGAAAGCGTGGTGTCGACCACGATCTTCACCCGGCCATCGGCGTTCGGCATGCCCTGCGGCCACCAACCGGGCGAATGCGAGAACGAGGCCGACGCGATAGCCGGTGTGTCGGCAGCGATCTGCTGCGCCTCGTCCCAGCCCTTGCCGGCGATCTGCTTGCGCAGGCTGTCCTGAGCGCCCTGGTCAAACACCGCCTGGGCAATGCCCGTCGCCGTCACCCGATACTGCACGCTGTCGGACGTCTCCGCCAGCACTTCCGGCTCGCCGAGGACGATGGAGCTCGTCACCAGGCCAAACCCCTGCGGGATGGTCGGCGACATCTGCTGGGCGGCGACCTCCTTCGACTTCGCCTCCACGTCGGCCTTGCGATAGATCAGCCCCGTGACGGCGACCGTCCCCTTCAACGTCACCGTGTCGCTCGCATCGCCGGCCTTCTGCTCAACGGTGTATTCAGGCGTTTCCGGATTCACGGATTGCGTGACGATATTCTGGCCATCGGTGAGCGTGCTCTCCCACCCGGCAGCGGCGGCCTTCGGAAGATTCGCATCCACCTCGCTCTCCAGCTTGTCGATATCGGCCTGAGAGACGACGGTCGTTTCGGAATCCGTGCCCCCCTCGATCGCCGCGTCGCGGTTGCTGAAGAAGACGCCGAGGTCGCCGATCTTCCCCGTCAGGTAGCCCTTCGGTTGGTTTCCGGTGGTCCCCGGCTTCTCCGCCTTCACATCCACAGTCGCCTCGCCGGGACCATCCCCGCCCGCTGCCGGCACATCGACATCGGACGCCGTGGTGTAGCCGACATCGGCATGATTAGCGATACGTGTCCCGGCAGGGACCTTCACCGCCGACGATCCCGGATTGCGGAGGACGACGGTGCCGGAGGCCGTCTCCAGCGGCACGGCCTGCTTGCCGGTCGCCGGGGCGGACATGGTGAACGGCACCGTGGCCGCTCCCTGTGTGGCCGGCAATGAGAAGACCGCGTCGGCGGGCTGCGTCGCTCCCTCGGCGGCGACGGTGTAGACGAAGCTGGTTGAGAGCTGCGTCTCTTTCAAGCGCGCCGTGACAGTGACCGAGGGCATGAAGTACCAGCCCGCCGCCCCACCGATCAGCAGCAGCACGAGCAGGACTGCCACGATCTGCCCGATCCGGCGGGGGTTCCAGAAGGGCTCCGGCTCATCCAGGTAATCGAGCGCGCTGACCGAATCGGCATCCGCCGCGCCGCCGGGCGCACCCGCCGCGCCAGGGACCGTCGATCCGAGCCGCCGCCGGGAGCCGCCACGCGACGGGGTCGAAGCCGCGGCCCCATTCGATGAAGGGGCGCCGGCGGTCATGCGCGATGCGTCGAGCGGCTTCTTCTCGTCGTCCTTCGCCCGGTTCTTCCAGGTACCAAACGCCTTCGACGAGCCGAGCGCGGTCGGTTCTGGCCGCCAGCCTTCGGTTTCCGACGTCTTCGTGGCAAGTGTCTTCAACCCGAGCATCGACGCCAGCTGCCCGCGCAGCGCGTCATCGGTGTCGAGCGACAAGGCGATGCGTGACTGGTCAGTGATCTCTTTCAGCGTCCGGAACTCGGACGCCGTGAGCAGCAGCGCGCTGTGATCCGGGATCTCCAGCACCACCGCCCGGTTGGGAACCGCCCGCAAGCGGTCCAGCAACTCGGGCAGCGATTCATGCTCCTCGATGCGCAGGCGAACCTGGGCGCGCTGGGGTGACGAATCTGACATCGGCCTATCGTATCCTGCGACCGCCGGCCGCCCGAGAGCGGCCGGCAGGCATTCCAGGGTTCAGGCGGCTCACGACGCGACAGTCGCCGCGCCGAGCGCCTCGGCAAGCACATCATCCACCGCGGCGAGCGCCGCGTCCACGCCATCGGCGTTTCTGCCGCCCGCCTCAGCCAGCTCGGGACGGCCGCCGCCCCGGCCCTCGATCTGTGGGGCGATCGCACCGATGATCGCACCGGCCTTCACACCGCGCTTGACGACATCCGGCGTCACCATCGCCAGCAGGCTCGGCGCCCCGTCCACGACGGTTCCGAGGACGATCACGCCGGACTGGAGCGAATCGCGCAGGCGATCGCCCAACTGGCGGAGCCCGGCCTTCTGCTCGACTGCCACCTTCGCCGTGAGGACGGAGACGCCGCCAATCTCGCGGACCTGCTTCAGCAAGTCCCCGGAAGACGCCCCGGCCAGCTGGCCCTGCAGGCGGGCGATCTCACGCTCCTGCTGGCGCACCTTGTCGCCAAGCGCCTTCACCTGCGCGGGGACTTCGGACCACGTCACCTTCAGGTCGCGCCCCATCTCCTCCAGCAGGCGCTGCTGCCCGAGGATGCGCTCGATCGCGGCCTCGCCGGTGAGCGCCTCGATCCGGCGGACACCGGATGCCACGCTCCCCTCCGACGTGATGACGAAGGGCCCGATCTCGCCGGTGTGCTTCACGTGCGTACCGCCGCAGAGTTCCTTCGAGAAGTCGTCGATCTGCACCACGCGCACGGTATCGCCGTACTTCTCGCCGAAGAGCGCCATCGCCCCTTCGGCGATCGCCTCCTTCTGCGCCATCACCTTCGTCGCTACCGGACGGTCGTTCGCGATCTCGGTGTTGACGATGGCGGCGACCTCGCGCACCTGCTCGGGCTCCACCGCGTCGAGCGACGTGAAGTCGAAGCGAAGGCGATCCGGCGCGACCAGCGACCCGGCCTGGTGCGTGTCCGTGCCGAGCACGGTACGCAGCGCCTTGTGCAGCAGGTGGGTCGCCGTGTGGTTGCGGCGGATCTGCTGGCGGCGGTAGCCGTCGATCTGGGCCGTCACGGTCTCGCCGACGCGGACAAAGCCCTCCTGCACGGTGCCGCGATGGACGAAGAGATCCGGCGCAGGCTTGCGCGTGTCGTCGATGTCGATGATGCCGGTCTCGGCATAGACCTTCCCGGCGTCGCCGACCTGGCCGCCGGACTCGCCGTAGAACGGGGTCTGGTCGAGCACGAGCTCGATCTCCTGCCCGGCCTCCGCCTGCTCCAGCGCGCCGTCCGGCCCAAGGATCGCGACGATGGTCGCCTCCGCCCGCTCCTGCTCGTAGCCGAGGAAGGTCGTGCGCGGGGAGACGCTCGCGTAGAGATCGGCGCGATCGCGGGAGGTGTCCTTGAAGAGGTCGAGGCTACGGCTGGCCTCACGCTGCCGCGCCATCGCCGTCTCGAAGCCCGCCGTGTCGACGGTCAGCTCCTCCTCGTGCGCCAGTTCGACCGTGAGATCGTAGGGGAATCCAAAGGTGTCGTAGAGGCGGAAGACCTCTTCGCCCGGGATCTCCGTCTTGCCCTCGGCCTTCAGCTCTTCGGTCAGCGCCTGCAGGCGGTTGATGCCGCTGGTGAGCGTCTTGCCGAAGCTGGCCTCCTCGTACGCGAGGACCTTCAGGATCTGGTGCTGGCGGTCGGCGAGCTCACGGTACTGGCCGCCGAACTCGTCGATCACGATCTGCGCCATCTCGCCGAGGAACGGTCGATCGATGCCCAGCGTGCGCCCGTGGCGGATCGCCTTGCGCAGCACGCGGCGGAGGACATAGCTGCGGCCCTCGTTGCCCGGCAGGACGCCGTCGCCGATCAGGAAGACGGAGCCCCGGACGTGATCCGCGATGATGCGCAGCGAGCGATCCACCTGGGGATCGACGCCGTACGTCTTGCCGGAGAGCGAGGCCGCGCGCTGGATGATCGGCTGGTAGAGGTCGGTATCGTAGAGGCTCTTGCCGCCCTGGACGACCTGCACGAGCCGTTCGAGGCCCATGCCGGTATCGACGCAGGGCTTCGCCAGCGGCGTGGAGACGCCATCCGGCGTGGTGTTGAACTGCATGAAGACGTTGTTCCACACCTCGAGGAAGCGCGGCCCATCGTCACCCGGCTTCGCGTCCGGCTGCAGGTGCTCGCCCCAGTCGAAGTAGATCTCCGAATCCGGGCCGTTCGGGCCGGTGGGGCCAGCCCGCCACCAGTTGTCCTCCAGCTTGTGAATGCGATCTTCCGGCACGCCGATCTCATCGCGCCAGATCGCGTATGCCTCCTCGTCATCCGGATGGATGGTGGGATAGAGCCGCTCGGCCGGGATGCCCAACCATTCGGTCAGGAACTCCCACGACCACGCCAGCGATTCGTGCTTGAAGTAATCGCGGACGGAGAAGTTGCCGAGCATGAAGAAGAAGGTGCAGTGGCTCTCGTCACCGACCTCGTCGATGTCCACGGTGCGGAAGCACTTCTGGACGGTGCAGAGCCTCGGCGAGGGCGGTGTCTCCAGCCCGAGGAAGAAGGGGATCATCTGCTGCATGCCGGCGGTGGTCAGCAGCACGGTCTTGTCGTTGTGCGGCACCAGCGACGAGCTGGGATAGTGCAGATGGCCCTTGGATTCGAAGAACTCGATGAACTTCTGGCGGATGTCCGCGCTGGACCGCCAGGGGATGCTGGATTCTGAAACGCTCACAGGGGTTGCTCCCGATGCGATCGGCATGTGGCCGGAGGATGGATGACGGGATTCGGAAGCCACGAGGAAGAGCCGGGAACCGGGGCAGTCGTCGCCCGCCGGGCGAGAAGCGTCCCGCTCACCTCGCGGCGCGGGTAGCTGCCGCCATCCCGCCGTTGGTGGCAGCGGCGGTGATGGCCATGAACTGGCGTCTTGGCGGGGGTGTCGCCAGCGGCGACCGCAGGATACCCATGCGCAACGCGTGCCTTCCGGTGCATGAACCAGCAGCGATGCCGGTCCACTCCACATCCGACCACGAACGCCCGGGCGGACAAGGGGCCGGGCAACGGGTGCCGGCCGATCGCCATCACCATGACGTCTGGCCCATTGTGCCAAACTCCCGCCTCACCCCGCCACTTCCGGATTCGACGGATCTCCTGTTTGCCCGGACGGAAGGCCTTTCTCCCGACCGTGCGCCCACTCCTCAGAAAGCACCGCCCGGGGCGATGCGACCAAGGCGGACACGCGATCGCGCAAGGCGATGACGTGACAGAGCGAAGATCATCTCGGAGCAATACCAGCCGCGCTCTTTCGCCCATACCGGCCCTGAACGCAAGGAGACGATGCTGCCAGCGCCGGGAGCGGACGCGGCGACAAGGCACGCCCGCTGGCTGGATGCCGGGCACGGCACCAGCTTCAGGCTAGCCCATCCTACTCAGGTGCCCTCATCCCCGGCCTCTGGTATCGTGAATCCGGGTCAATATGGCAGGTTTTCGCGTTTGGCGGCCCCGAATGACACCAGTCGGGTGGCGTCGGCGTACGCTTCGCGATGCTCCGCCACATTCGGTCAGCCGAGCCGTTGCATCGTTGCAAGGAAGGAACATCGCAATGCCGCGTGGGACGCATCGTCGCAGGGATAATCGGGCCGGGCGCTGGCGGGCGCAATCATGGGCGCTGCTGCTCGTCGTCTTGCTGGCATTCGGGCAGGTGGGCACCATCGCGGCCGCGCAGACGCCGGTGGCATCGCCCGCGGCGTCGCCCGCTGCCGGGACCGGGCACGGCATTCAGATCGCGAATATGGACCTTTCGGTGGCGCCGGGAGACGACTTCTTCCGGTTCGCCAACGGCGGATGGGTGGATCGCGCCACCTTCCCGGCTGGCCGGGGCCGCTTCTCGACCTTCGACGAGATCAACCAGCGCGTCGACGCCCAGCTCACGGCGATCGTCGACGGCCTCGCACCGGATGCCAGTACCGACCTCGGCAAGGTACGCCTCGTCTACGACATGACGCTCGACTGGGAGACGCGCAATGCCCAGGGCGTCGGCCCGATCCAGCCCGCCCTGGACCATCTGGCAGCCATCACCACGACCGAGGAGCTGATGGCCTATCTCGCCGGACAGGGCGTGGAGGACGATGTCAGCGGCTTCTTCGGGGTGGGCGCAGGCCCATCGGCCGACGACGCGACCACCACCGTCGCGCACCTCGGCGCCGGCGGGCTCGGCCTGCCGAACGAGTCCTATTACCTCGAAGACTCGCCGGAGAACGAAGCGATTCGCCAGGCGTGGGTCGAGACGACGGCCAGCCTGCTGACCGCCGGCGGCTACAGCGAGGCCGACGCGCTCGCCGCCGCGCAGAATATCCTCGCCCTTGACACCGAGCTGGCACGCCTCATGACACCGCAGGTGGACTACAGCGCAAACGC
>Ga0164243_10006365_pt1 | contig 17880 bp, 14 predicted proteins | sample OricompcompostOP_FD_108781 | JGI IMG/M metagenome (GOLD analysis project Ga0164243, IMG submission 108781) | Organic Plus compost microbial communities from Emeryville, California, USA - Original compost - Organic plus compost (OP) | ecosystem: Engineered > Solid waste > Mixed feedstock >... | reverse complement strand
GTGCCATGGCAGCCCCTCTCCCTCGTCTCCGTCGTCCTTTTTCGTCCCGCCGAGCCGGCGTCGGCGTCGGCGTCGGCGTCCTCATCGTCGGGGCAGCCTCGGACAGCTGTCAATGTTTTGTCCTTACATATTGACCTGGTGGGCTCGTTGGGCGCACTCGCGGACGAACACCCCGTACCGTGCGGCTTGTTGACCCCGCACCCCCCGAAGTCAGCACGACGTGTTGTCCTGACAAAACCTTGACAGCGGTGACGCGGAGCGAGTTGGCTCACCCCGTCACCCCCGCCGCCCGACCCTCCACGACTCCCACCACGCACAGCCGAGGAGCCGCCTCATGACCGCATCCCTCGACCGCATCCGAGTCGGCTCGGCGCCCGACTCCTGGGGCGTCTGGTTCCCCGAAGACCCCCAACAGGTGCCGTGGCAGCGGTTCTTGGACGAGGTCGCACAGGCCGGCTACGAGTGGATCGAGCTGGGCCCGTACGGCTATCTCCCCACCGATCCCGCCCGGCTCGCGGACGAGTGCGGCTCCCGCGGGCTCACGGTGTCCGCCGGCACCGTCTTCACCTCGCTGCACCGCGGCCCCGCCGTCTGGGACGCCACCTGGGAGCACGTCTCCCGAGTCGCCGCGCTGACCGAGGCCATGGGCGCGCGCCACCTCGTCGTCATCCCGTCCTTCTGGCGCGACGACAAGACCGCGGAGGTGATCGAGCCGCGCGAACTGACCACCGAGCAGTGGCGGCACCTCGCCGAGGGCACCGAGCGCCTGGCCCGCGAAGTACGCGAACACCACGGCCTGGACATCGTGGTGCACCCGCACGCCGACACCCACATCGACACCGAGGAGCACGTCGAGCGCTTCCTCGACGCCACCGACCCGGAACTGGTCAACCTCTGCCTGGACACCGGGCATTACGCGTACTGCGGCGGCGACAGCGTCAAGCTGATCGAGACCTACGGAGAGCGCATCGGCTATCTGCACCTGAAGCAGGTCGACCCGGAAGTGCTCGCCGAGGTCGTCCGCGAGGGCACGCCGTTCGGGCCCGCGGTGCGGCAGGGCGTGATGTGCGAACCCCCGCTCGGCGAACCGGCGTTGGAGCCGGTACTGCGGGCCGCGCAGGGCCTGGACGTGGACCTGTTCGCGATCGTCGAGCAGGACATGTACCCGTGCGAGCCGGACCGGCCGCTGCCCATCGCCGAGCGCACCCGCCGCTTCCTGCGCAGCTGCGGCGCCTGACGCCGTACGCACGCGGCGCCGCCCACTCCCCCGAACTCCCCTGTGCCGCAGGCGAGTTCGGGCGCACACCCCCGCAGAAAGAGCAGCCGGCCCGGCGGAACGTCCGGGCGCAGAGAACGGAAAGAGCCGCACCATGACCACCAGGACAGCACCGGCGAGCCTGGGCGTCGCCGTCGTCGGCACCGGCAAGATGGGCGCCGACCACGTACGCCGGCTGCACGAGGTGACCTCGGGCGCCCGCGTCGCCGCCGTGGTCGACGTCGACGAGGAGCGGGCGCGGCGGGCCGCCGACGCGGTCGGCTGCCCCTCGTACACCGACCCCGTCGCCGCGCTGGACGACCCCGGCGTGGACGCCGCCGTGATCGCCTCGCCCGGCCCCGCGCACGAGGCGATCCTGCTCGAAGCGCTCGCCCGCGATCTGCCCGTGCTGTGCGAGAAGCCGCTGACCCCGGACGCGGAGAGCGCGCTGCGCGTCGTGCGGGCGGAGGAGCGGCTGGGCCGGCGGCGCATCCAGGTGGGCTTCATGCGCCGCTTCGACGGCGAGTATCTGCGGCTGAAGGAGCTGCTGTCCGGCGAGGAGCTGGGCCGGCCGCTGCTGATGCACTGCCGGCACCGCAACGCCTCCGTACACGACTACTTCACGACGGACATGCTCATCACCGACTCCGTCGTGCACGAAATGGACTGCACCCGCTGGCTGTTGGGGCAGGAGATCAGCGCGGTCACGGTGCTGCGCCCGGCGCCGTCCCGGCAGGCTCCGGGCGAACTGGGCGACCCGCAGCTGGTGTTGTTCGAGACCGAGGGCGGAGCGCTCGTCGACGTCGAGATCTTCGTCACCTGCGGGTTCGGCTACCAGGTGCAGGCCGAGGCCGTGTGCGAGCGCGGCACGGCGCGGATCGGCGAGGGGCACGGCGTGCTGACCACGACGGCGGGGCGCTGGGGCGGCGCCGTCGACCCGGACTTCATCACGCGGTTCGGCGACGCGTACGACCTGCAGATGCAGCGCTGGGTGGACGCGGCGCTGCGCGGCGAGAGCATCGGGCCGAGCGCGTGGGACGGCTACGCCGCGGCCGCGGTCTGCGAGGCGGGGCTGCGGGCGCAGGCGAGCGGCGAGCGTACGCCGGTGGATCTGGTGCCGCGGCCCGCGCTGTACGACTGACGTCCGGGTACGGCTGACGTCCGGCGACTCGGCCGGTCCGCCGCTGGTTTCCCGAGCGCCGGCGGCGGACCGGCAGACGGCGTCCTCCCGCCTCTCCTGCCCGGGAGGCGGTGCGTCCCGGGAATACCTCCGGGGGGTATAGTGTTGCGAGTCGGAGAGAGACAGCGCGTACCCGTCCGCACCTTCCGCATCGGCCGCGGGCGACCGTACGCCACCGTCAGCGTCGAGGTCGTCGAGGAGAGTCCGCCCATGAGCACCGTCACCACCACCTACCGCGTCACCGGCATGACCTGCGGCCACTGCGAGAACGCCGTCGCCGAGGAGCTGTCCCGGATCGACGGCGTCACCGCCGTGAAGGCCGTCGCCGCCACCGGCGACGTGACCGTCACCTCCGCCGCCGCGCTCGACGACGAGGCCGTGCGCGCCGCCGTCGACGAGGCGGGCTACGAGCTGACCGGGCGCGCGTGACCATGTCCACCGGAACGCCCGAGACCGGCACCCGCGAGACCGCCCGCGACGAGCCACGGCACGAAGTGCCGCAGCAGCACGTTGAGTTGGCGATCGGCGGCATGACGTGCGCCTCGTGCGCGGCACGCGTCGAGAAGAAGCTGAACCGGCTGGACGGGGTCACCGCGTCGGTCAACTACGCCACGGAGAAGGCGCGGATCGCGTACGCGGACGGGGTCGGCGTCGACGACCTCGTCGCGACCGTGGAGCGCACCGGCTACTCCGCGCGGCCGGCCGGAGCGAACGCCGCCGACGCAGGCGGCGCAGCCGACGCCGCAGAGCCCGCCGCCGACGAGGACGCGCCGCCCGCCGAGGACACCGCGGTGGGCGAGGACGAGAACGAGAACGAGGGCGGGGCCGAGGACGCGGCCGCGGGTGCCGAACTGGCCGCGCAGTGGCGCCGGTTCGTGTTCGCACTCGTGCTGTCGGCGCCCGTGGTGCTGCTGGCGATGGTGCCGCCGCTCCAGTTCCCGTACTGGCAGTGGGTCTCGCTCGTGCTCGCCTCGCCCGTCGTGCTGTGGGCCGGGCTGCCCTTCCACCGCGCCACCTGGGCCAACCTCCGGCACGGCGCCGCCACCATGGACACCCTGATCACGGTCGGCACGCTCGCCGCGTACGGCTGGTCGCTGTGGGCGCTGTTCCTCGGCGGCGCGGGGACGCCCGGGATGCGGCACGGCTTCGACCTGTTCGCCGGCACCTCCGCCGGAGGCGCAGGCTCCGCGATCTATCTGGAGGTCGCCGCCGGAGTCACCACGTTCCTGCTGCTCGGGCGCTGGCTGGAGGCGCGGGCGAAGCGGAAGGCGGGCAGTGCGCTGCGCGCCCTGCTGCGACTCGGCGCCAAGGACGTGGCGGTGCTGCGCGCCGACGGGACCGAGGCGCGCGTGCCGGTGTCCCGGCTGTCGGTCGGCGACCGGTTCGTCGTACGCCCCGGGGAGACCGTCGCCACCGACGGCACCGTGCTGGAGGGCGCCTCCGCCGTGGACGCCTCCATGCTGACCGGCGAATCGGTGCCGGCTGAGGTGGCCCCCGGAGACCCGGTGGCCGGAGCCACGGTCAACACCTCGGGGCGGCTCGTCGTCGAGGCCACCCGGGTCGGCTCCGACACCCAACTGGCGCGTATGGCACGGCTGGTGGAGGACGCGCAGAGCGGCAAGGCGGCGGTGCAGCGGCTCGCCGACCGGGTCTCGGCGGTCTTCGTGCCGGTGGTGCTGCTGCTCGCGCTGGGCACGCTGGCGGGCTGGCTGCTGTTCGCGGGTGAGGTCGCGGGCGCGTTCACGGCGGCGGTGGCCGTACTGATCATCGCGTGCCCGTGCGCGCTGGGGTTGGCGACGCCGACCGCGCTGATGGTGGGCACCGGGCGCGGCGCGCGGCTGGGCATTCTGATCAAGGGCCCGGAGGTGCTGGAGTCGACGCGCCGCGTGGACACCGTCGTCCTGGACAAGACCGGCACCGTCACCACCGGCCGGATGGCGCTGGTCGACGTGCTGCCGGGCGACGGCGTCGACGAGTACGAACTGCTGCGCCTGGCGGGCGGGTTGGAGGACGCCTCCGAGCATCCCGTGGCCCGCGCCGTCGCGGAGGGCGCACGGGAGCGCGGAGCGGTGCCGGGCGCACCGCCGGACGACTTCGAGAACGTACCGGGCGTGGGCGTACGCGGCACCCTCGACGGCCGCACCGTGCACGTCGGCCGCGTGGCCGCCGGCTCCCCGGAGCTGCCGCGGCGGCTGGCGGAGGCGAAGCGGGCGGCGGAGTCCGAGGGGCGCACGGCGGTCACGGTCGCCTGGGACGGCGAGGTGCGCGGAGTGCTCGCCGTCGCCGACACGGTGAAAGAGACCAGCGCCGAGGCCGTCCGCGAGCTGCGCCGACTGGGCCTGGAACCGGTGCTGTTGACCGGCGACAACCGCACCGTCGCGGAGGCGGTGGCGCGCAGCGTGGGCATCGACCCGGCGCAGGACGGTGCGGTCGTCGCCGAGGTGCTGCCGGAGGACAAGGCGGGGCAGGTGCGCCGGCTCCAGCAGCAGGGCCGCACCGTGGCGATGGTCGGCGACGGCGTCAACGACGCCGCGGCGCTCGCCACCGCGGACCTGGGGCTGGCCATGGGCACCGGCACGGACGCCGCGATCGAGGCGGGCGATCTCACGCTCGTACGCGGCGACTTGAGGGCCGCGGCGGACGCGATCCGGCTGTCGCGGCGGACGCTGCGCACGATCAAGGGGAATCTGTTCTGGGCGTTCGGCTACAACGCGGCGGCGCTGCCGCTGGCCGCGGCCGGACTGCTCAACCCCATGATCGCGGGGGCGGCGATGGCCTTCTCGTCGGTCTTCGTGGTCACCAACAGCCTGCGGCTGCGGCGCTTCCGCTGACGGTGGCCGGCACGCTGCCGTACGGGGCCGGCCCGCCCGGATCGGCCCCGTACGAAACCGGTCCGTCCGGGGCCGATCCGTACGGAAACAGCCCAACCCGGAAACCGCCCGCCCGCCGGTAGTTCAGTGCTGCTTGCTCTTCTCCAGCAGCCGCCGGCCGCTGACGATGCGGTAGATGCCGTAGACCATCGGGCCCCAGGCCACGATGTAGGCGGCGCCCTCGGAGCTGCTGTAGGTGACGAGGGTCAGCAGCAGCCCGCCGACGAGCCAGGCGATGCCGAAGCCGACGCCGCGCTGCCCCTTCTTCTCCCAGATTTCCCGCTGTTCGGGGGTGGTTGACTGGTAGTGCGGTACGGCAGACGGTGCGGGCGGCGGCGTCGGGTCCGCCGGCGAGGCGGGCGCCGCCGCTTGGCGCTCGTGCTCGGGTGTGGTCATGGCTGATACCTCGTCGGTTCCTCGATGGGCGGCCGGAGCGGATCGGCGCGAGCCGGAGCGGATCGGCGGATGGCCCGGATCGGCGGGCGGAGCAAGTCAGTTGACGACGCAGCCGTGCGCCTGGAGCTGGGCCAGCACGGCGTCGACGAAGGTGTCCTTGCCGTTGCGCAGCCTGAGCGGCACCGCGAAGGCGAGGCCCTCGCCGGTGTGCAACTCATAGCCGAGCACTTTGCCTTCGGCGCCTTGCTGCTTGCGTCCGTAGACCGGCTTGGCCCGGGTCACCTCCTGCCAGGTGACCGCCTTGAGCTGGCTGCGGCGGTGGAAGACGAGCCCCTGCGCGTAGCGGTAGTGGGCGGAGGAGCCGAGTATCAGCGCGCGCAGCCCGTAGACGAAGCCCCAGAGGCAGACGAGGAAGCAGAACCAGACCACGGCGTGCAGCAGGGAGTAGAGGCCCGAGAAGACCGAGACGCCGTCCTGCACCGTGCCGACCACCCACAGCAGCAGCCCGCCCAGGACGGCCATGCCCCAGTACTGGAGGAGGGCCCTGCGGACGCTCTGGTCGGCGCGGACCTCGGCCAGCTCGCCCAGCCCGCGTTCGGCGGCCAGCCGGTCCACGAACTCCGGTACGTCGGCCGGGGTTTCGCCCGCCGCGGGCGAGGGCGCGGCCGGCTCCGCCGGAGTTCCGCTCGCTCCCGGCGAGGGCGCGGCCGGCTCAGGCCGGGGTTCGGGTCGGGGTTCGGGTTGAGAGGCATTCATCGCTGCTCGGTCTCCTTCGAGCCACTCCGCTTTCGGACTTCGGCCCATCAGTGGCCCATGGTCCGGAGCGCGCGTGAACCGCCGCAAAGTGTTGCGGCCTCCGCCTAATGTCGCTGGCCGCAGCAGTGCGGAATGGATGCGGAATGGCCCGGCGAGGCTTGGGCAGGTGTGCGGGGGCAGGGTTGCCGGGGCAGAGTGTGCCCGGCACGGGCAGCAGTACGGAACGGGCTTGCCGGGCGAACGGCCGCTGCTCGCCGGAGAGTTGGGCACCCCCACCGCGTACGGACCGGTCCGGCCCCGCCCCGTACGAGAGGCCCGGGCACGCGGGCGCCGCGTACGGGCGCGACGAAAAGCGCCCCGCCGACCAGGTCCCCCCACGGGCCTGACGACGGGGCGCTTCCGTTTCCCGGTCGGATTCCCCCCACGGGATCCGTGCCGGGTGCTTTGCACAGCCGCATGCCGTCCGGGAGGGCCGCTCAAGCTTCCCGGTGCCATACAGCCGAGGTTTCGCCTTGCCGAGCACGCCCCCCAAAGACGAACTCGGCGATGACGGAGGCTCCGCCGGGAGACCACCGTCACCTCTTAAGACGTTTGAACCTGCCCAATGGTTACCCCCGAATTCCTGTGAGCTACGTCTCACAGCAAACCCGCACAAGCGGAAGACCCCGATCCGGGATGGACCGGGGTCTTCGTCGGCGAGCGCCGGCGAACCGTACGGCCGGCCGGCACCGCCGGGAAACGTGCGAAGTCAGCGCGAGACGTGCGGGGTCAGCGCGACTCCACCGGCACGTACTCGCGCTCGACGATGCCGGTGTAGATCTGCCGCGGACGGCCGATACGCGAGCCGGGCTCCTTGATCATCTCGTGCCACTGGGCGATCCAGCCGGGCAGCCGCCCCAAGGCGAACAGCACGGTGAACATCGTCGTGGGGAAGCCCATCGCGCGGTAGATCAGCCCGGTGTAGAAGTCGACGTTGGGGTAGAGCTTGCGCTCCACGAAGTAGTCGTCGCTCAGGGCGTGTTCCTCCAGCCGCAGGGCGATCTCCAGCAGCTCGTCGCTCTTGCCGAGAGCGGAAAGGACGTCGTGCGCCGCGGACTTGATGATCTTCGCCCGCGGGTCGAAGTTCTTGTAGACGCGGTGGCCGAAGCCCATCAGCTTCACGCCGTCTTCCTTGTTCTTCACCTTGCGGATGAAGGCGTCGACGTCGCCGCCCGAAGCCTGGATGCTCTGCAGCATCTCCAGCACGCTCTGGTTGGCGCCGCCGTGCAGCGGCCCCCACAGCGCGTTGATGCCGGCGGAGATCGAGGCGAACATGTTGGCCTGCGAGGAGCCGACCAGGCGCACCGTCGACGTCGAGCAGTTCTGCTCGTGGTCGGCGTGCAGGATGAGCAGCTTGTCGAGGGCGTTCACCACGACCGGGTCGAGGTCGAACTCCGCGGCCGGCACGGAGAACGTCATCCGCAGGAAGTTCTCGACGTACCCGAGGTCGTTGCGGGGGTAGACCACGGGGTGGCCGACGGACTTCTTGTAGGCGTAGGCGGCGATCGTCGGCAGTTTGGCCAGCAGCCTGATCGTCGAGTAGTGCCGCTGCTCCTCGTCGAAGGGGTTGTGGCTGCCCTGGTAGAAGGTGGACAGCGCGCTGACCACCGAGGACAGCATCGCCATCGGGTGAGCGTCGCGAGGGAAGCCGTCGTAGAAGCGCTTGACGTCCTCGTGCAGCAGCGTGTGCTGGGTGATCTCGTTCTTGAAGCGGGCCAGTTCGTCGACCGTGGGCAGCTCGCCGTTGATGAGCAGGTAGGCCGTCTCCAGGAACGTGCCCCGCTCCGCGATCTGCTCGATCGGGTATCCGCGGTAGCGCAGGATGCCCTTCTCGCCGTCGAGGTAGGTGATGGCGGACTTGTACGCGGCGGTGTTGCCGTAGCCCGCGTCCAGGGTCACCAGACCGGTATCGGCGCGGAGCTTGCCGATGTCGAAGCCGCGGTCTCCGACCGTGCTGTCGACGACGGGGTAGGTGTACTCGTCGTCCCCGTACCGAAGTACTACAGAGTTGTCGCTCACGTCATCCCTCACCGACGTAGTGCCTCTTCTTTGAGGTGCCCTGACTGTTCCCACTGTCCCCTATTCCGTGCCGTGCGGTGCACTCGGGGTCGGCCAAAGGGCGTTTTGGTGGCACGCAGTGCCGTCCTCAGGGACATCCTGCACCCTCGATGCGGTGTGGGTCACCCCCCGAGAGAACGCCCGGGAAAACGCCCGGCGGAACGCTGAACCGTCGCCCGCTATCCGGCCGCGACCGCGGGCGCCGGCGCCAACTCCCGTGCGCCGCCCAGCCGATGGTCGAGCGCGGTGCAGCGGCGGCCGGCCGACGCGGAGCGCACCGCCTGCCCGATCGCTCTTCGCGAGCCGACCAGCACCACCAGCCGCTTGGCTCTGGTGACGGCGGTGTAGAGCAGGTTGCGCTGGAGCATCATCCAGGCGCCCGTGGTCACCGGGACCACCACCGCGGGGTACTCGCTGCCCTGCGAGCGGTGGATGGTCACGGCGTAGGCGTGCGACAGCTCGTCCAACTCGTCGAAGTCGTAGGCCACTTCCTCGTCCTCGTCCGTACGCACCGTCAGCCGCTGGTCCTCGGTGTGCAAGGCGGTGACGACGCCGACCGTGCCGTTGAAGACGCCGTTGGCGCCCTTCTCGTAGTTGTTGCGGATCTGGGTGACCTTGTCGCCGACGCGGAACACCCGGCCGCCGAACCGCTTTTCGGGCAGATCGGGGCGGGCCGGGGTGACCGCCTGCTGGAGCAGCCCGTTGAGCGTGCCGGCGCCGGCCGGGCCGCGGTGCATGGGCGTGAGCACCTGCACGTCCCGCCGGGGGTCGAGGCCGAACTTCGCGGGGATGCGCCGGGCGACGACGTCGACGGTGAGCCGGCCGGCCTCCTCCGTGTCGTCCTCGGCGAACAGGAAGAAGTCGCTCAGGCCCGAAGTGACCGGCGGGGAGCCGGAGTTGATGCGGTGGGCGTTGGTGACCACGCCGGACTGCTGAGCCTGCCGGAAGATCCGCTTCAGCCGCACCGCCGGCACCGGGCTCTCCTCGGCCAGCAGGTCGCGCAGCACTTCGCCGGCCCCGACCGACGGCAGCTGGTCGACATCGCCGACGAGCAGCAGATGGGCGCCGGGCGGCACCGCTTTGATCAGCTTGTTGGCCAGCAGCAGGTCGAGCATGGACGCCTCGTCGACCACCACGAGGTCGGCCTCCAGCGGGCGTTCACGGTCGTACGCCGCGTCGCCGCCGGGCTTCAGCTCCAGCAGCCGGTGCACCGTCGACGCCTCCGCGCCGGTCAGCTCCGCCAGCCGCTTCGCCGCCCGGCCCGTGGGCGCGGCCAGCACCACCCGCGCCTTCTTCGCCAGCGCCAGCTCCACCACCGAGCGCACCGTGAAGGACTTGCCGCAGCCCGGACCGCCCGTGAGCACCGCCACCTTCTCGGTGAGCGCCAGCCGCACCGCCTCGCGCTGCTCGGGGGCCAGCTCCGCGCCCGTGCGCCCCGCGAGCCAGCCCAGCGCCACCTCCCAGTCGACGTCACGGAACGCCGGCAGCCGCTCCTCCGGGCTGTGCAGCAGCCGCAACAGCTGGGCGGACAGGGAGAGTTCGGCGCGATGGAACGGCACGAGGTAGACCGCCGTGACGGGCTGCCCGTCCTCGCCGGGGACGCGCTCGCGCACCACTCCCTCCTCCTCGCGGGCCAGCTCGTCCAGGCACTCGATGACGAGTCCGGTGTCCACCTGGAGCAGCTTCACCGCCTCGGAGATCAGCCGCTCCTCCGGGAGATAGCAGTGGCCCTGGTCGGTGGACTGGGAAAGGGCGTACTGCAGGCCGGACTTGACGCGCTGTGGGCTGTCGTGCGGGATGCCGACGGACTGGGCGATGCGGTCGGCCGTGAGGAAGCCGATGCCCCACACGTCGGCGGCCAGGCGGTACGGCTCGTTCTTCACCACGGAGATGGCGGCGTCGCCGTACTTCTTGTAGATGCGCACCGCGATGGAGGTGGAGACGCCGACGCCCTGGAGGAAGACCATCACCTCCTTGATCGCCTTCTGCTCCTCCCAGGCGGCCGCGATCTTCTCGGTGCGCTTGGGCCCCAGCCCGGGCACCTCGACCAGTCTCTTGGGCTCGTCCTCGATGACGTCCAGCGTGGCGGTGCCGAAGTGGTCGACGATGCGCTCGGCGATACGCGGGCCGATGCCCTTGATCAGGCCCGAGCCGAGATAGCGGCGGATACCCTGGACGGTGGCGGGCAGCACCGTCGTGTAGTTCTCCACCGTGAACTGGCGGCCGTACTGCGGATGTGAGCCCCAGCGGCCCTCCATCCGCAGCGACTCCCCCACCTGGGCGCCGAGCAACGAGCCGACCACCGTGACCAGTTCGCCGCCGCGGCCGGCGTCGACTCTGGCCACCGTGTAGCCGTTCTCCTCGTTGGCGTACGTGATGCGCTCGAGCACGGCCTCAAGCACCGCCTGCTGGTACGACATGACACGAACCGTAGCCCCGGCCACCGACACCGCGTCACCCCTGTGGATAACTCCCGCCGACGCTGCTCAGAGCCCTCACGGGAGGCCGCGCCGCAGGTCCTCCCCGTGGCCGCGGTGCGGCGCACCGGCGGGACCGCGCGAGGCCGCGCGGCGGCCATCTCCCGTACGGACCGGGGCAGTCGGCGGGGCCGCGCGCGCCCGCCGCCCTCTTGTGCGCGCCGCCCGGGCTGCCTTCTCATAGCGGCCGTGGCACGTGCGTCCACCGCCGGCACGCCGTCCACACGCACCACTCGCTCCACGCTCGACGCACCACCGCTCAGCGCACCACCACTGAGCGCCCCACCGCTCGACGCTCCACGGCACGGCACGGTCCGACCCGGCACGTACACCGACTCCCGCACCGGCACGTACGGCGGCCAGACAGGCAGGGCAGGGCAGTTGACGAGCAGCAACGACGCGGACGCGGCAGCGCGCACGGGCCGGACCGGCGACGCCCGGCTCCCGGCGCCAGCGCACGAACTGCTGCGCACCGAAGGGATACGCAAGAGCTTCCCCGGCGTACTGGCCCTGGACGGCGTCGACTTCGCGCTGCACGCCGGCGAAGTGCACGCGCTGCTCGGCGAGAACGGCGCGGGCAAGTCCACCCTGATCAAGGTCCTCGCGGGGGTGCACCGGCCGGACGCGGGGCGCGTGCTGCGGGACGGGAAGCCGGTGCGCATCCGCGGCGCCCAGGACGCCGAGCGGCTCGGAATCGCCACCATGCACCAGGAGTTCACGCTGGTGCCGCACCTCAGCGTCGCCGAGAACATCCACCTCGGGCGGCCGCCCCGCCGCTTCGGGCTGGTGGACCGCACGGCGATGCACTCCGGGGCCGCCGCCCTGCTGGACCGGGTCGGCGTGGACATACCGCCCGGCACGCCCGTACGCGAACTCGGCGTCGCACAGCGGCAGATGGTGGAGATCGCGAAGGCGCTGAGCCTGCGGGCGCGGGTGCTGGTGATGGACGAGCCGACGGCGGCGCTGAGCGCGGGCGAGGCGGAGCGGCTGTTCGGGATCGTGCGGCGGCTGCGCGGCGACGGCGCCGGCGTGGTGTTCATCACGCACCACCTGGAGGAGATCGCCGCGCTCGCCGACCGGATCACCGTGCTGCGGGACGGGCGCGGCGTCGGCTGCGTACCGGCGGACACTCCGCGCGACGACCTCGTACGGATGATGGTGGGCCGGGACATCGAGCGGCGGGGGCGCAGGGCGGGCGGTGTGCGCCGCGCGGCCCAACGCCCGTACGCCGGGCCGTCGTTGGAGCAGGCGAACGCGGAAACGGAGGCAGGGGCGGAGGCGGAAACGGACGCGGAAACGGAGGTGGAGGGGCGGCCGCTGCTGCGGGTGTCCGGGCTGGGGCGCGCGGGCGGCTTCGCGGACGTCGGCTTCGTGCTGCACGCCGGCGAAGTCGTCGGCCTCGCGGGCCTGATGGGCGCGGGCCGTACGGAGGTGGCGCGGGCGGTGTTCGGCGCCGACCGGTACGACACCGGCAGCGTCGAGGTGTGCGGCGAGCGGCTGCCCGGGCACGACGTGAGCGCGGCGCTGTCCCACGGGCTCGGCCTGGTGCCGGAGGACCGCGTCGGCCAGGGCCTGGTGCCGGGCGCCTCGGTGCAGGAGAACCTGGGGCTGGTGACGCTGCGCGCGGCGTCCCGCGCGGGGTTCGTGGACCGGCGCGCTCAGCGGGAGGCGGCGGCGCGTATCGCCGGCCGGCTCGGGATCCGGATGACCGGGCTCGGGCAGCGGGTCGGCACCCTCTCGGGCGGCAACCAGCAGAAGGTCGCGATCGGCAAGTGGCTGCTGGCCCGCAGCCGGGTGCTGATCCTGGACGAGCCCACGCGCGGGGTCGACGTGGGTGCCAAGGCCGAAATCCACGGGCTCATCGACGAGTTGACGGCGTCCGGGCACGCGGTGCTGATGATCTCCAGCGATCTGCCCGAGGTGCTGGGCGTGAGCGACCGGATCCTCGTCATGGCCGGCGGCCGTATCGCGGGCGAGCTGGCCGCCGAAGAGGCCACGGAGGACGCGGTGTTGGCGCTCGCCATGGCGGACGGCGGGGAGGGCGGCGCTTCCGGCGGCGCGAGCGCGGACGGCGGAGGCACCGGGAACGGCCGGGACACCGGGAACAGCGGGGGCAGCGACGGCGACCGCAGCGAGGAGGACCCGCGTGACGGCTGACACCCACCGCACGAGCCACGGCGACGACGCAGGAACGGGAAGAACCGGAGCCGGAGCCGGAACGGGAACCGGAACGGGAACCGGAGGCGGTGCCGAGACCGGGGCCGGAGCCGGAACCGGTAAGGGCGCCGTCGGCACCGGTACCGGCGGAGGCGCGGGCGGAGCATCCCGCGTACTGCCGCCGCTGCGCGCCCTGTTGCGGCGGAACGGCGCACTCGGCGCGCTGCTCGTGCTCGTGGCTGGCATGGCGCTGCTGTCGCCCGACTTCCTCAGCACCCGGAACCTGCTGAACGTCGGCGTGCAGGCCGCCGTCACCGCGATCCTCGCCTTCGGCGCGACCTTCGTCATCGTCGCGGGCGGCATCGACCTGTCCGTCGGCTCGGTCGCCGCGTTCGCCGCGATCCTGCTCGGCTGGGCCGGCACGAGCGCCCAACTGCCCGTGTGGCTGGCGGTGTTGCTCGCCCTCGGCGCGGGCGTCGGCTGCGGGCTGCTCAACGGCGGGCTGGTCGCGTACGGGAAGCTGCCGCCGTTCGTCGCGACGCTGGCCATGCTGTCCGTGGGGCGCGGGCTCGCGCTCGTCGTCTCCCAGGGCACCCCGATCGCGCTGCCCGCGCCGGTCGCCGCGGTCGGCTCGACGCTGGGCGGAGTGCTGCCCGTACCGCTGCTGGTGATGGTGGTGATGGGCGGTGCGACGGCGCTGGTGCTGGCGCGTACGTACCCGGGGCGCGCGATGTACGCGATCGGCGGGAACGAGGAGGCGGCGCGGCTGTCCGGGATACGGGTGCGCCGCCAGAAGCTCGTCGTTTACGCGCTGTCCGGCGGGTTCGCCGCCGTCGCCGGCATCGTCTACGCGTCGCGGCTCGCGTCCGCGCAGCCGCAGGCGGCCACCGGCTACGAACTGGACGCCATCGCCGCGGTGGTGATCGGCGGCGCCAGCCTGTCGGGCGGCGTCGGCAAGGCGTCCGGAACGCTGGTCGGCGCGCTGATCCTGGCCGTGCTGCGCAACGGGCTCAACCTGCTGGACGTGTCCGCGTTCTGGCAGCAGGTCGTCATCGGCGCCGTCATCGCGCTCGCGGTGCTGCTCGACACGCTGCGCCGCCGCACCTGAGTACGCGCCCCCGACCCCAACGCACCCGCGCCCGTACGCCGTTGGCCCCGTTCCCCCGACCGACCGTTTCCCCCGACCGCAAGGGATGTGTGCAGCCATGGACACGAGCCAGGACACGAAACAGGGCACGACGCAGGGCACGAAGCAGGGCGCGACGCAGGACACCCGCCGGCACATGGGCCGGCCGGGCGGGCGGGGCAACGCGCGGCGCCGGCGCGCGCGTTCGGTGCCGGCGGCCGCCGTGCTGGCGCTCGCCGCGGCCGGCTGCGGCGGCGGTTCCTCAGGCGAGCACGTCGAGGTGGGGCTGACCGTCTCGACGCTCAACAACCCGTTCTTCGTCGAGATGAAGAAGGGCGCCGAAGCGGAGGCGAAGGCGCGAGGCGCCGAGCTGACCGTGCAGGACGCGCAGAACGACCCGTCCCAACAGGCCGACCAGATACAGAACTTCACCAGCAAGAACGTACGGGCCGTCATCGTGAACCCGGTGGACACCGACGCCGCCGCGCCCGCCGTGAAGGCCGCCGACAACGCCGGCGTACCGGTCGTGGCGGCCGACCGCACCGTGGCGGGCGGGCACGTGAAGACAGCGGTCGCCTCCGACAACGTCGCCGGCGGCACGATGGCCGCCCGGCGGCTCGGCAGCCGGCTGCACGGCAAGGGCAGCATCCTCGTCCTCCGCGGCCAGCCCGGCACTTCGGCCTCGCGGGAGCGCGGCAAGGGGTTCGCGCGGGGGCTGCGGAAGTATCCGGGCATTCACGTAGCAGCCCGCCAGGCCGCCGACTTCGACCGTTCGAAGGCCCTCGACGTCACCACCAACCTGCTCCAGTCGCACCCGCACGTGGACGCCGTCTTCGCCGAGAACGACGAGATGGCGCTCGGCGCGGTCAAGGCGCTCGGCGGCCGTGCGGGACGGCAGGTGGACGTGGTCGGCTTCGACGGCACACCGGACGCCCTTAAGGCGGTCAAGAAGGGCACGATGAGCGCCACGATCGCCCAACAGCCCGAGCAGCTGGGCAGGATGGCCGTACGCAACGCGATCAAGGCGGCGAAGAAGAAGCGCGTGCCCGGCACCGTGCAGGTGCCCGTGAAACCCGTGGACAAGGGGAACGCCGACCGGTTCCGCTGAACCCCGCGCCTGCACGGCGCTCGGCGGGGCGGCGGGGCGGCGGGCGCCAACTCGCCGCGGCGGCGGGCGAGTTCGGCCCGGTGGCCACCGGCGCGTACGGAACGCCGCCGGTGCTCGTACGGGCCCGCGTGGCCGTGCCGCGCCGCAGCGGGCAGGATGTCCGGCGTACCCGCGACACGAGAGGAAGCCCGGATGCACCCCCCCGACCTGCTGGTCGTCGGCTCGGCCAACGCCGACCTGGTGATCGGCGTCGAGCGCCGCCCCGGCGCCGGCGAGACCGTACTCGGCTCGGACCTCGCCGTACGGCCGGGCGGCAAGGGAGCCAACCAGGCTGCCGCCGCCGCCCGGCTCGGCGCCCGTACGAGCCTGCTGGCCCGCGTCGGCGACGACGCGCACGGCCGGCTCCTGCTGGACGCGCTGGGCGACGCGGGCGCCGACACCCGCACGGTGCGCAGGGGCGGCGCGCCCACCGGAGTCGCGCTGATCACGGTCGATCCGACCGGGGACAACAGCATCGTCGTCTCGCCCGGCGCCAACGCGCGGCTCACGCCCGAGGACGTGGCCGCGTCCGAGGACGTGCTCGGCGCGGCCCGGGTGGTGTCGCTCCAGCTCGAAATCCCGCTGGAGACGGTCGAGTCGGCGGTCCGCTCCGCCGTACGCGCGGGCACCCGCGTGGTGCTCAACCCCTCGCCGGTGGCGCCGCTGGCCGCGGACGTACTGGCCGCCTGCGATCCGCTGGTGCTCAACGAGCACGAGGCGCGGGTGCTGTTGGCGGACTCCGGTCCGGAAGCGGAGGCGGACTCTGGACTTCCGGACTCTGATCTTCCGGGCTCCCGGCTTGCGGACTCTGGACTTCCGGACTCCGGGCTTGCGGACTCCGCCACGTCGCCGGAGGAGTGGGCGGCGGCCCTGCTGCGCCGCGGACCGCGCAGCGTGGTGATCACGCTCGGCCCGGAGGGCGCGCTGGCCGCCGAGCGCGCGGACGGGGACGGCACGCACGCGGTGCGGGTACCGAGCCCGTCCGTGCCGGCCGTGGACACCACCGGGGCGGGAGACGCCTTCACCGGAGCGCTGGCCTGGCGGCTCGCGCGCGCCGACTCCCTTGCGGACGCGGTGCGTTACGCGGTACGAGTCGGCGCGGCCGCCGTCACGCGCGCCGGCGCGCAAGAGTCGTACCCGAGCGCCGGCGAAGTCGACGCGCTGCTCGGCTGAGCCGGCGACAGCGGCAACGGCGACAGCGCGGCAGCCACCGCAGCACACCACACGAAAGGACGGGGCACCCCCGCATGAAGAAGTCCGGGATACTCAACCGCCACCTCGCCGGCGGCCTCGCGCACCTCGGCCACACCGACCTGGCCGTCGTTTGCGACGCCGGACTGCCCATCCCCGACGGGCCGTTGGTGGTCGACCTCGCCTTCCGCGCCGGCGTGCCGCGGTTCGCCGAAGTGCTGCACGGAATACTCGACGAGATCGTGGTCGAAGGCGCGAGCGCCGCGGCCGAAGTGCGCACGCACAACCCGGAGACGACCGCGCTGCTCGACGGCCTCTTCCCCGAACTGGAGACGATCCCGCACGAGGAGTTCAAGGCCCGCACGCGCCGGGCCCGGCTGGTCGTCCGCACCGGCGAAGTCACGCCGTACAGCAACGTGTTGCTGCAGTGCGGGGTCTTCTACTAGACCGCCGGCCGGCCGCCCGACGAGTCCGACGAGCCGGACGGACCCGGCCGCTGGTCAGCCGAAGACGCGCGGCGCGCACGGGAGTTGAGCGCGCCGCGCTCCACGCCGTACGCCAACAGCCCCTGCACAACGGTCAGTACGGCCCAGGCGGCGAGCCACCTGCCCCAGTCGAGGCTCGACTCGGCCCTGGGCGCGACCAGTCCGTACGGGTCCTCCAGCACCGAGACGCGGGTGCCCGCCCGCGCACCCGGCGTCGCACCCTTCGGACCCGGCACGAAGCCCGCGCCGATGTGGCGCGCCTCGCCGCCCCGTACGAGGCCGCCGCGCCCCAAGTGCCGTAGCACATACGAGTAGTTGACGCCGCCGTCCTTCGTGTGGTGCTCGTGCACCTCCGCGACGACGGCCCGTACGGTCTCGCCCTGCGCCAGCAGCCACAGCTGCCCGCCGCCCTGGACGCCGGTTCCGCCCACGAGCAGGGCCATCACCGGGTACACGACGGCGAGCGCCGCCCGCCCACCACCCAGCGCCCTGCCCACCAGCACTCCAGCGATCGGCAGGACCACGAGGCCGGCCAGCGCGGCGAACCAGCCGCCCCAGCGCAGCACGGCCAGGAACAGCATCGGGGCGACGACAGCCGTGGCCAGCGCGGTGCCCACGGCCACCACCCGCGCTCGCCCCCGCCCCGGAGACCTCTCCCGCCCCGCGGCGACCCCCTCCGCGGCAACGCCCTCCGCGCCCTCTCCCATCCCGCTCCCCTCCCCGTCCCGTTCCGGGCGGTCCGC
>Ga0164243_10006364_pt1 | contig 17881 bp, 18 predicted proteins | sample OricompcompostOP_FD_108781 | JGI IMG/M metagenome (GOLD analysis project Ga0164243, IMG submission 108781) | Organic Plus compost microbial communities from Emeryville, California, USA - Original compost - Organic plus compost (OP) | ecosystem: Engineered > Solid waste > Mixed feedstock >... | reverse complement strand
TCCAAGCACTACATCTCAAAGAAACCCCTCCACAAAAAGAAAAGGGGCAACAAAAACGCGTTGACTTTTGGCACGCTGTTGAGTTCTCAAGAAACGGACGCTAAAACCGCGCTTGTTCCGCAATCATCCACCACTTTAACCGGTTTTCCCGGTAGCTCATAATCAGAGCTGAAGGAGCACTTTCGGGCGCACCGAAAGGCATCCCTCGTAGGGAGACCGTAGAAGTAGTGAGTCGCCGCACCAGGGTGCTTCAGGTTGATCTTTCGATCAGTGCCGATCGGGCATCCCGTCTCTTGCGACTCGGTCTACATTAGACCTCGCCGAGGTCAGCGTCAAGCGGCTTCGGGCGGCATCATGCTGACCTGCGGCGGTGGCGCGGTTGATGTGGGCGGTAAGGGCTGACCGTGGGGTCGCCGTCGATCCAGTAGCGCCAGGGGTGCATGGCGCCCTCGCCGCCCACGCCCGTACGTGGGCCGCTGCGGACCTGTGCGTCGGAGGCCGGTGCTCCCGTGAGGACGCTGAGGGGGGCGGACGCCTCGGTGCCGCACACGTCGAGGCCGTTGTGGCGGCGGTCCACGTCCAAAGCCGTGGCCAACCGGGCCGGGCCGCGGGCCAGTTCGGCGTCTTTGCGGGCCTTCGGGCGGCGTTTGCGTGCCGACTCGTGTCCGGTGAGGACCTCTCCGGCGCGCAGCAGCACCCCACTGGCGTGGTTCTCGGGGCCGCAGATCAGGTTCAGGCTGAACCACATCCCGTAGATGAAGTACACGTACGCGTGACCGGGCGGGCCGAACATGGAGGCGTTCCGCCGGGTTCGTCCGCGGTAGGCGTGGGAGCCGGGGTCGGCTTCGCCTGCATACGCTTCGACCTCCGTGATGCGCAGGGTGATGCGGGAGTCGTCGGAGTTGCGGAGCAGATAGCGCCCCAGCAGCTGCGGCGCGACCTCCAGTACGGGGCGGTCGAAGAACGAGCGGGGCAGCGGGGTGTGTTCGTCCCCGGCCCGTCGCGTACCGTCACGGTCAGCGATCATGCCGCCCGAGGGTAGCGGAGGCTCCGAGATGCTCGTGCCGGTGCGGGCGAGAGGCCGGGGCGGCGGAACCGCTCGCCGGTGCGGGACGTACTCATAGCTGAGTTCGCCGCGGAGGTCCGGGCCGACGGTCGGCCGGTTCAGGGAGGGACTGAGATGGGTTTCAAGAAGATGTTCGCGAGCTTGGGGGTCGGGAGCGCGTCGGTGGACACCGTGCTGCACGAGCCCAACGTGATGCCGGGCGGCGTCGTGCAGGGTGAGGTGCACTTCAAGGGCGGGTCGGTCGCTCAGGAGATCCAGGGCCTGTCGGTCGGTCTGATGGCGAAGGTCGAGGTGGAGACCAACGACGGGGAGAGGACGGAGAACATCGAGTTCGGCCGGCAGCAGGTCGGCGGTGCGCTCACCCTGCAGGAGGGGGCGGCGCACACCGTGCCCTTCCAGCTGCCGGTGCCGTGGGAGACGCCCATCACGATGTTCCTCGGTCAGCAGTTGAAGGGGATGCAGTTGGGGGTGTCCACGGAGCTGGCGATCGCGCGGGCCGTCGATTCAAGCGATTTGGATCCGCTGAACGTCCATCCGGTGCCGGCCCAGCAGGCGATCCTCGATGCGTTCGGAGCGCTTGGCTTCCGGTTCAAGTCGGCGGACATGGAGAAGGGCCGGATCCGCGGGACGCGGCAGCAGCTGCCCTTCTACCAGGAGATCGAGTTCCGGTCGCCGGAACAGTACCGGGGTCTGAAAGAAGTGGAGTTGTCGTTCGTGGCGGACGGCAGGGAGATGGACGTCGTCATGGAGATGGACAAGAAGCCGGGGTTGTTCTCGGGCGGGGACACGTACCGGTCGTTCCAGGTCGACATGGCCAACTTCGAGCAGACGGACTGGGCGGGCTACATCAACCAGTGGCTCATGGAGGTGGGCGGCAAGCGGAGCTGGCTGTGAACCGGCCCTGGGACCAAGCCTGTTGAGGAGCCGGCGGACGTCGGGTGCCTGCCCGTGGCCGTGCGTAGTCTCGCGTACGTCGTTGGAGACGGCCGGACTCAGCCGAGCAGCACCGACAGCGGTGTGTCCCGTACCGACCAATAGCCGACCGCCGCCGCGAAGATGTCCGCTGCGGTGGCGGCTTCCTTGGGGGCGGAGTTCTCGAAGTCGGGCCAGCCGGCGGTCATCAGGACGTAGCCCTGCGTCTCGCCCCACCAGGAGAGGTCGGTCAGGCAGTCGGTGAGCGCGTCCCAGTTGCGTCCGAACCAGTCGGGGAGTTCGAGTCCGGTGGCGCAGCGTTCCATGAACTCGGCTTTGGTGGTGGCGTTGTTGAGGTCGATCACCGCGCCCACCCAGCCGACGGCTTCGGCCTGCATGAGGATGTCCGGCCCTACTGACTCACAACGGTAAGCGCCGGGAGGTACGGTCCCGTCGAAGAGGCCCGGCAGTTCGTCGCCGGGCAGCTCGGGCAGATCCACGGAACTGGTCATCTTCGCACCACCGCATCGAAGGTCTCGTCGTGGCCACCATGGTGGCAAACAGGGGGACGCCAGCTGGTTAGGCTGGCCGAACCAGCGATTCGCGTGATCAGGAGGTACCGACGTGACCGACCAGAAGCGACCGCCGCTCCCCCACGACTTCCATCCTCCGGTCCCGTCCTTCGAGGTGGTCAGCGACGACGTCTCCGAGGGCGGCAGGCTGCGGCCGGACCAGCAGTTGGCGAAGGGCAACACTTCGCCGCAGCTGCGCTGGGACGGTTTTCCGCCGGAGACGAAGAGCTTCGCGGTGACGTGCTTCGACCCGGACGCGCCTACCGGCAGCGGGTTTTGGCACTGGTCGGTGTTCGACATCCCGGCGACGGTGACCGAGTTGCCCGCGGGTGCCGGCACGGGTGAGATGGCGGGGCTGCCGGAGGGCGCGGTGCACGTGCGCAACGACTTCGGTACGCGGGACTTCGGGGGCGCCGCCCCGCCGCCCGGAGACGGCCCGCACCGCTACGTGTTCACGGTCTACGCAGTGGACAGCGAGAAGCTGGGGCCGGACGCGGATGCGACTCCGGCCGTCGTCGGCTTCAATCTGCGGTTCCACACCATCGCCAGGGCGCAGTTGATCGGTCTGCACGAGGAGCCGGCCGAAGGCTGAGGCGCTTCTTCCGGGTCGCAGGAAAAAGGCTTTGCGCCCCGTCGTTTCCCGAACGCACAGTTGTCGGCGGGCAGTCGGCACCGCGTCAGCGGGGACGGCGGGGCGCTTGTGTCTGCGCCGGCCGTTCGCCGGAGTCGGGCCGGGGGCCGGACGACCGCGTCGGCTGCCCCGTTTTCTTCATTGGCAGCGTTGTTCGCGCGTCCTGGATTTCCTTCTCGTCATCTCCCGTACGTACGGCGGAAATTGCGTTGTTCGCCGGTATGGGCACCGGCACAGTGGTTCCACCCGCCGCGGGGGCGGGAGGGAAACGGGAGGTGCAGGGGGATGCGCGAGACGCTGGTCCTCAATGCGAGCTTCGAGCCGCTCTCGACGGTGTCGCTGCGGCGTGCGGTGGTTCTGGTGATGCAGGACAAGGCCGTCGTCGAGCAGTCGCATCCCGGCCTCCGCGTGCGGGCGGCGAGCCTGGATCTTCCGGTGCCGCAGGTCATCAGACTGTGCAGATACGTACGGGTGCCGTTTCGACAACGGGCGCCGTGGTCGCGGCGCGGCGTCCTGGTGCGTGACCGGCACCGGTGCGCGTACTGCGGACGGCGGGCGACCACGGTGGACCATGTGGTGCCGCGTTCGCAGGGCGGCGGCGACTCGTGGCTCAACACGGTCGCGGCCTGCTCGGCGGACAACTTGCGGAAGGCGAACCGTACTCCGGCGCAGGCGGGCATGGCCCTGCTGACCCGGCCGTTCGCGCCGACGCCGGCCGACGCCCTGCTGCTGGCGCTGGGGCTGCGGGACGGGGAGGCGCTGCCGGAGTGGCTGGCGGTGCGGGCCGGGGCGTAGCCGGAGCAGGGGCACCGCCCGCGCGTGGCCGCAGCGGCCGCCGGCGCCAAGTGTCCTCAGCGCAGCAGCAGTTGGACGATGGCGGCGGTGCCGACGAGCACGATGACGGCGCGCAGTGCGGCCGGCGGCAGCTTGCGTCCGATGCGGGCGCCGAGCTGGCCGCCGGCCGCGGAGCCGACGGCGATCAGCGCGACGACGAGCCAGTCGAAGTGGGCGACGAAGAGGAAGAACACGGCTGCGGTGGCGTTGACGACGGCGCCGAGGATGTTCTTGACGGCGTTGAGGCGCTGCAGGTCCTCGTCGAGCAACAGGCCCATGAGGGCGAGGTAGATGACGCCCTGGGCGGCGCCGAAGTAGCCGCCGTACGCGCTGGAGAGCAGCAGTCCGGCCTGGAGCAGAGCGCCGCCGTCGCGGTGCGCGGCGGTCCCCTTGTGTGCGCGCCGGCGGCGTACGGCTGCGGCCAGCCGAGGCTGGGCGACGACCAGGAGCAGGGCGACCGCGATGAGGGCCGGCACGACCATGTCGAAGGCGTCGGAGGGCAGCGTGACGAGGAGGGTCGCGCCCACGAGCGCGCCGACGAGGGCGGCGGCGCCGAGGCGCAGTACGCGGCGGCGCTGGCCGCGCAGTTCGCGGCGGTAGCCGATGGCGCCGCTGACGGACCCGGGGACGAGGCCGAGGGCGTTGGAGACGTTGGCGGTCACGGGCGGGAGGCCGACGGCGAGCAGCACGGGGAAGGTGATGAGGGTGCCGGAGCCGACGATGGTGTTGATGGTGCCCGCTCCGACTCCAGCGACGCAGACACCGAGTGCCTCCCAGATGGTCACGCGTTCCCCTCGACGGTCGGTGGCTGGGCACCGATCATGCCTGAACGGTGGACGAGCCGAGCCGCCGGGGGTGCGACGTGGGATGCGTAGTGGCGCATGGTGCGGTGCGTACGGGCTGACGGCGTGCGGCCGGCCCGTACGCGAGGGCGCTTGAACCGTCAGTCGAGGGGCGGCTGTTCACGGGGCGGTTTGATCATGCCGCTGGCACTCGGTGTCGCCGATTTGCCGTTGCCGCCGTCGCCGCCCGGACGGAAGTTGTCCAGTGCTCCGCCGAGCCCCTTAAGGGCGTCGCCGATCTCGCTGGGCACGATCCAGAGCTTGTTGGCGTCACCCTCGGCGATCTTCGGCAGCATCTGGAGGTACTGGTAGGACAGCAGTTTCTGGTCCGGGTCGCCGGCGTGGATGGACTCGAAGACCGTACGGATGGCCTGGGCCTCGCCCTCCGCCTTAAGGGCCGCGGACCGCGCTTCGCCCTCGGCGCGGAGGATGGAGGACTGCTTCTCGCCCTCGGCGGTGAGGATGGCCGACTGGCGCACGCCTTCCGCCTGGAGGATCGCCGCGCGCTTGTCCCGGTCGGCGCGCATCTGCTTCTCCATCGAGTCCTGGATGGAGGTGGGCGGTTCGATGGCCTTCAACTCGACGCGGTTGACGCGGATTCCCCACTTGCCGGTGGCTTCGTCGAGCACTCCGCGCAGGGCGGCGTTGATCTCCTCGCGAGAGGTGAGGGTCCGCTCCAGGTCCATGCCGCCGATGATGTTCCGCAGCGTGGTGACGGTCAGCTGCTCGATCGCCTGGATGTAGCTGGCCACTTCGTACGTGGCGGCGCGGGCGTCGGTCACCTGGTAGTAGATCACCGTGTCGATGTTCACCACCAGGTTGTCCTGGGTGATGACCGGCTGCGGCGGGAAGGGGACGACCTGCTCGCGGAGGTCGACGCGGTTGCGGACGGTGTCGATGAAGGGCACCACGATGTTCAGGCCCGCGCTGAGGGTGCGGGTGTAGCGTCCGAAGCGCTCGACGATGGCCGCGCTGGCCTGCGGGATGACCTGGATCGTCTTGATGAGTGCGATGCCGACCAGCACCACCAAGATGATCAGGACAATGATGATGGCGTCCATCGCCGTCCCCTCGCACCTCTGTCACGTGTCGTGTATGCGCCTGCCGCAGGGCCGCGACCGAACTGCCCCGCTACCGGCCCCTCTTGCCCGGCTCTCCGTCAAAACCCCGCGTCTGCCCGCCCGTTGGCTTCCCCGGCTCCCGGTGCATTATCCCATCACGACGGCGGTGGCTCCGTCGATCTCGGCGATGTGCACCCGACTTCCCGCTTCGTAGCTGTCGTCGGTATCCAGGGCGCGTGCGGACCAGACCTCGCCGGCGAGTTTGATCCGGCCGCCGTTGCGGTCCACGCGCTCCAGCACGACCGCCTCGCGGCCGGGCAGCGCGTCAACTCCGCTCTGCAGCGCGGGGAGTTGGCTGCGCGAACGGCGCGCCAGCGGGCGTACGACGAGGATCAGCGCCGTGGAGACGACGGCGAAGACCAGGACCTGCACCACCAGTCCGGCGCCGAGGGCGGCGGCGAGCGCCGCCGCGAGAGCGCCTCCCGCGAACATGCCGAACTCGGGCATGGCGGTGAGAACGAGCGGAATTCCCAGTGCTGTTGCGGCTATCAGCCACCACACCCATGCATCCACACGGACATGGTAGGCGCGCGGTCACTTCAGCGGCAGACCGCGCGCGGTCCAGCGGTCGCCGGCCGCCTCCACGACGAGCGGCAGCCCGAAGCAGTGCGAGAGGTTGCGCGACGTCAGCTCCGTCTCGATCGGGCCGGCCGTGAGCACCTGTCCCTGACGGAGCATCAGGACGGGCGTGAAGCCGGGAGCGATCTCCTCGACGTGGTGGGTGACCATGACCATCGACGGGGCGTACGGATCGCGGGCGAGGCGGCCCAGACGGCGCACCAGGTCCTCGCGGCCACCGAGGTCGAGGCCGGCGGCCGGCTCGTCGAGCAGCAGCAGTTCGGGGTCGGTCATCATCGCGCGGGCGATGAGGGTGCGCTTGCGCTCGCCCTCGGAGAGGGTGCCGAAGCGGCGGTCGAGGTGGTCGGTCATGCCGAGCCGGTCGAGGAAGGCGCGGGCGCGCTCCTCGTCCACCGACTCGTACTCCTCGCGCCAGTGCGCGGTCATGCCGTACGCGGCGGTGAGGACCGTCTGCAACACGGTCTGGCGGCGCGGCAGTTTGTCGGCCATGGCGACGCCGGCCACGCCGATGCGGGGGCGCAGCTCGAACACGTCGACGCTGCCGAGGCGTTCACCGAGAATCGTGGCGCTGCCGGTCGTCGGAAAGAGGTAACTGGAGGCGAGATTCAGCAGGGTGGTCTTGCCCGCGCCGTTCGGCCCGAGGATGACCCAGCGTTCGCCCTCCTTGACGGACCAGGAGACATCGTCCACCAGAGCATGCCCCTCGCGGACCACCGATACGTCCACCAGCTCCAGTACTTCGCTCATGAGCGCGTCGTCTCCCAATGCAGTCGCCATACGGTCGCCGTGTGCTGTGCCTGAGTGCAGTCCTCGGGGGAAAACCTACGCCACGCGTTGTCAGTGCGATTCCCTAGGCTGGATCCATGCTCGATGAAGCTCGATCGGGGCGGCTCGCCGCCTGGGGAAATGCACTGTTCGCCGGGCTCGTCTCGCCGGACGAGGCGGCGGAACGGATCGTCGGCGAGGACGACGTGCACCGGGTCGCGGACTGTCCCGGTGAACAGGGCGGCGTGCCCGTGGGGTTGACGTTCGCGCTGGGGCGGCTGCGCTCGCAGGGGGTGGCGGGGCTGCGGCTTGCGCTGCCGGTGCCGGGGCATCCGCTGGGTCTGAGCGGGCCTCCGGAGTTCAACTCCCGTGCGCTGGAGGCGGGTGAGGCGGTGCTGGCTCCGGAGGCGGGGCTGGGTCTGGTGCCGGAGGTGCATCGCGCGGGTCCGGAGGGCGGTGCCGAAGGCGCGTCCGTGGACGAGGCGGATGTGCATGTGGAGGTCGTCTGGCGCTGTCTTCCGGTACGGGAGGGTCCGCCGGCGGACGTGCCGTCCCTCGCGGAGGCGGAGCGGGAGTTGTCGGAGGCGATGCGGGACGCGGTCGAGGCGCTGACGGAGCTGGATGTCGCCGGTTCCGGTCCGGTCGCGGACGCGGCGCTGGAGGCGTACCGCGCGAGAGCGGAGGCCGGCCGTGAGCTGCTGGCCCCGGGCTATCCGCAGCGCGCGGTCCGCGTGCTCGAACTGGCCCAGCGAGTGCGTGCGTTGATCGCGATCGCCCACGGCGAGGAGCCGGCCGGGGCCGCCGGCGGAGGGGCCGGCGTCCGGGAGGGCGGCCGCCCGGACGGGCGCGAGCACGGCGGCGCGTTGAGCGCTTCGGCGATCAACGCCCGTGCGGAGGCGCTGCGTCCGGTGGAGCGCACGGCGAGACGGGCCCAAGTGGCGGCGTACGACGCGTACGCGGAGGAGATGGCGCGCAGACGCTCCTGACGGCGTACGGAGCTGCCCGGCTCCGTCCCCTCGCGCTGCCGGGCCGAACGGCCGTCCGCGGGCGGGCAGTTGCCGTCCTGCGGGCGGGGAGCGCGGATCAGGCGCCGGTGACTCCGTGGCGTACGGCCCACAGCGCCGCCTGAGTGCGGTCGGCGAGGTCGAGCTTCATCAGGATGTTCGACACATGGGTTTTGACGGTCTTCTCGGAGAGCACGAGGGTGCGTGCGATCTCCCGGTTGGAGCGTCCGTCGGCGATCAGTCGGAGCACCTGGCCTTCCCGTTCGGTGAGGGCGGGGCCGCGTGCGGTGCCGGCGCCGTTCGCCTCGTCGCAGAGGAGTGCGCCCGCCACCTCGGGCTGGAGCAGCACGTGGCCGGCGTGTACGGAGCGGATGGCGCCGGCGAGGGCTTCGGGGTCGACGTCCTTGTAGACGTATCCGGCGGCTCCGGCGCGCAACGCCGGGACGACGGTGCGCTGTTCGGTGAAGCTGGTGACGACGAGGACGCGGGCGGTGTTGCCTTCCCGCCGGAGCCTGCGCAGCGCCTCGATGCCGTCGGTGCCGGGCATCTTGACGTCCAGGAGCACGACGTCGGGGCGGAGTTGCTCGGCTTGCGCCACGCCCTCGTCGCCGTCCGCGGCCTCGCCGACGACCTCGATGTCGTCCTGCACTTCGAGGAACGTACGCAGCCCGCGCCGTACGACCTGGTGGTCGTCCACGAGCAGGACACGGATCGCATCAGCCACCGGGGACCTCCAGTTCGATCACGGCGCCCTTGCCGGGCTCGGACTTCACGGTCAGGGCGCCGCCGACGCCGTGCGCCCGGTCCCGCATCGAGACCAGGCCGAGGTGGCGTCCCGCCCGCCGCACGGCGGCCGGTTCGAAGCCGCGCCCGTCGTCGCCGACGCGCAGCACGGCGCCGCTGCCGCGGCGTACGAGCGCGACCTCGACGCGGCTCGCCGCCGCATGCCGCAGGGCGTTGTGCAGCGCCTCCTGCGCGACCCGCAGCACGGCTTCCTCCTGGGCTGCGGGCAGCGCACGTACGCCTTCGCTGGTGAAGGTCACTTCGGCGGAGTGCGCGCGGTTGAGCACTTCGGTCTGGGTGCGCAGGGTGGCGACGAGACCGTCCTCGTCCAGGTTCGCGGGGCGCAACTCGACGACGGCGGCGCGCAGTTCGTCGGCCGCCTCCCCGGCGAGCCGGGCGATCTCCTGGAGTTCGTCCTTGGCGCGTGCCGGGTCGCGGTCGACGAGGGCCGCGCCGGCCTGCGCGGTGAGCCGCAGCGAGAAGAGCTTCTGGGTGACGGCGTCGTGCAGTTCGTGTCCGATACGGGCGCGCTCTCCCGCGATGGTCAGCTCGCGACTGCGCTCGTAGAGGCGGGCGTTGGTGAGCGCGATGGCCGCGTGCTGCGCGAGCAGGCGCAGCAGCAGTTCGTCCTCCTCGGTGAAGCCGCACGGGCGCGCACCGCTGCGGCGTACGTCGGTCCCGCCCTCTGCCGAAGTGGCCTCGCCGCAGCGCTTGTTGGCGAGGAACAGCGCGCCCAGCACCTCTTCGCCGTCGGCGATGGGCATGCCCAGGAAGTCGGCCAACTCCGGGTGTGCGGAGGGCCATCCACCGAAGCGCGGATCGGTGCGTACGTCGCCGAGGCGCTGCGGTGTGGCGTCGTGCAGCATCGCGGCGAGGATGCCGTGCTGGCGGGGCAACGGGCCGATGGCGCGCCACTGTTCCTCGCTGACACCGTCGACGACGAACTGGGCGAAGCCGCCGTGGTCGTCCGGCACACCGAGCGCCGCGTATTCGGCGTCGAGCAGGCCGCGGGCGGAGGCGACGATGGTCTGCAGCACGTCGCGCACCTCTAGTTGCCGGTTCATCGCGAGCAGCGCCGCGCTGACGTCCGCTAGTCCGGACCGGGGAAGCATGCGTGTCACGTTACCGGCGGGCAGTTCGGGACGGGATCGGACGGATGCCTGGCACGCCCGGGTCCGGTGGTCCTAGGACGGGGGCCGTATGAATGTCACACTGCGTCGCGTGGAACTTACGCGTCGTATACACAGTCCCCTGCGGACGCGCACCGCCGCGCCAGTTGAGCGGTGAGTTCTCCAAGCCCCGCACGGCCCGCGTACAGAACCCGACCCTCCACGGAACTCCACGGAACGCATCCGTCACCGTACGGACATGACTGGTGAATCGAGCTTTGCCCGGTGATTGCTGACTGACGAACCGTTACGAACGTCTGCCGCCGCACTCCGAGCGGCGGTCCGCTACCGGAAGAGGTCCCGTCCATGACCGTTCCCGCAACCGAACGCAGAGGCCGGCTGACCCGCTTTCAACGGGTCTCCGCCATGACAAGCGTCGCAGCCGTCGGAGTCTCGGCCCTGGCCTTCACGGCCGCACCCGGGCAACGGGGCGGAGAGGAGCGGGCCGCCGGGGCGGAGTTGCCCATACACCCCGCAGCGTGGCGCACTGCGGCCGAGGCGCCCGCCGCGCAGTGGGCGAGCGTCGAGGAGCAGCGCACTCGCGCTACCGACCGGGCCACGGACGAGGCCCGCGAGAAAGCCCGTAAGAAGGCCGCTCGTAAAGCCGCGCGACGTGCCGCGCGGGCGCGGGCGGCGGAAGCGGCCGAACGGGCCGAGGAGCAGGCGGAGAAGGCCAGGAAGAAGGCACGGAGGGACCGGGCGCGGCAGCGGGCGGCGAGCCGCTCCGCCGCCCGCAGTGCGAAGCCCGCCGCCGCCCCGGCGTCGTCACCGTCGGGGTCGCCGCAGCAGGTCGCCCGCAGCATCATCGGCGACGCGGAACAGTTCCGCTGCTTCTCCCACATCGTCGAGCGCGAGAGCGGCTGGAACGTGCACGCGCAGAACCCGAGCGGCGCCTACGGGCTCGTGCAGGCGCTCCCCGGTTCCAAGATGTCCTCCGCGGGCCCCAACTGGCGGCACAGCGCCGCCACTCAGATCCGCTGGGGTCTGAACTACATGGAGAAGCGCTACGGCAGCCCGTGCGGCGCCTGGTCGTTCTGGCGGGCCAACAACTGGTACTGACCCGCTGAGCGCTCCGCGCAACGGAGAGGGCGGTGGCATCCGGTCGGATGCCACCGCCCTCGTGTGGTCGGCGTCCGCGCCGACTCGTCTGCCCCAACCGAGGCCGCGGGCCCGCTACTTGCGCATGACCTCCGGCTCGTGCCGGCGCAGCAGGCGTACGACCGCGAAGCCGCAGATGACGCCTAGCACCAGCAGCATGGCCATGTCCATCCACCAGACGCCCACGTCGTGCTTCCACAGCGGGTCGAACTTGGGCGGCATGCTCTTGTCCATCGGGCCCATGACGTGGCCGAGGTCGACGGTCGCGCCGGCGGCGCCGAGCGCCCAGCGGGCCGGCATCAGGTACGCGACCTGCTCGACGCCGGGCGAGTTGTACATCTGCACCATGATGCCGGTGAACACGACCTGGATGATCGCGAACATCACCAGCAGCGGCATCGTCTTCTCGGAGGTCTTGACCAGCGAGGAGATGACCAGCCCGAACATCATCGAGGTGAGCCCGAGCGCGCTCACGGCGAGGCAGATCTCCACCGGCACCGGCATCATCAGGCCCTCGTCCGGCACGTCGCGCGGCAGGACGCCGATGCAGGTGATGACGATGCCCTGGAAGGCCGTGACGATGCCGAGGACGAACACCTTGGACATGAAGTAGGCGGAACGGGACAGGCCGGTCGCCCGTTCCCGCTCGTAGATGACCCGCTCCTTGATCAACTCACGTACGGAGTTGGCGGCGCCGGTGAAGCACATGCCCACCGCGATGATCATGAGGATCACGCCGGCGTCGTGGTTGGTCAGCCTCGGATTGGGGTTCCGCATCAGGCCGTTGTCGCCCGGGATCACGAGGCTGACGCAGCCGAGCACGATCGGCAGCACACCCGACAGCAACAGGAAGCCGCGGTCGGACGCGAGGACGGAGAAGTACCGGCCGACCAGCGTCCAGAACTGCGAGCCCCAGCTCTGCGGTTTGCGCATCTGCCCCTGGGGCGGCGGCTGTTGGGGGTACTGCTGCGGCGGATAGGGCTGGCCCTGCTGCTGATGCGGAGCGGCGGCGTCCAGCTCCGCGGCGTACATCTGGTAGTGCTGCGAGCCCTGCCAGCGGCCCATCCAGTCGTAGTCGCGGTAGTTCTCGAAGGCCGAGAAGACGTCGGCCCACGTGTCGTAGCCGAAGAAGTTCAGCGCCTCCTGCGGCGGACCGAAGTAGGCCACGCCACCGCCCGGGGCCATCACCAACACCTTGTCGCACAGGCCCAGTTCGGCCACGGAGTGGGTGACGACGAGGACCGTGCGGCCGTCGTCGGACAGTCCGCGCAGCAGCTGCATGACGTCGCGGTCCATGCCCGGGTCGAGGCCGGAGGTCGGCTCGTCCAGGAAGATCAGGGACGGCTTGGTCAGCAGCTCCAGGGCGACCGAGACGCGCTTGCGCTGGCCGCCGGAGAGGGAGGTGACCTTCTTGTCGGCGTGGATGTCGAGCTTCAGCTCAGCGAGCACTTCCTCGACGCGGGCGTTGCGCTCGGCCTCCGCGACGTCGCCGGGGAACCGCAGCCGGGCCGCGAAGCGCAGCGCGGTGCGGACCTTCAACTCCTTGTGCAGGATGTCGTCTTGCGGAACGAGGCCGATGCGCTGCCGTAGCTCGGCGAAGTGCTGGTAGAGGTTCCGGTTGTCGTAGAGGACCTCGCCCATGTCGGCCGGGCGGTAACCGGTCAGCGCGCGCAGCAGCGTCGACTTCCCGGAGCCGGAGGGGCCGATCACGCCGATCAGCGACTTCTCCGGAACGCCGAAGGTGACGTCGTTAAGGATCACCTTGTTGTTGTCGACCTTCACCGTCAGATGCCGGGCGGAGAAGGTGACTTCACCGGTGTCGACGAACTCCTCAAGCCGGTCGCCGACCAGCCGGAACGTCGAGTGCCCGACACCGACGGTGTCCTGCGGAGTGATGACGGCGGAGCCGGACTTGGGCAGCGGCTGGCCGTTGACGTACGTGCCGTTGTGGCTGCCGAGGTCGCGGATCTCGAACCGGCCGTCGGGCGACGCGTGGAACTCGGCGTGGTGGCGCGAGACTTGGAGGTCGGAGACGACCAACTCGTTTTCCAGCGCACGGCCGATGCGCATCACGCGGCCCAGCGACACCTGGTGGAAGGTCGTCGGGCTGCGGTCGCCACCGCCCTGCTGCGGGGCGCTGGGCTGCGGCTGCTGCGCCTGCTGCGGATGGGCCTGCTGCTGAGGCGGCACACCCGGCTGCTGCCAGCCGGGCTGCTGGCCCCAGCCGGGACCGCCGGGTCCGCCGGGGCCTCCGGGACCGGGGCCTCCGGGTCCGGCCGGGCCGCCGTGCTGCGGCGGCGCCTGCGTGGCCTGCGCCTGCGCGACGCCGCCGGGTGTGTCCGGGCTGACGGTCTGCGCGCCGTACACGCCCTGCCCCGCGGGAGCCGCGGCCCCCACCCCGGAGAAGGTCAGCCGCGGCCCGTCGGTGGCGTTGCCCAGGTGCACGACCGTTCCCGGGCCCAGCTCCATCTGCTGGATGCGCCGCCCCTGTACGTACGAGCCGTTCGTGCTGCCCTGGTCCTCGATGACCCAGCTGCGACCGCCCCACCGGATGACAGCGTGCCGCCAGGAGACTCTGGCGTCGTCGATCGCAACATCACCCTGTGGATCACGGCCCAAGGTGTACGCCCTGGACGGATCGAGCGTCCAGGTCTGTCCATTCAATTCCAGTACGAGTTCCGGCACTCCATGCCCCACAAAGTTGTCCCCCGCTCGACCCCCTGCGGAGGGAGTCTAGGGATGGTGAACATCGGAGGAGAACTATTCCAGGCCCGCCCCGGAAGCGGGAAGTCGCCCCATGTCACAACCAGTTGTCGGTCGCGGCCCGGTGGCGGCGTCACCCGCTGAGACCGCGCGTCCACCGAGCGCGGCGGCGGCCGCGGGCAGTTGGCGAACGGCCCGGCGGCACGGTGCGATCGGCCCGCAGCGTACACACCTGCCGCCGGCGAGCGCCCACCCGCCCGGAGCGCCCCCGCAGGAGGCGGCACGGGTGCAGCGGCTACCGTTAAGAGCACCATGACCTATGCGCAGGCCACACCGCCCTCGTACGCCGACATCCCGACTCTCCTGGTCAAGGTGTTCGGCAGGGACCGGCCCGGCATCACCGCCGGGCTCTTCGACACACTCGCCGCCTTCGCCGTCGAGGTCGTCGACATCGAGCAGCTCGTCACCCGCGGACGCATAACGCTGTGCGCTCTCGTGACCGCACCGGGTGCGGGCCACGGCGCCCCGCTGCCGTCCAACAGCACCGCCACCGAGGGTGAACTGCGCGCCACGGTGCACAGTTGGGCCGAATCACTCGGCATGGAGGCCGAGATCATCAGCGGTACGGGCGACAACGAGCCGCGCGGCACCGGTCGTTCGCACGTGACGGTGCTCGGGCAGCCGCTCACCGCGCACTCGACCGCCGCGATCGCGGCGAGCATCACCTCGACGGGCGGCAACATCGACCGCATCTTCCGGCTCGCCAAGTACCCCGTGACGGCAGTGGAGTTCGACGTCTCGGGTACGGAGACCGGCACCCTGCGCACGTCGCTCGCGCTGGAGGCGGCGCGGCACGGCGTGGACGTGGCCGTCGTCGCCTCCGGGCTCCAGCGCCGCGCCCAGCGGCTGGTGGTGATGGACGTGGACTCCACGCTCATCCAGGACGAGGTGATCGAGCTGTTCGCCGCGCACGCCGGCTGCGAGGAGCAGGTCGCCGAGGTCACCACGCGCGCCATGCGCGGGGAGTTGGACTTCGCGCAGTCGCTGCACGCCCGGGTGCGACTGCTGGCCGGGCTGGACGAGTCGGTCGCCGAGCAGGTGCGCGAGGACGTCCGGCTCACGCCGGGAGCCCGCACCCTCGTGCGTACGCTCAAGCGGCTCGGCTACCAAGTCGGCGTCGTCTCAGGGGGGTTCACACAGATCACCGATGCCCTGCGGGAGGAACTGGGGCTGGACTTCGCGGCGGCGAACACCCTGGAGGTCGTGGACGGCAAGTTCACCGGTCGGGTCACGGGCGACATAGTGGACCGCGAGGGCAAAGCGCGGCTGCTGCGGCAGTTCGCGGCGGAGGCGGGGGTGCCGCTGGCACAGACCGTCGCCATCGGGGACGGCGCCAACGACCTGGGGATGCTGAACGCGGCCGGGCTCGGGGTCGCCTTCAACGCCAAGCCGCTGGTACGCGAGGCCGCGCACACCGCCGTCAACGTACCGTTCCTCGACACGGTGCTCTATCTGCTGGGCATCACCCGCGAAGAGGTCGAGGCCGCCGACATCGACGAAGAGCACGACGGCGACGGGCAGTTGGACGAGGACGCCGGCGGCACGGGACGGCACGGCGGCGGAGGTCCGGGCGGCGCCTCGAAGCGGGACGGGGAAGGCGGCCCGGGGCCGCGGCTGCCCCAGGCCGCGGGACTGTAGACGGGGCTGACGCATCCCGCGGACCTGACGCATCCCCGGCCTCACATATCCGCGGCCGGTGCCGAACTCCCGTGCTCCCGCGGCCCGTTGCCCTCACCGGGCGGCTGTTCCGGCGCCGACTCCGGTGCGTACCCGGCCCGTTGGGCACCGAGGGACTCAACGGGCGGACGGGTCAGGACTCGTGCGGCGCCCAGTAGTCGGTGAGGGTGCCGACGCCCGGTTCGAGGGATTTCCACGAGCCGTCGAAGCGGAGCACGGCGAGCGTCGCGGTCGAGAACCCGTTGCGCGCCATACGCTCCGCGATGTCGCCGTCGGCGTCTGCCGCGAGGGTTTCCGCGGCGCCCTGGATGCCGGGGTTGTGGCCGACGAGCAGCACATCCCGTACGTCGTCGGGCACTTCGTTGAGCACCGCGATGATCTCTCCAGGCGAGGCTTCGTAGAGCCTCTTCTCGTACACGGTCTTGGGCCGCTGCGGCAGCTTGGGGGCGGCCAGTTTCCAGGTCTCACGGGTGCGGGTCGAGGTCGAGCAGAGAGTCAGTGCGGGCTGGTGGTCACGGGCGGCGAGCCATTCGCCGAGAGCTGCGGCGTCCTTGCGGCCTCGGTCGGCGAGCGGGCGTTCGTGGTCGGCTACGTCCGGCCAGTCGGCCTTGGCGTGCCGGACAAGGACGATACTGCGGGGCACATCGACGCTCATGTGGTCCAGCTTCGCACGAAACCCTCCGGTGAGCGCAGGTGTTGGCGTCCCCGGCTGCCTCCGCCGGAGCCTTCGGGGACCCCGTCGCGAGCGCCGCGGCTCGGCTTCCGGGACGCCTCCGCAGCACCGGTCGGGGAGACCTGACGTACGGTGCCGGCCGGGCCCGGGCGGGCTCGGCCTCCGCTCCCCCGGCGGCTGCGGTCAGCCGGCCGCGAGCGCGTGGCCGATCCGCCGCAGAAGGTCAACGACCGGTTGCCAGGCCGCCTGTTGCTCCGCCGCGGCGGCGTGCGTATCGCCGGCGGACAGCAGCGCCAGCAGCAGCGCGAAGGCCACGACCGGCAGCAGCAGCCCCCACCAGCGCAGCCGCGTCTGCGGCTGCGGCCCGCCCACCTGCGACTGCGAGCGCGAGCGGACAGGGGCGGTGCCGGTGGACATGGCTGCTCTCCTCGATCCGTGGTGCCGGTCGCTCGCCGACGGTGCCGTCGACGATGCGGACGACGCTACGGAGCCGAAGTGCGGTTCCTCATCCGGCGAGCCACCCAGGCGCCCCGGTGCGCGCCCCTAGGGGACGACGGCCGCGAGCCCCGAACTCCCCTCCCCCGGCGGGCCGTTCGGAGCGGGCCGCGCAGGGCGGCTCGTCTACCGCGAGACGACGCTGGCGATCACCGCGATGGCGACGAGGATGCCGAAGATCGTGGCCAGGACGAGGAACAGCTTCTTCTGCCCGTCCTGCGGGTTCGGTTCGAGCACTGGCATACCCGAAGTCTCCCACTCACCGGCCGTCCTCGATGACCCGGTCCCGGCCGGCCAGCAGCCCCGTGCCGATCTGCCCCAGCAACAGCGCCGCCATCAGCAGCAGCGGCACATGCCAGCCGCCGGAGGCGTCCCGCAGCGCGCCCACCAGCAACGGGCCCGGTATGGACAGGAGATAGCCCGTGCTCTGCGCGAAGGCGGAGAGCTTGACGACGCCCACGCTGGAGCGGGAACGCATCCCGATCATCGTGAGGGCCAGCGGGAAGGCGCAGTTGGAGACACCGATCGCCAACACCCATATCCACGCGCCGCCTGCCGGGGCCAGCCACAGGCCCGCGTACCCGGCCAGTCCGCAGACGCCGAGAAGGAGCACCAGCGGGCCCTGGTGACGCATGCGCGCGGCGACCCTCGGCAGCACGAAGGAGAGCGGCACGCCCATGCCCATGGCGACCGCGAGCATCACGCCGGCCGCCGAGGCGGAGATGCCGGAGTCCCGGAAGATCTGCGGCAGCCAGCCCATCGTGATGTAGGCGGTGGACGCCTGGAGGCCGAAGAAGCCGGCGAGCGCCCACGCGGTGGGCGACTTGGCGATGCGGATAGGGGCGCTCTCGCCCTCCCCCTCGGCTCCGGGCCCGGATCCGGACTCGGCGGCGGCCG
>Ga0164243_10006363_pt1 | contig 17882 bp, 16 predicted proteins | sample OricompcompostOP_FD_108781 | JGI IMG/M metagenome (GOLD analysis project Ga0164243, IMG submission 108781) | Organic Plus compost microbial communities from Emeryville, California, USA - Original compost - Organic plus compost (OP) | ecosystem: Engineered > Solid waste > Mixed feedstock >... | reverse complement strand
GGACCGAAGTGCAGGGCCACCCTCGCCTCCTTGAGGATGCGACGCGCCGGGTTGTCGCCCCACCCCAGCGCCGACAGATCGATCCAGGCGAGGTAGCCCGCGTCGGGACTGCGATAGCGGGCACCCGGCAGGTGCGTCGCGAGGAGATCTCCCAGCAGGGCGCGGTTCTCGTCGAGAGTGCGCAGGAGGCCGTCGAGCCAGTCGTCGCTCTCGTCAGAGAACGCCGCAGCGGCGGCGAGAAGGCCGAACTGCCCGGTTCGCCACTCGACCTCGGCCGGCAGGGACCGCACGAGAGCGCTCGTGTCGTCGGCGGCGGTGACCATGATCGCGCACTTGAGCCCGGCGAGGTTGAACGCCTTGCTCGCACTCACCACCGCGTATCCGACGCGCCGTGCCGCAGCTCCGGCATCGAGGAAGGGGGTGAACGCGATGCCGGGCCGGGTGAGCGGAGCATGGATCTCATCGGACACGATCGTCGCGCCGAACTCGTCGGCGGCGTCGGCCAGGGCGGCCAGCGTCTCACGGGCGTGCACGGTTCCCGTCGGGTTGTGCGGATTGCACAGCAGCATGGCGCTCGCTCCGCCGGCGAACGCGGATCGGATGCCCTCGAGATCGAGCTCCCATGCCGTTCCGGTGTCGCGCAGCGGCACGCGCTGCACCTCGGCCCCCGCCTCGGCGACGAGGTCGTAGAACGGCGGATACACCGGAGGCGTGACGACCACGCGCTCGCCCGGGCGGACGAGCCTGCGCAGCAGCTCGACGATCCCCATGCTGACGTCGGCCGTCGTCCGCATGCGTGCCGGATCGGCGCTCCACCCGAACCGGCGGCGCGCGAAACCGGCGTACGCCTCGGCGAGCGGGTTCGTCGAGGCGACGTACCCGGTGTCGCCGATCTCCACCGCCCGGTGAAGCGCCGCCGCCACGGACGGCGCCAGAGGGAAATCCGTCTCGGCGACGAAGAGGGGAAGCACGTCCTCGGGGTACTCTCGCCACTTCTCGCTCGTGCGCGTGCGGAGCTCCTCCAGGGACAGCGCAGTGACCTGAAGCATCCGTTCTCCCGATGTCGGGCCGGGCGTCCGGTGCCCGGCAGACGAACGGAGCAGCGCCTGCGGCGCTGCTCCGTTCCCGGTCAGATCGCGAACCCGAGGGCCCGCATCATGTCTCGGCCGTCGTCGGTGATCCGCTCCGGACCCCACGGCGGCATCCACACCCAGTTGATGCGGAAGCGGTCCACCACGTTGTCCAGCGCCTGCGCCGTCTGCTCCTCGAGCACATCGGTCAGGGGGCAGCCCGCGCTCGTCAGCGTCATGTGGATCACGAGGGCGTCGTTCTCGTCGTCCCAGGCGAGATCGTAGATGAGGCCGAGGTCGACGACGTTGATCCCGAGCTCCGGGTCCATGACGTCCTTGAGAGCCTCGGTGACCTCGTCGTACTTCTCTGCCGTGAGGGTGGCTGTCATGCGATCAGCCTACGCCTCGATGGGTGCCGCGGGGTCGAGGAAGCGGTCGTAGCCCTCCTCCTCCAGGCGGTCGGCGAGCTCGGGGCCGCCCTCCTCGACGATCTTGCCCGCGACGACGACGTGCACGAAGTCGGGGCGGATGTAGCGGAGGATGCGCGTGTAGTGCGTGATGAGCAGCACGCCGAGGCCGGTGGCCTCCTTGGCGCGGTTCACGCCCTCGGAGACGATCTTGAGCGCATCCACGTCGAGACCGGAGTCGGTCTCGTCGAGCACGGCGAGCTTCGGCTTGAGCACCTCGAGCTGGAGGATCTCGTGGCGCTTCTTCTCGCCGCCCGAGAATCCTTCGTTCACGTTGCGCTGTGCGAACTTCGGGTCCATGCGCAGGTTGCCCATGGCCTCCTTGACCTCCTTCGTCCACGAGCGGATCGACGGCGCCTCGCCGTCGAGAGCCGTCTTCGCGGTGCGCAGGAAGTTGGTCACGGTGACGCCGGGGATCTCCACCGGGTACTGCATGGCGAGGAACAGGCCGGCACGGGCGCGCTCGTCGACGCTCATGTCCAGGACGTCCTGTCCGTCGAAGGTGATGGAGCCGGAGGTCACGGTGTACTTCGGGTGCCCGGCGATCGTGTAGGCGAGCGTCGACTTGCCGGACCCGTTCGGGCCCATGATGGCGTGCGTCTCACCGGTTCGCATCGTCAGCGTGATGCCGTTGAGGATGGGGGTGGTCCCCGCATCGGTGTCGACCGTCACATGCAGGTCGCGGATCTCGAGAACAGACATTCAAACTTCCTTCGTCACAGTCGGGTCGATGAGCACGTCGTCGCCGTCGATCTCGACGACGTAGACCGGGACGGGCTCGAAAGCGGGGAGATTTTGGGGCTTGCCGGTGACGAGCGAGAACGCCGAGCCGTGGGCCCAGCACTCGACCGTGTCACCTTCGACGAACCCCTCGGACAGCGAGATGTCGCCGTGGGTGCAGGTATCGCCGATCGCATGGATGACGCCCTGGGAGTCCTTCACCACCGTGATGGGCACTCCCCCCGGCTCCACGCGCAGCGGCGTATCGGTCTCGAGGTCGGCGACTCCGCACACGCGCTCGGCGCTCATGCGGTCACCTCGGCCAGTTCCGCCTCGATCGCCGCCAGCAGCTCGGCCTCGAAGGAGGGGATGCCGAGCCGCAGCACGATGTCGCTGAGGAAGCCCAGTACGACGAGGCGACGCGCCTCCTCCTCGGGGATGCCGCGTGCCTGCAGGTAGAAGAGCTGCTCGTCGTCGAAACGACCGGTCGCGCTCGCGTGGCCGGCGCCGATGATGTCGCCGGTCTCGATCTCGAGGTTGGGGATCGAGTCGGCACGCGCGCCCTCGGTGAGGACGAGGTTGCGGTTCGCCTCGTACGAGTCGGTGCCCGTCGCGTCCTTGCCGATCAGCACATCGCCGATCCACACGCTGTGCGCATCCTCGCCCTGCAGCGCACCCTTGTAGAGCACGTCGCCCGTGGTGTGCGCGCCCTTGTGGTGCAGGTACACCTGGCTTTCGAGGTGCTGGCCGGAGTCGGCGTACGAGAGGCCGTAGAGGTAACCCTCGGAACCGTTGCCGGCGAGCTCCACGTTCGGGTTCACCCGCACAATGCCGCCACCGAAGCTGATGACGAAGTGCTTCAGGGTCGCATCCGCTCCGACCCGCGCCTGATGCGCGGCCGCGTGCACCGCATCGTCCTGCCACTGCTGCAGCGTGACGACGGTGAGCGCGGCGCCGTCGCGCACGATGATCTCGACGTTCTGCGCGTACTGCGCCGCTCCCTTGTGCTGGAGGACGACGGTCGCGGAACTGTGCTCGAGCGCCTCGATCACGATGTGCGCGTCGGCGCGGCGGTCGGCGCCGCGGCCGTCGACGACGAGGACGATCGGCTCGGCGACCTCCTCCTCGCGCGGGATGCGGATGTGGGTCGCCTCGCGCGCCCCCTGCCATGCCACCGCCGCCGTGACGTCCTCGGCGAGGAAGACCTCGCCGCGAGGCGCGTCGCCGACGGCCAGAGGGGTTGCGACGTACTGCTCGCCGGACGCGAACGTGTAGTCCACGCCGTCGTTGTCGGCGGCGATCTCGAAAAGAGGGGCCAGTCTGGCGACCGGAGTGTGCTTCCAGTTGACCTCACGGCCGGACGGCGCGCCGAAATCATTCGGGTCGAACGAGTGCGGACGCTCCGAACGGGTCTGCACGGGCACGAAGGTCGGCTCGACCTCGGTGTAAGTAGTCGTCATGTTCAGCCGACGCTGCCTTCCATGCCCATCTCGATGAGCTTGTTCAGTTCCATCGCGTACTCCATCGGCAGCTCGCGCGCGATCGGCTCGATGAAACCGCGCACGATCATCGCCATCGCTTCGTCCTCGGGCATGCCACGGGACTGCAGGTAGAAGAGCTGCTCCTCACTGACCTTCGAGACCGTGGCCTCGTGGCCCAGCTGCACGTCGTCCACCCGGATGTCGATCGCCGGGTAGGTGTCGCTGCGGGACTTGGTGTCCACGAGGAGCGCGTCGCAGCGGACCGTGTTCGCCGAGTGGTGCGCAGCGGCGTCCACCCGCACCTCCCCGCGGTATCCCGCGCGACCGCCGCCGCGGGCGATCGACTTGGAGACGATCGAGGACTGCGTGTAGGGCGCCATGTGGATCATCTTCGCGCCGGCGTCCTGGTGCTGTCCGGGGCCGGCGAACGCGACGGAGAGGGTCTCGCCCTTGGCGTGCTCTCCCATGAGGTAGATCGACGGGTACTTCATCGTCACCTTGGAGCCGATGTTGCCGTCGACCCACTCCATGGTCGCGCCCTCGTGGGCGACCGCGCGCTTGGTGACGAGGTTGTAGACGTTGTTCGACCAGTTCTGGATCGTCGTGTACCGCACACGGGCGTTCTTCTTCACGATGATCTCGACGACCGCCGAGTGCAGCGAGTCGGACTTGTAGATCGGGGCGGTGCAGCCCTCGATGTAGTGCACGTAGCTGTCCTCGTCGGCGATGATCAGCGTACGCTCGAACTGGCCCATGTTCTCGGTGTTGATGCGGAAGTACGCCTGCAGCGGGATCTCCACGTGCACACCCTTGGGGACGTACACGAACGACCCGCCCGACCACACGGCCGTGTTCAGCGCGGCGAACTTGTTGTCGCCGGCGGGGATCACGGTGCCGAAGTACTCCTCGAAGAACTCGGGGTGCTCGCGCAGCGCGGTGTCGGTGTCCATGAAGATGACGCCCTGAGCCTCGAGGTCCTCGCGGATCTGGTGGTAGACCACCTCCGACTCGTACTGGGCCGCGACACCGGCGACGAGACGCTGCCGCTCCGCCTCGGGGATGCCGAGCCGCTCGTAGGTCTCGCGGATGTCCTCCGGGAGGTCTTCCCACGACTGCGCCTGCTTCTCGGTGGAGCGCACGAAGTACTTGATGTTGTCGAAGTCGATCTCGCTGAGGTCGGCTCCCCAGGTCGGCATCGGCTTGCGCTCGAAGAGCGAGAGACCCTTGAGCCGGGTCTTGAGCATCCACTCCGGTTCGCCCTTGAGCGCCGAGATGTCGCGCACGACGGCCTCGGAGAGTCCGCGTTTCGCGCTCGCGCCGGCGGCGTCGGGGTCGTGCCAGCCGAACTCGTACACCCCCAGACCATCGAGCTCCGGGCGGTCGATCAGCACATCCGACATCACACACTCTCCTTATCGGGCCTCTAACGGTGTCATCCGCCCCGACACACCTGATCCCCGTCGAGTCTGCGGGAGCGGGTGCCGCTGGTGGGGCCCTCATCACCGGCGCTTCCATCGCGCCTAAACTGTCAGGGATGCGGTCCGCGATCACGCGGTCATCCCCACACCCCGATTCTACAGGTTCCCTCCGACATGCGGACCGTCGCGACCGGCACGGGAGGAGCCGGAGGAGCCATGCCCGAGACGACCGAGACCACCTCCCCCGACTCCCGGATCTCCCTCGGCAGCCCCCTGCGGATCCTCGCCTGGCTGTCGTTCATCGCCGAGGTCGTCATCATCGGCACGGGTGGAGCCGTGCGCCTCACCGGATCGGGACTCGGCTGCTCCGAGTGGCCGCTGTGCACGCCGGAATCGCTCGTGCCGATCTACGAGGTGCAGGGCGTGCACGGCCTCATCGAGTTCGGCAACCGCACCATGACCGGCGTCGTCGGCCTGCTGGCCCTCGGCGTGCTCCTGCTGACCCTGCACGCGATCGACGGCCGGCGCCTGGTCGTCAGGGCGCTGTGGTTCGCCCTCGGCGGCGTCGCCGCGGCGATCGCGGTCTACGCCGTCGCCGCGCCTCTCGGCCTTCCCGCGGCGGGGCTGCTCTCGGCCGTCCTCCTCCTCGCGGTGATCGCGGGGGCCTTCGACTCCCTGCGGCGAACGCGGGCGCGCCGTGATCTGTCGGTGCTCGCCTGGATCGTGCTGGCGGGCGTGATGGCCCAGGCCGTCGTCGGCGGGTTCGCCGTCCTGACCGAGCTCAACCCGTTCATCGTCGGGTTCCACTACACCTCCTCGCTGCTGCTGGTGTGCGTCACCGCTGCCTACCTCGTGCGGCTGGCCGCCGTGCCGGGCAGGCGCGAGCGCGCGGTGCCCGCGTGGATCGCGGTCCTCACGCACGCCACGGGTCTGGTCCTGGCGATCACGATCCTCTTCGGGGTGCTCACCACCGGCTCCGGCCCTCACTCCGGCGACGCCGACGTGCAGCGCGAGGGGTTCGACGCGACCGTTCTCGCGCACGTGCACTCCTGGCCCGGGTACGTCCTCGCGGTCCTCGTGGCCGTCCTGCTGGTGTCGGCCTGGGTGCTGCGGCTGGAACCACGGCGATGGCTGGTGGTGCTGGCGTGCGCGATCGCCGTGCAGGTGGCCGTGGGCGTGTGGCAGGCGCGGGAGGGTCTCCCGCCGCTCCTCGTCGGCATCCACATGGTCCTCGCGTCGCTCTCGGCCGCCGCCTACACGGTGGTGGTGCTGCGGCTCTCGCGATCCGCCGCAGCCTGATCAGGGCACAGCCGATCCACAGCCGGCACATCGCGGGCTCATCAGCGGATCGGCGAACGTGTCAGGCATGAACACATCACTCACCCGCAGCATCGGCTTCTGGCTCCTCATCGTCCTCTCGCTCGCCTCGGCGGGCGTGGGCGGCTGGCTGATCGCCGGTCAGGTCGGCGGCATGACGAGCACGCTTCTCGACGGCACGGCGACCGGCGTCGACGTGTACGTCGGACAGTCTCTCGTCGTCGTCGGCTCCGCACTGCTGGGTTCTGGAGTGCTCGGTCTTCTCGTCGCCCTCGCCCTGCTCGCCGCGCGAACGCTGGTCCCGGCTCCTGCACCCGTGGTCGCCGAACCGGTCGACGAGACGAGCGAGGAGGCGCCGGACGACCATGACCCGCACGCGCAGACGGCGGGAGGGATCACGTCCGACGACGAAGACCCGGCCCCGATCGCCGCCGGGCAGCAACCCGCCGACGACGACGATGCTCAGAACGGAAGCAGCGGATCGATCGCGACGGCGACGAAGATCAGCGTCAAGTAGGTGATCGAGGCGTGGAAGACACGCATCGGCCGCGCCTCGGTCCCCCGCACCGCGCGGTTGTACAGCCGGTGCGACTCGTAGATGAACCAGCCGCCGAACACCAGTGCGGAGACCGTGTACACCAGACCCATGCCCGCGATGGGCACGAGGAGGAGAGAGCACGCGACGGTCGCCCACGCGTAGAGGATGACCTGGAGGCCGACCTGCGACGCGTGACGCGTCACGCCGAGCATCGGCACGTCGACGTCGTCGTAGTCGTCCTTGTACTTCATCGACAGCGGCCAGTAGTGCGGCGGCGTCCACAGGAAGACGAGCGCGAAGAGGATGAACGCCGGCCAGTCGAGGGAGCCGGTGACCGATGCCCATCCGATGAGCACGGGGAAGCACCCGGCGATGCCGCCCCAGATGATGTTCTGCTCGGTGCGGCGCTTGAGGATCATCGTGTAGATCACGACGTAGAAGAAGATCGCGGACGCCGACAGCACGGCGGCCAGCCAGTTGGTCGTCAGCCACAGCCAGACGGTCGAGACGACCGCCAGCGTCCAGGAGAACACGAGCGCTCCGCGCGGCGTGACCTCCCCCGTCACGAGCGGACGGTTCTCCGTGCGGTGCATGTGCGCATCGATGTCGCGATCGAGGTACATGTTGAACGCGGCGGCGGAGCCGGCGCTCATCGACCCTCCGATCACCGTGGCCAGCACGAGCCAGATGTCGGGCAGGCCGCCCTGGGCGAGGAACATCACCGGGACCGTCGACACCAGCAGCAGCTCGAGGACGCGGGGCTTGGTGAGAGCGATGTACGCCTTCACCGTGCGACCGACGGATCTGCTCGCAACGGTCTGATCAGACATCGTGGAGATCTCGATCGCCTCCTCAGCGCACGGGTGGACAGCCCTTCCAGTCTATGGCACCGGGCGCACGCCGACGGGCCACGCGGCGCCGCGGGAATTCTCCGTGACACACAACGTTGACACGCATGTAACCCGGCGACCCGCGGCGGTATGCTGAGACGAATCGCGCGCCCGGCGCTCATCACACCTCTTCCGTAACGATGCGGACCGCGAGACTGCTTTCCGGGTGCTCTCGAGAACTGTCGACCAAGAAGGGCTTCACCGTGTCGGAACTGCAGTGGGATGAGATCGATCGGCGTGCGGTTGACACCGCACGACTCCTGGCAGCGGATGCCGTCGAGAAGGTGGGCAACGGCCACCCCGGCACCGCGATGAGCCTGGCGCCGGTCGCCTACCTCCTCTACCAGCGGGTCTTGCGCCACGACCCGACCGACACCGACTGGCTGGGGCGCGACCGCTTCATCCTCTCGGCGGGGCACTCCTCCCTCACGCAGTACGTGCAGCTCTACCTCGGCGGTTTCGGACTCGAGCTCGACGACCTCAAGGCGCTGCGCACGTGGGGCTCGCGCACGCCGGGCCACCCCGAGTACGGCCACACGAAGGGCGTGGAGATCACCACCGGTCCGCTCGGCCAGGGACTGTCGTCCGCCGTCGGCTTCGCGTACGCGGCCCGCTACGAGCGCGGCCTGTTCGACCCCGACGCCGCCGCAGGGACGAGCCCGTTCGACCACTTCGTCTATGTGATCGCCGGCGACGGCGACCTGCAGGAGGGCGTCACCAGCGAGGCCTCGTCGCTGGCGGGGCACCAGGGACTGGGCAATCTCATCGCCATCTACGACTCCAACCAGATCTCCATCGAGGACGACACGAACGTCGCGTTCACCGAGGACGTCGCCGCACGCTACGAGGCGTACGGATGGCACGTGCAGACGGTCGACTGGAAGAAGACCGGCGAGTACGTCGAGGACGTCGCCGAGCTGTACGCCGCGATCGAGGCCGCCAAGGGCGAGACGGCCAAGCCGTCGCTCATCATCCTGAAGACGATCATCGGCTGGCCCTCCCCCGGCAAGCAGAACACCGGCAAGATCCACGGCTCCGCTCTCGGCGCCGACGAACTGGCGGCCACGAAGAAGGTGCTCGGGTTCGACCCGGAGGAGAGCTTCGCGATCGCCGACGATGTCATCGAGCACACCCGTGCCCTCAAGGACCGCGCAGCCGACGCCCGTGCCGCATGGCAGGAGTCGTACGACGCGTGGGCTGCGGCCAACCCTGAGCGCAAGGCGCTGCTCGATCGTCTCGAGGCGCAGGAGCTGCCCGAGGACATCGCCTCGGCGCTGCCCGTGTTCGCGGCGGGCAAGGACGTCTCGACCCGCGCGGCATCCGGCCAGGTCATCAACGCCCTCGCCGCCGAGCTCCCGGAGCTCTGGGGCGGCTCGGCCGACCTCGCCGAGTCGAACCTCACCACCATCAAGGACGCGAAGTCCTTCATCCCCGCCGAGTGGTCGACCCACGAGTGGTCGGGCGACCCGTACGGACGGGTGCTGCACTTCGGCATCCGCGAGCACGCGATGGGTGCGATCGTCAACGGCATCACGCTCCACGGACCCACGCGTCCCTTCGGCGGAACCTTCCTCATCTTCAGCGACTACATGCGCCCCGCTGTGCGGCTGGCCGCACTGATGGACATCCCGTCGATCTTCGTCTGGACCCACGACTCCGTCGCCCTCGGTGAGGACGGTCCGACGCACCAGCCGATCGAGCAGCTCGCCACGCTGCGCGCGATCCCCAACTTCACCGTCGTGCGTCCCGCCGACGCCAACGAGACCTCCGAGGCCTGGCTCGAGATCCTCCGCCGTCACGGCGGGCCCACCGGCATCGCCCTGACCCGGCAGAACATCCCCGTGTTCGAGCGCGGCGACGGCGAGGCGTCCGGCGACGTCCTCGCCTCCGCGTCGCACGTCGCGAAGGGCGCCTATGTGCTCGCCGAGGCCCCGAACGGCACGCCGGACGTCATCATCATCGCCACGGGCTCCGAGGTGCAGCTCGCCGTCCAGGCGCGCGCCGTGCTCGCCTCGGAGGGCGTGAACGCCCGCGTCGTCTCCGCCCCGTCGCTCGAGTGGTTCGCCGAGCAGGACGAGGCGTACCGCGAGTCGGTGCTGCCGGCGTCGGTCGCGGCTCGAGTGTCGGTCGAGGCAGGCTCCGCCCTGACGTGGCGCGGCATCGTGGGCGACCGCGGTCGCTCGGTCGGCATCGACCACTTCGGCGCCTCCGCCGACTACAAGACCCTGTTCGAGAAGTTCGGTATCACCACCGAGGCCGTCGTCGAGGCGGCCCGCGAGACTCTGGCCGCCGTCGCCAGCTGATCAAGGAGAACGCATGAGCACCCCCACCGCAGACCTCGCAGCCGCAGGCGTCAGCATCTGGCTCGACGACCTTTCGCGCACCCGCATCTCCTCCGGGAACCTCGCCGAGCTGATCTCCTCGCGCAACGTCACGGGCGTCACCACGAATCCGACGATCTTCGCGAACGCGATCACGAACCCCGACGACACCTCGTACGACGCCCAGGTCGCCGAGCTCGCCGCGTCCGGCGCCAGCGCAGAAGAGGCCGTGTTCGCCGCCACCACGCAGGACGTCGCCGCCGCGCTCGACGTCTTCCGTCCGGTCTGGGAGGCGTCAGGTCACGTCGACGGTCGCGTCTCCATCGAGGTCTCCCCCGACCTCGCGCACGACACGGCCGGCACCGTCGCGCAGGCGAAGGAGCTCTGGGCCGAGATCGACCGCCCGAACCTGCTCGTGAAGATCCCCGCCACGAAGGCCGGCCTGCCCGCGATCGCGGAGGCGATCGGCGCGGGCATCAGCGTGAACGTGACGCTGATCTTCAGCCTGGAGCGCTATGCCGAGGTCATCGACGCCTACCTCACGGGTCTGGAGACGGCGAAGGCCGCCGGCATCGACATCTCGACGATCCAGTCGGTCGCCTCGTTCTTCGTGTCGCGCGTCGACACCGAGACCGACAAGCGACTCACCGCGATCGGCACCGACCAGGCCCTCGCCCTGAAGAGCAAGGCCGGGCTCGCCAACGCGCGCCTCGCGTACGAGCTCTACGAGAAAACCTTCGCGGGCGACCGCGCCAAGGCCCTCCTCGCCGCCGGGGCGAACGTGCAGCGTCCGCTCTGGGCGTCGACCGGCGTGAAGGATCCGTCGCTGCCAGACACGCTCTACGTCACCGAGCTCGTCGCGCAGGGCGTCGTCAACACGATGCCCGAGAAGACCCTGGAGGCCACCTTCGACCACGGCGTCGTCACCGGTGACACGATCACCGGCGGCTACGACGAGGCGCGAGAGGTCTTCGCCGGGCTCGCCGAGGTCGGCATCGACTTCGACGACGTCACGCAGGTGCTCGAAGACGAGGGCGTCGCGAAGTTCATCGACTCCTGGCACGATCTGCTCGCCCAGGTGCGTGAGGGGCTCGAGGCCCAGCGATGACGTTCGCCCTGCACGCCTCGGGGGCGGCCAAGGTCGCGATCGACGAGACGGTTCCCGCTCTCGTCCACGACCTCGTCGCCTCCCGCATCACCGGCGGCGACGCCGGGCTGTGGGGCGAGGATGCCGAGGCCGAGGCGTCGATCCGCCTCGGCTGGGTGGAGGCCGTCTCGGTCTCGCGCCCGCTGGTGTCCGAGATCGAGGCGTTGCGGGCGCAGCTCACGGCCGAGGGCGTGACGCGGGTCGTCCTCGCCGGAATGGGCGGGTCGTCCCTCGCCCCCGAGGTCATCACGCGGACGAGCGGTGCGGAGCTCACCATCCTCGACTCCACGTCGCCCGCCCAGGTGCTCGCCGCGCTCGACGAGGGCCTGGAGAGCACCGTGCTCGTCGTGTCGTCGAAGTCCGGCTCGACCGTGGAGACCGACTCGCAGCGCCGCGCCTTCGAGGCGGCGTTCCGCGACCTCGGGATCGACCCCTCGGGGCGGATCGTCGTGGTCACCGATCCGGGGTCGCCGCTCGACGTCTCGGCGCGGGAGTCCGGCTATCGCGTCATCAACGCCGACCCTCACGTCGGCGGCCGGTACTCCGCACTGACGGCGTTCGGACTGGTCCCCGCGGGTCTTGCCGGCGTCGACATCGGCGAGCTTCTCGACGAAGCGGAGGCGTCCCTCCTCGAGGTGGCGGTCGACTCCGCCGAGAACCCCGCGCTGCGCCTCGCCGCCGCCATCGCCGCGACCTCGCCGCGACGCGACAAGCTCGGGCTCGTCACCGACGGCACGCACATCAAGGGCCTGCCCGACTGGATCGAACAGCTGATCGCCGAGTCGACCGGCAAGAACGGTACCGGCATCCTTCCCGTCGTTCTCCTCCCCGTCTCGCCGGAGCTCGACGATCGTCCTTCCGACCTGCAGGTCGTGCGGCTCGTCGACGATGCCGGCGAGTTCCACCTGCGCGAGCAGCACGAGGGCGAGATCCTCGTCTCGGGAACACTCGGCGCGCAGTTCATCGTGTGGGAGTACGCGACAGCCATCGCGGGCCACCTGTTGGGCATCAACCCCTTCGACCAGCCCGACGTCGAGTCGGCCAAGGCCGCCGCGCGCGGCCTGCTCGATGCGCGCCCTGAGACCACGGCGCCGGCGTTCGTCGAGAACGGCGTCGAGGTGCGGGTCTCGGATGCCGCACTCGCGGCGTCCGGAACCGTCGAAGGCGTGCTCGACGCGCTGTGGGCCGCGCTCCCCGACGACGGGTACGTGGCCATCCAGGCGTACGTGAACCGACTCGACATGCCGCAGCTCGCCGGCCTGCGGGAGCTCGTCGCCGCGGACTCGGGCCGCCCCACCACGTTCGGCTGGGGGCCTCGCTTCCTGCACTCGACGGGCCAGTACCACAAGGGCGGACCTGCGCAGGGCGTGTTCCTGCAGATCCTCGAGCGCACCGATGTCGATCTCGAGATCCCCGGACGACCGTTCACGTTCGGTCAGCTCATCCAGGCCCAGGCCGACGGCGACGCCCGCGTGCTCGCCGAGCACGGGCGCCCCGTCGTGACCCTGACGATCACCGACTCGTCGGCCGACGTCCTCACCCTCTTCGAAGCAGCACAGAAGTAGCTTCGACCCGCACCGAAGTAGCAGCCAGGAGAATCCCCCACCGATGTCTGTCCCCATCTCGCGCGGGCACAACCCGCTGCGCGACCCCGACGATCGCCGCCTCAACCGCATCGCGGGGCCCAGCGCCCTCGTGATCTTCGGCGTGACCGGCGACCTGTCGCGCAAGAAGCTCATGCCCGCCGTCTACGACCTCGCCAATCGCGGCCTGTTGCCCCCCGGCTTCGCCCTCGTGGGCTTCGCCCGCCGCGACTGGGAGGACCAGGATTTCGCCGAGGTCGTCTACGACGCGGTCAAGCAGCACGCACGCACACCGTTCCGTGAGGAGACCTGGCAGCAGCTGCTGCAGGGCATCCGCTTCGTCTCGGGTGAGTTCGACGACCCCGAGGCCTTCGTCCGCCTGCGCGACACGGTCGACCGGCTCGACGTCGAGCGGGGGACGATGGGCAACCACGCGTTCTACCTGTCCATCCCGCCCAAGGCGTTCCCCGTGGTCGCCCGTCAGCTCAAGGAGTCCGGACTCGTCGGCGACGAGGTGAGCGACGACCACTGGCGCCGCGTCGTCATCGAGAAGCCGTTCGGGCACGACCTGGAGTCGGCGCGGGAGCTGAACAGGGCTCTCGAGGTGGCGTTCTCGCCGGACTCGATCTTCCGGATCGACCACTACCTGGGCAAGGAGACGGTCCAGAACATCTTGGCCCTGCGCTTCGCCAACGAGCTGTACGAGCCGATCTGGAACCGCAACTACGTCGATCACGTGCAGATCACGATGGCCGAGGACATCGGCGTCGGCGGTCGCGCCGGGTACTACGACGGCGTCGGCGCCGCGCGCGACGTGATCCAGAACCACCTGCTGCAGCTGCTCGCCCTCACCGCCATGGAGGAGCCGATCAGCCTGTCGGCGGAGCACCTGCGCGCCGAGAAGGAGAAGGTCCTCGCCGCGGTCCACCTTCCCGACGACCTGTCGCTCGCGACGGCGCGCGGCCAGTACGCCGGAGGGTGGCAAGGTGGCGAGCAGGTCACGGCCTTCCTCGACGAGGAGGGCATGGACCCGCAGTCCGCGACCGAGACGTACGCGGCGATCAAGCTCGAGATCGACACCAGGCGCTGGGCCGGCGTGCCGTTCTACCTGCGCACCGGCAAGCGGCTCGGGCGACGGGTGACCGAGGTGGCCGTCGTGTTCAAGCGTGCTCCCGAGCACCTCTTCGGCCGCTCCAACGCGTCGGAGCTCGGCCAGAACGCGCTGGTCATCCGCGTGCAGCCCGATGAGGGCGTCACCATCCGCTTCGGATCGAAGGTCCCGGGGAACGGCACCAACGTGCGCGACGTGACCATGGACTTCGGTTACGGCCACGCGTTCACCGAGGCGAGCCCCGAGGCGTACGAACGCCTCATCCTCGACGTGCTGCTCGGGGATCCGCCCCTGTTCCCCCGCCACGAAGAGGTCGAGCTGTCCTGGAAGATCCTCGACCCGGTGGAGAAGTTTTGGGCCGCCGAAGGCGGTCCCGTTGAGCAATACGCGCCCGGCTCCTGGGGCCCGGCTTCGGCCGACGCCCTGCTGGCGCGCGACGGACGAGTCTGGAGACGCCCGTGATCATCGACCTTCCCGATACGACCGTCAGCCAGGTCGCGAAGAACCTCGTCAAGGCGAGGGAGGAGGGCGGGGTGGTCGCGCTCGGCCGCGTCCTCACCCTCGTGATCTCCGCACGCAACGGCGTCGCCGAGGCCGCGATCGACGCGGCCAACGACGCCTCCCGCGAGCATCCCATGCGGGTGATCGTGCTCACCACCGGCGACGGACCCGCGCGCCTGGACGCACAGATCCGCGTGGGCGGGGATGCGGGGGCGAGCGAGGTCGTCGTGCTCCGTGCGTACGGCGCCGCGGCCAGCAACGAGGAGAGCCTCATCACCGGTCTGCTGCTCCCCGACGCGCCCGTCGTCGCCTGGTGGCCGGAGGAGGCGCCGACCTCCCCCGCCACGTCCCCTCTCGGACGCATCGCACAGCGGCGGATCACCGATGCCGCCACCTCTCCCGATGTGCGCGACCGTCTCGCACTGCTCGGGCGCACCCATGCCCCGGGCGACACCGACCTCGCCTGGACCCGCCTCACCCACTGGCGTGAGCAGCTGGCCGCCGTGCTCGACCAGCCGCCCTTCGAGGAGGTCACGGGCGCGGAGGTGCGCGGCGCCGCGGCCTCACCGTCGACGGCACTGCTGGCCGCGTGGCTGCAGATGGCGCTCGACGTTCCCGTGCGCTGGCGGTACGAGGATCCGGAGCACTGGCAGGAGGGCATCAAGTCCGTGCGTCTCACGCGAGCGTCGGGCGACATCCTGCTCGAGCGTCCGTCGCCCGGCGCCGCGGTGCTCACGCAGCCCGGTCAGCCCGATCACGACCTGCACCTGCCTCGTCGCACGCTGCGGGAGTGCCTCGCCGAAGAACTGCGCCGCCTGGACCCCGACGTCCTGTACGGTCGAGTCATCACCGAGGGCTGGGAGAGGCTGGGGCCGCCCGAGACAGGAGAATGATGTCGATGCAGACAGCGTCCACCGAGAAGCGCGTCGTCGTGGAGCCGAACCCCGGCGCGCTCGCGGCCCGCGTGGCCGACCGGTTCCTCGCACGTCTGCGCGCGCGCACGCGCAACGGCCGTGTCGCGCACATCGCTCTCACGGGCGGGTCGATGGGTGCGGCGGTGCTCCGCGCCACGGCCGACCACCCGCGCTGCGCGGAGATCGACTGGTCGCTCGTGCACTTCTGGTGGGGAGACGAGCGCTTCGTACGGCGTGACGATGCCGACCGGAACGCTCTGCAGTCGCGTCAGGCCCTTCTGGATCGCATCACGGTGCCCGATGCCAACGTCCATGAGATCGCAGCATCCGACAGCGGTCTCACGCTCGACGAGGCGGCCGAGGCCTATGCGGCCGAGCTCGCCCGGTACGCGACCGGTGAGCATCCGTGGCCGTCGTTCGCGGTGTGCTTCCTCGGGGTGGGCCCCGACGGCCACATCGCCTCCCTGTTCCCCGATCGTCCCGAGGTGACGGTGACGGATGCCGCGGCGCTCCCCGTCCGCGACTCCCCCAAGCCGCCGCCCGAGCGGGTGACGCTCACCCGTCCCGTGCTGAACGCGTCCAAGCGCGTGTGGCTGGTGCTCACCGGCGCCGACAAGGCGTCGGCGCTCGGGCTGGCCCTCGCGGGGGCGAGCTATGCGAACGTGCCGGCCGCGGGGGCCAAGGGGCGCAAGCGCACGATCTTCTTCGTCGACGAGGCGGCCGCGTCGGAGGTCTCGCCCGACCTGATCGACCCGACGTACTAGGCCAGGCCCCCCAGGACTACGGCGCGTCCTCCGCGTCGGGGGCGGGGTCGCTGCCGCGGGTGATGCCGAGCTCCTGGCTCTCGCTCAGCACCTGCGGGTGATAGCGGGCGAGCCCGACCACGCCCCACACCGCGACCGCACCGGCGACGCCGAAGATGACCAGCACCCAGCCGGGAGCAGCGGCGGCCTCGCCGAGCACGACCATCCCGATGAGCACGGCGACGAGGGGATCGACGACCGTGAGCCCCGCGATGACGAGGTCCGGCGGGCCTGAACTGTATGCGGTCTGCACGAAGTAGGCGCCGACCGCTCCGGCGGCGATGAGCGCGATGACGCAGACGAGCGTGATCCACTCGAAGTTGCCCGCCTCGATGCGGTTGATGACCGCCTTGGCGAGAGTGGCGACGAAGCCGTAGAGGATGCCGGCGCCGATCACGTAGAAGAGCGCGCGCATGCGGTGCCGGAGGATCAACCAGAACGCACCGAGCACGATGATCACCACGAGCAGGATCGCGAGCACCGTGAACAGCTCGATGTCGGTGATCTTCTTCTCCGTCGCGAAGAGCGCGGCGAAGCTGACGAACAGGAAGATGCCTCCGACGCAGCACACGATCGCCGTGATCGACTGCCTCGTCGGCGAATGACCGGAGACGCGGGCGTTCAGCAGCGTCGTGATGACCAGCGCGATCGCGCCGAGCGGCTGGACGACGATGAGGGGGGCCTGCGACAGGGCTGCCAGCTGACAGACGATGGCGAGACCGAGCATCAGGGTGCCCGCGATCCACGAGGGACGGGTGAGCAGGCGGCGGATCTGGTCGAGGCTGAGTCCTGACGCGCCGTCGGCGCCGCTGAGCCTCTCCACCTTCTCGACGCCGCGGTGCTGATACTGGGCTCCGAGCGACATGAACACGGCACCGCCGAGGGCCAGCGGGATGCCGAGCAGGAGCCGGGGGTTCTGGAACACGCCGACGAGCTGATCGCCGACGTCCGTCCCGCTCATCCATACGCTGAAGCTCACCCTACGACCCTACCTGCCGACCAGCGGGCAGTAGGGTTATGGCGTGGCCGTACTTCCGATTCGCATCATGGGCGATCCCGTCCTGCATTCGCCCGCCTCGCCCGTCGACGAGATCACCGACGAGATCCGCACGCTGGTCGCCGACATGTTCGAGACGATGGATGCCGCTCCCGGCGTCGGCCTCGCCGCACCGCAGGTGGGTGTGCCCCTGCGGATCTACACCTACTCGTATGTCGACGACGACGACCAGCCGTGGCGCGGAGTGATCGTCAATCCCGAACTGTGGATGGCGCCGCTCGAGCCCGGCGCACCGGATCCCGACCTCGAATCGGAGGGGTGCCTGTCGTTCCCCGGCGAGCGGTTCCCCCTGCGGCGCTCCGACCGTGTCAGAGTGAGCGGAATCGATCTGGACGGAGCGCCCGTCACGATCGCGGTCGACGGGTGGCGCGCACGGATCATGCAGCACGAGTTCGACCACCTCGACGGTGTGCTCTATCTCGATCGCCTCTCCGACGGTGACTGGAAGACCGCGCAGAAGATCGCACGCAAGCGCGGCTGGGGTCGCCCCGGGGCGAGCTGGCTCCCCGGCGTCGACGACCTCGAAGGCTGATCCGCTATCAGG
>Ga0164243_10006362_pt1 | contig 17883 bp, 26 predicted proteins | sample OricompcompostOP_FD_108781 | JGI IMG/M metagenome (GOLD analysis project Ga0164243, IMG submission 108781) | Organic Plus compost microbial communities from Emeryville, California, USA - Original compost - Organic plus compost (OP) | ecosystem: Engineered > Solid waste > Mixed feedstock >... | reverse complement strand
GCATGGCGCTTGGTCCGCAAGCCGATATCTCCTCCAATGATCCGGAGGTCGCGCGGAGGGGCGAAGCCACTGTGGCTTTGGCGCTGGAAATAGCGGCGGATCTGGGCGCGCCTGCGGTGGGCGGCATCTGCTATGCCGCTTTCAACAGCTACACCGCGCCGCAGAACGAAGGTCAGGTCGATCGCGTTGCGAAAGCACTCGCCCGGCTCGACCGCCGCGCGGGCGAGCTCGGCGTGCGCATCGGCATAGAGCCGGTGAACCGCTACGAAAGCTTCATGGTCAACACGCTCGACCAGGCGGCCGCTCTCATAAAGCGGGCAGGGGGGCTGAATATGTTCATCCATATGGATACGTTCCATATGAATATAGAGGAGCCGGACATCGCCGCCGCGATCGGCCGCAACGCCGCGCTTCTCGGCTACGCGCATGTCGCGGAGAGCCATCGCGGCCTTCTCGGCACGGGCAATTTCGATCTTAAGGGTTATCTGCGTGCGCTGGCTGCAGCAGGTTACGACGGTGACTTCACTTTCGAGGGCTTTTCGTCCCGTGTGCTCGGACCGGGCCTGATCGCCGGAGTGCGGCTCTGGCGGGAGGCTTGGGCGGATTCGACCAAAGCGGCGCGGACGGCGCTTGAGCTTTTGCGAGGCGAGTGGGCGCGGGCGGTCGTTGCCGCCAAGGCCTAAGCGGTTCGACGCCTCTGTAGCGGTGTAGTGTACTTTACGCGGATTGCATTCTGAAAGGTGAGGCAATGGATTTCGACATCAGCGGCAAGATCGCTATCGTCACCGGCGGAGGTACGGGCATCGGCCATGCCATCGCGAAGACGTTTCATGACGAGGGCTGTATCGTCATCATCAACGGGCGCAACAAGGAACGCATCGAAGCCGCGGCCGCTGCCATAGGCCCAAGGGCTCATGGCGTGGTCGCAGATCTCCTGACCTTGGAAGGGGCGCAAACGCTTGCGAGCTATGCCGGCAATCTGGGTCCCGTTTCCTTCCTCATCAACAATGTCGGCATCTTCGATGTGAACGACTTCTTCGAAGTCTCGGACGAGCGCTGGATCGAGTATTTCGAGCACAACATCATGACGGCCGTGCGGATCACGCGCCTCGTCATGAAGGATATGCTGACACGAAACGAGGGGAGTATCGTTTTCATCTCGTCCGAAGCGGCCATCCGCTCCATCGGTAACATGGTGCCTTATTCCGTGACGAAGAGCGCGATGCTGGGCTTGGGGCGCTCGCTCGCCGAACTGACGCGAGGGACCGCGGTGCGCGTCAACAGCTATATGCCGGGCACGACTGCGACGGAGTCAGTTGAAAAATACTTCGCCGATCTCGCCCGCGAGCAGGGCAGGACGGTGGAGCAGACGCTACGCGACTTCTACAAGGAAGTGCAGCCATCCAATCTGTTACAGAAGCTCATCGATCCGATGCTGCACGGTCGCGGCGTGCTCCAGCTCGCAAGCAACCCCGCCATGAACGGCGTTACCCACAGGGCCGATGGCGGCACGATCCGCTCCATTTTCGGCTAACTGAGCAGGGCGCCCTTAACCTTCTGAGGTGGCGGGAGATGCGTGATGACGATTACCATTCGTATGGAAGGAGCGCGGCCGGAGGGAATCATGTGCGACTCCTTGCTGCGCAGGAGGTGTCTCATGAAACTTCACTGTGGATTTTAATTAATTACGAGCAATCCTGAGGAAGCCACGGTTCTCAAACGATTGGCGCGTATCCGCGGCATGCGGAGGACGCGATGGGGTATTCCTCAATGGCCGTAACGGACGACTACGTCTGTGGGGCTATAAGAAGCGGATTGCGGTTGACATCGCTCGCATCACCAACGAGCGCGACGCGAGGAAGCGGCGAGCAACCATTCGCGTCGTCAGATAAGCAATTCGACCGGAACAAAAACAGGTCGCAACCGTGAGCCTATAATGGGGCCAGAATGTTTTGGGCCGAGGGCAAATTTCACTAACAACACTGTTGTTTGACACCGAGGGCTAGACTTTCTGGGAATAGGTGAAAACAACCGGGAAGAGGCGCGAAAGGGCGGCATTCCAACGGTTTCAGCGGGGCGCGCCGGCCTTCCACGGGGCGGGCGATTTGACGGACGGGCTCGACAGAAGCGGTGCTCGTAGGGTCGCGCCGCTCCGGCAACCCGTCCGGCTCAAATCGCGCTTCAACTAGACCGCCTGTCGCCTTCGAGAAACCCTCAAAGCCCTGTGAAACCGGCTTAACGGCGGCTCAAGAAACACGAGCGGCACCGGGTGATGCGGTAGCCTTTCGACGGCCTCGATCAAATTTAAGTTAGAAGTCGCTGCGATCTTGGGTGGAGCAGCCGGTGCAACCCAAGCGGCACAAGGCGTTGCGTCCCTAATCTGGCGGACAGCCGGCCGGCGAAAGTTAGAACTGCCCTCACAGATGCGCGGGTTGAGCCGGACCGTGAGGCATCTATACAAGCCCCCTTTGTTTAGGGGCTGTGGGGGCCTGCATGACCGGCATACCTTATGCGTGGGCGAAAGCCCGCGCGAGCACCTTTTTGCGTCGTATCCAGGTGCCCTTGGCGGGCCGACACGAGCACTGTGGCGCCGCGCCGCCAGGCGCGCCAGACTGCCCATAAAACCCCACGTCGGAACTCTCCTGAATCAGCGGCAGAGAACGAGGCTCCACGCGTTTGCGTGATCGAGCTCATTTGAACACGTGCACGATCATGAGGCCGAGCGTTTACCTTGTCCTGGGTTAGCGACAGCTTCTGCCATTCGCCGTTTGAGCAAGTGGCGGAGCTGCGGCAACGTTGCCTCAATCTCCTCCTGATCGGTGTGGTCGGCGACGCGTTGCATGAGTTCATTGTAAAGGTGGCCGGCCTCAACGGAGACTTTCTCCGGTGCGATTTTGATGTGAGCCTCTTTGTGTACTTCAGTTACGATCCGTGCGAGCCGTTCGAGGAGGGCGATATCCAGCTGCGGGGAAGTTCCCTTAGCTGGGATGATTGGACCCTCATGCTCTTCTAGCCGCAGTCGGCTCATACCTTTGCTGAAGGCGCGCTCGAATTCCTGTCTTTCACGCTCCTTTGCCGCTTCCCGCTCACGCCTCTCCAGTGGGTACATGTCGCCCTGACCGGTGATTAGCCAGGAAAGGCTCACATCGGCTACTTCAGCAATTTTGCGCAGCGCCTCGGGCTTCGGAGTGGTTCCGGTAAGCCAATTGCCAAGCGTCCGCCTTGGCACGGCAATCATATCAGACAGGCGGTTGAGCCCGCCCACCTCATTCGCCGCCGTCCTTATCCGCTCGCCGATACCGCTCATTTAACTGTAGCCAAAAGTTGCCATCAGCCGCTTGACGGTATGGCCACTATTGGCTACCCCTATGTTAGTCGCCTGATTTGTCGGGCGACAATTGCACACCACGAACCAACAAAAAGCGGATGTTGCAGCATCCGCCCCTTGAGGAGAAGCCGATGACAAGCCCCGACAAGTGGGACCGTCATTCGATCCTTGCCCATCTGCGGCGACATGGCATGACACTTGTCGGCCTAGCCGAGCTGAAAGGGCTCAGTGTTTCCGGGGTCAAGAACATCTGGACCCGTCCAAATTCGAAGGTCGAGAAGGCTATTGCCGAGTTCATCGGGAAGCCTGTCGAGACCATCTTTCCGGATCGATATCCTAAAACCCGGAATCGCATTCTCGCTCCTGAATACCTTTCCAGTGCATCGCGCGGCAAGCCTACCGTTCCCCCCAGTTCGCAAAGGGATGCCGCATGATGCGGTGGCGCGGGGGAGTGGAGGGCTGCTCTAGCCTTTGCCATCCAGCGGAGCCGGCAGGGCTGCGACATGCCCCGGCTGTCAGTCCCTTCACTCCGGCCGCGTCACTCAGGGGAAATTCTCCGAAACGCTCCAGCGGCACAACGCCAAAAATGACCATGCAGATAGACATCAAAACGCCAGTCCTTCGGCGGCAGAAGATCCGGCGGGCACTCGACGTGGCGCTTGTCTGCTGGGTCGTGCTGGTCGCCCTGATGGTCTCGGCAAGCCTCCTGTTTCAGATGGGAGCGCAGCAATGAACCTCCATAACGAAGGCGAAGTTCACGACGCGGTGTTTCACGCTTGCGTCCTGGCCGTCAGCCGGGGGTTCCCCCATCTCGCGATACGCGAGATCATCGATCCACCGCACGACATGTTCGACGCGGCGCTCGCCCGGCAGTTGGTCATCCACCTGATGGTCGCACAGTTCAACCTGCCGAAACGGCGCGTTGTCGAAATGCAGCAGCGCTCGCGCGAGGCGATCAACCGCGCGCTGGCGACCATCGACGACCGCTTGCTGACCCCTCAATTCGAAGCCCACTACCGAAGGATCGCGGAACAGGCCCACGAGCTTGTGGCCGCGCGCATTTCCGAGGCCGCATAATGGCTGACTACAAGATGATACCCATCGCAGAGATCGTCGATCCGGAGCGCCTGCGCGAGGTCGACGACAATCACGCCCTCGCCATCCAGAGCTCCATCGTCGAGCACGGCCTGCTCAATCCAATCACTGTACGTGCCACACCTGCCGCAAAGGGCGGGAAATACACGCTTGTGGCCGGCGCGCATCGCCTTCGGGCAATGACGCTCAACGACGAGGTGGAGATCGAGGCGCTCGTCGTGAGCGCCGACCAGGACGGGGCCATCTTGATCGAGGTGGAAGAGAACCTCTTTCGGAACGACTTGTCCGCTCTCGACCGCGCCATCGCCGTGCAGACATACCGCGATGTCTGGGAGCGGAAGTACGGCAAGATCAATCCGAAAGGAGGCAGGCCGAGAAACGCCGTCAACTTGACGGAGTTGATTGCGGAAGAGGCTGCGAAAGGCTTCTCCACACACGTGGCCGAGAAACTCGGCCTCTCGGTGAGCGCCATCGAACGGGCGCAGCGGATCGCGCAGCAGCTGCACCCTGACTTGCGGACGAAGCTGCGGAACACGCCCGTCGCCGACAATCAGTCGGTTCTGCTCAAGCTTGCCAAGATGGAGCCGGAAAAGCAGAGAAAGACGGCGCTTGCGGTCGCGGAGCTGGGCGACCTGCAGGAAGCACTCCGCGTCGTAGAAGATCAGCCCAAGCCCGCAAAGCCCGACCCGCAGGCGCAGTTCTTCTCCAAGCTCGTCGATGCCTGGGCGCGGGCAAATCAGCAGACAAAACAGCAGTTCCTCGATCACATCGGCGCCGAATTGCGGAGGGACGGCAAATGAGCAAGCTGCATCCCGACCAGTTCGACCTTTTCCGCGAGCCGATATTCCCGGTTCGCGTGCCTCTTGCCCAGATCGACCCTGCTCGCTTTCGGGCGAAGCTAAAGCGAGAAATGGCAAGAGCGATACGGGAATGCCCGTATGACCGCCCGACCATCGCCGCGCGGATGGCGCAATACCTGGGCCTTCCCAACATTTCCAAGGCGATGCTCGACGCCTATACGGCCGAAAGCAAGGAAGGCCACGACATCAGTCTTGTGCGCTTCAAGGCGTTCGTGCGCGCCACCGGGGCCGTGTGGCTCTGGGATATGGTGGTCGCCGAGGAAGGACTGACGCTGCTCGAGGGCGATGAAGCGCGGCTCGCGGAAATCGCCCGGCTCCAGCAGGAGCAGCGGGAGCTTGCTGCGCAGCTGAAATCGCTTCGCTCGGTTCCCGTCAATTTGAAGCGGCGGGGGCGGCCATGAAGGAGTGGTACACCATTCCCGAACTGGCCTCCTATCAGCTGCCGGACATGCCGCAGTCGCAACGCGGTATCGACGCGATGGCGAAGGCGCGAGGATGGCGGGCGGTTGAAGGAATGGCGCGCCCCGCCGCGCGACGTGGCGGCGGGTGGGAGTACCACTTCCGCCTCCTGCCCAAGACAGCACAGGCCAAGCTGCTCCTCGTCCAGTCGCAGCCAGACGCCGAGCGGGCAGAAGTCAAGGCACGCCGCGAGGCGCTCTGGGCACGGTTCGAGATACTCTCGGACGAGCAGAAAGCGATCTGCGAGGCACGGCTGAAGGCTCTGGACGAATTCCATTCGCTGCGCGCCGCCAAAGTCAACGCGAACTCGGCCGCTTCGATCGTCGCCGGGCGGATGGGCGTAAGCCGCGCCACGATCTTCAATTGGCTGTCCCTGGTAGACGGGCACGGCCGGACTGATTGGCTGGCCGCGCTGGCACCTTCCTTTCCCAAAGGAGGGGAGCGATCGGATTGCCATGCCGCTGCGTGGACTTTCCTCAAGTCTGATTATCTGCGTCCCGAGAAGCCGAGTTTTTCAGCCTGCTACAGACGGTTGCTAAAGGCGGCGAAGAAGGAGGGCTGGTCGCCGATCCCTTCGGAGCGCGCCTTGCGCCGGCGCTTGGATGCCGAGGTGCCGGAAGCTGTGCAGGTGCTCGCCCGCTCGGGGAGGGAGAAAGCAAAGACCCTCTATCCCGCCCAGCGGCGGACGCGTCAGGATCTGCAGGCCATGCAGGCCGTCAATATGGACGGGCACAAGATCGACGTGTTCGTACAGGTGCCGTGGTCGGAAAAGCCGGTGCGCATGTACCTGCTCGCGATCCAGGACCTTTTCTCCGGCAAGATCCTCTCCTGGCGTCTTTCCGACGCGGAGACCTGGGAGACCGTTCGCCTCGTCATCGGCGATATGGTCGAGCGCTTCGGTATCCCCGACCACATCTATCTCGATAACGGCCGAGCCTTCGCTTCGAAATGGATCAGTGGGCAGACGCGCCAGCGCTTCCGGTTCCGCGTCAAGGAGGAAGACCCACGGGGCCTGCTCACGACGCTGGGCATCCACCAGCATTTCACGACACCCTATTCGGGCCAGTCGAAGCCGATCGAGCGGGCCTTCCGCGACTTGGCCGACATGATAGCAAAGCACCCGTTCTGCGCGGGCGCCTATACCGGCAACCGGCCGGATGCGAAGCCCGAGAACTACATGAGCCGGGCCATTCCGCTGCAAGAGTTCCAGCGGCACGTAGGACTACAGATTGCCGACCACAACGCGCAGCCGGGCCGTAGGGCGGCGAATTGCGCAGGCCGCAGTTTCGACGAGACCTTCGCGGCCAGCATGGAAACCGCAATTGTTCGCTGGCCAACGGCGGCACAGAAGTCTCTGTGGCTGCTCGCCTCGGAGGCTCTGCGGGCGAAGAAGGGGAGCGGCGAGGTGCATTTTCAGGGCAATCGCTACTGGCATGTGGCCCTCAATCAGCATGCCGGCAAGAAGGTCACGATCCGCTTCGACCCTGACGCGCTGCATCAGCCGGTGAAGGTTTACGATCTGAACAACGTGCTCATCTGCGAGGCCGCTTGCATAAGTGATGAAGGCTTCGGGGACATCGACGCTGCGCGGCGGCATGCTCGCGCCCGGCGCGATTACGAGAAGGCGGTCGCGGCCCAAAAGCAAGCGCACGCAGTGCTCTCCGCACAGCAGCTGGCGGACATTCTCTATCGCGGTGAGCCGGCAGAGCCTTCCAAGGCGCCGCCGATCCGCCCCAAGGTCACGAGGATCGCGGGCGGCAATCTTGCGCTCGATCAGGCGCCTGCCGATGCCATCAGTGAAGAAGAGTTTGAAGACAGTTTTTCGAGGGCGCTCGGGCTGATCACCCGCGACGCCTCGATCCTCCCATTCCCGAAAGGGAATAATGAGCCGATGGGTACTGCGTACGGTTCCGATAAAAGGGGCGGGAAAAATCCCGCCCGATAAACCGGCCCTTCCGGGCCACCAAACGAGGAACCAATTAGATGAACCAAATCGTAAACACAAGCCAGATCAAGGGGGCACCGGCTTGGGAACGGCCGATGTCGGGGCCGGATACGTCCCTATCGAACCGCACCCAGCAGGACATCGAGCAGTGGTGGGGCCTCGTCGATCGGGTGATCGAGACCGCAACCGCCATGGGCTTTTCCAAGGCCGAGGTCGCGCGGCGGATCGGAATGGCCGAGGGGACTTTCAGTCAGTGGTTTTCCGGCAAATATGCGGGCCGGCTCGATACCCAGAACAAGCTCGTCGCACATTGGCTAGAGGCGGTCGAGGAGGCCGCTGACATCACCGCGGCCATTCCGACATCACCAGCCTTCCTGAAGATGCGCTCGTCCATGGAGATCATGGAGACGCTTGCCTGGGCACAGACGACTGCCGACATGGTGATGATCACCCTGAATGCCGGCATGGGGAAAACCGAAGCTTGCAGGCATTACTGCGCCACGCGGCCCCACGCCTACATGGCCACCATGTCGCCGCATACGAAGACGGTTCACGGCATGCTCGTGGAGCTTGCTGCCGAGCTGGACGTGCTGGTGCACAACCCGGCGAAGCTGACGCGGGCCATCGGCAAGCGCCTGGAGCACTCCCGCGGCGGAACCCTGCTGATCATAGACGAGGCGCAGAACCTCGTTGACGAGGCGATCAACCAGCTGCGCCATTTCGTCGACAACTACCGCTGCGGCGTGGCGCTTGTCGGCAACAACGAGATCTACGGCCGCTTTGCCAAGCGCAGCGACGGCCCTTCCTATGCCCAGCTCAAGAGCCGCTTGGGCAAACGTCTGAAGCGGGAGAAGCCGAGGATCGAGGACCTGCAGGCGTTCATCAATGCCTGGGGCGTCACGGATCCCGAATGCGTCAAGCTGCTGGTCGGCATCGGCATGAAGGGCGGCGCGCTGCGCCAGATCGACAAGACCATGAAGCTGGCGAAGATGCTTGCCATCGGCAGCGGATCGGACGTGACCGTCGAACACCTTCGCGCGGCCTGGAAGAACCGGGACGTGGAGGACATGGTCTGATGCTCCTCTCGAAGAAACTTCAGAAGCTCTCCAGAGCCTTCGACAGCCGCGCGAAGAAGGATACGACGCTACCGGCCGCGACGGCGCACACAGTCGCCGAGGAGCTTCTCCTCCTTTCGCGGCTCGCGAGCCTGATGGAACAGGAACTGGCAGTGCACCGCATGCGGGAGTCGCACGCCATAGGCCGCGCGGTGCTGGAAGAGGGGGCGACGGAGGCACTCGCGCAACTCGTCATCGATCCCGAGGGAAAGGTGATACGGCCCGACTTCGGGGGGAAAAGGAAATGAGCACTTCTCCTCTAACCCTGTCGGAGGGGCTGCGGCAGCTGCGCGGCTTCTTCAACCGCTACCGGGAAAAACCCACGGTAATGCCGCCCGAAGATGCCCGGGTATTTCAGCGGTGCTGCGATCTGATGATCGAGCGGGCAAAGAAGCTGGAGCAGCAGCCAGCTGGCATCGATACCTCGCTCCTTCTTCAGGAAATTCAACGGCCCGGCAGCAATGTCGCGCTTTTCCCGGTGGTGCCCCGGCCCATCCAGGGGAAACGGATGCCAGAGGGTGCTGCCTGATGGAACCGGCGAGGCCCTGCATGCCCATCACCATCTTCGCCGAGCTCGACGCGGCGATGCTGGGCGTGATGCGGGCCTACGTCACCCTTCAAAACGAGAAGTTTTCGCGCGGGGAGAGCCTCGCGTGGGACCGCTTGGAGCAGGCCGCGAAGCGCCTGCGTGATGCGATCAGATCAGCAGAGGACGAAGCTAATGGACATGCAGGTTGAGGCGGCAAGCGCCTTCATAATCGAAGAGCAGGCGCGGGATGGCGTCACGCTCGTGAACGGAAAGCCTTACATGGCCGACGCGAAAGGCGCGCTCGTTCCTGTCGAATTGATCAAGCCGGCCGACAAGCTGGAAGATGAGACAGTGCGGAAGATCATGCGCTTTGCCGACGATCTGTCGGCGCAGATTTCCCGCTTTCGCGGCCATACCATGACCGATCTCGGCGAGTTCGACGCGCTACTGGAGCAGGAATATGGCGGAAAGCGCGGCGGTGCCAAGGGGAACCGCACCTATCAAACCTTCGACGGGCTGATGAAGGTCACGGTGCAGGTGTCGGATTTCATCGATTTCGGCCCGCAGCTCCAGGTCGCCAAGAAGCTCCTCGACGAGTGCCTCAACGAATGGGCGGCGGACAGCCGGCCGGAGATCCGCGCCGTCATCACCAGGGCCTTCAACACGGACAAGGAGGGCAAGGTGAACCGTTCGGAGATCTTCATGTTGCTCCGGCTCGATATCGATGATCCGCGCTGGCAGGATGCCATGCGGGCGATCCGCGACGCCATGCGGATCACGGGCTCGAAGGAATATGTCCGCTTCTACAGGCGCGCGTCGGTCACCGATCCGTGGCATGCCGTCACGATCGATCTCGCGAAGGCTTGAGGTGCGTTCATGCGGGATCTCAAGAGTCTGATCGAGATCGTCAGCGAAAAGCTGGCGGAGATCGACAAAGCGGCCGGGCCTTTTCCTGCGCATTCTGGCGAGGCGATCGGCGAGTGGCATGGAAAACGCCGCGTCGCTTTCGCAGAGGTCGCGGCCTATCTGTCGGATATCGAGGGCGCTCGCTTTTCGGAGGCATCCGGTAGCGTTGCAGTTCGGATCGCAGGTCTTCGTGCGTCATCCGCCATGGGCGCGATCGGTGCGCTGCGGAACTGGTTGGCCGCAGCGCAGAAGCGCCTCAATGCGGGGGAGGACACTGGCAAATGACAATGGGTTGCCCCACGTGCGGACAACCTTTGCCGGCTGTCCAAGAGGTAACATTCGATGAAGAGGCCGGCATCGTAGTCCGCGATGGCCGGTTCGCCGCGCTAACGCGTCAGGAGCAAACGATCCTTTCCGCGTTGCTGGCAGCATCTCCACGGGCGCGATCGAAAGAGCAGATCCTGCGCGAGCTTTACCTGCACGACCAGGACGAGGCGGAAATCAAGATCGTTGACGTGTTCGTCTGCAAGCTGCGCAAGAAGCTGAAGCCGCTGGGACTGAAGATCGAGACGCTGTGGGGACGAGGCTACCGCTTCATCCCGATCAAAGCCGAGGGAAGACCATGAGCCTGATAAACAGGGAGATCGGCGACCGGCCGACGCTCGAATGGGTATCTGTCGAGCTGATCGATGTGGATAGCAACTACCAGCGCGAGATCAAGCCGAGACTTGTAGAGCGCATCCTGAAGGGGTTCAGCTGGCGCAAATTCGGCGCGCTCGTGCTGACGCGGCGGGAGGGTGGCCGCTATACGGTCGTTGAAGGGCAGCACCGCTGGAAGGCAGCGAGTCATCATCCAGACATCCGAGAGGTCCCCGCCGTGATCGTCGAACACGACGACACGGCAAGTGAAGCCGAGAGTTTTTTGGCCATCAATCGCGACCGCATGGCGGTAACCTCGGTCGAGCAGTATTGGGCTGGTCTCACGGCAGGTGATCAGTCGTCGGTCGCCATTTCGAACGTGCTGAAGTCGGCCGGCTGCGACGTGGTGCCGGCGCAGGGGCATTACCGCCCGCATCTCACCAACTCGATCAGCGCGATAGACAGATGCCTCAAGCGCTATGGGGCGGGGGCCACAAGGCGGGCACTTTTGACGATCCGCGCGGCATGGCCTGACGACAACAAGGCGCTTCGAGGCACGTTGATCACGGCCCTAGCGCGCATCATCCATACAAACGCGAAAACGCTAAACGATGGTGAATTGGTAGCAGCGATCCGCCGCGAGAGCTTCGCCAAGCTGACTGCGCACGCAGAGGCTTTCAGGAAGCTTTCCGGGGGCTCTGCCGATACTGCGCTCGCGCGCACGATCACCGAGCTTTACAATCGCGGCAAGCGCACCAACGTGATCTATTTTGGCGAGGCGCGCTGATGTCGGCCTTGGCAACCATCCACACTGGCCTGAAGACGCTCGGCATCGACCAGGAAGACGCGCGGGACCTTTACCAGCATATCACTGGCAAGCGCTCGCTCCGGGCCATGACACCGAACGAGCAACATTGGGTCATCGAGGAGCTCCGACGCCGTGGGTTTAAGAAGGCTTCAAATCGGCAGCAAAAGCGACTTGAGGGCAAATTCGGGCCGAAGCTTCAGGCGCTCTGGATAGCAGGCTGGAACCTTGGCGTGTTCCATGACCGTACCGACGCGGCGCTGATTGCATTCGTGCGGCGTCAAACCGGGCTCGATGCGCTGCGGTTCCTCCGCCATGACGATGATGCCCGTGCCGCGATCGACGGCATCAAAGGCTGGATAGAGCGCGAGGTCGGGCCGGTATGGTCCCGCCGCGACGGGCTGATCAGCTGGCACAAGAGCGACGGAGCAAAGGTGGCGTCCGCCCAATGGTCGCTGCTCTCGCAGTTCGGTGCGTTACCCGAGCCTGGGTGCTTCATCCGCTACGTCGCGCACGTGGTCGGGCGGGCCGTTACCTCGCCAGATGATCTGACACCGAGGGACTGGCACGCGGTCATGAACCAGTTGGGCGAGCGCGTCCGGAAGGTGCGCCATGGCTAGGCGTCTCCGAACCGGCCGCGTGAAGGTGCCGTTCTCCGAAATAGAGAAAGCGGCATCCGCCGTCCTGGAGGATGGATCTGCACTGTCGACCTGGACCGACTGGCGGCTAACCCGCCATTCGGCCTTTTATCGCCGAAAGGACGGCAGCTACACCCTTTGCCTCGTCTGGCATGGAACGAACGGCGAGACCATGACGCGGACGATCCGCGGCCTGAGGCCGGGGGCCTTATGATCATGGCCCGCAACGCCCAGCCCTCGACCCCTCCGTTGCTCGTCTGGCACCAGAACGCCGAGATCGGGCGTCTGCAGGCGGAGCGGGAGCGGCTGTTTGAGCGCATTCGGTGCCTCAAACCGAATGCCCATAAGCGCGTCGAGCTGACCGCGCGGCCGCGCGAGCTGACCAACCGCCAGCTGATGCTTCAAATCACGATCGGGGAGCGGTTATGACGGCTCGATCCGTTCTGCCGGGCGTGCTTGCCGAAATCGCCGAGGCCGCAGGCGTGGAGGCGGCTTGGGCGCTGGCGCGCGCGCATGGCGGCACGACTGTCTATATCCCGCGTGAAGCGGAAGAAAGCCACTGGCTGACCGAGCTGGTGGGCTTGGACGCGGCGCGGAAGATCTGTAAGCACTTCCGCGTCGCCAATACCGGCGCGCGTATCCTCATCCCGATCGCCCGGCAAGGCGAGCAACGCCAGCGTCTCGTCCGGGCACTGCAAGCCGGCATGTCAGCCACACAGGCCGCGCAGGCGGCCGGCATGCATGAGCGGTCGGCCTTCAGGGCACGTGCGCGGTTGCGGACTTGCGAAGCGGACGACGACCGGCAGAAAAAGCTCTTCTAATTCGGAGACATGTACATGCTCTTGACCGTTGCCTTCGCGGCTTCCCTATCAATCGTCGTGATCGACGGCGATACGATCGACGTCAACGGCGAGCGGATCCGGATCGCCAACATCGATGCGCCGGAGATCCGTGGAGCCAAATGCGATGCCGAGAAGCGGCTCGGCATCGTCGCGAAGCATAGGCTTGAACAGCTGGTGCAGGCGGGACGGCTGGAGATCATCCCAGGCGACCCGAAAAACGGCCGTGTGCGTGATCGCCATGGACGCACTCTTGCAACGATCCGAATTGATGGCGATGATGTGGGCGAGATCCTGATCCGCGACAGCATCGCGCGCGAATGGTCTGGCCGCCGCGAGCCCTGGTGCGAGTGACCGCTCCGCTCCCTTCCGAAATCACCTGAAATCCATGGCTATCCCTGACGCTGTCAGGGGGTTAGGTCCGGCCTCCGACTGGCACATTCGAGCGAGATTTTCCTCGTTCGTGAGCCGGAGGCGCGCATGGCACAGCAAACAAGCCCCAAGGGCATCGCATTCCTCGAAAGCCACGAGGGCGTGGTGCTGAAAGCCTATCGGTGCCCGGCTGGTCGATGGACCATCGGCACCGGTCTTACCGCCGCCTCCGGCGTCATCACGCCAAAAGCGGGCATGACGATTACGCGCGGTCAAGCATCGGAATTTCTGGCGAAGGCGCTCCGGCGCAACTACGAGCCGGCCGTGGCAACGGCGCTCCCAGGCGCGAAGCAGCACGAGTTCGACGGTGCCGTTTCATTCCACTTCAACACCGGCGCGATCGGTCGGGCGAGCTGGGTAAAGGCTTGGACGAAGCGGGATTGGCCGAAGGTGCGATCGGGCCTTCTGGCTTGGGTGAAGGGCGGCGGAAAGGTGCTGCCCGGCCTGCAGCGCAGACGTGCGGAAGAAGCGGATGTCATCCAGTACAACAGCTGGCCTGCCGACCTGAAAATCGCGAGTGAACCGAAAAAGCCCACCATCGCCCATGCGGGCATCGTCATCTCTATCTCGGCCGACGAGCTGGAGGGAGTACGCGACGGCTTCCGCACGCTCGGCTATGACCCTGGCCCGCTTGCCGGCGCGGTGCGGCTCGTCGCCGTGACCGATTTCCAGCGCGACCACGATCTTACCGTGGACGGGCTCATCGGCCGCGCCACGCTGTCGACCCTGCAGCGGGAGCTGGATGCCCGGAGCAAGGCCAAGACCGGAACGGGTGGCGTAGCGGCCAGCGGGGTGGTCGTCGGCGGAAACGAGGCGGTCAATCCCGCAACGTCGAACCTGCCCGTCGGGAACGATGTGGTCACTTGGGCCGGCATCGCAATCGGCGTGCTCGCGCTCATCTTCCTGACATGGCTCGCCTGGACCTATCGCGACGTGATCGCGGCGCGGATCGGCGGCCGGTTTCCGCACCTTGCGGCGTGGCTGAGGAGCTTCTGAGATGACGGCCATCGCTTCAGTCCTCCTCGGCATTGCCGCGAAAGCAGGTGCCGACCTTATCGGCAAGGTCCTGGGCGACCGGTTCGGGCCGGCCGGGGGGCAACTCGCCGAGACCGTCATCGGCGAAATCGCAGAGCGCGTGGGTTTGCCGCCTGCGGACCTGCCGCAGGCTGAACCCCAGGTGCTGGAAAAGGCGGTCAAGGATGTCGAGGCGGCAATGCCCGAGCTGATCGCCTTGTGGGCGAAGGGGATCGACGGTCAATTCCAGCTTCTTGAAGCCGAAACGAGGGAAGGCTTCTGGCAGAGCGCCTGGCGCTGGGGCTGGATGTACCTCCTCGCTGTCTTCTGGAGCTGCTATATCCTGCTCTTCCCCGTGCTCTCAGCGATCGGATTTGAGGTGGAGCGCGTGGATGTGGCCGTCCTGCTCACGCTCACCACCTGGTTCATATCGCTCTACATGGGCGGGCACACCGTCAAGGCGCTTGGTTCCACCGTCATCGACGCGGTCAAGCACATGCGGGGGCGTTCGGCATGAAGCTCGGTAATGCTGCCTTCGAGCTGGCCGACATGCGCGCCGAGCAAGAGCGGGAGGCGGGCATCAGCCGCGCCCGTTCCAGCCTTGTACGTTCGGGAGCGAGCGAGTGCAGCGACTGCGGCGATCCGATCGACGTCTCCCGGCGGATCGCCATGCCATCGGCAGACACCTGTCTTGACTGTCAGCGCCGCCGCGAGCGGCTCCGCTGGAGGCGCTGATGGACTTCGCTCCTATTGTCCCGTGGCTTTCCGCCGTTGCGCTGCTGATCTCCATCGGCACCTCCGTGACGGCGTTCTTCACGAGCGGCTCGAAGAGGAATGCTGAGAAGCTCGCGGACGTGGAAGGCCGCGTGCAGAAGCTGGAAGGCGAGATGCGGCACCTGCCGGACAAGGACGCCGTCCACCGGCTGGAGCTGACGCTGAAGGATCTGCAGGCGGAGATCATGAAGATCGGAACCTCGGCAGAGCAGTCGGCGCGGTCGACCGCCCGGATGGAAACGTATCTCCTTGAACAGAAGAAGAGTGCGGCCTGATGGATTTCGACGCTTTCCTCACAGCCGACGCGCGGCTTGTCATCCTGAAAGAGTTGGCCCGGCAGCCGGATGGTCGGTTGAACGAAACCCTTCTGACGACCGTGCTGGACACTTTCGGGCATCGCCGTTCCCGCGAATGGGTGCGCACGCAGATCCGCAAGCTTGAGGAATTGGGAGCGGTGAAGGCGATGGAGGCCGGCACCGTCCTGATTGCCGCCATCACCCGCGTCGGCCTCGACCACGTGGAGCGCCGCTCGTTCCTCGAAGGGGTGGCCCGCCCATCGCCGGAGGCTTGATCATGGCCGGCAAGGGACGCGGGCGCCTCTCGGCGATCGACCTTCTCCCGGAGGAATGCTCGGAAATCATCTCCTGGGCGGCCGATCAACTCGCGGCGCGCGATCGCACCCAGGTCGATATCTATGCCGAGTTCAAACAGAAGCTGATCGGGCTGCAGGGAGAAACCGGCCTCGGCTTCGACATTCCGTCTTTCTCGGCCTTCAACCGCTATTCGATCCGGCTGGCGCAGATGACGCGGCGGCTCGAGCAGACGCGCGAGATCGCCGCCACGATCTCGGAGCGCTTCGATGCGGAAGCCAGCGACGACCTCACGCTGATCTCGGCCGAGGCCATAAAGACGCTGGTTTTCGAGCTGCTGCAGTCGGCCGGCGAAGCCGGCATCAACACCAAAGGGGCGATGGAACTGGCGAACGCGCTGCGCGCGGCGACAGCCGCGCAGTCCGTCTCGACGGCTCGCCGCCAGAAGGTTGAGGCCGAGTTTGCGGAGAAGGCCGAGAAGGCGATCGAGAAGGTGAGCCGGGAGGCGGGGCTTTCAGCCGACACCGTCGCGCAGCTGCGCCGCGACTTCCTCGGCGTGAGGCCCAAAGCGGAAAAGAAGGCGGACCGGGATGAATGAGCCGTTCAAGACGGAGTGGATCGACCCGCCCGTCATTCCGCGCAATCCCGAGGCGCTGCCCCTCGACCTGCCGCGCGGCGTGGAGATCCCCGAAGACCTCGATCCGCTGGCCGAGGGCGTTCTGATGCGTCATCAGGCCGAGTGGATCGAAGACGACAGCGACCTGAAGATCTGCGAGAAGGGCCGGCGAACCGGCATCACCTTCGCCGAGGCGCTCGACGACACGCTGATTGCAGCCGCCAAGCGCTCGGCCGGCGGCAGCAACGTCTTCTATATCGGCGACACGAAGGATAAGGGCCGCGAGTTCATCGGCTATGTGGCTCACTTCGCCAAAGTCGTCGCAAAGGAGCTGCTGGCCGTCGAGGAGTTCCTGTTCGAGGATCAGCGGCACGATGGCACGACCGCCTATATTGCGGCGTTCCGGATCCAGTTCGCCTCGGGCTTCCGCGTCGAAGCGCTGTCGAGCCGGCCCGACAACATCCGCGGTCTGCAGGGCGTGGTGGTGATCGACGAGGCCGCCTTCCACAAGGATGTGCGCCTCGTGCTCGACGCCGTGAACGCGCTGCTCATCTGGGGCGGCAAGATCCGTATCATCTCCTCCCATAATGGCGTGCTCAACCCGTTCAACGAGCTGATCCGCGAGGTGCGGGCGACAGGCGAGCCGCCTTACGAGATACACCACGTGCCTTTTTCAAAGGCCGTCGAGAACGGCCTTTACCGTCGCGTCTGCCTGATCAAGGGCGAGCAATGGACGGCCGAGGGCGAGGCGGAATGGGAGCGGAAGATCCGTGCTGCCTATGGCTCGCGGAAGGCGAAGATGCGCCAGGAACTGGACGCCATTCCGACCGAGGCGGAAGGCGCAGCACTCACCCGCGTGCAGATCGAGGCCCGAATGGCCGATGGCATCCCCGTCGTGCGCTGGGTGTGCGACGACGATTTCAAGAATGCGCCGGAGGAAGTCAGGACATCCGCCGCCCAGGAGTTCTGCGATCGGGAGCTTCTGCCTCTTCTCAAGAAGCTCAACCCGCGCCGCCAGCATGTGTTCGGCGAGGACTTCGCGCGTTCCGGTGACGCCACCGTCATCCTGCCCTTTGAGATCGGCGCGGACCTGGTGCGTCGCGCATGCTTCGTGCTGGAGCTGCGCAACGCGCCCTTCGACCAGCAGCGCGAGATCCTCTTCTATGTGGTGGATCGCCTGCCGCGCCTTTCGGGCGGAGCGCTAGATGCGACCGGCAACGGCGCGTATCTCGCCGAGAAGGCCGCCCAGCGCTACGGCTCCACCATGGTCGAGGTGAAGCTGTCGGAGGCGTGGTACCG